>Ga0206829_10158_pt1 | contig 25010 bp, 22 predicted proteins | sample Alteio_BWOrgCont_75_FD_152862 | JGI IMG/M metagenome (GOLD analysis project Ga0206829, IMG submission 152862) | Enriched cells from forest soil in Barre Woods Harvard Forest LTER site, Petersham, Massachusetts, United States -... | ecosystem: Environmental > Terrestrial > Soil > Temperate forest >... | reverse complement strand
TTCGGGGAAGACTCCGTTCTATTCCGGGCCGTACCCCCCGAATGGGGATTTAAGCAGCTCAAAGTGAGGCTTAAAAATCTGATCGATCGCCTCCTGACCGTAGACGCCCAGACCGACTCCGTGATCCTCGATAACGTATTGTTCGAAGCCTTGGCTAGCGAGGCTTGCCACTCGGCGATCCGCGCCGGGGACCCTCTTGAACCCGAAGAGATGTCCGAGCTCGTTCAACAGCTTTTTCAATGCGAGCACCCTTGGAATTGCCCCCATGGTCGTCCTACCCTCGTCAAAATCCCGGAAGGAAAACTTGAGGAATGGTTCCAGAGAAAAATCTAATCGGAATTCTGACCGGACCCACCGCATCGGGTAAGTCCGGACTAGCCCTCGAACTGGCGCTTAAAAATCCTCAGCTTGAGATCATCAACGCCGACAGCATGCTCGTGTACCGCGGAATGGATATCGGCACTGCCAAGCCCTCTCCGGAAGAGCTCCGACAGGTTCCGCACCACCTCGTGGATATCTGCGATCCAGATGAGGCCTTCACCGCAGGGGATTTTCATAGAGCCGCAGAGAAAGCCATTCAGGACATTCAAGATCGTGGAAAGCGCCCACTCATTGTGGGGGGCACCGGATTCTACCTCAAGAGTTTGCTCTACGGTTTGTGGGATGCTCCGGCAAAAGATCCTCAGATCCGCGAAGCCCTTGAACGCTTGACCAATCCTGCACTCTTTGAAAAGCTCTCCCAAGCCGACCCCCAATCCGCGACAAGAATCGGGCTTCAGGATCGTTATCGCCTGATCCGCGCACTGGAAATCCTCCAGCTCACCGGAAAGTCCCCAACGGAGCTCCAATCCGAGAAGGCTCCGACCGCCGATCCAAGATTTAGCCTTTGGATTGTAGACCGTAGTACTGAAGACCTGCATCTCAGAATTGCCGAAAGAACGAACCAAATGATTTCGCAGGGCCTTCTCGTCGAAGAGTTTCAGCGGATTCAGAAGATGTTCCCCAAGAGCCGCGCCCTCGGGTCGGTGGGGTACGCTCAAGTCGGGCGCTATCTTTCAGGTGAAAAACCTGCGGGAAGAAAAGTCAAGCCAGGCCTGGAAGGCCTGAGCGAAGAAATCCAGCTCGCCACTCGCCAATTGGTAAAAGCCCAGAGAACCTGGTTTAGAGGTCAGAACAAGGGGACCCTCGCCTGTCATGAGTTTATTCTAGAAGGCGACCGCGAGCGGCTGGAGGCAATATTCAAATCGACTTACGGCTAGCCATTGGCCGCCTTTTAGAATGCCGCCTGCTTGAGGAACTGCTTAAATGGGTGTACGACTAACCTGGTAACGGACAAAACTATGGAAAAAACATCGAAGCAAAGAATCATCATCGTATCAGATGGCACGGGGGAAACAGCTGTACAAATGACCAAGGCTGCGATGGTCCAATTTCAGAACCAGAACGTGAACTTCACACGTTATAAGAATGTTCGAAACGAAGCCCAAATTGTGGCCATCTGTGAGGATGCTGCCATTCATCTCAGTCTCTTAGTGTACACCATCGTTTCGCCCGCTCTTCGTGCATTTCTTGTCAACCAGGCTCGCGAAAAATCCATTCCTTGCGTGGATCTTTTAGGCCCCATTCTTGTAGGGCTTGCAAGTTATTTTGGATATGAACCCAAATCCATTGCCGGGCTTTTGCACGATGTTAATGAAAGCTACTTTCAGAGAATAGCCGCGATGGAATACACCATCGCCCATGACGACGGTCGTGACTTAACGGGTCTCGACAAAGCTGACCTGGTGATTGTCGGAATTTCTCGAACGTCTAAGACGCCTCTTTCCATGTATCTTTCGCATCAGGGATGGCGGGTTGCAAATATCCCCTTGATTCATGGTTTTGAAGTTCCAAAAGAAATTCTAGCGGTCGACCAAAGAAGAATTATTGGACTCACGATTGACGCACAGGACTTAGCCATGATCCGACGGGCCCGATTGGAAAGACTGGGTCAAAGTCACGGAGGCGAATATGCGGACCCCGAAAAGGTTAACCAGGAAATCGAATACGCGAATGGAATCTTCAGAAAGAATAGACGCTGGCCCGTCTTCAACGTCACTGGCAAAGCCCTTGAAGAAACTGCGTCTGAAATCATCAAACTCATGGCTTCACGACGGTTAACGCCGCCGCATACTTTAGAAACCTTTCCAGTGAGTCAACTGCCCACTGTGAAAGCCAGCCAAGATCAGAACAGATAGCTAACTCAGGAGGTAACAATGGCCCGAGGTTCTCAAGTTTGGTACAATGGTAAGATTCTTCCCGTCGAAAATGCAAAGATCAGTCTCTTTACCCACGGACTGCATTATGGAGTAGGAGCGTTTGAAGGAATTCGGGCCTACCGCCAGAAAAAGGGCGGGGGCGCGGTTTTTCGTTTAGAAGAGCACCTCGATCGCCTCTATGAGAGTTGCAAAATTCTGGACATCAAAATTCCGTATTCTCGAGCGGATCTCGTCGAAGCCTGTCTGGCCACCTGCCGCGCCAATCACTTTGAAGAATGCTACATTCGGCCCATCGTCTTCATTGCAGACGGACCTTTGGGCGTCAATCCTGGCGCTGAACCTCCCGTCGATGTGGCGATTCTCAACTGGGAATGGGGCCAATACTTAGGAGCCCAAGGCGTCCAAGAGGGTACCCGCCTTAAAATTTCAAGTTTCGTCAGGCCTCATGTCAATTCTGCAATGACTAAGGGAAAGATCACGGGCCAGTATGTCAATAGTGTGATGGCAAAACGGGAAGCCATTGCCGCCGGCTTTGATGAAGCGCTCTTACTGGATGCGGATGGGTTCCTCACCGAAGGCAGTGGTGAGAATCTATTCATGGTGAAAGACGGCATCATCAAAACTACCGCACTGACCTCTATACTTAATGGGATTACCCGACAGACGGTCATGGAGTACCTAGAGCACAAGGGCTATAAAATCGAGCAGACTCGGTTCACTCGAGACGAACTTTGGTGCGCGGATGAGATTTTTCTCACAGGAACAGCCGCCGAAATCACTCCAGTCAAGGAGATCGACTATCGGTTGATCGGGAAGGAAGCTCATCTAGGTAAGCCTGGACCGATCACTGCTGAGCTGAAAAAGACCTACCATGAAATGGTTCGGGGAAATTTGCCAGATTATGGGGCAAATTGGTTGACTATGATCAATTGACTAACTTTTAGACAGCCGTCGTTTACTGAAAGTCCGTTAAATACAAGCTATTCAAGACACTTACCTGATTTCCACCTGGGCATTCATCTTGCTCAAGAGTGACCCTAGAGAGTGGTGTCTTGTGCTATTCAAAGTGTCTCATGACAGAAAATTTGTCGCGATTTCCGCACTGTTAGGAGCTCTTGCCTCCGTTGGCCTTTTTGCAAGCTGTGCAAAACAACAGAACCCCACTCAAGACCTTCGAAAGCAAAGGCTGAGGGACCAAATCGCTCTCCACTGGAGATCAGATGAAGATCCGAATGCACACTTCCCTCCTTGGAACCCACTCGCTCTAGGTTACTGTGCCTTAGCACACCACGCTGTGCATGAGGCCCTACAAGAGACCTATCCCGAACTGAGAAGCTCAGGGCAAAACACTGAGCCACGTCCCAGCCTCCAAAGAGCGCATGAGCTCGCAAACTCAGGAAAACTTCAAGAAGCAGCTTGGACCTTCGAAGAGCTCGGGGATACCAGGACGGGACTCCATCTCAGAAATAGGTTATTTGAGATCCTAAACAGTGATCTCTATACTCTCCAAGATCACCATCTTGGCGGGTCTTTCCCAAAAAAATTCCTAGCTTTTACTGGTCACATCAAGGCCGTTTATAAATATCTTCTTACGGAAGCTGTAAATCCATTTCACGACAGAAACTCCGAGATTGCGGCGTACCGATTGGACCAACTCTTGAGAACCCGGCTAGTGCCAATGACTATCAAAAAAAATCTGGATGGCACCCGCGGTTCATTGAGCTATTTTATCGAAGGAGCAGAGCAGGCCGATCTAGATGTCGTGCGAGCGAAAACCTTCTCGACCCTGAAAGTTTTTGACTACATCACAGGCAATCGCGACCGCACCCCCACCAACATCCTTTTCTCTGAGAGTAACCTCAGAGTCTATGCCATTGATAATGGAGCAGGATTTCACCTCAACTCTGAGTGTGGAACAGCAGAAGACATCGTAGAGTACCTAAGAGAAGACCCAAGACTGATGGCCCGCCTTATGGAAGTCACTGACGCTTCAATCCGAAGGAGCCTGCGAACTCTAACCCGTGATGTGATTGAACAAGCTGTTGGGCGAATCCGATTACTGAGGGGAAGGCTACAGGCCTCACTATTGCCTTAAACCCAACAATGCCGCCCTAATTTCCTCCGGTGACACCGTTGCGGTTCCTCGCTTGCCGACCTCGATGCCCGCTGCGATATTTCCCAAAAAGGCTGCCTCTTCGATCGTTGCTCCAGACATCAGGGAGAGCATCAACATCGAAATCACGGTATCCCCTGCTCCTGATACGTCGTAAACTTCTCGCGCATAGGTAGGAATCAATCTCACGACTGAGCTACCCGCGGAAAAAATCGCCATCCCATCTTTTCCTCGCGTAATCACCACATGACGCGCGCGGGTGAGCTTAAGAATTCTTGTACCCGCCGCTCCCAGAGTCTTCTCATCCACGATTTTGATGCCCGAGAGTTGCTCAGCTTCTCGGGTATTCGGAGTAAGCAGCGTGACTCCTTGATAAAAGGGAATAGGCGTTTTGCTGTTTGGATCCAATGCGATCACTTTCCCGGCTTGCTGCACGACCTTAACCACGGCTTGAATGAGATTTTCAGAGAGGAGTCCTTTTGCGTAGTCCTCAATGATCACGCCGTCAACTTTAGAAAGAAGGCTTCGAATTTTTTGAAGAACCAGTTTCTCCACCTTTTGAGAAATAGGATGAAGATTCTCATAGTCTATTCTTAATAGCTGCTGTCTCTCACTGACCACTCTTTCTTTGAGCACGGTCCTTCGCTGGGTATCCACAATCAGGTGCTGACTTTGCATTCCCGCACTCTTGAGTAAGCCTCGAAAATCCTCCGCGATTCGGTCGCTGCCCACCACTCCTATTAAGAACGGAATTCCTCCAAGGGCTTGGATATTGTCCGCCACATTTGCGGCCAAGCCGAGCTTCAGCTTTTCCTCGTTCACATGGACAATCGGAACAGGTGCCTCGGGAGAAATTCTATCTACCGAACCCACAGTGTAGCGGTCTACGCCCACATCCCCGACGACGAGAAGTTTTTTTCCTCGATTCAGGGCCAAGATCCGGTTGAGGGTGGACTGATTCCAGTGGCCAGAATGGACGGCCTCCATCTTTAGGGAAGGTGATTTTTTTCTACTGAGCTTCTTTTGAGTCTTTGGGGGCATAAAGTTGTCCGATCATCCTTTCGTGGACGAGCTCCAGGTAATGGTTTTGGGCGCGTTAAGGCTTCCCACGCGCCCCAAGGTCATTCCCTGGAGCTAGCTGTATCTCGACTTGTCTTAAAGCTTGTTTAACCATAATGCTTTTCATGCACGGAAAGTAATTGCAAAGATTTCCGAGGCACTTAAAGTCCTGACCGCAATAAACTTCTGGGACCAGTACGCTTGCCTTGGATTCATCAGAAAGATAGGGCCCCCAACGGACAGCGCTCTGCACTCGGATGGGTGGATAAAAAGTCACTACCCGTTTCCCAAGCGCAACAGCTAGGTGCAGAGGCCCTGTGCTTGGGGCCACGACCAGGTCCGATAATTTACACAAGGCGGCGAGATAATCCACCGGATCCTCAGGCTTTGCACAAAAGAAAAAGATCCTATGGCGAATGACCTCAAGTGCGACTCCGATGCGCTCGAGTAACTTTGCTTCAGTGGGGCCCCCGGTGACGAGAACCTGTCTGTTAGTTTCAATCAAGGATCGAATGAGCTCAACGTAGTGAGCCTCGGGCCAATTCAGAGCGGACCCACCCATTCCAGGATGAATTAAAATGAGAGTCTTTGTAGGATCCCATCCTTTTTGCTGTAACTCGTGGCGCGCTTTCTGCTCGATTTCGGGATTGATACTGATTTGAGTGGGTACCGAGCGAGAGGGAACGTGGATCCCTATTTTGTGTAAGAGTTGGAGATTGTAGTCGGTCTCATGCATTTCTACATGGGACCTTCTTTGGCGCACTCCTCGATTAAAAAACAAGAACGAATAGAACTTGCTCCAGGGCCCTACCCGATAGCGAACTCGGGCAAGGAAAAGTGCGGCTGCAATTTTCCAATGGGTTTGTAACACTACGGCAATCCGAAAATCCCTTCTCCGAAGTTCCCAAAAAAGCCTAAAAAAACCCCTCACTCCTGCGTGCCGGCCCTTGGGCTCAAAGACCATAAAATGATCCACCGAAGACAAGCCCTTTAGGACAGGGATCACATTGGATTGAACTAGAACGGTCAGATTGGCTTTAGGATAATTTCTGCGGATCGCCTCAAAGACAGGAGTCGAAAGCACTACATCTCCCAGCCGATCCGACCGAACTACGAGGATTCTAGGTGGGCTTCGAAACTCCAAAGCGTTATCCGAGAAAGTTTTTGCCATGAATTTTTCCAGTGAGTATTCGTTAGCTTAATCCTAACCGACTTCTCACAATGCTTTCCATCAATTTCACCACCTGATCTAGAGTCATCGTACTGGTATCGATGGAAACGGCATCTTCGGCCTTTTTCAAAGGCGCGACTGCTCGCGTCGAATCTCCGTGATCACGGGCGACAATCTGAGCTTTTACGTCCTCAAATGAGGGGGAATCTGTTCCCGAAGCCTCTAACTCGACCAGTCGACGCTTTGCTCTTTCATCCACCGTCGCCGTCAGAAAGAATTTCACGTCGGCATCCGGGAAGACTACGGTTCCGATGTCCCTACCCTCTAAAATCGTTTTCCCTACGCAGCCCAGTCTCCTTTGAAGCCCCAGAAGAGCAGCTCGAACCTCTGCACAAGCTGAAACCCTCGAAGAAGCCATACTCACTTCAGGGGTTCGGATAAAATCGGTCAAATCTCTACCATCGGCAAAAATGCGATTGGCTGGGTTTTTTTGAGGGATGCGCCGAAATTCGAGATGTACGGAGCGAGCCAAGTCTGCCGCCCGGACAGAATCCACGCGATCTGAGGTGGCGATACCCCTTTCGAGACTCAAGTAGCCCACAGCTCGATAAATTGCCCCAGTATCCACGTGAATAAAGCCCAGCACATCGGCCAAATGGCGAGTTGCAGAACTTTTTCCTGTACCTGCTGGACCGTCAATCGCAATCACTGGCCCAAGCTTAGGAATCCCCATAACCTCCTCCGTAGAAGCGCTGGAGCTCACTTCAAGACCTTCACTGCCTTGAGGTTCTCTTCCGGGGTGCCGACAGTGATTCGTAGGGCCTGCGTCAAACCATAATTGGCAACGGGTCTGAAGATCACGCCCTTTCTTAAGCAAGCTTGATAAACCTCAAGTCCTGACTTACCCAATCCACGTTCGGTATCGATGAGCAAGAAATTTCCCTGACTCTTCCAAAACGGAATGCTCATCTGTCCAAGCTTCTTCTCCCAAAACTTCATTCCTGTCTGATTGGCTCTCAGGGTTTTCTTTATGAAACTGTGATCCGCGAGTGCGGCAGTCGCCCCAACCATAGCCAGAGAGTTTAAGTTAAAAGGCTGCCTCACCTTCTCTAGATTAGCAATGATTTCAGGGGAAGCGATCCCATACCCCACCCTCAGGCCCGCTAGACCGTAAACCTTGGAAAAAGTTCTCAGCACGACCAGATTCGGAAAGCTCTTTAATAAAGACGTCATATCTGGAAGATCTTCTGCCGTAACATATTCCCAATACGCTGCATCAAGCACAAAAAGAACTGCTCCTCCTCGAATGGCAGAGATCTCCGCGATCAGCTTTTTCAGCTCCGCGATCGGAAGGTAATTTCCGGTTGGATTATTCGGATTGGCAAGAAAAACCAGCCGCGCCCGCGAGTTTCGCTTGACCATGTCTACCAGCTCAGCCCTGTCGAAATTCAGATCAGGATCCAATCGGGCTTCAAGGGTCTCTACTCCGTGGATTTGAGCGCAGATTTTATAAGCGATAAAGGACGCCTGGTGGGTCACAATAGCATCCCCAGGAATACAGAATGTCCGAATTAACTGATCAATAATTTCGTTCGATCCATTGCCTAGAATCAAGGATGACGGCATCACGCCGAGATGCTCAGAGAGTGCCTTCTTCAAGATAAAACCGCCGGCATCTGGATAGCGATGGAGGTCTTTCATGACTTTGGTGATCGCACGCCTTGCCAAAGGACTCGGGCCTAGGGAATTTTCGTTCGAGGCCATCTTGATGACCTTTTTGATCTTGAATTCTCTCTGGGTTTCTTCGATCGGCTTTCCGGGGACATAGGGAACAAGGCTACGAATATAATCGGGTACTTGTATGATCATGATCTGATCAATACAACACGGGATCAGATTGGATGCAAGTTCAGCAGACTACAGAGCTAATTTTAGTTTTGAGCGCCCAGAAACTTGCCTGGTTTGGTAGAATCGAAAGCCATTCACCCTTTGTCGAATCGATCTAAAATAATGCTGAGAATCCCTGGGTCGGAAAGACTTTCGCGACATGAGCTCATCCATCCGCGCCGGGCCCACCAGGTAGGCTGCCACGAGGTAGTAAGGCAAAGATCCGTGATAATGGTCCCGCAGCCATGACAAATAAGCTATCCCCAGGGAGGTATTTGCAAAAGGTTCATAAAGAATTGCAGAAGTAATTTCTTTTTTATTCAACTTCTTGGCTTCGAACGTTTCGTGGCCCGTCGGAAGAAGCTCCACCTCATGGGCAACAAAGTTTGCGGTCGGAAGCATCAGCTGCATCAAACCGATTGCGCCCACAGGAGAAGTGGCTTTCACATTAAAGCGGCTTTCAACTTCAATGAGCGACAAAACAAATGCTGGATCAAATCGGTAAATATTACATAACTCAACAATATGTTTTGCGAGTTTCGGAATTTGTGATTTCGGAAAAAGATCGAGTCGATCCTCCAAAATCCGCCCTACCCCTTGATCGTTTAAGAGCCGGTAGGCACTTACAACGGGCGGATGCCCCAGGGTAAAACTAAAGTCGTCGGTGGGATCAGCTTCTGTCATTCTTCCAGACACGATAAAAAGTGCCACAGAAAGTAAGCCGATAATCCATTTTGAAGTTAGGCTTAGATACTTCATTTAAGAGCGCGAACAATAGCCGACAATGGGCTAAGTGTAAAGTCTTAGTTATCCATCACCAAGACTAATCAACTAATTAAATTAAAACATAAACAATGATCTGATGCAAGAAAATCAATAACTCCAGAACACGAAATTAGAAAAAACCTGCAAAATGCACGGTGTTTTTTGCAATTTAATCATCTGACAATTTCATTTTAATTTTATTTAATCATTTGAAAATGCAAGAGGATCGCCATCCAAGAATAAAACCATAGAATAGGCGTCCTCACCGTTTGCATAGAAATTCTTACGGATATGAGTAATAGCAAATCGCAAACTTTGGTAGAGATGAATGGCGGACAAATTCGACTTCCTCACATCAAGCACCATTTTCCTAATCCCATTTTGATAAGCCAAAAGTGCTGCTTTTCTAATCATCTGCTTAGCTAAGCCCAAACCTCGACTAGGAAGATCCACCGCGACATTCAAAATCTGACACTCATCCAACATGATCCAGAAAACAATGTACCCACAAATTTCCGAGTCTGTTTCATCATCAGTAAACACCAGAAATTGACTATAAGGTTTTGTCAGCTCAGAGCGAAAACTCTCTTCACTCCAAGGAGCGACATGAACCACTTTTTCAATTTTTGCAACCTGAGCAATATCATCTTCCGTAGCAGGCCTAAGACTAAGTGTTTTTGTGGACATAAGTCTTTATCCCACATTTTAAGGAAAACCGCGAATTTTGATTCATTCCACGGTGGACTGTTTTGACATTCGGACTGAAACTCCCCTAGCGAAGAAACCCGCCACGCTGATTGAGCATCGCTCCTGAGGGAAGCCCACCCAGATTGAGCTGAATGGAATTTATTTCCTCCAACACGGTTAAGAAATCACAGCCGCTACTGCGATTCTCCGATTGAGTCAAATCCAGGGTAGCATCTGCCAAAGAAGTAAAAGGATGCGTCACACGAATTGCCCGACTCCACGCTCCCCGCGCCTGAACTCCGATTTTTCTCCAGGTCGTGTATTGGGCTTCAATCATAGGGCCCTCTGAACCCTCAACCGCCGCTTCAATCCGTCGTAACGTTTCCTGTTCCATCTCAATCTGTGCGATAGAATTAAATCCGACGAATGGCCCTGATCGCTGACTCTTAACGGGAGCAAAAATCTCCTTGACTCGGTCGGCTATTGCCTCTCGAACGCGATTTCGAATGACTGAAACCGGAACCAGAGGCAGGTCAAAAATCGCCTCATTTTGACAAGGCTTCAGCCACCACTCAAGCATCACTGCATCAAAAGGGCGAAGAACAAGAAAGCGCCACTCTCCAGAGGTCAATTCCCTTATTTCTACGCTATTGTCCGGTCGACGAGCCACAACGCGATTGAGACAAAGTTCACCGATGGTCATCAGGTGAATGAACTGGTTAGAAAGAGAGTCCCGTCTTCGGGAATACACTGTCATGTTCATGGCTCCGGGATCGCTTTTACCTCTGACCCAAAGATGAAACGGCCGAGGAGAATCGCTTCGAATTTCCTCTCGATGCACGACCCACCCTTCTTGAATCACCTCCCGACTCAACTGATCAGGGGTAAAAAAAGGGATCCCCGCCTGAGATACACCTGCATGATGCATATTAGGCAGAGGCCCCACCGCCTGAAATCTAATTGGAATAATAATATTCGGCCCTTGATCCATCACAAACTCAAGTGTAAGGATCTGCCAATCTTCCGAATTGACTTCTTGAGCAGTTGAGTGGCCGGCCCGATCCTGAAATATCTCCTGAATAGGAATAAACCAAAGTCGGCTCTCAAGATCATATCCAGCGTGACGCCGTACCGACAAGGAGTCCAATCTCGGTTGGCCTTCGATCTGGTGAGTAAAATACACCTCCCGAATCTCACGAACCAAAGTGTTCTCAGGCCAAACAAAAAACAAGTGTTTATGGTTTTCTGGACGGGGTGAATTGATATCGCGTAAAAAGATCTTGGTTAGAAAATGGATTTGATCGTCAGCAATCGTAGCCCGATTTAACCCCACTTCAGATCCATTTCTTGTCACGGGTGGCAATTGAGGGCTTTCCGAATCCCCAGCTGCCCGTACTATCTTAAGTCCCAGTGCCTCAGCGGGCCGAAGCACAGGCACTGACACGGGCGGAGTATCTATACTTTGAGCAGGAGAAGAGGTGTCTGGAATAGGTCCGGGCGCCGGAGATCCTCCACCTGACGCAGAAGAAACCACGCTTTGAGTGGCGACCGCGCCAGCACCAGGAGATGTTCCTCCTGGATTGTCGACCCCGCATCCCAAAACGCAGCTGACTAATATCAACCCAAACAATCGGAAAATCTTTTGCACAAACAACTACCTTTCTCTATGGAATATGGGTGTAACGCGAAAATGAATCTCGACAACCTGTCTTCGCTGGTCAGCTAGGAGGAGATCCAACGTAAGCCTATGGGTTTCAGTGGGAACTACAGTCCCCTGAAAGAGGGTGCTCAAACAGATAAACCATCGTCCTAATCGAGGATCTCTCTCCGCAGGGATGACTCCAGGAATTCCGTTCCAGCGATTGTGGCCGTCGAGCACTGAACGCCTGACTCCCACCTGAACAATGACCGAATTCATAAATGTTTCTGGCCAAACAAAAAATAAAGCTCTCGGAGCTAAGACCGGCAACAGGGAGCGATAGGAAATCCCACTTTCACCCCGAATCGCGCTGCCATCGAAATCACCGACATCCTCTAGATTGGATATAGGTTCCGGCTCCTTTGACGCACGGGTTCCCACAGTTGCTGATGATTCCCAGAGAACCCTCAGGCCCAAAAGCTCGGCGGATGAATTCCCAGGCCCGGATGGTGCGGAATGTGTTCCATCAGTGCTTTGATTGGCATTTATTCCATTGCTCACGGAAGTGGACGAAGAATTGGGAAGCTGAACCGGTCGAGCCGGTCCACAGGAAACCAAAACTACTCCAAAAGAAGCTACTGCTCGCCTGATTCTTATTAGCTGCGTCATAAAATCCACTAAGAGCAAGGCACGGGCCAAACGCGAACAAAAAATCTCTCGCTATAAATTCAGCAGCTTACCTAGAATGATCCGCCTCGGCGCGGCACTGAAAAAGAAAATTCGGTTTATTTATGTTCAGAAGAGTTCAGTTTTGTCTAATTTCGACTTAGTGTTAAGCTCCTTCTAAGAAGGATGGTAAACACCATTGCCAGCACATTTGCAGCGTCCGTTAAAAACCACCCGCACGATTTACGATGTTCTTTACGGCTTTATTCCCATCACTGAATGGGAGGAGAAAATTATCAATTCTCCGTTCTTTCAACGGCTCCGCTGGATTAAACAGCTCGGATTTGCAAACTACGTCTTCCCGGGCGCAGAGCACAATCGTTTTGCCCACGTGATAGGCGTCATGCACTCGATGGATCAGATGATCCGTGCTTTAGGTTTAGCCGTTCCGGACTCTGAGCTCTTTGACCCAAAGGCCACAAATGATGCGGCCATGTTTCATAAAAGCATGAGAATCTCGGCGCTTCTCCACGACATCGGGACTTTTCCTTTTAGTCACTCGATCGAAAACGCTTACATTCGACATGGCAATGATACCCGTAGGACCGGCAAAAGCTCTAAAAAGCTTCCCAATAATCATGAACATCTGGGATCTTTCATCATCAAGAATACGAACTACGAGGGCGGCCTCACCCGGATCTTGGAGAGTTACGGCTTCGACGTCCAAAATATTTCAAAAATTATTAAGGGTGACTCGACGGATCTCATCGCAAATCAACTCATGCACTCCGATTTGGATGCCGATCGAATGGACTATTTATTGAGAGATGCACATTACACCGGAATTAAATATGGCCAATTTGACCGAGAATACATCTTGGCGAACCTGGTCACTTACGACGCAGGACAATCCCAAATTGCCTTTGGTATTCGAGAAAGTGCGATTCATGCCGTAGAGGATTTTCTTATTGCTCGATTTGGGTGGTACAGCCAAATCATTAAGAATCCAGGTTCGGCAAAATTCGATATCATCGCCTCCCATATCGCAAAAGGATTTCTCGAGCTGGATCATCTCCATCAATTTCATGACCTGCTTGAAATGATCAAGAAAGGTGATGAACGCTTTTTCTGGTGGAACGATCTTTATTTCATGACTCGCCTCCAGGAAGTGCGGATTCAAAAGAAACTCAAGGACCCTCATCTGGCTGAGCTCACCCAGATGCTTCTTTACCGCAGGCCGCCCAAAACAGTGCATCACTCCCTTTTTGCGCATCGAATCCTACGAGCCACCCATGATGAAGCCGAAAAAGAGGAGCTCATCTCTGAGATCAAGACTTTTGCGGTAAAATTGGAAACGGCGCTCAAGAAACACGGCACGGGGAAAGAGTGGGTTTTTGTGGACATTCCCGAAAAGGATGTCGTCTTCACTCGTGGGATTGAACAAATCGTCAAGAAGAGGTCTTCCGAAAGTCTCTACCGTGAACGAGATCCAATCAAGGTGGTTTCTAAGGCTGGCAAGCCAGCCCTTTTGGTTCAGAGGGAAAACACTCTCATGAAGCATCTCTCTGGATTCATTAATTTCGTACCGAGTGCCTATGCCAATCAAGCCGCGATTCAATTACTTACGGAATTAAAGATTCTCTCAGGCCGATAGTAAAAAGCCTCTGTAAAATGGGCGGATTTCGGGCCCTCCTCCCCGTCCAATGCGGCCAGGGTCATGGCGAGCCTCAGAATTTTGTGCCGTGATCGCAGCGAAACGAAATTCAGCTCAGCCAGGGACTCTACCCAAGCCGGGTGGGCTTTGAGGAGACTCTCAAGCTCAGCTCCACCTAAGAAACCCGGAAGAGCGCCCCAACTTGATTTCAGTCGGTTGCGAACCTCCGCCACCTGATTCCTGAGAGCTTCCACCTGTTGCAGGCTCGCAGCTTCCCTCACCTCCACGGAAGGCGGAAGAACCACCCAAGTCACCAGATCAATCCGGTCCAAAAGGGGACCAGAAAGTCTGGCTAAATAAGATTGTCTCGCAGAGTAGGTGCATTTACAGCGAGATGCTCGACCTCCCCCTCCTTCCCCTTCGGGAAAAGGAAGCTCTGGAGGCCATCCCCCGCAAGGACACAAGTTTCCGTTTGAAGCAAAAAGAAACCGGGCCGGAAGCTCAACTGAGCCTTGAACTCGGGTGAGCATCACCGTTCCCCGCTCCAAGGGCTCTCGTAGGACCTCTCGGCTGTCCCGAGCCCACTCGGGTAGCTCATCCGCAATCAGGACTCCCCCATGAGCAAGCGAAAACTCTCCCGGACGAATTGCAGCAGCCGTAGCCCCTCCCACCAATGCACTCGGACGCACCTGAGAGCTCACTCGCCGAACCGGAACTCGGATTGGAAGAGTTTCTTCTCTCACCCAGCCCGGATTGATCTCAGCCAGTAAAATTTGCTGGAGACGATCTTGAGGAGATATCGGGGGTTGGATCGCAATAAACCACTCGAGGGCATGGCTCTTACCGGTGCCCCGAGGCCCCAAAAGGAGAAAATGGAGATAGCCTGCCGCTGCGACACACATCACCCTTTCCAACGCAGAAGACAGCGGCAGAAGCGTAGAAGCAGGAGTAGAATTTTGAACTTCCGGCAGACTGTCTTCGGGAAGACTTTGAATGGCCTCAGCCCCACGCTTAGGGAGTCCGCCTCTGGCTGACAATTTTTTCCAGGCCTCGCCAAGAGCCAAAGCCGGAATCAAAACAGGAGGGGGACCAGACACTTCTCCGCTCTCTCGAACATAGGCCAGGGCGCGAAGCCCATCTTCATATTCCAATCGAGATAAGAAAAGATGACTTAACCCTCCTCGCCATGCAGCAAAAACCACCCGAGTCAGCTGCCCAGCTCCCTTTAAAGTGCCATCCAATCCAAGCTCCCCCCAAGCTCCCACACTCTCTCCACCGCTCTTGCCCTGAGCTAAAATCGCCAAGGCCATCGCAAGATCTAAACCCGTACCCCTCTTTCGGATACTGGCCGGAGACAAATTCAAAATGACCCGCTTTTTTGGAAACTCGATCCCACTCTCCTCAATGGCGGAGCGGACTCGCTCTTTGGCTTCGGCCACCTCGGGAGCGGGAAGACCAATAATCTGGAAGCTGGGCAGTTGGAAAAAACTTGCAACTTCTACCAACTGAAGCTGCGGCTGGGGCTCACTGATCAAGGGGGCATAAATGCGCATGGCACACGGTAGTGCAGAGTTGATGCCGGTTGGGCTGATTGGGAGAAGAGAAGAAGTGTTCGAAATTCGGCCAACAAAATCGGGAACTGGATCAGTACTGAGATCTGACCTTCGAAAAAAAAAAAGGCCTTCCCCCAAAACTGGAGGAAGGCCGGTTGCTTAAATGTTTAAAATGATTTTTAGTGAGCCAACAACTCAAGAGCTGCCTTCACGAATTTCTTACGAGAAGTAGCTGAGGCTGTCTGGTACTTTTGAATCACTTCTTGGATCTGGCTATCTTTTGATGCAAATGCAACAGCTGATGCCGCGCCTGCCATGCTCCCCAAGGAAGCGGGCTTAGCCACTTTCTTGGAACCCTTTGAAGTAGAGACGAAGCTCTTAAAGTCGGATCGAATTGCAAGATTTGCTACCTGCAGTTCTTCCAATGGCACCTTCAGGACACTTGCCAAGTGGGCTGTTTTCTCCCATGGAAGTGGCGCACGTCCATGCTCAATATTTGAGATGAACTGTACCGAGCATTGACAAGCTTTGGCTACATCTGAAAGCCCAAGACCCTTGTCTAAGCGATGTTTACGGATAAGATCCCCGAGGGGACCAAACGAACGATTGTCGCGAGAGCGACCTTTTGGACGACCACGTTTCATAGGCTGTTCCAATTAGCTCAAATTGGTTTAGTGTACAAGAGAAAATCCAAAACATTTTTCAAGTGTTAGGTTTTCCGCTTTATTGAACTCTGTTTAGAAACTGTATTCTAGGAATATGGCCCACCCAGAAGCAGAATTTGGCATACAAACTGCGTAAAGCAGCACTATGTTTAAATGGCTCTTTATTTTTGTTGCGATTCAGAATACTTCGAATTGCCCCCTCCCTTCTCTCGCCCAAAGAACGGGAAGTGAATTCTGCTGGGTGCAGTACCACCTTCAATCTCGAAAAAAAATCTGTATTTCTCGAACCCTCTGGAAAAATTGGTTGACACAATCGCAAGCGCAACTCGTGTGCGCAAACTCTTCGGATCGATGGCGAGCCTATTCACCGCCTATGAACTCAGCTCACTCTATTGAAGCCTCTACTCAAGCAAAGAAGAAAATCTTTTTTAGGCAAAGTCTTTCACACATTCGGCAATGGACCTCCCAACCCTCGCTCTTCATATGGGTGCTTCATAAAATAGAGAATATTCGTGAACGAACCTCTTCTTTATTGGCTCCTCACGACCCACTCGGAATTCTCCGAAGTTTGGTGCTCAACGAAGGCCCCTCAAAAGAGCCTCTGCCCCTGCTTCGACGGCTTGGCTTTGTCCACCTAGTATCCGCAACCGGAATTCATCTTTATGCCATTATGCAAAGCTGGGATCGGATCATTCAAGGTGTTTGCCTTGCCCTTAGATTTCCCATACGAGAAGGAATCTGGGTCAGTCGCATCACCTCCTTTGGTCTTTGCTCAGCCCTCTGGATCTTGAGTGGGGCCCGCCCAGGCATGCTCCGTCCAGGAATAATTATCGGCATTAGAAGTCTCGCTAGAATTTTAGGTTTCCGCTGGACGATGGCCTCTCCTCTGGTGATCGCTCTTCTCCTGGAGCTTGTCCTGGCAGCCTATTCTTCCCTCATCTCAAAAAGCGAAATGTATCACTCGGGCCGCATCATTTATGCTCTCGCAGTAGGTGGGGGACTATTCGCATCAGAATGTTTTTCTAATCGACACCTCAAACACATCGGGCTAGCTTTAGGGTCTTGGATTTGGGTTGCGCTCTGGGAAGGGTGGCACACGGGGCTGATCGCGTTGGCAACACCGGTCTTAAGCTGTATCACGCTCCCACTCGCCTGCGTTTGGGCTTATCCTGCCCTGATTGCTTGTATCTTTCTCAATGAGTTCGGTTTGTCTTCGCCAGCAAATTCCCTTCTCAGCCCTCTCTGTCATGGACTCAACTGGGTCATCCTACATCTGACTGAGATATCGCTTTTGCCAGGAAACCTCTGGATGGTTTCTCGAACTGCGCTTTTGATCGGGGTCCTGTTTTCGTGCATTGGGCTGGTTTCAAGACAACTGGCATTGAGAGAATGGAAGATCAGCTCCGCTCTTTTTCTACTTCTCCTTTGTTTCCGATGGTTGACTCCCTGGACCGAACCCACTAGCAAACCTGTATCTGCGGCCAAAACTGTAGAGCAGCTTGATGTAGGGCAAGGGGACGCTGCCCTGGTTACCGGGGCATTCATCCGACCCAAAAAACAAACAGGCTTATTGGACGCGGGATCCAAACGAGGAATTTCGGATGACGGGTGGATCCAACTTCTTGGCGCAAGGCAGGTTCAACAACTCTCCTGGGCCGGAATCTCCCATCTCGATGAGGACCACTCCGGTGGGTTCCTACGCCTGGCACGTTTGATTGATATCCGATGTATCGTAACTCCGGAGGCAGAGCTCTTCACGGAACGTGGAAAAGCCTTTCAGGAAAAACTCAGACAAAACGGCCTGCGACTCCGAGATTGGAATTCAGGATGCATCCCCTACCCCACCCTTTCTGTACGAGCTCAACCCACGAGCTCTGGACGCCATTTAAACGAAAACATGGGAGCAGTCTGGATTCCACTTCAGGGAGGCGGGTTCTATATAGCTGCAGGTGACGCAAGCGCTAAAGCTGAAGAAAGAATTGCGCGCTGGGCTTTCAGCTTCATCGAGCAGCGGGAGCCCCCGCCCGGGTTGATCCAGAAAGCCTCCTTTCCAAGAATTCTTAAAGTGAGTCATCACGGATCGCGTCACTCCTCATCTCTGAGCTTTATTAAAACCCTAGACCCCACGGAGGTCTGGATATCAGCAGGGCAAGGTAACTCCTACGGGCATCCGTCGGCCCAGGTTCTCGATAAATTTTTGACGCTAGGAATTCCGGTTTTTCGCACGGACCGGGACGGGTTTTTGTGGACGAGCTCCAGGTAATGGCTTTGGGCCCGTTAAGGGCCTCCACGTGCCCCAAAGTCATTATCTGGAGCTTATTCACTAAATAAGTTTGATTTGTCACCCGATAGGAGAAATAGTATACTAATGTGAGCAACTACTAAAAATCAACATCCCCACATCATGCACAGGTAGCTGTTATTTTAGGGTTTTTTGGTGGGCTATGAGACCGACTTATTGGAGGACACCGTTTTTGATCCCTCTTTTTGCAGGATTGACCTGCTTTGGGACTTCCTGTGCCATGTATAATCCCTCCGCCACCTCAACTCCACTCGTGACGACCTGCACCATTCCTGCAGACCAAACGGGTACCATCGAAGGGCAATGGCCTGTCAATCCGATTGTCATGGGATTTCATCAAGGGGATTTTGATCCTAATACAGAGATCCCCGCGCTCGTCGCGGGAACCACGACCTGGAATACCTTTTTTACTGCGAGCAAAAAAATCACTCTCTTTAACGCAGGTGCCGCAAGTGCGCCTACGGTTTCCCCTGCAGCGGACCCCGTGAATACCCTCTGTTCGGCCACCGTTGCGACGTCCTCTGGTTTCTCGGGAACCGTCCTGGTTTACAAGCTGGGAAGTTGGCCGTACTCCCACGATGCTATGGCCCTCACAAATTTCTGTACTGTTCCTCAGACCCCTTACAAACGGATTAAAAATGCTGTGATTGAGATCAACTATGAGGACTTCTTTGTTGCGGGAAAAAAGATTCCGGATTTACAAACCATCTTCACTCACGAGCTAGGTCACCTCTTGGGACTCAATCACTCGTGTGCTTCAGCGGCTACAACAGGTTTCCCGAACTGCAATGACCCGACTATCAGCCCCACCTATGCTTCGATGGCGGCAATCATGTATCCGAGTTTCGGGTTCTATGATACAGGTAATGGAATTCAAGACCGAACACTAGGTACCAATGATCAAGAAAGAGCCAACTGCCTTTACGGACCGCAGCCCTAATCCAAAAGTAACGCAAGCCACTCTAGCTCCCAGGATTATTTTTGAAGACCCGCATCTCATCGTGCTTTCCAAACCTCCAGGCCTCCTCAGCCAAGGCGAACACACGGGAGATCAGAACCTGGTGGACTGGCTTAGAAATTATCTAGGCAGACCCTACGTAGGTTTAATCCATCGGTTGGATCGAAATACTTCAGGAATCATGATTGTCGCCAAGAGATCCAAATCGGCCACACGCCTCACTCAAGCTCTTCAGGAAGGAAAAATAGATCGTACCTACTTAGCCTGGGTCGTGGGTTCCTTGGCACATCCAGTCCGGTGGGAGCACCGTCTAGAAAAAGATTCTAAAACGAATCGAGTTCGAGTCGTGAGATCGGGTGGAAAACCCTCTGCACTTCTCGCAACTCCAGTTCAACCGGGCAGGTGGTTGCAGAAGTCCCTGACCTTGGTTGAGTTTAAACTTGAAACGGGGCGCTCTCATCAGATCCGCGTTCAGGCCGCACAAGAGGGATTTCCGCTTTTGGGAGATACTAAATATGGAATGCCCGCTCAAAAGGTTGAATTCTCAAGAGTAGCACTTCATTCTCATCAGCTTGAATTTCCACACCCGATGTCTGGCGAGATTTTGAAATTCCAGGATCCTCTGCCAGAAGACTTAAAGGCGCCACAGCTTTAAAGGCTTTTACCCGACGCGTTGTAGAATCCAACCTTTTAAATATCGGCTAGACTCGTCACCTAAAAGCGTTGGAAAAGTCTCTGGCAAATCAATTGTTCTCTGTATTCTAAAGCGCATTTTTTTAGCCGTAGCTGCTTCAAGGACATCCGCCTCATACTTCTTCCAATTTAAGTTCGCGGAATTGATCGAAGTAATGAGCAACCCTTCAGGCGTCAACAGCTCCATCGCCAATGAATGAAGTGCTGGCAAGTCCTTAGAAGTTGAAAATCGCCCCTTATTTCCCCGGGAAAACGAAGGTGGATCCAAAATGATGCAATCATAGGATTCCTTCTCCCGCTTCAGCCGAGGCAACCATTCAAACACATCTCCCGCAATCCAACGGCACCGAGCATCTTCGATATTATTCAGCTTGGCATTTTCATTCGCCCAGCGAATTGACGGCTGAGAGAGATCCAAAGTGGTGATGTGCCTCGCCCCTCCGTATCCTGAAGCCACTGAAAGACTTCCGGTATAAGCAAACGCATTCAGAACTTTGAGTCCGCGAACATTCCCAACCAGCCATCTCCTGAGTGGCTCATGATCAAGAAACAGTCCGGGATGCCGCGTATTACCGAGTTGGATCCAAAACTTGAGCTGATTTTCATGAACTTCAAACCGACCGCTGGGGGGATTTCCCCAGAACGTTTTTGCTTCAGGCGCAACTCCTTTTTCAGGGCGGCTGAGGCCCACGACAGACTGGGCTCCCAAGGTTTTCAAAAATTCCACGATCTGGGTCAACTGGGCGTTTGAGCGGGGCGCCGTCAGGCCCCCTTCCCATTCAGTGACCCAGTAGTGGTCTCCAAAACGATCTACCGCAAAAAACCTTGAATCGCCTTGACCTTCTCCTGCTCCGTGGAAAACCCTGAGCGCCTGAGTTCTTTCAAAAATCCCGCTTTGCTTTCTCCTGGACCAAGCGTGCTTGAGCTCAAGCATTTTGACCTTCCTTTCGAAGAACATCTAGCCACGTTCTGAAATCATCCGACAATTCTGATTCAAACTTTTCTCCTGTGGGCAATTCTAAAGAACTCGCATGAAGCGCCACCCGACTGATCGCAATCTTGAGATCTTTAGCAAATTGAATCTCTGACGCCCCCCCGTAGAGAACGTCGCCCCAAAGCGGATATCCGCTTCGGGAGAGGTGAATCCTGATTTGATGCCTTCTTCCTGTCCTTGGAACCACCCGAGCCAAAAAACCTTCGCGATAGGTCTCCCGGACTTCAATTTGAGAAATAGAAGGCGCTCCCTCGATGGGCGAATTGACTTTGATAATGGGAGCGTTCGGCAAACCAGAAGCCAGACAAGTGTATACTTTCTTTGTCTTTCGCTCCTGAAACCACCCACAGGCTTCTCGATGATCGTTTTCGGTTCTGGCTAGAAGGACAACCCCACTGGTCTCCCGGTCTAAGCGGTGTACTACCCACACGGGACCTAGCTCCTTCCTAGCCCACTCAGAAAGAACGGGGTAGTTCCCCCTACCTGGAACCGTCAACATCCCAGAGGGCTTAGAAACCACCCACCATCGCGGTGTTTTGCCAATGACTTGAGGTTGTGCCATGAGAGAACCATAGCGCAAGGCTAGTCCGTATGGTAGGGTCATTTCCACAATGACAACTCCATCTCGAGCACGTAAACTGTTTGGCCCGATCGTGGGCCTGATTGCGTTGACCTTCACTCTGGCCTTATTTTGGGCAGCACAAGGACCCGACTTTGACCTCAGTTTTTCCAGAGAAGTTCCCTCTGAGTTATCTCCCGCCCGACTGGATCGAAATCTTTTCTCTCTCGCCAGATGGCCTCAATGGTTCTTCAATCTGAGCGATGCAACCGTTCTAAACGTAGACCCTCAGGGTGGACCTGAGCAGGACAAAATCATTCGGCCAGGTTCACTGATTAAACTCACCGTAGATACCCAAAAGACTCTCGCCAAGAATTTCTTTCTCACTGCCCAGGTTCTTGAGTATCGTCCCGGACAAATTTTGCGAATTCAGATCGTCGACGACTCTTCCGGGAGATTCCCCGAGTTATTTAGCATTGTTGAATGGAAAATCGAATTTCTACCCAAGGGTGATGGAAGCGTGATCCGAGGATCGGCTATTGCTCGTACAAAGCACTGGCGCGCACGGTTATTTGGCCGGATGGCTGAGAAAATCTTGATGTATCAGCTATTCTATCCTGATTTGATGAAGCTTTCTGAACTTAAGCAACCCTTTTCTTCGGGCCTGGATCCCCAACTGAAACCGAAAAATTCGACGTTTTAGGGGGAGCAAGAGATTCTCTCAAATCTTCAATAGAACGAGTTTCAGTGCTTGGAGCCGGCACCTTCGCAGCTGGCGTAGAGAGCCATTTTTCAACTAGCACCCAGCCTCGAGTAGTGCTCACTTCACAAACGTAGGAATGGTGCGGTAATGCCCCGTGTCCGATTGCCGTCACGATGAAGCCAGAGTTCACTGGACCGTGGATGGTCTTGCCATCAAAAACCCAGAAACAGGCCGATTTTGAGTCCATTCCGGAAAATATTCCAGAGTTTTGAATCTGTGCCGGAGCACCACCCCCGTCTTCCATCCAACACTCACAGTCAAAGTCTAACTCCTGCGAAAACAGAGCTTTTGCGATCTGCTCTGCCGTCATGGGCCCGAGAATCTGAGAGCCGTTGTTGATCAACCAGCCCTTCTCGGTAACATCTGGGCTCATATCCGCGTCCATAAGGCCCTCGACGCTCACGACTTGCCCAAGCTCATCTCGGTAGCCCGTGAGAGAGAAGACGCCACTTTGGACCTGATCATCCACAAGTTTCACTTCTGCCGTCAAATCCCCTGCAAACCGCGCTTCGGACTTCTTCCAGATTTCCTGGGAGATCAACAAATCTCTCTTCTGAGTTGCCGCCAAATTCGATAATTGCTCTGCGCGCCGAAGAATTTCACCGACGACGATTGGATGACCGTCTTGAGACGGCCCCACATTTCCAAGTAACCCTCGACCGGAATGGACTCCCATGCAAAGCTGGAACATCTTCTGCTCCCGCATTTTGCGACTTTCGTTCCAGTCCCGCAGTACTCTTCGAATCTCTAGAGAGCATCTGAGGGCGCGCCAGACTTCGGTGCCATCAGTACTCTCTGCTCCCCAGATCGCTAAGAATGAATCATCTCCTTGAAGCTGAAAGGTTCCGTCGTATTCCTTCACCGTTCTAGCCACCTGAGAATAAATTTCATTGAGCGTTGCCAATCCCTCATGAGAGGGTACAGCGCTGATGAAACGATGCAAATGCTGAATGGATCCATAGATCAGCGAAATCGAACCCACCTGGGCTGAGATCTCACCCTGATCAGCCAGTTTCTCCGACTCCGCTTCGTCTAAGAGCTCATCAATTAAACCGTTCACCTTCAACCATCTCAAGAGAAGAATTCCCAAGGTAGAGACAAAAACTAAAAAGCAAACAGAAGCTAAAACCGTATTGATGCGCGTCTCAATCAAAGAGGACGCAAGTTCGGACTCCAAACCACTGTTGAGTAGATAGAGACGTCCGAATCCCATCCGAACAAACTTCCCTGCGAACCATCGACCCTTCTCATCCCGATATCGAGATAGACCCATGTTCGGTGCTGATGAATGTGCGGCCTGAAAGAGAGGGGTGCGATCTATAGTCTTTCTTTCGATCTCTGGACTCGAACCCTGAGCAAGAACATTGCCCGAATCGTCGACCAGCGTCATCTCCAGCTGGCCAAAGTTCTGGGCGATCTCCGAAAGGTTCTTTTGAATGGGTCCCAACCTAAGATGAGCCGTTACGGCAAGGTTATCATTTCCCACTTTCAGAGGTTGAATCACTAGCGCTGCAGTTTCACCGCTCAACTTTAAGGGTGCCAATACTACGAGCGAGTGCCCTTGAAAGGCGGGCTGAACCAGGACTCGTTCAGCTTCTTCAGTCAGTCGAATCGCCTCTGCAAACTTTGTGTAGCCAGAGTTCATTCCAATTCGAATTCTTTGGGCCTTAGGAAAAACGTCGAAGGTGGAGTCCGGGGCACCCGCCTTCCAAATAGAAATATCCAGCACATCGGTAAGAAGGTCGGTTTTTTCTGATGCACTGCTTGAGCTCCTGGGCGTATTCACTGCATTGGCGGCAGATATAGCCCTGAACTGAACCACCCCCTGTTCCCGAATTTGAGCAAAAAGCGGAGAGAGCTTCAGAGAAAGGTCTCGATTAGAAATTTCAGAGACTTCAGTCAAACGCTGCTCAACCCACCACCGTTGTTCGAGCACACTAGCATGCCAGAAAAAATACAGCCCCCCCCCCTCCACCCAGCGCGGTGAAGAGTGCGATCAAAACCCAACTCCAATTCCTCTTAAAAATGACAGACGAGTCCGCGCGATCCAAAGAATCCCCCAATTTTGAGCGACAGGTAGACAGAGCTTCTCTCCCAGGACCGCCTCGATTCTTTCACTTGGGGTTCCTCCCGGGCGAAGTAGAGTAATTCCGAGGTCAGCATCAAAGCTAACCACAGTAGATTCCAATCCGATTTGAGAAGGACCCCCATCTAGGATCCAGTGAATCCGATCTCCTAGTTCTTCCAGGACCGCTTGAGGAGTTGTGGGACTGATTCTTCCAAAACGATTTGCGCTGGGGGCGGCCAGTGGCGTTTGGGCTTGAGCAATGAGCGCTTGGGCTACGGGATGGCGCGGCATTCTGAGCGCGACCGATGGAAGTCCACTGGTGGCGAGGTCAGGAACAGATTCATGTTTAGGGAGCACTAACGTGAGAGGTCCTGGCCAAAAGGCATCGATGAGAAGTTGGATTTTGCGTCTCATTCCATCCGAGATCCGCGATCCATCTACGAGCTCTAAGCGCTCAAGCTCATAGACTCCCTTTCCTAAAGGGCCCACGTGTACGATCAGAGGATCGAAAGTTGGCCGCTCTTTGGTTTCGAAAATTCTAGCCAAGGCGACGGGG
>Ga0206829_10142_pt1 | contig 25034 bp, 24 predicted proteins | sample Alteio_BWOrgCont_75_FD_152862 | JGI IMG/M metagenome (GOLD analysis project Ga0206829, IMG submission 152862) | Enriched cells from forest soil in Barre Woods Harvard Forest LTER site, Petersham, Massachusetts, United States -... | ecosystem: Environmental > Terrestrial > Soil > Temperate forest >... | reverse complement strand
GGCCAAGCGTATGCCCCACTTCGTGCGATGATACAAAACGTATCAGTTGCCCCATCAATTCATCATCCCTGCTCTGGAAGCCCGAGGTTTTTCCTTTTTAAAAACAGAAGAAGTAGAAAATAAATTTCTACAAATTGTAAATAAAGACAAAGGAGATTTTGAAGATGGCAGCCTGGCTAATGTATTAGAGAGCTTTAACAAATCTGGCCCGGTATACTTGTTTCTACACTATCTGGATGATGGAAAAATGGAGCATCGCTGTACAATTAAAATTCGGTTTGGCTTATTTGGGGGGCCATATAAGGTTGAATACTGTCCAGCACTTTAATAAGCCTTATAAAATCAGTTGCCGCATACGTAGTAGTACTTTTTTTGCTTGGGTTATTTTTAACGGTATTTCTATACAGGTAAGTCATAGGCTATCAATTCTTTCTTACATTACAATACATTTTCACTCTTAAGATTGTACAATGAAAAAGCATATTGTTATAGCAGCAATGTTATTACTCTCTGTGCCAGCAGTAGCCAGGCATAAACACCATAAAAATGAGCCTGCAGCCCCTGCTGCAGCCAAGCCTGATGATGCAAGTAAAAAAGGCCCCAAGCCTTATAATAAAGTAATAACAGATAAAGCTGTTACAAAAAAAGGATTGTTCACAGTGCACCTGGTAGACGACAAATGGTACTTTGAAATTCCCGATTCTCTTTTCAACCGAGAAATGATAGTTACTACTCGCTATAGCAAGACTGCCGGCGGCGGTGGTATTTACGCCGGTGAAATGGAAAATGAACAAACAATTAAGTGGGAGAAAGGCCCCAATAAAAATGTATTGTTGCGTGTGGTAACCGTAATTAGCGTGGCAGACTCCAGCAACGAAATTTACAAGGCTGTCACCAATTCCAATCTCGATCCTATTGCTGAATCGTTCGACATTAAAGCCTTTGGTAAAGACAGCAGCACAGTAGTCATAGATGTTACCGATTTCTTCAAAGGCGATAACCAGCCTGTGAGCCTGGGTGCATATACCAAGCGCCGTTTCAATCTTTCGTCCCAGGTATCAGATCGCAGCTATATACAAAATATAAACAGCTATCCTATAAATACAGAAGTGAAAGTTGTGCGCACATTTACTTCCACACCATCTTTTGTGCCTGCTGCACCGTCACCATTTCCTACCACTACCTTGCCTGCTGCTTATACTGCTGGCGCTGTAACGGTAGAGATGAACAACTCCTTTATACTGCTGCCCAAAGACCGTATGAAGAAGCGTTTGTACGATCCACGTGTAGGTTTCTTTGCAGATGACTATGTGGTGTACAACGATGCCCAGCAAAAAACAGATAACCAGGTATTTATAGTACGCTGGCGGCTGGAGCCCAAAGACGAGGACATTGAAAAATGGAAACGTGGCGAACTGGTAGAACCAAAGAAGCCTATTGTTTACTACATAGACCCGGCTACTCCTAAAAAATGGCGCCCATACCTTATGCAGGGCATTAGTGACTGGCAGGTGGCATTTGAGCAGGCTGGTTTTAAAAATGCCATTATGGCTAAGGAGTGGGACCCTAAAGACAGTGTTGCTAATCTGGAGGATGCACGCTACTCTGTACTCCGTTACCTGCCATCAGACGTTGAAAACGCATACGGCCCCAACGTACACGACCCGCGTACCGGCGAGATCATTGAGAGCCACATAGGCTGGTATCATAACGTAATGAAACTGCTGCACGACTGGTACATGATACAGGCTGGAGCAGTGGACCCCAAAGCCCGCAAAATGGAACTGGATGATGAACTGATGGGGCAACTGATACGTTTTGTATCATCGCACGAAGTGGGGCATACGCTTGGCCTAAGGCATAACATGGGCAGCAGCAGCCGCACACCTGTTGAGTTGTTGCGCAACAAGGCATGGGTAGAGGCGCACGGCCATACAGCATCTATAATGGACTATGCACGTTTTAACTACGTTGCACAGCCCGAAGACAGCATAAGCGAGATCGGTATGTTCCCCCGCATTGGGGAGTATGACAAGTGGGCCATACAATGGGGCTACAAAGCCAGCTTTGCTGCAAACGAAAAAGAAGACAAGAAGATAGTGAACAAGTGGGTAATTGATAGCCTGAAGGCCAATCCCCGCTTATGGTTTGGTACAGAGAGCAATCCCTTCGATCCCCGCTCGCAAACTGAAGACCTTGGCGATAACAGCATGAAGGCGAGCGAGTATGGCATCCGGAACCTGAAACGTATTATAAAGCAACTGCCTGAGTGGACAAAAGAAGAGGCTGACAAATACGAGAACCTGCGAGACATGTACACTGGGCTGGTGGGGCAGTATGGCCGTTATATGGGCCATGTAGTGCGCAATGTGGGTGGCATATACGAAACCCCAAAGAGCATAGAGCAAACAGGTGAGGATGTGTATGAACCAACACCCAAAGCCATACAGAAAGAGGCAATTACATTCCTGGATAAGCAGTTGTTCGAAACCCCTACCTGGTTGCTGGACAAGGACATACTTAACAAGATAAGCAACCCATACAGTGCTGAACTGGTGAGCAATGTACAAGTAAGTGTTTTAAACAGTTTGCTCTCTGGTGCGCGCTTATATAGACTGGCCCTGTGCTCTGAAAGGTTTGGTAAAGGAACCTACGCTATCGACGACATGATGGATGATGTGAAGAAAAGCATTTGGGGTGAACTGTCAAGCAAAAAGACAATAGATGAATATCGCCGCAACCTGCAGAAAGCCTATGTAGAAGCGCTGGTTAATATCATAAATCCACCACCTGCTGCGCCAGGGCCAACTACGGGTTTCTGGGCTGCATTATTAAATCCTAACATCAAGAATACCGATGTGCCATCTATGGCACGTGCACAGCTGGTCGCTTTAAAAATACAGGTAGATGCAGCCATACCTGCTACTGCCGACAAAATGAGCAAGTACCATCTGCAGGATATTTCATACCGGATAAAGAAGGCGCTCGATCCTAAGGCGTAACAAAATTGGTGTACAAGAGGCAGTATTATGTTTATTATAACACTGTCTCTTGTATCATTAACATAGCCCAAACACTATCGTTCCTAATTTTACAGCAAAGAAGAGATGATGGGTAAATTTACATCAGCGCGTTCTTTAAACACGGTCCGTCATGGATGGAGCTTATTTAAGAACAAGAGGACAATGTGGCAAATGGTACGTGAGGCGTTGAGCGGTAAATACCGGATGTCTTTGTTTACAATACTGGCCCTTATTTTTGGCGTGGCCTACGTTATATTCCCTTTCGATCTTATACCCGACTGGATACCCGTAATAGGGTGGATAGACGACGGTGTGGTGATATACCTGGTAATAAGAAGACTGAATACGGAAACCATGCGCTACATAAGGCACAAGGCTATGGAGCGCAAGCATATGGATACCAATATTGTAAGGATACCCTAATCTGAGATTCTATTAAAACTGTACTTCTTTCGGGATGAATAGTTTTACATCGCCACCATTGCGTATTACATCGCGCACGATGGTAGATGATATGGTAGAGAATTGCGGAGCGCAGGTAAGGAATATAGTTTCCACCTCTTGCGAGAGCATGCGATTCATATCTGCTATGGCTTTTTCATACTCAAAATCGCTTACATAGCGTATGCCGCGCAATATGAATTTAGCGCCTATTTCCTGGCAAAAATGTACAGTTAGGCCTTCGTAACCCGTTACTTCTATACGTGGGTCGTCTTTAAAAATTTCTTTGATCCAGCCCGTACGTTGTTCTACAGTAAACATGGGTTGCTTTGAAGAATTGATGCCCACACCTATCACCAGTTTATCAAACAGCGATACGGCGCGTTTTATTACATCAACATGGCCAAGCGTTATGGGGTCAAAAGTACCGGGAAATAAGCAGATGCGTTGCATGTCTATTCACTTGGTTGTGTAAAGAAAGTAAAGATAGTGGTGCCGTAATTTTTAGTACGTGTAAAGTTAGGGTGCTGCTGGTAGTCTTTTGATGTTGTATGTTCCAGCACAAATATACCATCTGGCACCAGCATTTCTTGTTCAAATACCAATAATGGCAGGTCGTCCATATTGGTTAGTGCGTAGGGTGGGTCGGCAAAAATAAGATCGTACTGCCTGGTGCTCTGTTTCATGAATTTAAAAGCATCTCCGCGCACTACATTCAGCCTGTCGTCTATGCCCAGCATCTTAGCTGTTTTCTTGATGAAATCTATACTCGTAGGGTCGCGTTCCACAAGTGTCAGGTCTCTAGCTCCGCGCGATGCCAGCTCGTAAGTAACACTCCCTGTCCCTCCAAAAAGTTCCAGGGTAGTTAGTTCTTCAAAATCAATAAAATTGCTGAGTATATTAAATAGTCCTTCGCGGGCCATTTCTGTAGTGGGCCGTGCCGGTATGTTTGCCGGTGGGCTAAAACGCCTGCCGCCGAAGTTGCCACCTACTATGCGCATGCATAAAGCTGTTGTAGCAGGTATAAAGTGCCGCCCCAGTTCTGTTCATTCTCGCCGCCGTGTATGTTTTCTATTCCGCTTTTCAGTTCAGGAAAATATTGTGTAAGGTCGCTTACTATTCTGCCCAGGCTGCGGTTGGTTACTGTACAGTGCAGTTGCAGGGTATCTGCATCTATTTCATTCTGGGTGCACAGTAGTTTTATCTGGTAGGCTATATCTTCTGCGGTCTTATAGTGGAAATATTGATGCCAGTACAGTGTTTTATTGTCATACAGTGTGGCAAAAACCGCATCTGCAGTAATGCAGCAGGTAACTGTAGCATTGTTCACCTTAGGTTTTTGCAACTGATATGCAGACAGTGGCAAAAACCTGGCTTTGCCAAAGTATCTGTTCACAAGGCTTTCTATGGCCGATGGCCACGCGTATAGCAATACCGCCTTATCATCACGAAGCGGGTAGGCTGTTATTGTCTCGTTTATTTCTATGAAATGGATCTTTTTCATCCATTCGCTTGCAGTTTCTTCGTTATATAGCACCTCAGGTACTATATAGCTTTTATCAGAAGCTATAAATACAGAAGTTACTTTATTAGTATCGGCAAGTATAGGTTCGTTCAGAAACTGGTGCTCATAAAAATCCAGTATCCATATAGGCAGGTCGCTTTTATAATCGCTGTGGCGCACCAAAAGCAGGCCACCATTGTCACTAAAACCTGCTATCAGCAGCCCCCTTGGCATCAGCACACATATCACTCTATCCACCTGGTTCAGTAGCTGGTCACTATTATGAATACTATAAACCTGCTGGTTTAAGTTGTTGTTTATAACCTCCGACATAGAAAAGCACACAATTATAGAATATTTTTGCGACACTTACACTATTTGGAGTGCGGCATAGTTTATTATTTTAATGTGTGAAATGGTAGTACAATGCAGATGGAATGTAAAATTTTAGAGCAAAAGAGAGGAATTGAAAACATCTATAACTAACAGGCAAATAATAAAACTTGCGGCGCCTATATCCCTGGCATTACTGATACCGCAGATCAGTTTTTTAACCAATACAGCCTTCCTCGGCAGGCTGGGCGAGCGCGAGCTGGGTGTAAATGGTATTACCGGCATTTACTACCTTATGCTGTCTATGATAGGCTATGGGCTCAGCAGCGGCATACAGGTACAGATGGCCCGCAGGGCAGGCGAGGGCAGCAAAAGCGAAATAGCTCATCTTTTATCCAATGGCGTTATGCTGGCGGCTTTCTTTTCGCTGGCGCTCATGTTCCTGTCCCTTTGGGTTGCGCCTATTCTATTTGGCCTTAACCTGCACAATACCGGCAACGCCTACCTCAGTATCGATTACATATATATACGCATATGGGGTTTGCCTTTTTTGCTGGTTACGCAATTGTTCAATGCTTTTTATATCTCTATTGGCAAGTCTAAGTACCTCATATACGGTTCGCTGGCGGCAACTATAGTTAATGTGCTGTTCGATTATCTGCTCATATTTGGTAAGCTGGGCTTTCCAGCTATGGGGCTTGCTGGGGCTGCCATAGCGTCCATCATATCAGAGATCGTATTTTGCGGCACTATGGCCGGCCTGTTCTATTGGAATAAAATGTACCGGGATTATCCCGTTTACCGTCATCTCACTTTCGATGTAAAGCTTTCCCAACGTTCGCTCACTATAGCTGCACCGCTTATTGTGCAGTTTATGTTCAGCATAGGTGGCTGGCAAATATTTTTCATATTTATTGAGCACCTGGGCACGCAGGCCTTAGCTGCATCGCAAATATTACGCAGTCTGTTTGGTATAGCTGGTGTAGGTGTATGGGCGTTTGCAAACACTTGTAATGCCATGGTGAGTAACCTGATAGGGCAAGGAAAGCAAAATGAAGTGATCAGCCTGGGTTGGAAAATATCGAGGTTGAGCTTTTTGTTTGCTTTGCTGCTTTGCGGTACTTTATTCTTGTTCCCTGGGGAGTTCCTATCACTGTATCGCGATGATGCTGTACTGGTAGCATATGCTATACCCAGCCTGCAGATCATTGTACTGGCTATGCTTATTATGTCTGTATCAACAGTAATGTTCAACACTGTTGTAGGCACAGGTAATACGCTGGTGAACCTCACTATGGAAATTGCTTGTGTAGGTTGTTACCTGGTATATAGTTACATAGTTATAGAGCGTATGCAAAGCCCTTTATACTTGTGTTGGGGAGCAGAATTTGTTTATTGGACCACTTTACTTACCGGCTCACTTATATACCTGAAAAGCGGCAGGTGGAAGGGGAAGATGATTTAATGGGACATACAAACTAAGTTAGGTATTGGGGACACCTCAAAACAACAAGCCCCGGCATTAAGGTCGGGGCTTGTTGTTTGCTAATATACTGATATGTATTTACGCTTTCAAAGCTTGTTCAGCTATGTCCTGCATATCAATGCCGTTATGGCTTTCATCATATATACATTCACCATTCTTCACTACCAGTATCTGTGGCGATTCATGATGAACCTGGAACTCTTCAGCTATCTTACCCGATATAGGGCGATACTTGATCAGGTCAAGGTAGTAAAATATTATACCCTCAGGTGTTTTTTCTCTTTCCAGCCTGCTCTTGGCCATAGAGCTTATAGAGCAGCGCGTGCTGTGTTTAAATATAACAACAGGTTTTGTTTTACTTTCTTCCTTTATGGTATCCAGTTGTTTTTCTTGGGTGAAATCTATCCAGTTCATGTTCACATTTTTATTATGCGGTCGTAAAATTACACTTTAATAGCTATGGCATGTTGATAGGCCTATTAAAAAACAATAAGATGACACATTCACACATCTTCTTAGATTTTAATGATTGCATTACACTAGTTTATCTTATATGCAATATGACAGGCTGAATGATGAATAAATTTTAAGAGAAAAGCTGATTTTATATTCAGCCACCTTTTTTGCAGCGATCCTTCATCGCCTGCAAAAACCAGTGGCCCGTAATCAGGGAACCAATAAGTAACACGCAGTAGAGCTATCTTTTTTGAAGGCGGAGCCATTTCAAAAAAGTGTCTTTTTTTCTTTGCTTACTTTATTTTTTGGACAAGCAAAAAAGAAAGTAAGGTTCTCGCAGTTACGAAATGTATCTATAAAATAGAAAAGTTCAATGTAATAAAGTGTCTTCAATTACAACAAAACCTGTGTATTTACCCTGCAACCTTATGTCTGTTAGGGCACAATTGTTTGCATATTGGCTGAATGGCTTTATTTTAGCCGCAGAAACACAGCATATGAAACACGCGTATATATTTCCAGGCCAGGGCGCTCAGTTCCCGGGTATGGGTAAGAAGCTTTACGAAGAAAATACATTAGCCAAAGAATACTTTGAACAGGCTAATGAAATACTTGGATTCCGCATTACCGATGTTATGTTCTCAGGTACCGAAGAAGACCTGAAACAGACCCGCGTTACACAGCCTGCTATATTCATGCACTCTGTTATCCTGTTCGAAACCACTCCTGATCTGAAACCTGATATGGTTGCAGGTCATTCGCTAGGCGAGTTTTCTGCACTGGTAGCCAACAGGGTATTGTCGTTTGAAAGTGGGCTTAAATTGGTGTACAAGCGTGCGCTGGCCATGCAGGATGCATGCGAACTGCAACCATCTACCATGGCAGCAGTCCTTGGCCTTGCAGATAATATTGTTGAAGAAATATGTGCATCTATAGAGGGCGAGATCGTAGTGCCTGCAAACTATAACTGTCCCGGTCAGTTGGTAATAAGCGGTACTGTAGAAGGCGTAAAACAGGCCTGCGAAAAACTAAAGGCTGCAGGAGCTAAACGTGCATTGATACTTCCTGTAGGGGGGGCCTTCCACTCACCATTAATGGAGCCTGCCCGCGAAGAATTGCAGCACGCAATTATGGATACCCATTTCAATAATCCAACCTGTCCTGTATATCAAAATGTAGATGCACATCCGTACATAGGCCCGCAGGATATCAGGGCTAATCTCATCAACCAACTCACCTCTCCCGTACGTTGGACACAAAGTGTACAGGAAATGGTAATAAACGGTGGCACCCACTTCACCGAAGTAGGCCCCGGCAGTGTGTTGCAAGGTTTGGTAAAAAAGATTGCCAAAGAAGTGACTACAGATGGAATAAACTAAAGTTTTGCAAAAGGAAACACAGCATAGTCGATTGATAAGTAAACACGGTATTAAAAAAGCAACCCGCTATGTTTAATGGACGTTCCTTTCAATTTGCTTTTAACATTGTATTGGTGGTGATTGTATCTTTCGGTTTACTGCAATCCTGCAAAACTTCCAATAACAAAGTTACAAGTCAACCGCAACAGAAGACAGTTGATGCTATTGTTAGCAAAGCAGCTAAAGGTGATACTATATCAAAAAGTGGTGCGATGCTCGCTGTAATAGATAATGCGGTCAAGCATGACTCTTTGCTAAAAGTACTGCATCCAGAATATTTGAAGGTCTATTATAGGACGGACATAGATGGGAAATTTATTGAATTGAGAGATAGGAATTACTCATTCCCCGACAGTGCAACCGATGTGTTAAATTTATTTTTCAATGGGAATGGCAAGCCTATATCATGTGTATATGTACCTTATGACTATGACGGTGGTGGGGATATTGCATATGAATTCACGCACTATTTTAATGATAACGGGAACACTATATGCTATAAAGAATTTAGAGGCTCTTTTTCCGAATGCCTCATTGAAGGTGAACGAGATGTAGCTATTCACGAAGTATATATTGCTTACTACAATAATTCGTTTAGGGAGAAATTAAGCGAATATCATTTGACAGATCATAATGGCTTGCCCCTAGATAGCAGCAAGGGCTGTTCGTTTAGCAAGTATACGTACGAATTCGGAGATAAGGCGTACGGAACGATAAAACTAATCCCAATATTAAAAGGTGTTGATTTGAAATTGTGAAGCGCATATTTCTTATGAAAGTGATTATAGATAAAATAAATTAAATAGTAGGGGCGGGGTTTATCCCCGCCCTGTTTATAATATCCATGACCACCACCACTTCTCTTGCCGATGTTGGTTGCCTTGCCAAGGTCTCTCGCGGCGGGTATTTGATGAACAGTAGATTCCTATAAGGTAGAATTCCTCAGTTTGGCAGAATAGTACTGTTGCCTGCACAAAGCTGCGTCGGCAGCAGCGGTAATCGCTGCCGACTGCCTTTTTTTGCTTCTTTTTTGGCATCAAAAAAAGAAGAGACCTGCCGGACAGGAAATGAATCTATTTCATAATGAATCTCCACGAACCAATATGAAATTGAAAAAGCATCCCTCGAGTGGGATGCTTTTTCAATTTCATATTAAATACTATTATCGCAGATCTACTACCTCAACACCCGGATGCGCCTTAGCATCAAAAGTAAAGTAGGTATCTGGTAAAGGTGCATTAGGTGTAAATCCGCTGATGTCGTACTGGTACTTGCTGCCGCTCTTTTCCCATACATTGCCACTCACTACCATATTGGTTGCCTTGTCAATATCCAGGTCTATTTTAGAGAACTGTTTTCCCTTGGCTATCGGTGTCATTTCAATCACATCGCAAGCCTTGCCATTTACTTTTTGTTCACCTACATACTTGTACTTATATTCCTTATCGTAAAAGTTGGTGAACAGTTTTGCAGGACTTATTGTTTGCGCATTGGGGTCGTAAGTACTTACCTGTACAGAGTTATCATCCTTGGTGTAGGTCCATATAGTTTTGGTATCGCATATTATTTCCTGTCCGTTCAGCAGTACATGGTATTTCTGTCCCTTCATAGCAAACGTGCCCTTCTTGGTTTCATTTACTTTGCCACCGCTTAGGTGCAGCGAAAAATTTGCTTTCAGGCTTTTCAGCCCGTTTATTTTCTTGCTTACGTTCTGCAAAATAGCCTGGGCTTTAGCATCGGTTTGTGCCCATGCTGGCATAGTGCCCAGGCACATCAAACTCACAGACAACACTACTTTTCTCATCATCATTTTTGTATAGTTATTAATTGGGTTTCCTTATTAAGGAGATTAAAAAGAATTTAAAATGTCATCCAGTTGTCCATCAGTCTGGCAATAAATATCGCGGGGTTTGCTGCCTACTGCAGGGCCTACAATGCCTGCCGCTTCCAGTTGGTCCATAATACGCCCTGCACGGTTATAACCGAGGTTAAACCTGCGCTGCAGGTTGCTGGTCGATCCGTTCTGTGTTTGCACTACAGCCTTGGCGCAATCTTCAAACAGTTTATCGCGGTTCACCAGGTCCACTACCTTATCGTTGCTGTCCTCATCGCCTTCATATTCCGGCAGTTCAAAAGCAGCCGGGTAGCCTCTTTGTTTACCAATAAATTCTACTATGCGTTCCACCTCAGGTGTATCCACAAAAGCGCATTGCAGGCGCAGCAGCTCGCTCCCGTGCGATACCAGCATATCCCCACGTCCTATCAGTTGTTCAGCGCCCCCGGCATCTAGTATGGTTCTGCTATCCACCTTGGCTGAAACCTTAAAGGCAATACGCCCCGGGAAGTTGGCCTTGATAGTACCAGTGATTACATTCACCGACGGACGTTGCGTAGCTATGATAAGGTGTATGCCTACGGCACGTGCCAGTTGAGCCAGTCGTGCTATTGGCATTTCCACTTCCTTGCCTGCCGTCATAATAAGGTCGGCAAACTCATCTATAACCAGCACTATAAAAGGCAGGAACTTATGTCCCTTTTCGGGGTTTAGCCTGCGTGCTATAAATTTCTCATTGTATTCTTTCAGGTTACGAGCCCCTGCTTCCTTTAGCAGTTCGTAGCGGTTGTCCATTTCTATACACAGGGCATTCAGTGTGTATACTACCTTTTTGGTATCGGTGATGATGGCCTCCTCTTCGTTAGGCAGTTTGGCCAGGAAGTGTTTTTCTATCACTTTGTAAATAGATAGCTCCACTTTCTTAGGGTCTATCATTACAAACTTCAGCTGCGATGGATGCTTCTTATACAGCAGTGATACCAGTATGGCATTGATACCAACCGATTTACCTTGCCCTGTTGCGCCCGCCATTAGCAGGTGTGGCATGGTAGCCAGATCGACAATGTAATTGTCGTTATCTATCTTTTTGCCCAGTGCTATAGGCAGGCTCATTTTGTTGTTTACAAACTTGTCACTTGATAGGAGTGCGCGCATGCTTACTATCTGTTTGTTGGCATTGGGCACCTCTATACCTATTGTTCCGCGTCCGGGTATTGGGGCAACTATACGTATGCCCAATGCCGCCAGGTTCAGGGCTATGTCATCTTCAAGGTTGCGTATTTTACTAATACGCACACCCTCGGCGGGTACTATTTCATAAAGCGTTACCGTTGGCCCTACAGTGGCACTGATGCGCTGTATTTCAATGCCAAAACTGCGCAGCGTTTGTATGATCTGGTTTTTATTCTTTTCCAGTTCTTCCTTATCCAGTGGTATAGTTTCCTGTGTGCGGTCTTCCAGCAGGTCAAGAGTGGGGTATTTATAGCTGGGCAGATCAAGCTCGGGTGCGTAAGGTTCATTACTGGCAATGCTTACATGGTGGCCATCCTTTATGGCTGGTTGCTCCTGCTGCTGTATCACTTCAAAAGAAAATTCCTTCACCGGTGCAGGCTTAACTACTGTCGATAGTTCCAGTTCCATACCCGGCTCTTCATCTTCGGCTCCTTCATTTTCTTCTTCTATATCGTTATGCCCGTTATTTACAAATAAAGGCAGCGCAGAAGCCTCGGTCATTGCAATGGTGCTCTTTAACGGCTCCACAGCGGCCTTTTCTGGTGCTACAGGTGCTGCTGCAACGGTAGTCTCTTTTTTATCTGTGGCTTCAGGTTGTGTTTGTTCTGTTGTTGCAACAGGCGCTGGTGTCATAGATGCGGCTATCATCTGGGCCCGTTTCCGCAGTTTCTTTAGTATCGGGTTTACGTCCAGGGCAAATATCGCAAATATGAAGAATAAGGCTATTGCCAGGAGGCACATACCGGTACCGGCAACACCTAAAAAGCCATTCAGGTAGGTAATGCTTTCCTTACCCCATGCCCCACCATAAGGGAAGGTTGAGTCTGGTACAAGATAACTAAGCACCGGCGCGGTAATAAGCAGGAAGATGGATAACCAGCGCAAATAACGCAAAAGCGGTACTACACGCTTGCCATAAACAAGATTTAACCCTATAGAAGCCAATATGATCCCTATAGCCATAGAAGCTATACCTGCCCCTTTATATACTAGTATGTGCGCAGTAGCAGCGCCGAGCCTTCCCGCCCAGTTAGCTACAACAGGGCCATGCAGCAGAAAATGGTACATACTGTCGGCCGAGAAAAACTTGTCCTGGTCAGTTTTCCAGGTCACAAAGTAGCTGGTAATAGCAAAACACGTGAATATACCTGCAAGCAGGAAGAAAATGCCAAACCCCAGGCGCAGTTGCTGCCGCTGGGTCATCACCATTGCCGGGGCCACCTCATTTACATGCTGGGGAACCGTTTTTTTATTTTTTTTTGTAGCAGCCATATCGACAATCGCGAAGGTACAATATTAATAAAATGACTGTTTCTATTATTGACTTTGATATTTTTTCATATAAACATCTAGATTTGAGAACATTTTTATACCTTAACAAACCATTTACGCATTCAGCCTGTCTGATAATGTACGTAGCATATTAAATTATGAATCTGAGAAGTCTAGATAATCCCCTGAATAACTACCTGTGCAGGCTGGTACTGGTTGATATGGGGTATATAGCGCTCTTTTTGAAAAATATAGTCGCATACCTTAGGTTGTTACCCTATAGCTATCAATTTACCCACAGTAATATATTACAGCCGGGTATTAGAAGCATCCAGGCTGTTAAAAGAGCTTTAACAAATAATTTTGTGCTTACATACAAGCCTATGGCTGTGTCACGGGCATTTTCGCCTGATTCACAATTGGCCATCCGGTCAAAAATAATTATGCCGGGCATTGCATCTTTAAATTATTTCCGTATTTTCAACCGATGGGGAGCCCTGATATTTTCTATTGCCAGCCCAGATAAAGGCAGCTATAGAAGGTATAACGGCACACCACAACTGCTTGGTGCATATGGGTTTATACGGTTTAAACAGTGACAGAGTACAAGGGCGAAATTTTATTAAACAAGTAACAAACACTATTAAGATAACATTCATTAAGGTAGCATATCATGAACAGGAAAAATACATTTGCATGTGCAGGTCTTATAGCAACACTTGCACTATCCAGCCAGGCGTCTATGGCCCAGGACATTCACTTTACGCAATTTGATGCTGTACCAATGGTCATAAACCCTGCATTTACTGGCAATTTCGATGGCCAGTTCCGTGCATCGGCTATCTACCGCAACCAATGGCAGAGCGTTACTGTACCATATGTTACTTATGGTGCTGCATTCGATCTTCCTATTGTTCATGACCTTACTCACGATGACTATCTGGCAGCAGGCGCTCAGATATACAAAGATCAGGCAGGCGATGCTAACCTGAGCAATTTCACCGGCCTCGTTTCAGTAGCCTATCATAAATTTCTGGGCTATAACCAGACCAAAGTACTCTCTGTAGGTTTACAGGGTGGTTACTCTGAAAAAACCATCGATCTTTCAAAGCTGTATTTCGGCGATGAATATGTTAATGGTACTTTCCAACCGGGTATAAGCCAGGAGTATCATTTGGGTATTGGTAACTCTGTTCACTATTATACTGTAAACGCAGGTATCAGCTACGCACAAAGCGTTAGCGATAAGTTTAGCTTTGTATTGGCTGCCGGTGCAAATAACCTCAACCAACCAAATGAATCTTTCGAAGTAAAACAAAACAGCCAGGTAGGCCTTTCAATGAGGTACACCGGCCAGCTAGGCGCAATTTGGAATACTTCAGACCGTTTCAGTCTCCGTCCGGGAATTTTGTTCCAGAACCAGGCTACTGCCAACGAAGTAATAGCAGGTAATGAATTTCACTACCTCGTGGGTAACCCAGAGTTCCCAACCTATTCGACCGGCGTTTTCCTGGGTGGTTACTACCGCACCGGCGATGCTGCTATGATAACTGCTGGTGTTGAGTTCAAAGGCTTCCGCATTGGGGTTAGCTACGATTACAATGTGTCAGATCTTAAGACCGCTTCTAATGGCGATGGCGGGTTCGAACTATCAATTCGCTATATAGCGCCAAATCCGCTTGACTTTGCGCGTAAATTAGTTTATCCTTGTGCACGTTTCTAGAATTATAACATAAAGTAATACAGAAAGGGCCAAAACTTTTTTTTAATGCCCTTTCTTTTTTTTGAATCTATTTATACTTTTATATCCATTAACAACGCTCACGCACATGAGAAAAAATTGGCTGCTTTTATTATTGGCAACGATTCTCGTTACTATCCAATTTGATGCCAACGCCCAACAGCGTAATAAGGAAAAATTCAGGAACAAGGCTAACGACCCCGTATCCAAGCTTCCGTACTATAAAAAAATTCGCTGGGCAGACGGTTTGTTCCGTGATGGCAGTTATTTTAATGCGATAGATTATTATCAGCAATTAAAACAAGAACAGGAACGTAACCCGTACCTGACCAGCCAGCTCGCACAGTGCTACAAACTTACCCGCGACTATGGTCCTGCTGCCCACTATTTTGGTGAACTGTATAGCGAAGCGCCAAAATTATATCCTCGTTCTAAGTTTGATGAGGCGCAGATGCTGAAGCAACAAGGTGAGTATGTTGCAGCAATAGATGCGTTCAATAAATTTATAGGAGACAACCCAAAGACTTATAAGAAATTGAAAAAGAATGCACTCGTAGAAATACAGGGTTGCAATCTGGGTATCAATTCAGTAAAAGATCCGCAGGCTGTTAGTGTTATTAATGCAGGGCCTAACGTAAATAGTGCTTATACAGAGTTCTCTCCTTATCCATTGGGCGATACGGCTTTGTTGTTCTCTACACAGCGCCAGAACCAGGAAGTAGAAGTGAATAAAAGAAGGCGCGATGAATATGTTGCCCGTTTCATGGTTTCACATAAGCAATATAATGTAGCTGCTGTTGATTCTTTCCAATGGCCTATAACTTACAGCGATGGTGGTTTTAACGACAGGGACGAAAATACCGGTAACGGTTGCTTCAGCCCGGGTGGCGAACGCTTTTACTTCACCCGTTGCGGCGAAGGCGATTCAAACACTGTACTGTGTAAAATTTATGTGTCTAAGTTTGAAGGTGAAAAATGGTCTAAACCTGAAGTATTAGGCGAAGGCATCAATGAAGAAGGTTCAAACACACAACCATTTTGTGCTAAACTGGGTAAAAAGGAAATCTTGTTCTTCTCTTCAAACCGTAAGCTGCAAAGCCGTGGTGGATATGATATCTGGTATTCAGTTATAGATCCCCGCAATGGTACTTACCGCCGCCCGCAGAATGCAGGTAAACAGATCAACACAGAATACGATGAAATAACCCCATACTACGATTCTCGTGTCAACAAATTGTACTTCGCTTCTAATGGCTGGGTATCAATGGGTGGTTTCGATATCTTCTCTGCCGATGGTGGTCCTTCACGTTACACCAACCTGCAGAACATGGGTTATCCTATTAACACCGCTGCTGATGAATTGTACTATATTAAAGATAACTACGGCAAACCTGATGCTTACGTAGTGTCTAACCGTATTGGTTCTATAGCTTTGAAGAATCCAACATGTTGCGATGATATATGGCGCATACAAGTTGAACCTAAGCTGATGGTGATCGGTAAAGTGGTTTATCGTAAAACAAACCAGCCTGCTGAACAAGTAGTAATTAAAATGCTCGATCAGAAAGGTGACCTTAACACTTACAACTCAGCCGATGGTACTTTTGCCTTCAAACTGTCACGTGGTCATTCTTATGTTTTAACCGGCGACAAACAAGGTTATACCTCTACTCGGCAGTCTGTAAACACAATGGATGTTAAACGTTCTGATCCAGATGATACCGTAAACGTTACTATCTACCTCGATCAGGATGAAAGCGGTTTTGCAGTAAGCAATGTGTATTACGATTTTGATAAAGCAACTTTACGTCCTGAATCAACTCCATCACTCGATTCATTGACCAGCTTTATGAAAGATAACCCATCACTTACTGTTGAGATCTATTCTTTCACAGATGGTAAGGGTACAGACGAATACAACAATGATCTTTCTCAGCGTCGTGCACAATCAGTACTCGATTATCTGGAAAAGAAAGAAATCGAGAAGAGCCGTATGATAGCTAAAGGCTTTGGTAAAAGAATGCCTGCAGCGCCCAATACATTACATGGTAAAGACGATCCTCAGGGCCGTCAGCTCAACCGCCGTACAGAATTCCGTATCGTATCAGATGTGCCTACTCGCCGTATCATCTACAACAGCGCTAAGCCAGGTTCTTTAGATCAGCAAGAAAAAAATCTGCAGATCAATGAGAATATGTACGATGATGATTCTAAAGATGAAAAAGAACCTAAAGCAGGTAAGGCAGGTCGCCGTACTGAAGAATAGTTTTTATTAATAACATTGTAAAGAGGCTGTCTCATATCCGGGACAGCCTCTTTATATTTACAGCCCGTTGCAAGCACAGTATATATGTGCTGTCAACACAACAGCCTCATATGAGACACATACGCGTTATATTTGAAACATCCGGTCCTGATACTGCAGAGATGGTAATGGCAGCCCTTATGAATATAGGATTTGAAGGATTTGAAGAAGAAGCCGGCCAGCTATTGGGGTATGTGGTTGAAGATCTATATGATAAGATACTGGTAGATGAAATAGCAGCACAGTATTCCCTTACTTATAGTGTAACCATTATCGAGGCCCAGAACTGGAATGCACAATGGGAGTCTAATTTTCAACCCGTAATTATAGATGGCTTTTGCACCATCAGGGCAGCTTTTCATATGCTAGATGTGCAAACCCCCTACCAGGTGCTCATTACCCCTAAAATGTCTTTTGGTACCGGCCACCATGCTACTACCCAGCTCATGCTGATGCAGATGCGTGACATAGATCTTACGCAGAAAAAGGTGCTCGATTTTGGCACGGGTACAGGTATATTGGCAATAATGGCCGAGCAGTTGGGGGCGAAGAGTGTATTGGCTATTGATACAGATGAATGGAGTTATGAGAATGCTAAAGAAAATGTGATACAAAATAATTGCAGTCACATATACGTTGTTCGGAGTACCTTGTTAGATGATGGGGAGCAATACGATATAATACTTGCTAATATCAATAGGCATATATTATTGGAAAATATGCAACTGCTTTATAAGAAAACCGTTGGTGGGGGCAAGGCCATTATGAGTGGCCTCATGCATGCCGATGAAAATATAATAGTTGAGGCCGCACGCAATGAAGGTTTTCAACTGTTTAATGTGCAAAAAATGGGCGATTGGATGCTGCTGGCATTTGATAAAAATTGATTCGCATAACTCATTCACACTGTTTGTGTTATAACGAATAATGAAGATGGTATTAGGATATTCGATCAGTAAGGTATAAATTTGTCTGCTTCAATTAAATGAATACAGGATGGTGATTGCAATGTTAATTGTGTTGGCTTACCTGGTGGGTTCTCTACCTACTGCCGTATTAGTTAGTAAAAAAATATATGGTATAGATATTCGTGAGCATGGTAGCGGTAATGCCGGGGCAACAAACACTTTCAGGATTTTAGGTTCTAAAGCAGGTTCTTTTGTTATGTTTGTTGATATGATGAAAGGTTTTGCTGCAGTACAGTTGTCATGCTTCTCATCCCTGCCCTGGAAAAGCGAACAATTTACCAATCTTCAAATAGTATTGGGTATTGCAGCTGTTCTGGGTCACATCTTTCCTATATGGGCCGAGTTTAGGGGCGGTAAGGGTATCGCTACTTTGTTCGGTATGATACTCTCTATACAACCGCTGGTAGCAGTAAGCCTGGTGGGGGTATTTGTATTTATGTTATTCCTTACCCGCTATGTATCATTAAGCTCCATTTGCGCAAGTATTACATTCCCCGTACTTATATTTTTCATCTTCAATGCGCCGGAGCTTAGTTATAAACTTTTTGCCATTTCTACGGCACTGTTGGTTGTGCTCACCCATCATAAGAACATCAGCAGGTTACTCACTGGCAATGAAAGTAAAGTTCCGCTCTTCCGCAAAAAGCGTATAGGCCGCCGGGATTAGAATAGCTAACAACCAGAAGTTTTATCGGTTATCCAGGCTGTAGTAACCTTACCTCATTCTTAGGGCATCAGGCTGTACTAACTTTTATTCTTTTGTACGTACTTTGCAGCGGAATATTGATTTGCATTTTATATCTTGTATAGCCTTTAAGTTACCAATGCCGCCTCCACATTTTCCGTTCTATAAAAAAATGCTCAGTTACCTGTACCCGGTTCGGGTAAAACACATGGTAGGTATAAACCGGCCGCTCGAAATATATATGTATTGCGGGCAGTGGCAGCTGGCAACAAACGATGCTTTGTATTCAGACGGCAATAGGTATCGCCCTGTCTTGGCAGCCTTTAAAAAACTGAAACACAAACTCCCCCAGGTACATAAGGTATTGGTGTTGGGTACTGGTTTAGGCTCTGCCGTAAAGATCTTGAACGATAAAGGCTTCTACCCGCAGATAACCCTGGTAGATATTGATAAGCAGATACTTAAATGGGCCTTGGAGTTTTGCGATGACGATGCGCTACCCTATATAACACCTATTTGCGATGATGCTAATGCTTTTGTGAAGCAATGTTACGTTAAGTTTGATATGATCATCGTGGATATATTCCGGGGCCGCGAAGTGCCCGGGTTTGTGATGGGAGCAACATTTCTGTCCCACTGCCGCCGCCTGTTAAATAATGGTGGCTGTCTCATGCTCAACTATATCATTAATAACGAAGATGATTGGCTCCCAGCCAAAACTAATTTCTTCAATGTATTCCCCGATAGCGAAATTATAGAGATGGATATAAACAGGATATTTATTGCCAATATTCCTTCTGCAACCTCATAAGCCCCTACAGGCTGCCCCGTACAAATAGGGGTTATAATCATTAACACTAAAAAGCACCGTAGTTTCCTACAGTGCTTTTTAGGAAATATATTCATTCTGTTTTGTTACAGCTTAGCGCTTTGTATGCGCAGCACCTTACGATTTTTCTTCTGTACACGCATTTTTTCGGGCACCAGTTTCAGTATCTCGTCCATAAGGGTTTGCAGCAAGGTCAGCTTCACAAAGTGCCCGTTGGTCACCAGGCTTATTTCGCGTACCGGTTCCGGATCTTCAAAATACCTTACTTTTTCAAGCAGGTCTTCTGTAAACTCCATGGTGCTCAATTCGGGTAGTACCGTCATGCCCTTATTGCGGTCCACCAGCTTGCGCAAAGTTTCCACATTGCTGCTCTCGTAGCGGTATGGGCGACCGGCCTGCATTTTCTGCACCTGTTCGCTGCACAGGTTTATGATCTGGTTGCGCATGCAATGACCTTCATTCAGCAGCCATATGCGTTCCAGCGATATATCTTCAGGGGTGATCATGCGTTTCTTCAGCGCAGGTTCATCTTCTGAAAAATAGGCGACAAATGTTTCGTAGAACAACGGATATTCTTTTATATCGTTTTCTTCCAGCGGGGTGCTTAACAAAGCCGCATCTATTTCGTTATTGCGCAGCGCTTTTATTATTTGGTGGGTCTCCAGCTCCTTCACCTCCAGCTGCACACCTGGGAAGTTGATAGCATACTGTTCCAGCAGGCCGGGCAGTATATATGGAGCTATTGTAGGTATTACAGCAAATTTAAATACACCGGCAAGGTTAGCTTGCTGGCTCTGTATCAGGTCGTGTATCTTTTCGGTTTCAGCCAGGGCTATCTGTGCCTGGGCTACAATAGCCTCACCCATAGCAGTTATAGCTATAGGGTGTTTATTGCGGTCAAATAGTTTTATGCCCAGCTCTTCCTCCAGTTTTTGTATCTGCATGCTTAGGGTAGGTTGGGTAACAAAGCATTTTTCTGCAGCAGCCACAAAGCTCTTATAAGTAGCTACCGCTACAACATATTCAAGTTGTGTTATAGTCATAAAGTAGGTGTGAGTGAAATTAATTTGCAAAACTACATATAAAACAGTGATAATAAATGTATCTACATGTTTTATGTGTACAGTTTTGTGATGATAAGCTCTTTCTCATTCCACTTTTGGGCAGAATGTCCATAAATGTCTGTAACGGACATTTTGTATTTGTGGTGGAATGGGCTGAGGATAAGGGTTTTGGTGAAAATGTCTGTTGCGGTTTGGCTGAACTATAATTCTTTGGTTATTGTGAATTATATGGATCGTGATAATATATCAGTTTGCATTTAATTTTCATTTGTAACCCCAATACCATACCGTATTGCTGTTTCAAGTATGTCAATATTTATGTCTTTTAATTTTTTGAACTTAATGCAATACCCGGTCACGCTCGCCTTGCCTAAGTTTTTTCCATACGTTTGGGCTAAGTATGTCTTATCCCCGATACCAAGGATATAGATGGAGATCCCCGTTTGGTTTGCACTGAGGCCAATTTGATAAAACTCCCTGGTTTTTCCATCAGCATATTTTATGGTGTGCAGTCCATATCCTATGTTAGGATTAGAAACAGTTTTATTTTCACTGTTTTTACCATCCAGGAACCATAATTTACATGCCGGCATTATTTGCAGAATGATGCGGTGCAACTCTCGCATGTCGCTGCGTTTTGGTTCAGATTGGCTGGTAATATACTTTTCGATCTGTTCTTGTATATCCATATGAAATATTAAATGATGGATCGCTTACTTTACCTTTTCAAATCTCGCTTTTTTTGGTTATATATTAATTTCAAATCGAGGCGCTTATCGGATCATGAGGTTTTTCCTGATTGCTCAGAATGTCCATAAATGTCTGTAACGGACATTTTGTATTTGCGGTGGAACGGGCTGAGGATAAGGGTTTTGGTGAAAATGTCTGTTTTTTTTGTCTTGAACACGATTATGGGATTGCAGGATTTCAGGATTGTGCACTGTGTCAGTGCGGGCACTGCCTAAAAGTTAAGTTTAGTGTGACTCTCTCATTGGACTCTATCCTCAAAATAAAACGTCCGGGACACCTCCCGGACGTTTTAAGCAAGCTTTTAATAAATCTACTCCTTCACCAGTTTGATGGTCTTTATTAGCTCGGTATTGCTGCTATATACAGTCAGTATATACATACCCGGTACCAGGGCGCTTACATCTATCTGTTGCTTAGGGCTGGTTACGGCTGCATGTTGCAGTGTTCTGCCTGTTACATCAGTTATGTTGTAAGTATTGCCCTGTGTATTGTTGTCGCTTCCTAGTGTTACTACATCGATAGCTGGGTTGGGCGCTATGCTCCAGTTTCCTTGGTTTACTGTTGCTACACTTGACGGTTTAAATGCCATACTGCAATCCGTTAATTTATCATATATATTGCCGCTTGTAGTGCCATCTATACCAACCCAGGCAAATAATGCATATGGGGAATAAGAAGAAGAAGCGCCATTGCATGTAGCGCTTGCTGTAAATCCACCTACTCCAAATGTACCCTCAACAGGAAATGAATAATTAATTTGGTAGTAATCAACGTATGTAAAAGGGAATGTGCCACTAACATAGTTCACAGGGTAACCTGTATTCCAGTCAATGCTTTGGGCAAGTGCGTCACCAGTGCCATAATAATATTGAGGATAGGCAACAGTATAAGTCTTACATGGCCCTGCAGCAACGTTAGGATCTCCAGTGATATTTGATGTTCCTAAATATGCGCTGGATATATCAAGACCTCCCGGAATGGGTAATTTGTTATTATAACACATTATAGTCTTTGTTGTTCTGTTTGAAGCAACTACATCATAATATGCTAATGGGTTTGCCCCTATTGGATTATTTATATGGTAGTCATCAATTGCGTCAATGCGAGGTGCAAATAATTGGGGAATATGATCGAGGATAATTTGATTTGAAATAGTTCCCTGGGTTATATTCCATTCTTGATAAAATAGCGTATCTATACCCATGTAGGTGAATAATGCCACGTCATCAATTCCTATTTCTCCACTGCGTTGTATTGCGGCTACATCAGGTCCCACATAGTAATCATGAATGTAGCTGGTTGCTATGGTTCGGGAAGAAAAGGAAGTTGGGTTATTCAGGCTTGAATAATAGCCTATGATACTTGTGGGATTATTCACTATAGAAGAAGTGTATGTGATCACAAATTTATCACAAGTTGGCAACCCCGATAACAGACTTCCATATTGGGCAATAATATCAATATGGGGTTCGCCATATAAATAGCCGGCGGGAGATATTATTTGTGACGAAACTAAAGTTGCAGTTAAAGGGCTACTGGTACCTACATTGGCTATGTCATATATATCTAAATGTAGGGCTCCTGTTCCCGTATATACAATACCCACTAAGTAATCAGTAGTCATACTTGTATTGTTGCCCACAACTACATCTGCATAACCTGTACCCAAGCCTAAATTTACTGTAACCGGGCTGCCGAGGCCATCATCTGCAATAAATCCTGCGGGTATAGTTCCCCCAACACTGTTTCCCTCCCATGAAACAACTTTTAATTGCGCACTGCCGCAACTACCCGTACAATTGGGTGAGTAATCTATCACGGCACTATTTAAATCGAACTGGAATCCTGTAAGCAGCGATTCTGGAATAGATGCGGGCACATAAATTTGGGCATTTACATTGTTTAAAAACCCTAAACCGATCAAAAAACTAAAAATAAAAATAGGCAAGCTGATATTCTTTTTCATGAATTTCATTTTAAAGAATTAAAGAAGAAAAATAAAGATGTCATTCACTACTCTTTGTTGATCTATCCATACGCTATAGTTTATAGTTCAGCTTACTCTGTCCCGTTTTCAGCTTCCCGGTGCTGATTGGTGTAAGGGCTTCAGCAACACCCTGTAAAACACAAGTAGCATTTTAGTTTAAAAACGTTTTTATTAATGAATTTATATTTATAAACATACCAAATAATAACGTAATAAATACAGTTTATAAAATAAATTTTTAAAAATTGGTTGTAATGTTTCAATACTGATTTTACATGCCATTATTGTATTTATGTGTTTTTTCCTGCATCACCACCTGCCACTACTTCAATAATTTGGAGCGGTCGTCTTAGAAGGGCCACCATTGTATTTTACTATTACCATGTACTGTACTTATAGGTCTGGCCATAAAAAATAAATTTCAATGTAAATATAATACACACACAGGTGTATGTGAAAAATATTTTTAGATAACGATTCTTACGGGCAAATTATGATCACGATGCAAAGCCCGTTAAAAACACCCATCGAACAGTTTGTTATCGATACAGTAAAAAAGAAAAGAATAGAAAAAGGGTATTCACAGAGGGAACTGGCTTACATGCTCGATGTATCGGTTGGTTTTATTGGAAATACAGAAAACCCCAGGTATAGAGCTAAATATAACTTGAACCACATAAATACCTTGGCTATTATCTTTAAATGCAATCCAAAAGATTTTTTACCAGACGGGCCTATTATTTAGGAAAATTATCATTGTGACAACAAAATATATCGCCCCCCCAAACTCAATACCAGCATAGTCCATATCTATTTGTGGATATCCTTTTTTGGCACATTCCCACACCATAAGTAGCTTGCATACATCATAAGAGATGAGCTTGGTGTAGCACCCCTTATGAACTTATTTATTTAATACCAATGGATATTCTTAAATAAGGCTGGATGGAAACAAACAAATCGTGTCCATCTTGCAATTAATCCTGTTCAAGACAAAAAAATGGACATTCCCTCCCAAACCCTTACCCAAAGACCATTCCACCCCAAACGCCAAATGTCCGTCACCGACATTTCCGGACATTTAGTTACATTTTAATAAAGTGATAAATAACCTATCCAACTATGTATATCTCCCTAACCGGGAAGATTGCAGATCGATCATTATCAGCCATTAGTAAAATTTAACAAAAGCTACTTTTTGTTAAAAAAAATAAATAACTTACGGGCTATATTCAGGAACGTATAAATATTTTCACATGAAGTATATCGCTACTATCGTTACCCCTATCGCTAAATACCCCAGGAAGTCTTGTTTTGCTTTGTTTGCCCTTTTGTTAGTATTAGGCGTAAACAATAAAGTGCTTGCACAGGCTTGCAATGCGAGCAATTTGCCCTATTCCGAAGGTTTTGAAACCGTTATGACCGCAGGTGCAGCGCCAACGTGTACTTATTATAGTACAGGGGTTGGGGTGGTTACCGTTGCTACTCCCAGCATTAGCGTACCGCATACCGGCAATCATTTTCTCAGTTTGCCTTCTGCATTTAATTTCCAGGCATTTTCTTTCTCTCCCCCTGCCATATTTATAACCCCGCAGTTGATCCTGGATTCTGGCAATACCTACAGTTTCACTTTCTGGTATAGAACCACCAATACCAACAATACCATGACGGTCAATGCCACCTTTGCCAAGTTGGCCAGCATTAC
>Ga0206829_10156_pt1 | contig 25162 bp, 24 predicted proteins | sample Alteio_BWOrgCont_75_FD_152862 | JGI IMG/M metagenome (GOLD analysis project Ga0206829, IMG submission 152862) | Enriched cells from forest soil in Barre Woods Harvard Forest LTER site, Petersham, Massachusetts, United States -... | ecosystem: Environmental > Terrestrial > Soil > Temperate forest >... | reverse complement strand
CATCTGAAGGTTGAGTTGATAGGGGGTAAATATTAAACAGCTCGTAGAGCTACGCAATCAAGCGGGCTGGGAGATACCACTCTGGCGATCAAAGTGGTGAGTTGCCGCCATACCATCGTGTAGAATACTTTTAGAGACTGTGGTGGAACTTAGTTTGCCCGAAGGAAACCCCTTACCAGACCTATCGAAAAACAGCGCCAACAAGCTTGGTGCTGCCTATATACTGGCGATAAGCACGATTGCGCTTTTGGCAATCGGTAGTTTCCTTAGCTTGAGAACTCTGGTCGAAGAGCAGAAGAAGAACACGGTTCTGGTGAACGTCGCCGGTCGGCAGCGACGTATAAGCCAGACTATAGCCTTGGACTGTCTAAAACTGGCGTCACCGGCTCTCCGCCCAAGTAACGACACGATACGCGCTCACTTAAATAAGCAGCTTGCTCTGTTTAACTCCAGCCACTCAGCGCTGTTGCACCGCACCGGCGATTTGGCTAGCACGCATCCAATGAGTGCGGAGGAGCACCAAATTTACTATGACGATCCTCTCCACCTGGACAAAGATGTTGAGGATTACTCAACCCACGTGAACAACATTCTCACCAATTCGAGCCCTGTCCTGACCGTTTCGGACCCTGATGTCAGCTACGTTTTGAACGTTGCAGAATCCGATCTTCTCACCAAGCTCGACAAAGCGGTGAGCCAATGCGACACAGATTCGCAGCACTCCGTGGCGGACCTCGAAACCCTTGAAACTCGCCTGTTAGTGGCGACGCTAGTACTGTTGTTGCTCGAAGCGTTGTTCATATTCCGTCCACTGGCAAATCGTGTCAAAACACAGGTTCAAAGCCTCATCGACATTCAAAGAGAGATGGCTGCCATCTTCGACACTGTCGGACATGCCCTGATTACGATGGACAAAGGCTACACTATCCAAAAAGCAAATCCGCAGGTCAATGCAATCTGGGGATATTCGCCGGCAGAACTGATCGGGAAAAATTTCAAAGAAATTGTAGACAGTGTAGGCACCGGTAAGTTCATAGTTAACCGTCGTACGGCAGCGGAAGCGATCCACAGAAACGGCTCGAAGGCTCCGCTGGAGCTAATCGTCACGCAGACAACCCTTTCGGATCGAATTCTTCTGACTGTGGCTGCTAGCGACATCACCGAGCGCAAGCGAGTAGAGAAGCAGATGTCCGACTTCTATTCGATCTTTGCTCACGAGCTCCGGATGCCGTTGATGTCGATTGCCGCATCGCTCAAACTGGTGCAAGCTGGAAAAGTTGGTCCAATCGACGGTCGCACAAAAACTGTTCTTGATGCAAACGTGCGCGACACTGATCACTTGGTGAACTTGGTCAACGACTATCTCGACCTGATCAAGATTCGCGCCGGAATGGTATGGTTAGTCCGCTCGGAAGCGTCAATGCACGATCTGATCGTGGCATCAGTGGTAAACCTTGACGAAGAGGCCAAAGCAAAAAACATTACCGTGAGCGAAGAACGCACCACTGATTTTTGTGTGAAAGGCAGCAAAGAGAAACTCATCCAGGTCATCACAAATCTCCTTTCCAACGCAATCAAATACTCTCAACCCAGTTCGAAAATCATTATCAGTTTGCAAAAGGGAACGGTCGAAAACTGGTGCCGCTGCGCCGTTACCGATGCGGGACCGGGCATTTCCGAAGGCGAGATGGCGGACCTCTTTGGTACGTTCCGCCGGTCAAAAACTGCTGCAGACGCAAAAGAACAAGGAACCGGTCTCGGACTAGCCATCAGCAAAGCGATCGTCGAGCAACACGGCGGCACAATTGGCGTCGAATCCGTCGTAGGACAAGGCTCGAAATTCTGGTTCGATCTCCCCACCATAGACGCGGCGAAGTCTACTGGCGTAGCCGTAGAATAGCGGCGAGCTCGCTAGATTGGCGCTCGAACTCTCTAGTGGCTTTCATGAGCACTGATCTGGCTTCGAACTCTGCATTGGCGCGCTTGGCCGCAGCCACCGCGTCGTCGAATTTTTCTTGAGCCGGACCGATTGCGGCTCTGGCTTCGTCCGCATCGCGAACGATCTTCACATATCCGTCGTCAGCCTTGATGCCGGTAATCTCGACGTCATCCGCAGTCAAATGGGCGCTTTTGAGCATTTTGTCGATCTGCAACGTTAGTTCGGTTTCCATACGAAGCCTAGTGGGCTCATCAAAAGAGGCTTGGTATACTTCCGAGGCCATGCTCTTGCTGACGATGTCGGCTATCCCGGTTCTGGCTGCTCGGGCCACCGCTTCATCGGATTGTCCGAACTGCATACCGTCCTTGTGGTAACTCACGTTTATCTGAGCCCCCATCTGTACACTGTCTTTCGTGTACGACGTACCTTCAATGTCGAGATGAAACTCGTCGGAGTTGGAAAGTCCAATACCGATCTGACGAGAGTGGTGAGCCTCTCGTGGTACGAGAATGTCTACCATATTATTTCCTCGGCGGATATCACAGAGCACGGTAGTAGCTCGATGAAGCAATGTATACGGTGAAATTACGCACGACATGGGAATCTCCGCCGAACGTTCCGTTAGTCTGGCTCACCTGGAAAGGGTCTAGTTCGTTAGTCAGTTGAGGGATGCTTCGTAAAATATGGATGCGCTAACCACCAGGTGGTTATTAGTATCCGTAGCCGCCGTACATCATGCTGCGTTCAGCGTAGCCACCAACATCACCGAGTACTACTCCGAGTTTCCGCAACAGCGAGTGATGTTTTGGTTGATTGGCATTTTGGGCTGTTGCAATTGCGGATTGTGGCTGTTGCATATAGCTACTCGTGGACTGCGGCTGTTGCATGTAGCTACTCGTGGACTGCGGCTGTTGCATGTAGCTACCCGTGGACTGCGGCTGTTGCATGTAGCTACTCGTGTACTGCGGCTGTTGCATGTAGCTACCCGTGGACTGCGGCTGTTGCATGTAGCTACTCGTGTACTGTGGCTGTTGCGTATAGCTGCTCGTGGCCAAGTTCTGAGCTGGATAGTAATTTGCCGGTGTTGCCCATGAAGCAGATGAGACAGGCGCACCGTTGATTGGTCCGGTTCTCGCCGAATTTAGTGCCGACATCAGTCGGTTGACGCGGAAAGCAAGCGGTGTGAATGTCTGCACCGGTTGTCGCGGTAACACGTTGTGTTCCAACCGAGTCAACCGACTGCTCAGATCATCTCGACTGTAGGTTTTTCCGAAGACCTCCTGCTCCATCGAGCTAACTTCGGCCGCCAGTCCCGTGTTGCCTGATGTCCAGCCAACAGCATTGGAGGAAGATAGGTAGGACTCATTGCCACCATTTTTTCTGGCCACATACTGCTTCAACAGATCGACTCGCTCGCTCAAGTTGTTCGACGTCGACGGTTTGCCAAACGCAACCGTTTCCAGCCGAGCCAATCTCTGCTGCACTGGAAGCGCTGTTTCAGTCTTGGCGGTTATTTGTTGTTCCAGGGCGGTTACGGTGGGATAGTAATCGCTCGATTCGTTCGAAGCAGCCTGTGGCGGTTGGGCGGTAGCCAACTGCGGCCGCTCCGGCTCAAGCGGGCTAGTCCCTTGAGTGGTATTGGTGGAACTGGGCTGCACCGACTTCGCTTGCACGTTGGGTACAGCCATCAAAAGGCTGGTCATCCGCTTTTCGTCCGAACCTCGCCGCACTCGGCCGAACACTAGTACATCCAGCCGGTCAAGGCGCTGATCGGCAGTTTCGTCTGCGTACTCGTGCATAAAGAATCTATCTTCGAGGCTTGAGAGGTCCGAATTAAAAGAGTCGCTCGGCACCGTCGGCGCCGAGATACTAAAACAAGACATTACTGAAACCAGGAAAACTAATCGCATCGCCAAAGCTCTCTCCGACAGTCGTCACATTATAACTGTAAACGACTCCATCGACAGATGCCTACCGTTATTCCAAATCGACACGAGGCGAGAGTCCATTGGCGGTTAGCCGGTCTCTCTGATGGCTCAGAGCAGTCACTCTTAAGCCATCAGAGGCGAGGGCATGTAGATCAAAAATCAAAACGGACCGTAGGTGGCGGTAAGGTCAGGACCGGGAGTAGCATAATAGTTACCCTGACTGTCCTGATACATAGGACCGTTGACCATTCCCGAGCTGGCATATGCGGCCGGATCGAATACCTGTTGCGCCATGGCTGGTGTCGTCGACAGAGACATAATTATTGGGGCTACCAGAGTTATTATTAGGGCTAATTTCTTGATGTTCATGTCAATCCTTCGCCTCCGATTAAAAACTACGTATGCGTACCTTTCCTGTACGTAACATCGCACAAGAATCTCCGCCCCGTCTAGCATAAACGCGATCTCTGTCTGTTAAAACCATGTCAAAACGGTCAGCGACGTGATGTTGCAAATTTTGTTCCAACATTTCTCTATAGCTGCGTGGATTATTCGCCTGATGCCTTCGATCCGACTCGTAGTCTCATTGTCGGAACCTTTCTGGCAGAACCAGATTGAGCATATCGAGCTGGTACCGGACATTCAACAGCCCACAAGCTGAAGGCCCGGGGACGAATTCGCCCGAGCGGTTTTGCCGAAATCAGGCCGTTAACGTGGTGCGATGTTGCTTGCGTCAGTTTGGACATTCAGAAGTCGTTCTGGTCCGAGCACGCCGTCGCTGCCAGCGACTCTGATCTGGAGAACTGGAGATACCGTTTGAGTCTTATCGTGTTGGAACGTCAACGAACCATTCCAACTGCGGCCATCCGAGCCTTTCCAGGCGTAATAGTTCTCGTCACCCACTCTGTAATTGGTTTGGCGTGTAAATGTTACACCGTCGGGATCTGTGAAGCTCATGATGTCATTGCCGCTGTCCGAGTAAGTGAGTGCTCGTCGCTGACCGTGTCCGTAGTCGACTGAGTCTGGCGATGCAAACTCGCCGTGACTGTTCGCAACTGTTTTGATTCCCTTTGTGTCTGTTATCCGTACTTCTCCGTCAATCCTGTATTCGACCTGGTTTCCAAGGAAACCTTTGAGAGTCATATTGCCGTCGTGATCGACTAGGATCTGTCTGTCTAAGGTGGCTGACAATTCTTGATCCGGTTTGCCGGGACGAAGCAAGGTCATGGAATCAATCGTCCCATCTGCTCCGTACTTGTAGCGCTGCGTTGTTCCGCTGGTATAGGTAATCTCCTGAACCTGCTTTCCGTCGTCGCTACGCCTCACAGTGGCTACATCTCCGTCGCGCTGCCTGAACACGCCGACATGCCCGTCGTCGATCGATAGGAAGCCTCCACCTTTGTCGAACTCAACGTGCTGTCCTTCCCGCTGAACCTGTTTGCCAATCTCAGTAAGAGCGCCGGGATTATGCTTAAACAGGTCTTGAACGAACGTCGAGAGCTGCTGCGCTGATGAAGGTCCATGCTCGGCCGCGGTCTCGAGCTGTTTGAACTTGCTTACATCGCCTTGCTGGTCACTCACGTCAGACCTCCATTGCCTTCCGTAAACGTATCGCGAACTCGGGACAACAATAACGATATACCCAATCCAGCACGGGCGCTAAACGAATGAACTCTCTGGGCCCCCCGTAATTGACACATGCGCTTCTTGGGGTGAACAAGAGTTCAGGCAAATCGCCGAACGGATTGTATACAATCTGGCTTATATTGCATACAGATGGTGGAACAATTATGGCTCAACAAACCTTGACGCCGAGAAGAGCGGAAACGTACGCCAGTGTTCGCGAACTCATACTGAGTGGGGAGCTGGCAGCCGGCGCCCGCATAGTCGAATCAGCTCTGTGTGAGGAACTTGGCGTGAGCCGGACGCCGATGCGTGAGGCGCTGTTCCGGCTGGAGCAAGAAGGATTGGTCAGGCAGGACCTGTCTCGTGGCTTCTCGGTGATAACGTTGAGTGCCAGAGAGGTTCGAGAGATCTATCCTATTATATGGACGCTGGAGGTGCTGGCTCTTCAACTGGCAGAAGGAAACATCGAGGTTGATACCCTCAAGAGTTTGAACCGCTCCTTGCAGAGATCAAACTCACCGCAGAAGCAACATGAGTTAGACAACCGGTTTCATGAAACGTTGGTGTCCGGGTGCAAGAACAAGAGATTGCTCAAGCAGATTGAGGTCTTGAAACAGTCAGCCGATCGCTACGAGATTGCTTACATGCGATTCTGCGACAAAGTCGGCACCTCTGTCCAGCATCACGATGAGCTTGTGGAATCGCTTGAGCAGGGAAACACCAGGAAGGCATCTCGACTGTTGGAAGATCATTGGCGCTTCGGCATGAAGACTCTTTTGGATTGGCTTGATTGGGATGAGGAGTAGAGATGAGTAGTTCAAATAGTTTGGTGAAACCAGAGGCCGTCGACGGGCGTAGCTTTCGCAACGAGACTCTTGTCGGATTGAAATGTCTCCGTTGTGAGAGATCCTACAAACTCGATGATCCACACATCGACTGTGGACTGGGATGCCGTACATGTCTTGACGAGGGGTTCCCGGTCGGGTTGCGTTGCGAATATGCGCCTGAAAGCAAAATGACCATCGACCGAGAGAAAACAGGCATGTTTCGTTTCTCCAGCAAGCTTCCGTTTCACGACTTTCCTTCCCTGGGAGAGGGAGGAACCGCTCTGGTATCACTTCCAGGCTTGGCTTCACAGGCAGGCGTCGAACAGGTCTTCATCAAGAATGAGGGGCAGAATCCAACCGGTTCGCACAAAGACAGAATGAGTCCGCTGGCGGTAGCCAGAGCCATCGATGCAGGTTTCTCCAAAGTGGTATGCAGCTCGTCGGGCAATGCGGGCGCGTCTCTGGCGTCGTATGCGGCGCGCGCCGGAGTGCAATGCTGCGTCATCGCCTCCACCGATATAAGCGCCCAATGGGCGAACGCGATCAGACTGACCGGATGCGAATTGCAAATGGTAGCCGACGACCAACGTTGGCCGCTGACGGAAAAGATGGTGCAGGAGGAAGGATGGTTTCCCATAACAAACTACTGGTTTACTCCTATAGGAAGCAATCCGTTTGGTATTGAAGGCTACAAAACCATAGCTCATGAAATAGCCGAACAACTGCGGCAGTCACCACCCACGGTGGTAGTTGTTCCCACCTGCAGAGGTGATGTTCTGCTGGGACTCTGGCGTGGATTCGTGGAAGCTCAAGAAGCAAGATTCATCGATTCGCTGCCGCGACTGGTGGCGGTGGAACCAGGGGCGAGGCTGGAGCTTGTTCTGGCCGGAAGCGATTATCGATCTGTCTTCAAAGTGGCGGACAATTCTATGACCTCAATTGATGGTGGCACAGCGACTTATCAGTCTTTCAAGGCGCTTCAGGCAACTTCTGGTTCCGCAGTGTCCGTTGGTGCGGCAGCTGTGATATCAGCTCAACGAACTCTTGCGGAGCAAGGGCTGCACTTAGAACTGTCGTCAGCGTCGTCGTTGGCTGGACTCTGGCGGTTGGCGGAGGGTGCGAGGTTGCACAGAAGCGATCGTGTCGTATTAATCGGGACATCGCACGGCTACAAAGAACCGCCGGAAGCAGCTGCAACCTCGAGCACACGTTCGTGCAACTGATTCGAGCAATTGAATGAATGAGGCGCTAAGTAACCAAGTCCGTACTTTGATCCGAGGAAGTTAAAACCGATGACTAATATTGTGGCATCCGAATCTGTTAATGCACTATGGGGAAGCGACTGGCAAGAGGTTCGCAATGAATGGCGCTCGGACCGGTCGACCTTTTTCTTCTGCCATGGTGCTTATGGAGCCGTACCTACTAAAGTTCGAGAGTATCAAGCAGGGCTAACAGATCGCATCGATCGCAATCCGACTGGGTTCTTCAGACGTGAGCTGGATTCGCTTTTAGAAGCGGCGCGATTGGAGGCGGCTGGGTTTTGCGGTGCCAGTCCTGATGGGTTGGCTTGGATTCGCAATGCCTCTGAAGGAATGACGGTTGCGATTGCAGCGATTCCTCTCATGCCTGGAGACGAGATCCTCGTTACCAATCATGTCTATCCTGCTGTTCGCAGTGCTGCGGAGAGTAAATGCAAGGCCACCGGTGCGAAGTTGGTCGAGGTACAGCTACCCTTCACTGATGACGATGCGATTTTGACGCAGTCGATCGCCGATGGAATGACCAAGAGAACACGACTCTTTCTGGTCGACGAGATTGCAGCGGCAACTGCTCGCGTCTTTCCAATTCGCGAGCTCGCGAAGATCACAAGGGAGAGAGGTATCGTTCTCGTGGTCGATGGTGCGCACGCACCCGGCATGTATCCTATCTCCATCGATACACTTGGCGCCGACATCTGGGTTGGCAACTTCCATAAGTGGGTCTGCGCACCTCAGGGTGCGGCGGCGATATGGGCAACGTCCGAATGGCGTGAAAAGCTTCGTCCCAGCGCTGTGAGCTACCGAGACGGACTTGCGTATCCCAATAGATTTGGTCGTCTGGGAACGGATGACATGACAGCGATGCTGTCAGTTCCGTTTGCCATCAAATTTCTTCAGCGTATCGGTCTGGAAAAAATCTATCGATACAACGCCGAACTCGTTGCGTATGGGGCCGAGGCGATCCGAACCAAGCTGGGCACACCGAAGATCGCGGGACGCTATGCTTGCCGCCACCCAATTGCACTGCCGGCCGGCGTCGCAGAAGACGAAGTCTCCGCCCTGGCACTGCAAACCCACATCGCGACACAGCTCCACACAGAGCTGTCGGTCGTGCCTCCTGTCGGAGCCCAGCAGCACGCTTCGATCATAGTATCGGCGTTTATCTATAATCATCCGCGCGAATACGAGCAGTTTGCCACTCTGCTACCCCAGTTTCTCAAGGAGCACAAGATCTAGTCGTGAGCCAGCATCGTACAGCCAGTAAATAGAAAAGATCGAGCACCCGCCGCAGGAAACGCAGATTGACCCCTATTTGTATATGGGACCCTATTAAGCTGATAACTCATCGATTGGAACCGGAGTCCTCAATGCGGTTTGGGCAGACAATGTCTCTTTCTTTCTTACACTCTTTAACCATTTTTGGTTCAACGATGTAAGAGCCGATCGACCAATGGAATCGGAGTTCTCAATGTGGTTTTGGGAGGTCCCTTTCTTTCTTACACTCTTAAACCATTTTTGGTTCAGTGATGTAAGAGCCGATTGACCAATGGAATCGGAGTTCTCAATGTGGTTTTGGGAGGTCTCTTTCTTTCTTACACTCTTAAACCAATTTTGGTTCAATGATGTAAGAGCCGATTGACCAATGGAACCTGAGTTCTCAATGTGCTTTGGGGAGATAATGTCTCTTCCTTTCTTTCTTACACTCTTAAACCAATTTTGGTTCAACGATGTAAGAGCCGATTGACCAAATCTCCATTACATGAAGAGTGGGAACTTCACCATAGCTCGCGCGCCTGTCCATGCCTAAAATATGGGACATCTGTGAACTACAATACAGTTGAGACTGCATCATGAATGATTTCATCATCCGGGCAGCCCAAGTTCCGGCCCCATGCGAGCTGCTGAATTACTTAGATAATGGCGCCGGTGTAATTGAGTGCTTCAACCCTACCGGGGAGTTGCATGAGGCATCGTGGGATCAGAACCAAAGTGTCGTGTTCTACGAGTGGGGCAGATCTACGCGCGGGGTAGAGTGCTGGCACACTAACAGAGAGCTTGTTGTGCGAGTGCCCAAGCTGTCATCACCGGAAGATTACAGCATAGCGTTTGCTATCCTTGAATTCGCCAGCCAATCCGCTCAGGACAAGACCGTGCGAACTAACTTCAAACCGTCTAAGTTTTCAGTCGACGAGTTGCCTTCCAAAATTGACGAGCGTTGGATACTCGAAGATCATTGCGCCGCGATTGCAACTTTGTTCGACCAGGTCTTGCTCGATGAACGCGGTGATTATCTTCCGGATAACGATAGAGGAGTCGTATCACTTTACGCACCTGTTCGAGATTTCTTTCTGGGAAACATGATCGTCACGAGGCTTCTTCTGAGTTATCAACCCGATACTCCGGCTCGTATGCTGGAGCTTGTGCACTTTGTCTTTGAGCTAATAAGATACGTCCAGTATCCGGAACGGCTGGAAATGAAGACCGCAACTCTGCTTACCCTGGAAAATGGCGGCACGGCAGCTTTCGTTGACGGCGAGCACCATACGTTTGTACCTCACGCTGACTGCATCTACCTCAACGATCATGCCCGGGGATGTTGGGCAGCGCTTCCTGCCGAGCACGTGAAAGAGCAGTTCATGGCACACTTCCGTGAACCGGAACAGATGGTCTTCTACGACGAGTTCCAATTTGCTGTCCAGCCGATTCCTGAGCTCACTTACCGCGCATTCGTCAAAGCGGTAGCTCCTCTTTGCCAATCAGTAAACATCATGCCCAGCTCCGTCTTGAGAGATGCAGGCGTCATTCACGCGATCGACTGAGACCTTTATACCTCGAAAAAATGCGGAAACTCAGGTGGAAGGAACGAATGCGTTGTCTTGGCTAATATTACGACCCCACTCTTGAGCGCCGCTAGTTAGAAGCAGGGGCCCAAAAGAATTCAATTTCGTAACCGTCGGGGTCTGTAGCGAATGCATACAGTTCTTCTTTGTCTTTGCCCCGTTTTCCGTGGTCAACCGGCGTTCCTCCCGCCCGTGCCACGGCATCGAGAACCTCTGTCATTTCGATGGCCTCTCGTAGTCTGAATCCAAAATGAGCGATGCCTCCCATTTTTCCCAAACCATCTGTGCCTTCCGAATTGCAGTTTAGAGTAAAGATTTCGTTCGAGCCCGGTGTCTGCAGCATTACCGCATTCGAACCGAAACGAAACAGCTCCTTCATCCCCAGAAGCTCCTGATAAAACCGCAAAGATCTCTCAAGGTCGCTAACTGAAAGCTGAATGTGACTGAGTCCAAAGGTCTGGATCACGACCAACACTCCTTATTATGTTAGGGCAATCATACTATAGTGCAGGCGAACGGTTCTTACCACCATGGGCAGTGATACCTTATCCCACATCTGTCCCGCATTCATTCCCGACCTCGTCCGAAGCATTGATTTCCGACTGAAGTTTTATCGGCCACCTGCGGTTTATTGTCTCGGAAGGTTCAGGGAGAATCGCCCAGTCCCAGCCCTATTGCCTTTGTTGAATCTCTCGCGGCAGCCAGTTGGTTTCCTAGTTTTTCCATGACTTTGCCGCGCAGCTCATACGCCTCTGCGTATTTTGGAAACAACTCGACAGCTTTAGACAGATTCGTCTGCGCCTTATTGTACTTTGCCAGTTTCACCTGGCAAAGACCGAGCTGTTTGTATGTGCGAGGCCGTTGCGTCTTTAGCTCCACCGCTTGTTCCAAATCTCTTTCAGCACCGGCATAATCGTCAAGTTTAATGAGAGCTTCAGCGCGAGCTTCAAGAGCGGCGCTAGATTTCGGTCGCAACTCGATATATTTCGTGCAGTCGGCAATCGCCGCATTGTAGTTTGCAGTTTTGTAGAAGCATTCTGCTCGTAATCCGTACAAGCGGGCCAAAGTCGGGCGTCCGGGGAGTTCTTCGAGAAGTGTTGAATCGTCGTTTGCAGTGCCCATCGCCTGCTTTTGAAGCGCGGTTGTATAGGCGGCGATAGCCTCCTTATATTCACCATACTTGTGGTGGAAATAACCAAGCCGCCAATATGTCCTGAATTCATTTGGAAACAAGCGGCAGGCGTCGCTCACCGATTGCAGAGCCCGATCGCGATCTTGGGTTTCCAGGTTTGCGTCACACCGGGACAGATACCCATTAAGCTTTGTGCCGTATAGGTTGGCGGCATGGTTGAAATCATCGACTGAAAGCTTTCTCCTTCCCAGTCGAGCAGCGCAGAGTGCGGCGTGATACCAAGCATCGGCGTCTGCGCCGCCACCGTGGTTGAGGTATTGCTGGTAGTCTGAAAATGCTTCGTTGTATTTCGGGCGGCCAGTCGGCCCCTCTGCCAAGAGTCTGTCGGCTCGCTCTTTGTACGAGCTGCTCACTTTGGCGGCTTGTCCCAATTGATGGGCAGCGTCTGCAGTGCTCCTAGGCGGCAAACTGTCGCTGAACGCCGGATTGGCTGTCGCCCCTAAAAGAATGGCGTAAAGTACCAGCGGAGGTGTTTTCATTGATAAAAAGCGACCAAGCGATCCCGTATCTCTTTCCCTATTCAGCGTTTTACCCGCCTCAACCTGTGGCCAATCTGCTGCCAAGTGGTCACGGGCTCGATGTATACTAGCAGGACCTGAAGCGCGATGCGTAGCCAAAATGTTGTCGAAACTGCCCCATGTAAGATTAACAATTTCGCGCAAGGCGTTACTTCTGGTGATGGTGCCTTTGATCTTCGACTTGGTTCTTTTGTCGGGACTCTTCAACCTTTTGTTGAGAGCAGAACAACTGGCATTGGAGGCGGAGCACGAGAGAACCGTTGCCGCCCAAGTAGATATAATATTCGAGCATCTCTCCCGGGCCGCAGCAGCACTATCCGCCAACCCTTTGGTAACGGTTGTGCCGGATTATGCCTGGCTGCCCGTGCAAGTCAAACGTGATGTGTCCAAGCTCAAGCAGCTGACGTCTAAAAATCCGCGTGAGTTTGCCGGTGCCTTGAGAGTTGAAGCGGCAAGCAATGCGATCCTCGACACTCTTGATGACGATCGTTTCCGACTCGCGAATGACAGCATTGAGTTTCCTCTAGGTTACTTGAACACACGACAACAGCTCGGGGACCAAATTGTCTATCTGAAGAGTACGATGGACAGCGTCTATCCGCCTGAGCAGAAGGACGAGCTTAAGAACGCCGCGCTTGCATCCGACATGAGATTGAAGATTGCTATTGTGGCAGGTTTTGTTGTCAACCTGCTTCTGGCATTGTCCTTGACGGTTTACTATAATCGCGGCACCACCCGACGCCTGACAGCGTTGATGAACAATACAGTTGCTCTTTCCACGGGACAGGATATTGCTCCCGCCATTGGCGGCACTGACGAAATTGCTCAGTTAGACAAGACGTTTCACGATATGGCCAATTCGCTGAAAGAGGCTGAGCGCCTGAAAGCTGAGTTCACGGCGATGATCACTCACGATTTGCGATCACCGCTTTCTACAATACGAACCTTTCTCGAGCTGATAGAAACCGAGTTCTACGGTCCTTGCCCGCCGGAGCTTTCACGCTATGCCGTTAAAGCCAAAGTATTGGTGGACAGACTGGCTGGGCTGGCTGATGACATTCTGTGTTTGGAGAGAATGGAAGCGGGTGAGCTGACCTTGACCAGAGAAGAGAGCGATCTCTCTCAGATTATTGATGAATCCCTGCATGCGGTGAGCGGTGCTGCATCCGAAGCTGGGGTGACTGTTTGCGCCAAACCAAGCACCCTTCGCCTGGCCGTCGACCGCAGACGATTGACACAAGTGCTGATCAATTTGCTGTCCAATGCAATCAAGTTCTCGCCGCGGGGAGCGACAGTTGTTCTTGAAGGTCGTGAGTCGGATGACCATGTCATAGTTGAGATCACTGATAGCGGACCAGGCGTGGCCGACGCCGAGAAAGAGCTCATATTTGAGAAGTTCAAGCAGGGTCCGTCATCGGCAAGCACAGTAGGAACTGGATTAGGACTTGCCATCTGCAAAATGATTATCGAACAACACGGCGGCATGATTGGTATAAAGGATGGGGTTGAAGGTGGTAGTGTCTTCTGGTTCAAGCTGCCTAAGCAAGCTGAACTTTCACCTGGTGCGATAGCCCAATCTAATTTGCGGACGTAACAATTCTTGGCAGAGCAATCATGGCAAAAATACTGCTGATCGAAGACGATACCACACTGTCGGCAATGATCGCCGACGTGCTTCGCCACGACGGCCACGACATCGATGGTGCGTCCGACGGTGGACTCGGACTCGAGAAAGTTGTTTCCGGGCAATACGATCTGGTCATACTAGATTGGCATCTGCCGTCTATGAGCGGAATTGATATTTGCCACGAGGCTCGGAGGCAAGGAGTAGCTTCTCGGATACTCATGCTGACCTCTGCCAGCGGACTCTCCGATTCTGAGTCCGGACTCGACGCCGGTGCCGATGACTATTTGACAAAGCCTTTCGCCATGCTCGAGTTAGTGGCTCGAATAAAGGCGCTGTTAAGGCGTCCGCAGGAGCTTATTCCCAACGAGCTGCACTGTGCCGATGTCGTCCTGTTCGTTCAGCCGGCTGAGGTGTTCAAAGGTGGTGTCAAGCTGGACCTCAGACCTGCCGAATACTCTTTACTGGAATTTCTCTTGCGTCATCGGGGCACTGTTTTTTCCAGCGAAGATCTGCTTGATCGTGTCTGGCATTCCGACGCTGAGGTGGGTTATGATGCCGTATCTACTTGCGTCAAACGTCTGCGCGCAAAGATAGACACCGATGGCAATACCTCTATAATCAAAACAATTCATAGCGTTGGTTATCTGATTGAATGATGATTTGAGGAATGGCCAAGATACTCATAATTGAAGACGACGAGTTCATGGCAGACATGCTGGGTGATTGCCTTTCTTCCATGCACCATATTGTGGAGAAGGCCAGGGATGGAGCTTTGGGGCTTGAGCGATTGCGTTGCTTCAACTACGAGTTAGTTGTGCTCGACTGGCAGTTACCGCACCTGAGCGGAATTGAGATCTGCAAACGACTCAAGGTCGAGTTGCCGCACATTCCGGTTATGATGCTCACATCAATGGATCGTCTCCAGGACAAGGAAACAGGCTTTGATGCCGGTGCCGACGACTATGTCGCCAAACCGATCAATATAAAGGACTTTTCCGCCAGAGTGCGAGCCCTGTTGCGCAGATCGATAATCACTCGAGAGCCAGAGCTGAGACTCCGAGATCTCCGACTGGACATCCAGTCGGCCCAATTAGCCAAAGGTGAAAAAAGCGTAAATCTGCCGCCGAAGGAAGCTGAACTGTTGCAGCTGCTCATGAAGCAACCTGGAGAGTATTTCACTACAGAAGCTCTAATTGAGAATCTCTGGGGAGCCGATGGGACGCGAGCGAGTTTGGCCAACTGTCTGAAACGCCTGCGCGGCAAACTTTCTCAATTGGGCGAATCCGAGCTGATAGAAACTTCGCCCCGATTGGGCTATCGCCTCAGGTAAGTTTGAAACTTTTGGGCGTGCCATGACTTCGATATATCGCTTTCTATAGAGTGCTCCTTGAAACCGGAAATCGGCACATGACCGTGGTGAGCGAAATCGGCGAGCAGTTGCGAAGCAATTGCCCAGTTCCGCTCAGGCAAAATTGCCCAGTCCAAAACAAAGGCAGTTCGAAGGAGTTGGCTGCGCCTGGAACTCGGATGTATTCCCGATACAAATGGGTCGAAAGAGAGGAGCTCAATCATGACGACTTTATCGTTTGCTAACTGGAAATTCGAATGGCCGTTATGGCGGACCAGAACACCGGCTCAACGCAATATGCGCGGCTTCCATTCGCTTTTGGTCGCCTTCGCTGCCACTATGTGCAATTCTGCCGTTTCTTTGGCGGACCCGGCACATGAGCCTTACACATGTTCCTGGCAGGCTGGTGGCGCCATGGGCGGCACTGAGACTATGAGTCTGGTGGCACACGACGGCAAGCTATATGCCGGCATCGGCTACTGGGAGGACACGCAACCATATCCGGGAGCACGCATTTTGGTGCTTGATTCACCGACAGCCCAATGGCGAGTGGAGCATACGTTTTCAGAAAAGGTCAACGGAGTCGCCCTATACAAGCGCGTAGCTGCTCTCAAAGAGATCACTTTCAGATTCGACGGTAAGGGACATCAACTGAGTGCTCCAGTATCGTTGATGCTAGCCGCCAACGATTTAACAAGAGACGTACCAACTGCAGATTTGGCGGTGTTCAGCCGTGATGATTCGGGCCAATGGATGAAAATGACTTTGCCCATCGCCGGACGAGGGATTCGATCCCTCGGCTTCTATCATGACTCTTGCTCAGGTGCCGATTTTGTTTTTGCCGGAACCTATAAGAATGGATTCGTACGCGGGTCTTATGATGCATCGCTTCCAGGCAAAATTAGATGGAGCCCAAATCCGGAATCAGCGGACCCTGTTGTCGAACATCGAATCATGGCTTTTGGAGAGAGTGGGGGAAAACTGTATGCGTTTTCTAAACCACGGGTATACGAGTACGCAGGTGGCGCCTCCCCCCTTTGGCGTAGCGTATTTGCCTACCCGAACGATGAGCTTCACTATACAAGCGGACTGCGCGGGGCGACCGAAATTAACGGCGAACTGTTCGGTGTTTTGGAAGGACTGGGATTTGAGAGTAAGATCTACAAATTCTTTCCTGCAGTTGAAGTGCTGAACATTTCTCATTTTCTGAAGACTCAACTAGGAACTGATTTTCTCAGCCCGGGTGAAAACCAGGGAGACACCAACATCATTGGCGCCTATAACAACATCACCAAAGTCATTGATCCAATAACACAGCAAGACGCGTGGTTGGTGGGTTTAGGCTTCAGCCAAAAACGGCGCTGCCCATTTCCTGGGCAAGCGAATAATTCGTGGTTCCTTGCCCGGTCCGCAACCGGCACCTGGACTGTGCATGAAATACCGTCTTTGAATTTCAATGATCCGCAACCATGCCCTTGTGCCGTACGCACCATTGCTGTTTCACCATTTGCCCAAGATCAACGACAAGTAATCTACATCGGATTTTATGATACCCACGGTCTTCCCTGCCACGACACTGCCCACATCTTTAGAGTTGGCTTAGCCAGAGCTTTACAGACGAATGCAGTCGACCCACCGCCGCCGGCCAAACACTAACCAACGGTCAATCCCAAGCATAATCAGGAGATTAAGCAGTATGAGACGAAATCAGAGAGGTTCAGGAATTATTGCAGGAGCAGTTGGATTGGTACTGTTTGTCGGCAGTGGGATATTGGCCACGTTGCTCATTCTCAACGCTGGTGTTGGCATTTTCTTCAAGAACAAGACTTGGTTAGTTGCCAATCAAGCAGCGCAATACGCATTTGCACATCAATCTGATTCTAATGTTCAGGCGGAAACTCAGTCATTCGTTCAGGAGCTGATGCCGACGGTCGGGTTAGCTCCAAGCCGTCTGAATGTGACCGTGACATCGACTATTGTGAACGGAAAAGAAGGTGAGCAAGTCACCGTTTCCAATAAATTTCCGCTTTTGGGCAACGACGGCGTCTTGCCCCATCAGATCCAATTGGCTGATACGGAAATTGCATGGGGATACAGAGGCCACTAAGAGGGGCCGATTGGCCGGATGAGCAGACAGCTCAGAAAGATTGAGAGGTTAAGCAATATGAGACGAAGTCAGAGAGGTTCAGGAATTATTGAAGGAGCAGTTGGACTCCTGATGGTTATCAGCGGCGGGATAATGGCCACGATGCTCATGCTCAACTCTGGTGCCGACATTTTCTTCAAGAACAAAATATTGGTAGTTGCCAATCAAGCAGCGCTATACGCAGCTGCCCATCAATCTGATCCTAATGTTCAGGAAGAGACTCAGTCATTCGTTCAGGAGCTGATGCCGACTGTCGGTCTAACTCCAAGCAGTCTGAATGTCACAGTGACACCAACGACAGTGAATGGAGTCGAAGGTGAGCAAGTCGCCATCTCCAATCAATTTCCGCTGTTTGGCACCGGCTCCATCTTGCCTAATAAGATCAGATTGGCTGACACGGAATTTGCAAGTTTTGCCATTGTCGGCCCTGATTAGCCAACACTGGACGTTCTGAGCGTGCCATGACTTCGATATGTCGCGTCTTATAGACTACTTCTTGAAGCCGGAAATCGGCACATGACCCTGGTGAGCCAAATCGGCAAGCAATTGCCCCGGTCCGCTCAGGCAAAATCGCCCTGTCCAATTAGTTGCATAGCAAGGAGGTCAACTATCGCTCCAGGAACGAAACGAACTTGAACTTCAAGTTCCTGGAGCTTTACCAAACTCCGTTCGCTGGCATTTCGCCAGACCGAAAATTCATCGATCAGGAGGTCTTAACCCTGTCAGGGAAACCAATTCATTGCCGGGAAATCACTGCCCATCTAGAAAAGCGACCAGTTCCTTAACTACTTCAGGTGGTGTGCACATTAGAGTGTGAGTTCGATTTAGTCCGTGAATGGTGGTATAGAAAAATGGCCAAAATACTTATAGTTGAAGACGACGAATTCATGGCCGACATGCTGGGTGACTGTCTTTCTGCCATGGATCATATCGTGGAGAAGGAGAAGGACGGAGCCTCGGGGCTGGAACGTTTGCGTCGCTCCAAATACGAGTTAGTTGTGCTCGACTGGCAGTTGCCGCGCCTGAGCGGAATCGAGATTTGCAGACAACTCAAATTTGAGCTGCCGCACATTCCGGTCATGATACTCACATCAATGGATCGCCGCCAAGACAAAGAAGCAGGCTTTGATGCCGGTGCCGACGACTATCTCGCCAAGCCGATCAAATTACAAGACTTTTTCGCTAGAGTGAGGGCCTTGTTGCGCAGATCGACGATTGTGCAAGATTAAGAACTGAGGCTGCGAGATCTCCGACTGAGCAGCCAGTCAGCCCAAAGTGTGCCAGTTTCGGGCGTGCCAAGACTTTGATACATCGCTTTTTATAGACTGCTCTCTGAAGCCGGAAATCGGCACAACGAGGGAAGATGCCATGTCGGCGAGCAATTGCGATAGCAATCGCCCAGTCCCGCAAAACATCTCCCGGTACAAACAAGTGGCATAGAAAGGAGTTTAATTATGGCAAGTTTTTCGTCGGCTGACTGGACCAAATTTCTGCTCGCAGCGCTAAGCGTTACCATGTTCACCGTTTCACCCAGCGCACCAACACACGCTTTTAGATTATCTCTCCCGCACCAGCCGCTACCGAAGCTGCGGACGTTGGGTCTACCCAGCGCACGTGGTTTGGGAATCCCCAGCGCGCGCGGTTTTGGAACCCCCAGCGCTCGTGGTTTTGGAACTCCCAGCGCTCGTGGTTTTGGAACCCCCAGCACACGCGGATTTGGAACTCCAAACTCAATCCCTTATGGAAACTCGACGCAGCGGATGCTCAATTCGTCAAACGCACAACCAAATTCTGCTGGAAACTTTGGGTTCAATCATCCGCGCCAAGCTGAAGTCGACGGGCGTTTCGCCCAAGTCAACTCCCGAATCAGTTCAAGCTATGGCGACCTTGGTGGGCAATACGGAAAGCTGCAAGGACGGAGCAATCAGATTCAATCGCAGATGCGCTCGGATGTTGCTGCTAACGGCGGGTATCTGACAAAAGCTGAAGAGGGTCAGTTTAATCGAGAGTACAGCGCGCTTGGCCAAAAGGTTTCCGCCGATCAAGCTCTAGGTGCCCCTTCGGGACAATTTATGCAAAATCATCCGCGCCAGGCTCAGGTGCTGAACAGCGCTGCCGGAATGAACCAGACTTTGAGCAACGACTACGGCAACTTAGGTGGTCATTATTCCGGGCTGGAACAGCGGGACAACGCAATCCGCGCAACTGACAGAAGGGACGCCCAAGCCAACGGTGGTTATCTGACCCAACAACAACAGCAGCAACTGGATAATCGCGAGGCCAATCTCCAGAACTCAATTAACCAAGATTCAGGGCAATAGCGAGGGTGAGAACGCCAGGAGAGCGAATAGAGCTCTCCTGTCTTGATCGGCGACGGTCAAATCTTTTCCCGACTAACTGTATAATCGCGAGATCAATCCAAAGGCCTCCCAATAACCAGATGCACGTCCTGGCACGAATCAACATAATGATATAGTTCAGTCAGGTTTGGGACGGATGTTTTCGAAACCGTCAGCCGAAACCGTTTCCTATCCAAAGGAGCAAATGCTGTGAAAACTCGCACTGCACTGTCGATCGTAAAGGGAATGATATTCACATTTCTGTTGATTGCGCCTGCCGTGTTAAATCAGAGCCTCGCAGCAAGCAAACCGCCCAACATCATTTTTATTCTGACTGACGATCAACGCTTAGAAGATGTAGAACACATGCCCATTGCAATCAGACTTCTGCGTGACAATGGGATGTCCTTCAACAACTACTTCTCCAACGTCTCTCTCTGTTGCCCGTCGAGGACAAGCATTTTGCGCGGGCAATATGCGCACAATACTGGCGTACTGACAAACAAACCGCCCAATGGTGGCTTTCGCATAGCCCATTCGGTGGGCTTGGAAAATTCTACAGTTGCAACCTGGCTGCACGCCAGAGGCTATCAAACGGCCCTCATCGGCAAGTATCTCAATCAATACCCGGGCAATGCCGGTGCCACGTATGTTCCCCCCGGTTGGGACTACTGGGCAAGCTCATCAAAGAGTGCCGGACATGAATACGGAGAGTACGACTATACCCTCAACGAGAACGGGAAGTTAGTCTCATACGGTCATCAAGCCGAAGACTACGGCACCGATGTATACGCCAGAAAGGCCAACGACTTCATTCGAAATTCTATTCAGGGGAGCAAACCGTTCTTTTTGTACTTGGCTTTCTACGCACCGCATGCGCCGGCAACCCCAGCGCCACGGCATCTCGGATTATTCACCGATGCAAAGATTCCCAGGACAAAGGCATTCAATGAGGCTGACGTTTCGACAAAACCCAACTTCATCCAAAAGTTGCCTCTAATGACTAATGAAGAAATTAAGCTTGCCGATGCGTATTACGGACGGCGCCTGGCGGCCTTGCAGGCGGTCGATGAAGCCATCGGCAGCATTTGTAAAACGCTCGGCGATGCCCATGAACTTGAAAATACGTACATAGTTTTTACATCGGATAATGGTTACCACTTGGGTGAGCATCGGTTGCCCCGAGGTAAACAAACTGCATACGAAACTGACATTCATTTACCGCTGATCGTGAGGGGACCTGGCATCAGCAAAGGGTCCACAGCAGAGGGATTGGTAGGAAATATAGATCTTGCGCCCACGTTCTGCGATATTGCCGGAGCGTCAGTGCCTGACTTTGTGGATGGTCGCTCGCTTCTACCGATCTTCCACGGCAACAAACAGGCAGATCTCAATTGGCGCAAAGAATTTCTTGTGGAGCATTGGCGGGTTCCGCGTCCGAAATCAACGCAAAACAGAACTGCTAACAAGACGCTTGACCGTCAGTTTGAGCCAGCATCGTACAAACGCGAGGACGCATCAGAAATAGAAGAAGAGAAGGATGAGGTCCATGCTGAATCGAAGGCGCCAACTGGATCGCAAACAGGAAATCGACGAACAGCGCCTTATGGACTAACGGATCCCGCCGATTGGCAAAACAAAGAATTCGGCAATATTCCAAATCTGCATGCTCTTAGAAGTCACGACGAGATCTATGTCGAGTACGTGACGGGAGAAAAAGAGTTTTATCGCCTGACTGAAGACCCTGACGAGATTGATAACATTGTTTCGAGTCCCAAAGTGCAAAATGAAGTCAGTGAAAAGCACCTTGATCTCAGTCGATTGAAGAACGCAGGGAAGAATTGAGGCTCTACTGGTCCGTGCCCTGACATTGATATGTCGCTTTAGATAGAGTGCTCATTGAAGCCGGTAAGCGGCACATTACCGACGGTATCGAATATTCAGGTTAGGTGTTGATTATGCATACGACTGTTATCCCCAGATTTGTTCCCTGCCTGATTGTGGTTTTCGCACTCCTCGGTACTGTTATCGGTGCCAAAGCTGTTGGTCAAAGTATGCCTGATCTTCCTTCAAGCGAACCCTACTCCCTTTCTTATGCCGCGGGAGGACGTGATAATCAGGGAAATTTCCTCGGCGGCACCGAGTTGATGAATCTAGTCGGTTTCGAAGGAAAGCTTTATGCCGGAGTTGGTTACTGGATGGATCGTCCGCGACTCTTTCCGGCGCATGCCGGTGCGCCTGGCGACTCCCAGATGGATCGATCGCACTTCGATCCTGCGCATGTCGATCCGAAATCTGGCGCTCAAATTCTCGTCTTGGATTCGAAGCATTCTCAGTGGCGGCAAGAACATGTTTTCAGCCAAAGAGACGCCGATGGCAAATTCAAATATAGCCGGCTGAGCTCAATGCAAGTGATCCGATTTCACCGCTTCGATGCCGCTGGAAACGTTCTCGGCACTTCGGTCGAGATGCTCATGATTAGTCTCGACGGCGGAGACGGTGCCGTGTACACGCAAAAGTCGCCGGGACATTGGGAGGACACCCGGATCCCGACGGCTACTCCGATTCGTTCGCTTGCGGTGCACTACGATCCTACCGATGGGACCGAAAAGGTTTTTGCCGGTACTGGAGGGGGAGAAGATAGGGATCTTGATCGCGCCATTTATTCAGGCGTTTACGATCCGTCGGCACCCGGTAGGATTCGTTGGAATCCAACACCCGAGCGCTTCAAGTTAAACAGCCGGGTCATGTCCATGGTGGACTATAACGGGACCCTGTTTGCTGCTGCAAAGCCATCGATCTTACGCCGCAACGACGCGAAGAAAAGTTGGGAAGTAATTTATTCCTATCCGATCAACGATCCATACGAGCAATCGAAGTACGTTTCAGGATTCAGAGGACTGACTTGCATAAACGGACCTGACGGCAAGAAGGCTTTACTGAGTGGTTTCGAGGGCGTCTCCGGGGATATCCTCAGAGTTGATCCGCAAACCGGAGCAGCGGTCGTCGAACTTAATACTCGGCAGTTCCTGACACAGATCTGGAAAACTCCTCCGGCAAGGAAGGATATCATCGCTGGATATAATGACATTCCCGTCGTGAAGAGCAGTCGAGGTGAAGTACGGCTCTTCGGACTCTTGGCCGCCTCACCCAACCCACGCGAAAAAAATGCGGCTTGGTTTCTCTCTCGCACGCCCGGCAATCCGCCAGGCTACGAGCTTCATAAGATCAGAGCCCCTTTGAATTGGCCCTATGCCCGCTCCGATGGCGCCCTGTGGTCAGTGCGCACAATCGCTGTTTCACCGTTTCCCGATGATCAAGGCCAAATCCTGTACATGGGTGGCTATGATGGTCACTTCAAACCGGACCACAATACGGCCTGGCTCTGTCGCGTCGGAGTCGATACTGCGCTCGCACCGTAAGATCGACCTCTTCTCAATCAGAAAGGGATACAGTATCTTAGTCGCAGTAACCGAAGGCGAGTATGGGCGCGAAAGTTTTATTGGCTGTGCTAACTGCCTTTACTGTGCTTTGTTCGAACGCGTTGTCCGATCCGGCATTGGCCACTCGCCCATCGAGCAACTCTTCAGGAGAGAAGCAATCAGAACGTGCTGGAACAGAGCCGCTGCGAATTGGTCTGCTGACATCGCTTAGCGGCGTTGGCGAACCGGAAGGACGGCCGATGCTGACAGCGGCAAATTTCTTTCTCGACAGGATCGGTCACAAAATGGGCGGGCGCTCCGTTGAACTGGTTGTCGAGAACGACGAGAGCAGTCCAACAACGGCAGTTGAGCGCATGCACAAGCTCGTTGAGCAAGACAAAGTGCAGCTCGTCGATGGAATTTGTCTGGCACATGTGGCTTATGCAGCTGGTTCCGCCGCCGATAAGCTCCACATACCGCTAGTAATCGCTGTTTCCGCCGCCAACGATTTAACAAAAAGAAAGCGTTGCCATTGGGTGGTGCGAACAAGCTGGAGCTCAAGCAACGCTGCCCTTCCATTTGGAGAATACGCAGCCAAACAGCTTGGATTCAAGCGAGTGGCAACCATAGGTACTGACTATGCCTACGGCTGGGAGCTCGTGGGAGACTTCCAGAAAACGTTTGAAGGCGCTGGTGGCCAGATTGTTCAAAAGCTCTGGGCGCCGCTCGGATTTGTTGAATTCTCTAGCTTCGTGAAAGACCTTCGTAAGGATGTTGATGCTGTCTTTCTTGGAACCAATGGTGCTGCAAAAGTGCAAATCCCTAAGCTGTACAGGAAGATGGGTTTCAAGGCGCCTCTCATAGGAGTTGGCTTGGCTTTCGATGAGGAACTGTTTCCGCTTATCGGCAACGAGATTGTTGGGTCAGTCAGCGCCTGCCCGTACAGCGTTGCCTTGAACACAGAAGCTAACAAGCAGTTCGTCAAGGATTACGAGGCTCGGTTCGGTAGAGAGCCCCCATGGACCGCTATGAATACCTATGTCTCGTTGATGTGGATTCAACAGGCAGTCGAAAAGCTCAACGGTGACACCAGCGACAAGAGCAGATTGCTGGCAGCGCTGCAGCATGGCGAATTGAAGGACTCTCCAAAAGGTCCGATGAGGCTGGACGACTTCGGGAATCCAATTGAGAACATATATGTGCGCAGGGTTGAGAAGATCAACGGTAAATTCCAAAACGCCGTCATCTACACTTTCCCCGCTGTCTCCCAATTTTGGAAATACAGTCCCCAAGAATACATGAACCGTCCATCGCTTACTCGGGACTACCCCCCTTGCAAATACTGCAGCACCAGGATCAATCCATAAATTGTCATTCTCGAACAACGATTTGTTTGTTGACTTTGGATGGGCACAGAGCCTTTACCAGGATCTCTTCGCTTAAGTCGGGACAACAGTTCGATCCACAGGTGAAGCAATCCCAAAACACGGTCGCGGATTCGGGATACGTGTGCAAACTGGCGTGGCTCTCTGCTAAAACAGCGACCGCCGTTGTTCCTTGGGGGTGAAAACGGTGAGCGACAATCTCCAAGACTGTTGCTCCGGTTGCTTCGGCTGCAGCCTTAACCAACTCCTTCAATCTTTCGGCATCATGAATCACCGGTGATGAACAGTCTGTCAAAGTAAGCAACAGGTGAGTACCACGGGCTTCGTAGTGAGTAGTACCAATGGCAGTGTCAGTTTCGTTGGTAGTGTGCATGATAGCATTGCTCCTCGCCGTTAACATTGGATCGTGATCGACGAAGAACTCATGACTCGCTCCCGCTGCTGTCTTCCCTCGCGCTATCACCTCTGGCGTTCTCCAGGCGGAGTGCTACTTCGACTACCTGCTTGTTCAGCAGTCCGATCTCGGAATTGAGCTTGGCGATTGACAGAGTCGTTCTACGAATCGCGTCTGTCCTGGACATGCTGTGGGTGCCGAAGACAACAATTGAGTCTTGGGATGATTCCAATTCGGCTAGTTCATTCATCAGCTGGGCTACGTGTCCTGACAGTTCATCCTTGTTCGCGCTCGCACGTCTTTGCTGGCGCATAAGATCGGAAGGCGATGCAGCTTGCTCAAAGGCGATCGTTTTGTTCTCTGACTGTGAGA
>Ga0206829_10144_pt2 | contig 25542 bp, 21 predicted proteins | sample Alteio_BWOrgCont_75_FD_152862 | JGI IMG/M metagenome (GOLD analysis project Ga0206829, IMG submission 152862) | Enriched cells from forest soil in Barre Woods Harvard Forest LTER site, Petersham, Massachusetts, United States -... | ecosystem: Environmental > Terrestrial > Soil > Temperate forest >... | reverse complement strand
ATTATTACCGTCGCCCACAAAAACAATCTGGAGGTCTTTTAGCTTGCCGTAATGTTCCTGAAGGGTTTGCAAATCCGCCAGAATTTGACAGGGATGATGAATATCCGTCAATCCATTGATGACAGGGATCGCGGCGTTCGCAGCCAGTTCTTCCACGGTTTTATGAGCGAAAGTCCGGATCATAATGCCTTGGACAAAACGGGACAAAACCCGCGCGGTATCTGCGATGGTCTCGCCCCGACCGATTTGAATATCGTTGGAGTTCAAAAAAAGAGCGTGACCGCCCAATTGAAACATGCCCACTTCAAAAGACACACGGGTTCGGGTAGAGCTTTTCTCAAAGATCATCCCCAGGGTTTGTCCCTTTAACGCCTTCTTATACTTGCCGGGTTTCTTTTTGACCTGGGAGGCCAATTTCAAAAGGCCAAGCAATTCTTTATTGGAAAGTTCTTCTAATGTTAATAAATGGCGAATGGTTTTCGACATGGCTTTTCCTAACCGTGAAGTTCAACGGCAATGGCCTTGCGTAACTTTTCCATGGCCAAATCAATTTCTTCACTGGCGACGATCAGGGGCGGTAAAAACCGCAATACGGTTTCGTGAGCCGAACCTACCAAAAGGCCTTCCCTTGCGCACTTGAGGACTAGCGGTGAAGCGTCCCGGGTCATTTGCATCCCTTGAACCAAACCCATTCCCCTGACTTCGGTAAAAAGTTGCGGAAAGTCTTTGGTCAATTGCTCGAGGCATTGCCGTAAATACTCGCCTTGTTTCGCCGCGTTGGGCACAACATCTTTCAAAATGATAGTTTCAATGTTCGCGATGGCCCCGGCGCTGACGATGGGATTGCCGCCGAAGGTGGAGGCGTGATCGCCCGGTTTAAACCCCTGGGCCACTTGATTGGTTACTAGCATGGCGCCCATAGGCAGTCCAGCCCCCAAAGCTTTAGCCGAAGTCATGATGTCGGGCTCGATTTCATAATGCTCGTAAGCCCACATTTTTCCTGTCCGTCCCAATCCTGTTTGGACCTCATCTAAAATAAGGAGAATACCGTTCTCGCGGGTTATGTCTCTCAATTCTTTTAAAAAGCGGGGGTCAGCCGGGTGAATACCGCCTTCGCACTGAATGGTTTCTATCAAAACTGCGGCGGTTTTATCGTTGATAAGTTCTTTCACGCTATTAATGTCGTTATAGGTAGCGAATTTGATACCCGACAACATCGGGCCAAAACCTTCCTGATACTTGGGTTGACCCGTGACGGACAACGCTCCATAAGTTCTGCCATGAAAAGAATTATGAAAACTGATGATTTCATCGCGATCTTGACCCAGCCGATGAAAATATTTATGAGCAATCTTCAAAGAAGCTTCGATAGCCTCAGCGCCCGAATTGCAAAAGAAAACTTTTTGAGCGAAAGAAATATCGCACAAAAGTTTGGCTAAACGCACATTGGGTTCGTTGTAATAATAATTGGAAACATGACCCAGTTTATGGACCATTTCGGTAATGGCACTCACCACTTCAGGACAGGCCTGGCCCAAGCCGTTCACCGCGATTCCCGAAAAGAAATCGAGATAGACCGTCCGCTCGGAATCGTAAATATAGGTCCCGTCGCCGCGCATCAGGACAATCTTTTGACGGTTATAAACCGGCAGGAGATAATCTTCACCGTTTTGAATAATCCGGAAGGTTTGCATGAAGCCCTCGTTTGTCCCGAAAATGAAAAAAGTCCCCGTGAAGAAATTCACGAAGACTTGAGAAAAGCATCTTAATATCTAAAAAAGTGACTGTCAACCCGCCCTATTTCAGCCCCTTATACCCTTAAGGAAGGCTCGGTCAGCTTCTCAAATTCTTCGATGGCAAACCGATCGGTCATGCCGGCGATATAGTCACAAATAACCCGGCGGGCCGGTTCTATGCGGTTTTTAATTTTCTCCCGAGGCGTATGCGGAAGAATATCCGGATTGGCTTCATACAAATGAAACAGTTCTTGAATCACTTTGGCGACTTTGGTTTCCATCCGGGTCACCCGGGGATGCCGGTACATATTGTCAAAGAGGTATTTTTTCATCGCCAAAAAATCCTTACGGCTTTCATCCGAAAAAGCCGCCAATTCTTCCGGACACCGGCGGACATCTTCTACGGTTTTGATATTAAATTTTTTAATTCTTTCGGAGGTATTGCTCAGTATGTCAGTGACCAATTCGTCAATAATTTGCCGTACGGTCTGGTATTTAATTTTATTCCGATCTAGATTCGGAAAATGGCCTTTCGCTTTTTCAAAATTACGCTTCCAAAGAGGCACTTCACTAAGCCCTTCAAAATTCAAAAGACCCGAAGTCAATCCATCATCAATGTCATGGGACGTATAAGCGGTTTCGTCGGCCAAATCCACAATTTGAGCCTCCAGCGTGTATTGTTCTCCATCGCCCCCGGGCCTGTCATAACGAGTCCTGTGTTTATCCACACCTTCTAAAACCTCATAGGAAAGGTTGAGTCCCTGAAATAAGGGATAGTGGTCTTCTAGATAGGTCACAATTCGATAACTTTGGGCGTTGTGCTCAAACCCGCCGTCATCTTTCATTAGATCATTCATCACTTTTTCACCGCTATGGCCAAACGGAGTGTGTCCCAAATCGTGTGCCAGGGCCACCGCCTCCGTCAAATCCTGATTGAGTCGCAAAGCCCTTGCAATAGAACCGGCAATCTGCGCCACTTCCAAGGTATGGGTAATGCGCGTGCGGTAATAATCCCCTTCGTGGTTTACAAAAACTTGCGTTTTATATTGAAGCCGGCGAAAAGCCGAAGAATGAATAACCCGGTCTCTGTCTCTTTGAAAAATAGTCCTATAAGCGTGATCGGGCTCGGGATTTTGACGGCCCTTACTGGCTTTAGAGGATTGGGCATAGGGGGCCAGAAACTGTTCTTCTATATTTTCCAGCTCTTCTCTGGTTCTCATAACCATCCGTTCAATTTTTAGTGCTTTTGTTCTAAGGCCTGTAATTGCGTTAACAGCTTTTGATAATCCACCGAGTAGGGAGCCAAATCCAACGCTCGTTGCGCTTCTTGAACGGCCTGATCCAAGTGATGTTCATTATAGTAAGCGACCGCCAAATTTCTAGCGACGTCATCCTTTTCGGGACTGAATAATTGAGCCTTTTCTAAAAAGGGTATGGCGACATGAGTTCTTCCCTTTTCGAGCAGAATGTCCGCTTTCAGCTCGAAAAAACTGGACTGGTCGCCATTTCGGTCCAAGCCCAATTGCCCCTTTATCAACACATCATTTCCCTTGGCTCCGCCAGCCAACTGCGCAAGGGCGGATTGAAAAGCGGGATAGCCTATTTCAGGGTGTTGTTTGGATACATCGTCATAAGCATTTTTATAGATATCCGGCTTCAGGGATACGCCGAAAATGTCCGAAGCCTTTTTAAGTCCCATGAGCCGGACCATATCATCCAAATAATACTTTTCGGTTCCCGGAAGAAATTCGGGAAGGGTCGAAAATCCCGAACGCGGAGCGACGCGATAGAGCGAGTAGCCATCGGCCAAGATAAGAGGAATTTTTTTGGTGTATCTCAGAAAAAACTGTTCGTAATTATGAAGTTCGGATGGGTTCCAGGCGTATCGTTCAAAACCCATCCCTTCAGCTTGAACGGCCGACGCCATCATTCCGTTGGAATTGTATAAAAGATAGTTAACGTTATTTTTCAAAAACCAGCGGTAGAGTTCTTCGGGACTAAGCGATCGATCCTCCCATTCCTTTAAAACCGGATAGGTATAGTCAAAATCATATAAATTTTCCCGTTGGAGGTAATATCCGTTTTGCTGGCCCAAAATCAAAACCTTCGCATCCGCAGGCAGGGTTTTATTGAGATAATTGTTTAGATCCACATAGCCGGTTGGTCTCATTACCTGCCGTAAAAATTCATTTCTTGTTTGAAGACCTAAGAAATGCGGATAAGGATTGGGTTGTTCTAGAAGCCCCTGAAAAAGATAAAAAACCGCAACCCAAGCCAAAACCAGCGGCAACAAGGACAACCACTTAACCTTTGTTTTCCAGTTTTGAAGCGCCTTTTCAAAACCAAGCGCCACTATCAATGAAGTCAAGGCGATTACGGATGTCATGAGCCGAAGTTGATGGCTGGTCACAAGCCAAAAAAGAAAAGGAATGCCCCCAGCCAAGCCGATAACACCAACAGCTTTCCGATCCAAACCTTTGATCAACAACAGAGGACTGAAAGCCAAAATCGCCAGCCCCACCTCTTCGTTTGGCGCTCCGCTATAACGGTTAAAAAAGATTCCCCATAAAACAACCGGAAATCGAACGATACCTTTTAATCCTTCCACAGGAAATTTAATATCCGAAACCCTTTGGTCAAATTCGTTCCACTCAAAAGATTGGAACCAATTGGCCAAATAGGGATAAACCGGATTGTGAACATACTCCCAGTTTTTTAAACTCCAGGGAAAAAAGAAAAAAAACGGGGAAAAACATAGTAACGCGCAAAAAAACAATTTGTTTTTAAACCCGTTGAAGTTCCACGCCAAAACTGAAAAACCAGCCAACCCATAAGCCAACGCGTTGTATTTAATAGCCCAGATCGCGCCTAAAGCCAGCGCGATTAAAACAAAAAAACCTTTCGTCCTCTTTTCGTTTTCCGCAGGGATCCGGTTTAAAGCCAGCAAAACCAAGTATCCCAAACCCAGCGTGGCATAAAACCCCACAAAAAGATCAACATAGCCCCGGGTCGAATAGATATTGAGGTATGGAAAGAAGAAATAAAAGGCCGCCGCGTACCAACCAGCCCTTTCTGAAATCAGCCTTGTACCCAAAGCGATCAGCGCCAAAGCTGTCCCCAAATGTGCCAAAAAAGAAAAAGATCGGGCAATAGAATCGTTTCCCCAGGCTAATCCCCAAGAAAAAAACATTTCGCCGAGCGCTGGATAATGCGCGGGAATCATGCCGATCACAGGATAAAAACAATGATGAATCAGGTAATCGCGGGGCAAAACCAATTGATAGGTAATAGCGTCCCAACTCATCTCGGGGGCCACTAAGTTAGAAATGGTTAAAATAAGCGCCGCGAGTGCGGCGATTAGCCAGGGTCGGGTATAAGTCTGACTCCGCTCAAAAGGCCAGCATCGTAGAATTAGGCGCAAACGACTTTTGATTAAAAGTAAACCCAATCCCAACAGACTCAAAATTTGTAACAACTTGGGGTAAAAAAGTCCCGAAAAAGCCAGACTCTCAGCTAACAACCCCCAAAAAACCATCCCAAAAGCTAAAGACCAAACCCAAACTTCCATTAATGAAAAATCAAAATCAACAATCATTCCCAGAATCAATTCCCCGGTTCCCAAAAAAAGCATCAAAAAGGTTCCGCTGACAAAAACAATCAATACATGGGAAAAAATAATCTGAAAAACCTGATTCCAATTGCAGGAATAACTTTGAAAAGAACTGGTTAGATTTCGAATATCAGTGAAAAGATTGAGTGGTATTTTTAAAAAAAATAGACTCAGACAGAAAAGAAACCAAAAAGAAAAAAACCAAATGCCGTTATATGAGTATTTGGACTGACTTGGTTGCACGAGAGTCCTCATGGGCCGAAACAAAAAAGCCCGCCAAGAAGCGGGCAAAAACCAATAAATCAACGGATTAAATATGGTGGAGACGATGGGGATCGAACCCACGACCCCTTCCATGCCATGGAAGTGCTCTCCCAGCTGAGCTACGTCCCCCTATTTAAACCAAACGACCAAAGCAAACTAGAGCGGCAATTTTATACAAAATGACCAAAAAAACAAGCCCACACCATACTGACAAATGGTGGGCGAAACAGGATTTGAACCTGTGACCCCCTGCGTGTAAAGCAGGTGCTCTAACCAGCTGAGCTATTCGCCCAGAAACCATGTAAAAAAAGAAACCCCAGTTCGCGATTTGAACTGGGGTTTAATGATCCCAACAGAAAACTAAGCGTTCTTTTCAACGTAAAGGAAAAATTTTATGGCGCTTTTCTTCTCGCCATCAATCGTTAAATGAATAAATTCGGGTTTGAAGTTGGCGTCCAAACCATCACCTTTTAGAAAACCCCTGGCTATCGCGATCGCTTTAACGGTGTTGTTAATACTTTCCGGCCCCATCGCCACAATCTCGACACTTTTTCCGTCACGCACATTATTCGCTATGGCGCCAGCCACAGTAGAAGGATTGCTTTTAGCGGCAACTTTGAGAGTCATTATCCCAACCACAAGCTGCTCCTTCCGGCTCCACTGCTAAAACACATCCACTTGGTTTTTATAACATGGGCACTAGGAGCTGTCAACCAAAGGGCTTTTTCCGTGGTTTTAATCGTCCGAAGTATGGTTAAAGCGTCGCGAAAAGTCGGCATTGAAACCAAAATTCCTTTCAACTGGATACTGTTTCCGTTAGGGGCCAAAATTCTACCAGCTTTCGCCCCAATAAAAACACTTAATTTTCAACCCGGTCCATAACCCGCTCAAAAACATCGACATATTGGTGCGGTACCTTATCCAACACCATAGGATGAAGTCAGACCAAGGTTGAATTTTGAGAACGGGTAAAAAGTACTTAAATGAAAAAAATCCAAAAGCGCTGATGAGTAAAAGAACTTCATCCGCAAACCAAAAACCTTCTCCAAACCGCTCTAAAAAGCCCTTCGTAAGACATTCGATTAAAATCAAAATTCCGAACAAGTTTAGCCAATGAAAATCACCCCAAGAAATATTGACCGAAATCCAAAAAGGCATTGAGTATTTCCATTCTCCAAAAAACCGAACTCGGAGATTTATACTTTTTGGATTCCGGGACAGCCAGCCTATTTTTTCACGAGATCCTTTATCAATCTCGTGATCCAGTTCCTTAAAATCCATAGAATGAAACCGTTCCACCTCAGCATCTGGATTATAAAAAAACTTTAGGTTGGCGTCTCTTAGCTTCTCAAGAATATCCAATACCATAAAATTTTTAAGGAGCTTGGTTAAAAGCGATTTTCTGACCCCAAGGTTCACTGGCTTCAAAAATTGGATCGCTCGATAAACATCCTCATCCACTAAAACCCGAACCTTAGTTGAATTTAGGTAGTCGTTTTCATCTCCTGATATTTGACTTGTAGATCCCCATCCGATTTGTTCACAATACTGCTCAACTTTATTAAAAACATTCACCCTTCTCTGTTGAATCCCGCCCAATACCATTCCCACAAGATCATCTTTAAAAAAAGTTTGCACCATTCGTTTAACCCAATTCGCGTCCGGAGAACAATCGCCGTTGGTAAATAAACAAATTTCTCCGCGGATCAAGGGAAACACTTCCCAATAAACGGATTCTGATGATTTAATCGGTACAATTTTAACCGACTTGGCCCGGTTCTCGAACTGCTTGTACCCCTCACTTCTTTGAATGCTAGACGTTTTTCCGGCAAAAAAAATCTCAATATTTGACAGAGGGTAATTGGATTTAAGAAGATTAAAAATAGCGGAAGATAAACTTAATGGTTGTTCAATTAAAACAACAACTGAAACAAGCATTTTATTGGAACGGTTAGAAGAATGGCTCGCCATAGCAGGGATTTCTTTCATCATTACGGGAAGAAAAATGGTGGGTGATGCAGGGCTCGAACCTGCGACCCGCTGATTAAGAGTCAGCTGCTCTACCAACTGAGCTAATCACCCACATATCAAATAAATTCCGCGCCATTGTTCTTTGTAAGATTAATGGTGCGTGCCAATTTCAACAACATGAAACATCACAACAAAATTGGTACTGCTCCATTTCTATTTCAAACCTGTGGCAATTCCATCGCCACACTTATCAAAGATAAATGGTGCGCCTGAGAGGGGTCGAACCTCTGACCTACAGATTCGGAATCTGTCGCTCTATCCAACTGAGCTACAGGCGCGTCCTCTCAACGACTTTAACAAAAAACTCACCCAAAAAATGGGGTGAGAGACGGGAATCGAACCCGCAACCCCCAGATCCACAATCTGGTGCTCTAACCGATTGAGCTACTCCCACCATTTGCCTGCTAACACAAGATTTTCCAGGGGGTTTTTCCCTTTCCTTCAGCCGCAAAGCCAATCTCGTTGCGGAACCTTGGGAAAAGTCCTAAGAGTGTAAAAGTCCACTCTGGAAATGTAAAGATTTTATTTAGAACGTCAAAAACCGTGATCTTCCACGTTCAATAAGATTGATCAATGCCGAATCAATGAAAAATGGTGCGCCTGTCCAGATTCGAACTGGAGACCCACTGCTTAGAAGGCAGTTGCTCTATCCACCTGAGCTACAGGCGCGGCTTTATGTTCATGGTCGGGGCGGTGAGATTCGAACTCACGGCCCCTTGGTCCCAAACCAAGTGCGCTACCGCTGCGCTACGCCCCGTCCAGAAACATAATTAATTGGAAATGACAACTCCTGTCACCTACAAAGGCAGGGCGGCATTCTAACCGATGAAAGGCCAAATAAAAATAAGACTTTTAACGGATCAATAATTCGCGGGCCTTTTGAAGAGCCTTGCCGCGATGGCTTATTTGATTTTTTTCCATCAAAGTCATTTCGGCGAAGGTTTTTGAAAAACCATCCGGTATAAAAATGGGATCGTATCCAAAGCCGCTAGTTCCTCTAACCGCTTCGGTGATGATACCCGTCGCCTCACCTGAAACTTGCCGAGCGCCCTTCTCCTGATCAAAGAGGGTAATTATGGTTCGAAAGACAGCTTTTCTGGACTCCAACCCTTTCATTAAACCAAGCACTTTTCGAACGTTATCTTCGTAACTACATTTTTCACTGGCGAACCGGGCGGCATAAATACCGGGCTGGCCGCCTAAAGCGTCTATAAAAAAACCCGTATCGTCCGACAATGCCGGTAAACCCGTAAACATGGAAAGAACCTTGGCCTTTTTTAGTGAATTTTCTTCCAGGGTTTTTCCGTCCTCTTCCACTTCCGGCATTCCAGGAAAGTCAAAAGCGGCGACAATTTCCCAACCCAAACCATCCAACGCTTTCCGCATTTCTTTAAATTTATCCGGATTGTGCGTCGCCATAACCAACTTTTTCACGAACGCAAAGCCTTCTGTTGGGCTTTCATCACCTGAGCGATTCCTTTTTCGGCCAGCTTCAATAACTCATCCAGTTGTTTTCTGGAGAATGGTTCTTTTTCGGCGGTTCCCTGAATCTCCACAAATTTTCCCGAAGCCGTCATCACCGCGTTGAAATCCACATCCGCTTGTGAATCTTCTTCATAACATAAATCCAGAATCGGTTTCCCCTTAACAATACCCACGCTGACGGCTCCCAGAGCTTCACGGATGGGAATTTGGTCAATTACTCTCTTTTTTTTTAAAGTATCCAAAGCATCTACCAAAGCGATGTAAGCTCCATTTATCGACGCCGTTCTGGTTCCCCCGTCTGCTTGAAGCACATCGCAATCAATGATAATTTGCCGTTCACCCAAAGCTTCCAAATCCACAATTGAACGCAAAGCCCTTCCTATCAACCTTTGAATCTCGTGGGTTCGACCATCAATTTTTCCTTTCACCGCCGCCCGGGAAGTTCTCTCAGCGGTGCTGCGCGGCAGCATCGAATATTCCGCCGTTACCCAGCCTTTGCCTTTCCCTCTCAGGAAAGGGGGCACATCCTCAGAAATCGACGCATTACACAACACCCGGGTATTACCCATGGATATCAAAACCGACCCTTCCGCGTACCGGGTGTAAGAACGCTGAAAATGAATTGGTCGAATTTGGGGCGGCATCCGTCACCTCTTTTAATTTTCAAAAGAATTTCGAAACACAAAGACTTACTTAAAGGAAATAATCGCTCAATCTTTTTAGAAACTTCGGGTCATCAGATCCGAAACCTTCTTTTAAACTTCCTTCATCCGCCCATTTTTTCAAATTGGCCTTAATGATGTGAGAAGTATCCGCTCCCAATCCCTTTTCAATGGCTTGCAGCCTAAGATTCAACAGCGAATTTAAAGCCGTATCCAATAAAACATCCGGCTGTTTCGAATCCAAAGCATTTTTGTTTTCCAACATCCGGCTGGCATTTAAAGAGCCATCTTCCAACAAGTTGCCATTCGCATCCCAATTGGCGTTACGAAAAACATCCGGAAATTTCTCCCTGGCGGCCTCAAAGGTTTTAACGAGCATCCCAAAAGTTTTTCTGGGTCCCACTGAATCCTTTAACGCTTCCAAAATCATCTCTCTAAAATGGTCATAAGCTTTAAAATAGTCCTGAGGTTCCGAAGCTTTTGAGCTTTTTCCGCGTTGAATCAGTTTAAAAGACGATTCGCCTTCGATCGCTGATCTTGATGATTTTTCAGGATTCAAAGCGCTTCGAAGCTGTCCCGCCGGTTCAGAAGTTGAACCAGCCGGTTGTGTATTACTCATCCCCAAGTCAAGAACAACACCCCGCATGCCTTTCTTTTGCATGCGAACCATAGGCGCCACGGAAGGTTTATTCGACAAATCATTAAACTTAATATCATCTTCGTTTGAAGTCGCTTCAAGTGGCTTGTCCAGGGCGGAAGGAAGCGATTCTTTAGCGAAATGTGGTTCTGGCCCAAGGGTAAAATCATCACCCAGTAGGTCTCCAACACTCAGTTTGATCACATCATCCTGATCACTCATAAAACCGCCCTTTTAATAAAACACACATTTATATTAACAGAATTTAAAAACTTCTTCGTATTTGGCCTGAAATAACGTCTTTTATATAGTAAGCGTTCGGTTGATCGGACTCGCTTCGAATGCGGCTCAGCCCAAGACTACCGACCCAATTCGAATCCAAGTCCAAGTTCGCCTTCACCGCCAATAGATCCTGGCTATCTTCATCAATAAAGCCCAATTGCAGATCGGGAAGGTTCAGCGGGCTTTGATCGTAATATTTCAAATAGAGTCTGAAAAAAAGTTGTAAATAAAAACCCGGGCTCGGTTTGATTACTCCTGCCCAGGAAAAGCTTTCAACCCAGTTGGAAAATCCATAGCTATTCGAATCTGTCCTTTGTCCCTCAATGTTGATGTCTTGTAGTATTGAGGCGAAATAAACATGCGCGTTTAAGAGGATTTTCCACGTATCGTCGTTTTGCAAAGCGGTGAGGGACGAAAGTATTCCACCCTCGTTAGAAACAGCGTATCGATTAAACTCTCGATCCGTATAGCTTCCCAGCAGTTTCAAAGAAAACCTTTCGTCTATTTCTCTCTGAATACTAAAAGAACCGGATTGGTCCACAAAGTTTTTCGACCAAACCGCGGGATCCGTATCAAAATACTGCCGGGTTAAATTCTCGTATTGAACTTCGTATGTATAAGAACCTTCTGGCGTCCATCGGATACCCAAAACATTGTTAACGTCAAAGTAGTTGAAATCAAAATATTGGCTATCTCGAATAAAATAATCAAATTTGTAATAAAAACTCCAGTCAACCGGTTCCAGCGCAAAAAGAAGATCAATGTCATTCTTCACGTTGTTTAACTGGGTGTAATTTAAATACTGGTCATCGCCCAAGTGGTAACCCAGGTGCGCTTTAAAAATGTCGTAGTTTGCTTTCGCCACACCTCCCCAGTCACCCGAAAAAACACCATCTGATAATCGATCCGAATCAAGGGGCGATCGATAAACGTTATCGTCAAACCGGAAACCAACAGAGGCGGGATCCAAAGTGAAATCCCATTTCACATCGGAATAACCCGTCGAATCTTGCGCCAGCCCCACCGCCGGAACGAGAAGTGCAAAAAGAGTGGATAAAATCAAAAACTTTTTCATAATTACTTGTCCCCATCCAATCTATCCAAACGCGTTTGGACTTCAGTTGACAATCGTTCAATTTGAATCAACAGCTTTTGACCTCGGGCAATCTTGGCCTGCACCCCGCCAAGATGAACAAACAGCTTTTTCTTCTGGCTATCGCCGGATAAAAAGTCCAAATCCTCTTGCTTTAAATTCCCCTGGGGGAAACTTGAGTCCGCATTGATATCCTGTATATCTTTCAGAAACCCCTTCATTTCGCCTTGTAACTTCAATTCGTTGTTCAAGCTATCCATCTCTAACGACCATTTTTCGATTTGATCCTGTAAATTCTTTTGTCTGTCTTTGAATAAATCGAGCGTTAGTTGAAGCGTCTCGCGGTCATTCGTTTTATCTGAGAATACCTTTTCGACTGAATTCAGTTTGTCGTTATTCTCTTTTTGACCATACCGATTCAAAACCGATTGAATTCGGTTGCGCTGCCGGGCCAACAGGCAAAGCCGATCAATTTTCGACTTCAATTGCGAAGGCATTACACTCGCCTCGCCGGATTCAAGCTCAAATTCAATTCGGCCGTTATAAAGATCGATTAAGGAAAGGCACTTTTCCTCAAACTCTTTCCTTTTAAGTTCCGCCGCGCGGTCCAAATCAGAATTCTCCTCCAGTTTATCCCTGAGTTTGTTGAGCAATTCCTTCAAATGAATTTCTTTAAAAAGATTGGACTCATTTCTCGTTTCATCTCTCAGTTGAGCGCTTTTGTTTTGCAGGTCTGAAATCGCCGTGGTTAAATCGCCCTTGCTCGTTTCATATGTTTCAAACCATGCGATAAGTGTCGCGATATCTTTCTCAAAACGGCTTTGCACGGCCGTCCATTCCGTATCCGAAAGCGTCACCCCTTCCGAAGCGCCCGACAACGCGCCATGTCCTCTCTGCGGCCAGGAAAAAATGCCGAGAGTGAGTAAAATAAAACTAAAAAGTATTCTTTTTATTTTCATTCTTCGGTTAAATTCTCGCCTTCCGCGTCGGCCACCAGACCGTATTTTTTCAATTTGTAGATCAGGGCTGTCCGGTTGACGCTCAGCAATTTAGCCGCCTTGGTTTGCACCTGATTGGCTTTTTCCATCGCTTTGACAATGAGCTCTCTCTCATAGTTCTCGACTTTTTCAGTCAAACCAGCGTCATCCCGCAGATAATTTAAAGAGTCATCTTTACTAAAACTTTGAATGTCCAAAGGTAGATTGGAGGGATAAATACAATCCGAGTCCGCCAGCACTACCGCCCTTTGAATGGCGTTCTCTAACTCACGGACATTGCCGGGCCAATGGTATTTGGTCATTAAATCGACGGCTTTTTTATCGATTTTGGTTATTTTCTTATTGGCTTCAGCGCTATAGCGGTTCAGAAAGTGGTAAGCCAAACGCTCCACATCCTCACGTCGGTCCCGGAGAGGCGGCACCATAATCGGCACTACGTTGAGACGAAAGAAAAGGTCTTCTCTAAATTGGCCTTTTTTGATCGCTTCCTCTAATTTCTTGTTGGTGGCCGCGATGATTCTCACATCGGCCCGGATTACTTCCGTACCGCCCACTCTCTCAAACTCTTTTTCCTGAAGTACTCTCAAGAGTTTGACCTGCGTCGCCAGATTGATATCACCAATTTCATCCAGAAAGATGGATCCGCCATGAGCCAATTCAAATCGCCCGATCCTTTTTCCAGCGGCGCCCGTAAAAGAGCCTTTTTCATGCCCGAACAGTTCACTTTCCAAAACACCCTCGGCCAAAACGGCGCAATTCACCTTAATAAAGGGTTTGTCTTTGCGGCGGCTGTTGAAATGAACCGCGTGAGCCACCAATTCCTTACCCGTTCCTGAATCTCCCCGGATCAAAACAGCTGTATCGGTCGGAGCGACTTTTTCAATTAATTCATAAACTGGCTTCATCTTGTCGCTGTTTCCCACAATGCGTTTATAGTTGTATTGATCGTTTAATTTTTCACGCAGATATTTATTTTCGTAGACTAATTTCTGCCGTTCGATGGCTTTATCGACCGTCATCTTTACCTGCTCGGTGGAAAAAGGTTTGCTGATGTAATCGTAAGCGCCTAGCTTCATCGCCTCAACCGCCGTTTCAATGGTGGCGTAGGCCGTCATAATGATGACCACAATTTCGCTGTCCAATTCTTTAATCATTTTCAAAAGGGACATGCCGTCGAGTTTCGGCATTTTGATATCACTGATCATTAAATCAACGTGTTTGGCCTTGATCGTTTCCAGGGCCATTTCTCCGTCTTCCGCTTCCAAAATGGTATTCCCGTCGCTTTCCAACGTCTGCCGAAGCACCTTTCTCATACTGGATTTGTCATCGACTATTAAAATAGTGCTCATGCGCTTTCTCCTTTTTCTTTATCCAAGGACGGCAAAATAACCAAAAATACCGCGCCGCCTTCAGACCTGTTGCCCGCCGCGATAGACCCCCCCAACGCTTCTATAATTTTCTGGGTGATCGAAAGACCCAATCCAAACCCTTCGGTTTTTGTGGTAAAAAACGGAGTGAAAAGTTTTTTAATGTTTTCCGGCTGAATACCGGGCCCCCGATCCAAAACCAAAACCACCGCCCAATTCCCTTCTGTCTCAGCCGGCCTCAAATCCGCAAAACCCTTTTGATTTAAAAATGCCATCAATTCCGGCCGTGAAAATGCGTGGATTTCAATGTGAATCTCTTCTTTGGGGGGTGAGGCCTGAACGGCGTTTAACGCCAGATTTAAAATAGCCCTTCGAAACTGTTCCACATCCAAAAACAAATCCACCTCTTCTTTTTTATCAAAAAAGAGCTTAACTTTCTTTTGTTTTGCCTCATTTTCGATTAACGGCAGCACTCCCTGTATGGCTTCCGAAAGTGTCGTCCGCTGCGAATCTAAAGAAGTCGGTTTGGCAAAGACTAAAAAATTAGTCACAATTTTATTAAGAATTTCAATTTCCGAAGCGATGTCCGCCACCATTTCTTTTGCTTGATCGTTTTGCTTCAACTTTTTTTGAAGTATTTCAGTAAATCCTTTCATGGCTCCCAGGGGATTCCGAATTTCGTGGGCGATACCCGCGGCCAACTCGCCGATGGTAGCCATTTTCTCGGAAACCTTAATTTGATTTTGAAGTTTTCTAAGCTGGGTTTCATCGGTAAAAAGAATTTCAGTTCCCAGTCTTTGAGCTTCCGCTCCCAAAAGCGGCGCGCTGCGCAGACGAATAATTTTCGGGTTCTCTTCCAGCAAGAGCACTTCCTGATTTTCCAATTGCCGGTCAAGTTCATGGGCGCTGCGAATGGCTTCTCGGAAAGAAGGGATGGATATGAAAATATCGATATAGTGTCGGCCCAAAACTTCAGCTTGAGATAATCCCAGAATGGTGGATGCGGCCTTATTGAAAGTAATAATCCTCCCCATTAAATCCACTACCAGCAGGCCGTTCGACATACTTTCTAAAATGTATTCATTGTGGCTTTGAAGTCTTTTGGCCATTTCATTAAAAGCATGGGTCATCGACCCCAACTCATTGTTAGCCGTGGAATAAACCCGCTGGTTAAAATCACCGGCCGCGATCTTCTGGGAGGCTTTCGCCAATTCTTCAATGGGCTTAATAAACCGCCGGGCAAAAGCGTAAAGCAACCCGCCCATGAGAACCAGACAGACTAGGCCGAATGTAAACAAAACTTTCGCGAATTGATCCAGCCCCTGCATAAATCTCGCGCTGGATTCCACACCCATCACCGCGATTACTTTTTGATTATGAAAAATGGGCGCATACCCCACTTTATAAATACCGCCGTCGCTTTCCGGAAACAGAATGGAAGCCGAAGGCGTTCCCTTTTTGGCCTGATCAAAGGGCTCCGGGTCCAAATCCCGAAGCCAATCATTTTCCCTAAAATCATATTGCCCGTTGGCGTCCACCAGCACCCTGCCGTCTAGATCCAGAACGATGATGTTTTTAGCCTGGCTTTCTTTTTTCTTCAGGATTAGAAAATCGCTGAATTTGCGGTAAAGATCGCCCTTGTTGGTCAAAAAAGGCAGCCATTCGGATTTGATTTGATCGGCGGAAAGGCGGGCAATCGATACCAAACGGTCACCCATCTCGTGATCAAAAGTTCTTTTGGAGACGTAATAGGCAAAACCACCGTAAACAAAAAGAATCACAATTCCGACGAAGATAGTACGGCTGACCAATTCGGCCAAAATACTGCCGCGAAAGAAGGGGGTACTAGACATGAAGTTCATTTCCAGCTTTGCCAAATAATGACAGGACTGTTATTTTATTGACGTGATGGAAAAATAATACCACTCATATAGGGCTTTGTAAAATTTCTGACTACCTGGGTTTCTAAGTCAGCTAATTGTCGGGTTTTTCTGTGGTTTTCGGATGAAAGGTCTCATAAAGGCGGTAACCCAACTCTTTGCTGAAACCCGGTATAGCCACCAACTCTTCTAAAGGCGCTTCCTGAATGGCCTTCACCGACTCAAAACGGTTCATTAACGCCCGTAAACGAGAGGCACCAATACCCTTTACGTCAGTTAAGAGCGATGTCACCGCTTGTCGATCCCGAATCACCCGATGATACCCCACGGCGAACCGGTGGGATTCATCTCTTAATCTTTGTAGTAAATGCCGAACTTTGAGGTGTCCCCTAAAGTCGACTGGCTCACTTTGCCCAGGCACAAAAACTTCCTCTTCCCGTTTGGCAAGAGAAGCTAAACCATAATTGCCGCCAATTTCCTGGTCCAAAATTTCCTTAACAGCGCTCAACTGCCCTTTTCCACCGTCTATTAGAAGAAGATCGGGCACCGGATTTCCTTCTCTTTCCAAAAGCCGGATATAGCGCCTCATCATTTCCTGATGGGATCGGAAATCATCCTGACCGACTACTTCTTTGATCTTAAATTTGCGATAGCGGTTCTTTTCCGGCGCTCCATCCCTAAAGAAAACTGCCGATCCCACTGTAAAAGTTCCCTGCAGCGTTGAAATATCAAAACAGGCGATATTCCTGGGAAGGTTTTTTAATGACAAAAGATCTTTCAACTCGGTCAAAAGATTGGTTTGTTGAACATCCTCTTTCAAGGCGGATAAAACATTCTTTTCCGCCATATTCATCAGCTCCAGCCGCCAGCCCTCATCCGCCCTCCGAATAAAAACATCCGAACCCTTATTTCCCGAAAGAACTTTTTCAATCATTTCCTCATCTTCAGCCAGCCAGTCTTTAGCGATCAAGACTTCATCCGGCACAAAAACACCAGGAGCGTAATACTGTTGAAGAAAGGTAGGCAAAACTTCTTCCAGGGCCAAATCCAGCTCGTTTTCCAAAATCAAACGAATGTGATCAATCACCTTCCCCTGCCGCACTTGAACGACCGAGACGAGCACCTTCCCTAATCCAAAAGCAAAGGCCGCCACATCGATATCTTTTTTCTCCGGAATAATCATGGCGTAAGTTCCTTGCATTTGCTCAATCGCCATGGAAAGATCCCGATATTTAGCCGCCTCTTCAAACTCCAATCGTTCGGAAGCTTTGATCATTTCCGACTTCACATGATCCAGCAAATTATCGTGCTTCCCTTCCAGGAACCATTGAACCCGCTTCACCAGGGGGGCATAACCCTTTTTATCCACCGCTCCGATGCAGGGAGCGGGACATTGTTTGATCTGATAGCTCAGACAGGCTCTTTCAGCGTGACCATCAATTTCAATATTGCAGTCGCGGATATTAAAATAACGGTAGATCAGTTTAATAATCTCTCGAAGTTTCAGATTCGGATAGGGACCGTAGTACTTTGAACCATCCTGCACGGGACGCCGAGAAATGAAAACCCTGGGAAAATCCTCTTTAACGGTCAATTTGAGATAGGGATAACTCTTATCATCTCGAAGCACCACATTGTAACGGGGCCTGTATTTCTTAATCAGATTGCTTTCCAGGAGCAAAGCCTGATTAGCGTCTTCGGTCAGTACAAATTCCAGGTGATCCGCCTGGGCAACCAAAGCCCGAATCTTGGGATTTTCTTGGTTGGTTGAATTGAAATACGAAGCCGTTCGTTTTTTAAGCGAGATGGCCTTACCCACATAAAGAACTGTTTCATGCGCGTTTTTAAACAGATAAACGCCAGGCGCATCCGGAAAACCTGCTGATTGTTTTTTGAGCTGATCAAATGGGGATTCGGAATTGGGCAATTTCTACTCTTTATAAGACAAAGATTCGGCATTTCTGCCAATTCATTCAAGATATCGCAGTCATATTTTTCAACGCAATCTTCGTTTATTTCGGGGACTTTTTCTTGTTTTTCGGTTTGGACGAGACGGCTTTGAGCCAAGAAGACGCTATTTCCTCCAATGTGTAATCTTTGGCCCAACGTAGGCCGGCTTCTATTTCTTGCTTGGAAAAATGAGTTTCCAACAGTTCCGACAAGGAAATCATGTGGTCCTTGGTTTGCTGCCGGGCGGTCGGATCGGAAAGCGCGGACGTCAAAATGCCGACAGCCTGGCTGTCTTCCCCCTTGCCCTTCATGAGCCGCGCCAGGCCTGTCAGGGCATCCACCAGGAGAGGTTTGCACTGGGTAGGCACCACCAGTTTAATGGACTGAAGAATATATTTTTCTGAATCAGAAAAATCCTTTTGTTCACAGGCAATTTCACCCAAATGGGTAAGTGTCGCCACCTGCCCCAAAACATCCCCGAGTTCAGTAAATATTTCCAGGGCTTTTAAAAAGCCTCCTTGGGCAGGCCCCCACTCTTTTCGAAAAAGTCTGACAGCCGCCAAGTGATACTCATTCCAGGCCTGACCTTCCGGGCTTTTTCCGACTTTTTGGGCCATGGCAAAAGCGGCGTGATAGCAGCTTTCCGCGTCCACATCCTTGCCCTCCGCCAAAAGAAGATTGCCTATCAGGTCGCTCACCCAGGCCTGGCAGGACAAATCCCCCACTTCTTTGAAGTGTTTTTGCGCATCCTCTAAAAGCTTCTTGGCGCTGACATAATCTCCTTTAGCCCAGGCCACATTCCCCAAAAAAGCGTTGCTGCGCGCGACTCCCAAATTGTCTTTCAATTGAAAATAAAGATTACGGCTTTCCGTATAGGTCGTCACGGCCTTGTTATATTCCCCCAGCAGTTCAAGAACTCTTCCCAATTTCAAAAGGCAACGAGCCATGCCAGCGTTATCCGAAGCTTTACGAAACCCTTTCAACGCGTTAGCGAAACAGTCTCCCGCGGACCACAGCTTCGCCTGGACAAGGCAGGCTTCGCCCTCTTGGTAAAACCGCGCTAGGTCTTCATTGGCATTGATGAACTTTGGGTTCTGTTCGGACAAAACTCTTCTCCCCTAGATCGAATGGAAAAACATTATCCCACATCAATTATTGAAAAAAACCCATAACTTATTTTAGGACATTTTCTTTGTTTTGGGTTTGGACGAAACGGCTTTTAACCAGGAAGATGCCATTTCCTCTATCGTAAAATCTTTGGCCCAATGAAACCCTTTTTCTATTTCCTGCTTGGAAAAGTCGGCTTCTAAAGATTTTAACAAAGACACCATACGGTCCTTGGTTTGCTGCCGACAGGTGGGATGGGACAACGCAAACATCAAAACCCCGATAGCCTTGCGGTCTTCCCCCCTTGCTTTCAACAGACGCGCCAGACCGGTCAGAGCATCCGCTAATAGGGGTTTGCATTGGGTCGGTATCACCAGATTGATGGATTTGACAATATGCTTTTCCGCCGCCAAAAAGTCTTTTTCTTCGCAGGCAATTTCCCCCAAATGGATTTGAGTTGCCGCTTGTCCTAAAACATCCTTCATTTCAGTAAACATTTTCAAAGCGCCCCAAAAGCCTTCCCGCGCAGACCCGTAATGGCACCGAAAAAGTTGAATAGCCGCTAAATGATACTGATTCCAGGCCATGCCTTCCGGATTCTCACCCATTTCCCGGACCATGGCAAAAGCGGCTTGATAACAGCCTTCAGCCTCCACATCTCTTCCCTCGGCCAAAAGCAGATTGCCAATCAGGTCATTCACCCAAGCCTGGCAGGACAGTTCCCTGGTCTCATTAAAATACTTTTGGGCATCCTCCAAAAGCGCCTTGGCGCTCGCGTAATCGCCTTTAGCCCAGGCAACATTGCCCAAAAAAGCCTTACTACGGGCGATGCCCAAATGATCGCTCAGTTCAATATAAAGGGTTCGGCTTTCCTTGTAGTGCTCAAGAGCTTTTTCGTATTCGCCCAGCAATTCCAGCACTCTACCCAGCTTTAAAAGGCAGTCCGCAGTACCGGCGTTATCCAAAGTTTCCCGAAAAGCTTTCAGGGCCTTCGTGAAAAAATCTCCAGCTGGCCCCAATTGCGCCTGGACCAAACGGGCTTCGCCCCCTTGATAAAAACGCACCAAGTCCTCACCGGCTTTAATCGATTTTAGGTTCAAGTCGGACAAAAATTTCTCCCGCGTTCGTGAGGAACAAAAAGGAAAGACGGCCATCAACCTCTAGTTATAAATTTACTCTTCGGTCTCTGGAATTACTACCAAGTTTATCCAAGGCGAGGTTTACCAGGCTTTTTGTCGCGTGTGATTTCTAACACTTAAAATTAAAAATATCTTTCTTTAAGCAGCGCGTGCCCGATCGCGAAATAACAGCCCGCGTCAATCATGGAAAATATCCCAAAACCCACCATCGTCCATGTGGTGAGATGCAAATTGAGCATTTTTGCTTTTTCATGCAAGACATCGTGATCATCCTCAGTCCCCTTTCGGGCGAATAAATAAATCACCAATATCAGTAACATCGGTAAAGCGTAGCCAAAGTTGTAAAACAAAATAAACGCGGTTACCGCAGGAAGGTCAAAATGAAGCGAGGCATATTTGCCCAGAACCACTAGATACGGAATGGACATGGGAAAAGACGTAACCGAAATGAGAACACCGATGCCAAAAGCAATCCAGCTATTCATTGATTTTAGTTTTAAAAGGATTTTATTTTCAGCCCCTGTCCAACCCTGCCTTTTTCTTTTATAAAAATACCAAACACCCAACCCCACCATGACAACACCGGTCAAAAATTCCGCATCGTAATATTGCGCGTTGGGAATGGAAGCTTGGGATGGAAAAAGCTGGTTCAGTAAGGCGCGCAGCTGATCGAGGACCAAATATCCCGCAAGACCGCAAAGAAAATAGGCCCCGCTTAGTCCGGCCATATAGCTTAACGCGTTACGCAACGGTTTTGCTGTCGTCAACAATAGTATAAAAGCGATGATTTGAAGGGTGGTCGATAGGCTGTCAAACAGCGAAATTCCAAAAGAATAGGCTAGGGTGTTCATTTGTTCTCAAAACAAAGCAACCGCCAATAACCGAAAGGCTGGATGGGAATGTCCAACGCCCCCTGCATCCCGGTCTTATCCAAAAACTCATCCAGATAAAAAAGCGGCTCAAAACCGATTTGGTGGGCGAAGGGACTCAAAGCCCCCTCAATCAGACTCATAAAGGATTTCTTTTGGCTGAAGTGGTTCAAAATATAAATGTGGCCGCCGGGACGGGTCACTCTTTTCATTTCCTTTACCATCGCGACCGGATCAGGCATCACCGACGCCACAAACATCGCGATGCTCTTGTCAAAAGAATGGTCGGGAAAAGACAGCTTTTGGGCGTCCATTAAGTGCAGTTCAACATTGTTCAGACCCAGATTGTCGACCCGTTGTTGGGCCTGTTCCAGCATTTCAGGCGTAAGATCGATGCCCGTAATATCTACATTCGCCGGATAAAGCGGCAGTGACATGCCCGTTCCAATACCGATCTCTAAAATTTCGTGACCCTTTTCCAGTCCCATTTGCTTGACCGCAACGGAACGTCCCGGGTTCAGACCGAAAATGTAAAACTTGGAGTAAAACTGATAACTTTTCAAAACCGAAGAATGATCCATCTTTACCCCACCTCTTATTAAACAACCCATACATATTAAAGCCAATTCATAGCTAAAAGGAAGTCAAACTCAAGATTCGTTTCTGTCTATACCGTTAAAATTTTACGTTGGACTCTTAATCCGGTCACGCAATTGACGGATTTTATCCCGCAATTCAGCCGCTTTTTCAAACTCGAAATTTTTGGCGTAAGCCATCATTTCTTTTTCCAAAGTCTCAATTTTGCGGGGCACGGCCTGAGGCGGTAAATATTCATCTCCCCCGTCCTCCGCCGCCATCGGCACAGTGTAATAATCCGCCTCGTAAACCGTACCCAATAATTCGCGAATCTGCTTCTTAATCGTAGCCGGGGTAATTCCATGTTTTTTGTTGTAGTCGCCCTGTACTTTTCGACGGCGCTTGGTTTCGTCAATCGTCTTTTGCATCGAATCCGTCATCTTATCCGCGTAAAAGATAACCCTACCGTCCACATTCCGTGCCGCGCGGCCCGAGGTTTGCATGAGTGAGGTTGCCGAGCGCAAAAAGCCTTCTTTATCGGCGTCCAGAACCGCCACTAGGCTCACCTCCGGCAAGTCCAACCCTTCACGCAAAAGATTGACCCCAATCAAAACGTCAAAAACACCCAACCGCAAATCCCGAATAATTTTAATCCGATCTAGGGTTTCCACATCCGAATGCAAATAAGCCACTTTGACATTCAATTGTTTCAAATAACCGGTCAAATCCTCAGCCATTTTTTTCGTCAGGGTCGTCACCAAAACCCGTTGTTCTTTTTCAACCACTTTCCGCACTTCACCCAACAGATCATCCACCTGGGTTTTGGCGGGACGAATTTCAATTTCGGGGTCCATCAGACCGGTAGGCCGGATAATCTGTTCCACTACCTCGCCCTTGGAGTTGGCTAATTCTTCTTTGGATGGCGTGGCGGAAACATAAATGACCTGCCCTATTTTTTTATTAAACTCCTCAAATTTAAGAGGCCGATTGTCATAAGCGCAGGGTAGGCGGAAACCGTATTCCACTAGATTCGTCTTGCGGGCAAAGTCCCCGTTATACATCGCCTTCAACTGGGGCAAGGTGACATGAGACTCGTCAATGAAGGTCATATAGTCTTTGGGGAAATAATCCATCAAGGTGTAAGGCGGCTCACCCGGCTTGCGGCCGTCAAAGTGACGGCTGTAATTTTCAATCCCCTGGCAATAACCCATCTCCTGAATCATTTCCAGGTCATACATGGTGCGCTGTTCCAGCCGCTGCGCCTCCACCAATTTGTTTTCTTTTTTAAATAATTGAAGCCGTTCTCGAAGCTCTTCCTGAATGTTGGACATCGCGCCCTTCAGGATATTTTCAGGGGTGACGTAATGTTTGGCGGGATAAACAGCTAAAACTGATCTTTGATTGAGCGCACGACCCGTCACAGGATCAATTTCAGAAATCTTTTCCAGTTCATCGCCGAAAAATTCCAGGCGATAGGGATTTTCTTCGTAGGCCGGATAAACCTCAATCACGTCGCCCTTCACCCTAAACTTACCCCGGGTAAAGTCGATGTCATTGCGCTGGTATTGAATCGCCACCAAGTCTTTCAGAAAACCATTTCGCTCGACGGTTTGCCCTTCCCGAACTACCAAATGCATCTTTTTATAATTTTCCGGCGACCCCAAACCATAAATACAGGAAACCGAAGCGACAATAATCACGTCCCGTCTTTCCTGTAGCAGGGCAGTCGCTTCCAATCGCAGACGGTCCAGTTCCATATTGATGGAAGCGTCTTTTTCAATAAAGGTGTCGGTATGGGGTAGATAGGCTTCCGGCTGGTAAAAGTCGTAATAGCTGACGAAATAAGCCACAGCGTTTTTGGGGAAAAACTCTTTAAACTCACTATAAAGCTGGGCCGCCAGGGTTTTGTTGTGCGAAAGAATCAACGCCGGTCTTTGCAACTTTTGAATCACATGGGCCATTGTGAAGGTTTTGCCCGACCCCGTCACCCCCAATAGGGTCTGTCGCGGCGCCCCGTTTTGCATGCCTCTGGCCAGCTTGGCGATAGCCTGGGGCTGGTCGCCCGTGGGTGTGTAGTCAGAGACGATTTCAAATTTCATGGGGTCATATTGTGGGGTTATTGGATGAACAATTCAAGGATGGACGTTCAAACCTCGCGACCCTTAAACGACGTCAGGCCAGCCTTCTTTGCCGATCAAAGGTACAAACCGGACGGGATAAAGGATCTTTTCCTGATAATTATCGGTTGAGCGTTTAACCACTCGTACCAGGTTTTGATTTTCTCGGCTTCCCACTGGAATCACCATAACACCACCCACCTTCAATTGGGCGAGAAGAGACATCGGTACACGGGGGCTGCCCGCCGTTACCAGAATAGCGTCGAAGGGAGACACTTCTTTCCATCCCAAAGTGCCGTCCCCCAATTTGACCTGAATGTTGGACAAGCCCGTTTCCTTAAACTTCGCTTTCACCTGGGCCAGCAAAGTGGAATCCCGCTCCACCCCATAAACCTGAGTGACCAACCGGGAAAGCACCGCCGCCGAGTAACCGCTACCCACCCCCACTTCCAAAACCCTGAAGGTGGTTTGGGGTTTGATCAGTTCAATCATGGATGCGACAATAAAAGGCTGACTGATAGTTTGGCCTGACCCAATCGACTGAGGCCCATCTTCATAGGCTTTGTTTTGGAATTGGGTGGGAACAAAAAAATGACGGGGAATATCCCTCATCGCCTGAAGCACTTGGAGATCACGGATACCCCGTTTCTCCAGTTGGTCCTTCACCATCGCGCGACGTTCATCTAAACGGTTTGTATCCAAAGGACACCCACTTAATGAGACATCGAATAAAAAAGCCCCGCGCGGAAATTCCGTGCGGGGCAAATACTTAAAATGACCAAAGACAACTCAGAAGATATTTAAGGTACCGCTTATTTCCCGCCGCTCAAAAGAGTCACCTTGAGCATCTTGTCGCCCTGGCGAAGTTTCATGGCATTGTCCATGCCCTTAACCACTTTGCCAAAGATGCAATAGTTGCCGTCCAATTGCGGCAGATCATCCAAGCAAATATAAAACTGGCTGGTGGCCGAATTGGGATCATTGGTGCGGGCCATACCTAAAGCGCCCTTTACATGCTTGTGGGCCGTGATTTCCAAAGGAATGGACTTGTCCGAACCACCGTTACCGGTTCCCGTTGGGTCCCCGCCCTGAATGACAAAACCCGGAACATAACGATGAAAGGTGAGACCGTCATAAAAACCTTTGGACACTAGATCAACGAAATTCTGGGTAGTTGTCGGCACATCGGAAAAAAGCTCCACCACAATGGTTCCCTGAGTGGTTTTAATCTTCACCTTCGGATTGCCATCTGCCCAGCTTTGAGCAGCGGCAAAAACACCCAGCAAAAGCGCCAAAACCAAAACTTTGGATATTTTCTTCATGGTCATTCCTTTCAATATAAATTTATTACTCGATCACCGAAACTTTGATCATCTTGTCGCCTTTACGCAAGGCCAAAGCCGCATCCATTCCTTCTAAAACTTTTCCGAAAACCGCGTAGCTTCCGTCCAAAAAGGGAGTGTCGGCCAGGCAAACATAAAACTGGCTGGAAGCGGAGTTGGGATCCTGTGAACGGGCCATACCCAAAGCGCCCTTCACATGTTTGTATTTGGTAATTTCGAGCGGAATATTCTTGTCCGAACCGCCCATACCGGTGCCCTGCGGATCGCCGCCTTGAATCACAAACCCCGGCTCGTAACGGTGAAAGGTTAAGCCGTCATAAAAACCGCTCTGCGTCAGTTCTATAAAATTTTTGTGAGTGGCGGGAACATCCTTATAAATTTCAGCGATAAAAACGC
>Ga0206829_10155_pt1 | contig 25630 bp, 21 predicted proteins | sample Alteio_BWOrgCont_75_FD_152862 | JGI IMG/M metagenome (GOLD analysis project Ga0206829, IMG submission 152862) | Enriched cells from forest soil in Barre Woods Harvard Forest LTER site, Petersham, Massachusetts, United States -... | ecosystem: Environmental > Terrestrial > Soil > Temperate forest >... | reverse complement strand
TCGTAGCGGTAATCGAAGGAGTGCATAACCTCTGCGAAGGTTTCTTTTTTACTTTTCATATAACTGGTTTATGAAAAGCCTATCAATAGTTATAGGAAATAGGCAGGCGGGAAAATGTTGTATATATACAACAGCATCTTTTTATTGCCAGCTCCGCTCAATGACGGCGATTGCCTCGAACATTTTCGTGTAATACTCCCTGCGGTTCTGCCGTTCTATCGTACATTGCCTGCGCAATTGGGGATATTTTCTGGCTTGCGCATGTGCCCCTGCCTTGCCGCTGGTATCTCTGCCCCAGAGTTTTTGCAAATCTTCCAGCGAATAGGATATGACGGAAATTTTCTTGTGCCGGAACAGCTTGAATATTTCCTGTACCAGCAAGTCAAGCTGCCGGGAAGACTTGTCGGGCTGTACCTTTTTAAGCACTACTTTTTGCAGATCGTAATGTTCTGCGTATTCTTCAATGAAGGCGAGAATAATATTCAACTTCTTTTTATTCCATGCACCCTTGAACGTTTTTACTTTCCATTCGACCAGCTTTCCTTTGCGCATGACGGCAGTGCCGATGCTCCGGGTTCCGGGACTGATGCCCAGGATCATAGGCGGGACGCGCCGCCGCGCTTGTAAACGAGATGCATAAAGTATGCCGCCCTGCTCCTGCTTATCTTTTCTTCTTTGAGGGACATGATAAAGGCCAACTGTTCTCTTAAAAACTCTTCTGAATATTTGTGAACCAATGCTTCATGGACGCCAAGAGACTTAACATCGTCAAGGGTGCTGGCTATCTCATAGGCAAAGCGTTTTAACTGTGCTTCATTCATGGGATTGTTTTATTTATGGTGGTAAGTGCGGAAAACCGACTGTGTTTTCCGCCGCCGAACGTAAACCGAACGATTTATTTATATAAATAACGTTACGGTCGGTACTAAAAAGGATGCGATTTTTTATTGTTTTGTTGTATAAATACAACTTTTGAGGGGCTTCCTGTGGAAAACTCAAGGGCTAATCGGGAGGTTTTTTTAATTTTTGTTTTTGTTCCAGCACGATCCGCAAGCGCCTGTGGATTTCCGGGTAGAGTTCATTGCGCAGTTCGGAATACACACTGCCCATCAGTTCCTGGTACACGATCTCTAGCTTGAGCCCATTGACGAGACCGGGCAGCCGTCTGCCTTTTTCCCAATGAGAAATACGGTCATGGGTTTTCACTCCGAGGATGAAGGCGAGTTCGTCCTGCGTGAGGTTGGCCCTGCCTCGTGCCGCAAGCAGCCCGTTTAGTTTTTTTAGTTTCGACCCGCTCATGTAAAAGAAGATACCAACCGCCTCACGTCCAGGTAAGACGGGAAAAAGATGTATAAATAAAACAGAGCAACGGACAAACAAAAATCTCGCACAGTGCGAGGTCTTGGGTCATTCAACGAAAGCAGATTTCAGAAATGTACCCGTATTTTATCATGCCTCATGCACAGAAAATATTTTGTACGCTGTGGATAGGCATGATATATTTTATACACTATGGCAGATGTAAAAAAATTAAAGCGGAAGATGACCGATGAAGAAGCAGTAGCGCATTTGCAGGACATTCTTTCCGGCAAAGTGCTCCCAACCTTCAAAGAGTTCGTTTTTATCTCGGTATATTTCGGATATGGTGAACAGATCAATCTCAAAGAGCTGTACCCCGGCATGTACAAAAAATTCCAAAAACGGGTTAAAGAAATGAGGCAGGAATCGTGGCAGCGGGGCAAGACGAAAGACGGGCATGTGCGATCCTCAGACTGGCTATGGCAATAACAAAACACAAACAACCGAAGAAAAATAAGGAATACCTTATGTCCCTGCAACGCCTTCGGGACATTGAACATGGAAAAGTAATGCCCACCTTGGAGGAATTTTTTAAGCTTTGTATGCTGTATGAAATGCCTGAAACCATTTTATTGAAAAAAATGTACCCGACGCTATATGCAGTCTGGAAACGGGATATTGACCAGGCAAAAATGCGGATTGAGAAGAAGGCATACAAAAAAACTGTTTGAAAAATACAAAATAGCGTCTCTTTCAAAAGACTTTTTGAAATATCATACAAGGCGAAATGAAAGCCTTGCCTGGTTTGCGTGTGTTTTACCCTTTGGGCTTAGGTGCTGGTTTAGGGCTGGGAGGATTGTTGCCTCTGTCTCCGCCGGATGGCTTTCCTGTTGTGCTTGGGCCGTTTGGTGGCCTGGTTCCGCTCTTTGCCATAAAAATTATTTCATTTAAAAACAAATCTATAAAAAATCATTAAACAAGTTTTATGTGCGGGAAAAGTTTTATTTATAAACCTTTTATTATTCCCATGCATATTGTATTGTAATATTAAGTGCAGTATTATTTTCCATAGATTTACACCAACATAATCATGGTTCCTCAGAATCCAGATGTTGTAACTCATCTGAATCGGTTTGCCCGATATGAGGGATATGTATATCAGGATCGTTAAGTTTTTCAAAAACAGTTCTAACATCCTCTACGGTACTCCGCAGACGTAGAATGAAAGGCTGAATTTCGGCATCGTGCCCTGTATAATAAGGCGATAGTGTCAGTTCGAGCCGGGCAAATTCAGCCATCAGTGGTTGGTAGTTTTTTTGCAGTGCTTTCATCCATTCTGTGGCTTCAATGTTCAGTATTTTGTCTTTCAGTAAAAAGTTCGAGCCAAGCCCTGAAAGCACCTCTTTTTTCTCTTTGGTTGTTCCTTTTTCAAACACCTCTTTGGCATACGCCGCAAATTGAAATGTCTTTTCTGTAAGCTCAATCCATCGCTGTGAGTAGTCCACCGTTTCAGCTAATTCTTGTTTTAAGCGGGTAATAACATCTTGCAGGCTGTCGCGCTCCTTTATGAACCCTTCGTCGTCTATAAGCTCACTGTAGCGCATCCTGGTGAGGGTTTCGAGCTGCTTCTCAGTCTTGGAAAGCGACTGTTCGCGCATCTGTATCACGGAACATATCTGTTCCACTTTTTCTTTACGTTTATTATTCAGCTCTTTAAGTGCCGCAGTTAAAAGGCCCTCCGAAATGGTGTATGTATCTACAACGCTGGCTATCTGCTTTTCCAGTTCCTCCAATCGTACAGGGCGCTGCGAACAGGCAGCACCCTTTTTCTTTTTGGTGCAGTGGTAATAAATATAGGTTTCAAGCTTGTTATTTTTCTTGACCAGCTTTTGCTTTTCAGTGGCCGTTATCATGCAGCCGCACTCTCCGCAGCTAATCATGCCCGTATATGCGAAGTCATGCGTTTTCGGCCTCGGCCTGCCGAGCCTGCCCAAGATAGCCTGTACATGGTCGTATTCGCCAACAGTAATCATAGGCGTGTGCTTGCCGTTATAGAGCTTGCCGCCCCACTCGAACATGCCAGTGTAAAAGATATTGGTAAAGAGCTTATACATGGTGCAGTTGGCGATCTCAGTGCCGCCCTGACGTTTGAACTGCCGGGTTCTGTAGCCCCATTCTTTGTTGGCGATGTGCCTGATCTGCTGCGGGGTGTAGTTGCCTGTCAGCATCAAGTCCCACATCTTGCGGATGAGGGGAAACCTCTTTTCATCTATGGCAATGGTAGCATTCTCTTTGTCGTTGAGATATCCAGCCGGGGGCAAGGTGGGAAGCCAGCCTTTGTCAGCTCTGCTTAACATGCCCCGGCGGCAATTTCTGCGCAGGTCGATGATGTATTGGTTCGCCATGCCAAATTCGATGCTCATGAGGAGCACGTTGTCGGTTGGATAGAAGGAACGGTCCGAGGCTTTAATTTGCTCAATGACTGAGTTTTGCAGCATCCAGGTGATGGCTCCGCCATCTACCGGATTGCGGGCCAGGCGGTCGAGCTTCCAGCACAAAATGCCTTTGGCTTCGCCTTTCTCAATGCGCTGTATCATTTCGGCAAAGACGGGACGGTTGTATGGCTTCTTGGCAGATTTCTTTTCGGTGAATATCTGCGCTATTAAAATACCCTGTTTTGCTGCAAGTTCTTTGAGGTACTTGATTTGATCTTCGATTGACTGCACTTGCCTATCCTCGCCTTCGGTGGATTTGCGGGCATACAGAAAGTATTTTGTTTTTTCATTTGTGAGGTTCATATACACTAAAGGGACAGCCTGTTGTTGACCTGTATAGCTAATCTAAGACTAGCGATAGCAGCAGACTGCCCCTTTGGTGGCGCTATCACTATATATGTCCTGGATATGCTATACAAGTCAACTTTAGAATTATACACCATCCGTAAAACTTGTAAAGCCTGCATCCATATCCCGAACCTGACGGTGATATATGACCTCGACCATCCGTAGCAGCCGTATGGCTTTATCATACGCCTCCTGTTCGCTAAGGTCTTTGCCGAACTTCTGTTTGTATAGTTCCTTGAATGTTGCAAGGTATTCATCGGATACGGACATGCAGATATTGTAGGTACGTTTCAAATTCGTGGTAAGGCGGTATAAAGTTGTACTTCTACATGGGCGTTATTTATACAACTTTTTCCCGTCTAGTTGCCACGATCTGTTTGTCTTACCATGTATCCATGCATGAAGAAAGCGAGATCACCACCATCGGCATAACGAACTACCGGAATACCAATCAAAAATTTGGTATCAAGGATAAAGACCGATTGCAGCATATATATGTTATTGGCAAAAGCGGCACCGGCAAAAGCACCCTGCTTGAAAGTATGGCAATCAGTGATATTGAGCGAGGCAATGGGCTCTGCATAATAGACCCACACGGAGATATTGCAACGGATGTTATAAAATATGTTCCTGAGAGCAGAAAAAAAGACCTGATATATTTCAATGCGACCGACCTTGCCCATCCGACTGCATTCAATCCGCTTAAAGGCGTTCATCCCAATTACCATCACTTGGTAGCATCAGGCTTGGTGTCAACCTTCAAAAAGGTCTGGTCTGAAAGCTGGGGACCGAGGCTTGAATATATATTGCGGTATGCCTTGCTTACCTTATTGGAAGTTCCCGATGCAACGCTCTTAGACATTCAGCCGCTTTTGGTAAACAAAGATTTCCGATCTCATGCTTTGGGGTACGTTACTCAGGATCATGTAAAAAGCTTTTGGAACAATGAGTTTGAGAAGTATTCGCCCTTTATGCGCCAAGAGGCTACTGCCCCTATCTTAAACAAGGTGGGTTTGTTCAGGACGAGTATGCCGCTACGAAACATTGTAGGACAAAAAACCTCCAGTTTCCGATTGCAGAGGGTATTAGATGAAGGCAAGATACTCATCTGCAACTTCTCCAAAGGAGAAATCGGAGAGGATGCAAGTTCGCTCTTAGGCTCCATGCTGGTTACCTCCATACAGCTTGCGGCACTGCATAGGGCAGCACAGGAAGAACACAGGCGCAAACCCTTCTACCTCTACATTGACGAGTGCCATACCTTTATTACGCTATCCTTTGCAGATATTCTGGCAGAGGCCAGGAAATACAAGTTATCCCTATTCCTAGCACACCAGTATATCGAGCAGCTTGATGAACGGGTACGGGCAGCCGTATTCGGCAATGTAGGGACTATCATATCCTTTAGGGTAGGTGCTACTGATGCAGAATACCTTGCTAAAGAGTTCTATCCCACTTTCACGGAACATGACCTGGTACATTTGCCTCGGTATGCTATGTATATAAAGCTGACGATTGATGGGACGGCTTCGGAGGGGTTTAGTGCGAATAGTATTCAAAGGCTAAAGCATCTCGGAAACTAAATTATTTGTGAAGATTTTATTGAGCACAAGGACGCAAACTGTTCCTTAACAAAAGGGAAATGATATACCTTCATTTGCTCATGATATTTGTATAACTCCATAATGAACTCCGGCCCTGTAACTTCTTTTATTTTATTGATCTCTTTTTCTTGAAGTTCGCCATGCTGCACAAAGCCGGAATAAATATACTCAACGAGCATTTTCCTTTGGTTGTTTTTTTCAAGCTCTTGCCAATAGTTAATTTTCAAATTAAATGCTAAATCATTAGTAAAATAGTATTGTAGTATATAGGCTGCATTCCCAATGCCTAGTCTTCTATCTTTATCCAAGTGGTCTTTTATTTCTCTTTTAAGTAGGTCTTGCCTTAATAGTTCTTCTGTCAAAGAAATAATTTGGCCGCGCGTTTGGGAAGAAACCATACTTGTTTGTTTTAGCATCAATAATACCTGGCTTATAATTGCTATAATAGCTTCTGCCTGTGCTGTTATAAAGGTTGAATAAAATGATTTTGTTTGCAATCCGGTAAGAAACGACAATAATTTTTGAACATACTGCAAGTTTGTAGTGTACTGGTAAATCGAAGTGTTGGAATACATTAACAATGCTGTTCGGATGGAATTTTCGTCATTTTCATCCAGGCAGGACAGGATAAAATTCCAATATACGGGATCATATAAAATGATATACCTGGATATGACTTTGGGGAGAAAGATATTTTTGAGATATGGGAATTCTGCTTTATCATGCCTTATCATATTTTCTATGAAAAACCTTCTGTCACTCTCATTAACAGCATCCTCTCCTCTTTCCAACAATCGTAAAAAATAGTCCAATTTACTTACGGATCTTGTTCCCTGGAAAGCATCGCTATTATTATCAATATATCTATTTGCCAGGTCGAATATTTTATCCCGGTGAAAAGCAATTTTGTTTTTTAGCGCAGGGATACAGTAAATCATAGTGCATATTTCCCGTAGCCCATCATCTGTAGGGGCTAATGACGTTTTATTTACGATTTCTTCGAAATAATTGTAAAGATGAAACTGTATGATTTGATCAAAAAAAAGATACTCATCATCTATAGCGGCAAGTATAGATATTCCTTTGGGATAATTCTGTAAATATTCTTTCGATTCGAATAAGCCTTCTGTTGCCAATTGAGCAATTGGCCTCGGCCCGTCAACATAACCTATACTATAATCTGCGCCCCTGACTTTAAGGTACTCATGAATTATCCCGGCAGCATTTGATAATGCAAGCTGGCATTCAGCGGCATCTTTAGCATTTGTCAATTCCTTGTTTTTTTTCCCAAGAATAAATTCATACACTGCGATCTCTCCTATTAAATCCTCTTTTTCCAGCTTCTCAATCTTGTCATTGTATAAGTATATGTTTTCCTTCAGATTTAATAAGGCTGCTTTTGCATTGGTATAATGCAATTGAATTTTACCCCTGTAATTGACAAAATACATCGGTAAAAGAGGAATGGCTTTTTCTAAGTATGGTCTCCCCGTTTGGAAAAAATGATCATCATTGTCCTGAATCATAGTCAGAATAAAATCCGGGGAATCCCAGGCGGCGGAGAAGTCTGCGATATCAGCTTTAAGTTCTTCTAACGCACGGATCAACAGATCAATGCATTTTTGTGTAAAGCCATAATCAAGGTTTAAATCCAGGTATTTTACCAATGTTGGGAAGTGCTTACAGGAGGAATCATACTTCAATAATTTATCGGAAGGGTTTGCCCAGGAGATTTCTAAACTTTCAAGAAGAATCGCTTTAAATGTTTTTTGATGTGCGTCATTTGCCTTATTATATATTCGTTGTACGCATTCAGCGACAGAGTATTTTAACCTCTCATTTTTATTATTCCGTGCAAATGCCCTGTTGATTGTTTGCAAGGCTTTATGATTAAGCTTATTGTTTAAATAATCCGTGCGGCACTCACTTAAAAGCAAAACATATTTATAATAGCTGTAGTCCTTTTCTTCTTTCACCAGTTCTTCTTCACAGGTGGCCAGTAAGCTGTCCATAATCTGGTACGTGGAAGCATTATTCAATTGTCCTATGACCATTGCTGTCAGGTTCCAGAAATAACTATCCTGCAAGATATATTCCAAGCCCGCTGAAGTTATTTTTTTAGCGATCTCAATGGATGCAAAATATTCTTGAAAGGTTATGGAGTTAAAATAAAATTTATATGAAAACATGTCGCGCTCAACGTACTGCCCGATGCCCAACTGGCTTAAAGGAATTAATGCTGATTGCACCTCTTCGTCACTAGGATTGCCTCTTTTTTCAGGGGTTTTGTCCAATTCCATCTCAGATGCGATTTTCGATGCAGCTTCAATAAGTTGCTTGTCAAGCTTCGTCGCGATCTTTAATTTGTTATGAGCAAACATCCAGCTAATGACGGTCTGTTGCAGATCAAACCTGGTCTGTATTTTTTTAAAGGTATCATGCGCATTGTCATCGGAAAGATAAATGTAGACAATGAAAGAGAGCATTAAGGGATTATGCGCGAAATCAGTCAGTGTAGGGTTTAAATGGATGATATCAATCAGCTCTTCTTTGTTTTTTCCATTTGATATGTTCCTTTTCTGAAGAAAAACGTCAATATAATTATTGATGTTTGAAGTATCAAAGCCGTCCAGTTGAATCAGTTGATCCCATTTCAAGCCATAGGTGTTTAAAATCCCGTATGGCCTGCTAGTAAGTATGTACTTGCAATTTGAAGATATTTCTTGGAGTTGGTAGAATAATTTTTCTTTCTGAGCCTCGGATAATTCATCGTACCCGTCTAAAATGAAACAAACGAATGAAGGTATCTTTCGTAATACGCTATGCAGATCCTTCGTTTCTGAACTGTTGCCTATAAGATAATTCCTGTGCACATAGTTAGTGATCGCATTTTCATTGCTTCCAAATTCAAGCCCTTTCAATTGGATATATACCGGGATTACATTATCTACAATAGTTGGATTTTGTGACCACAGGTGGCATAGCCAACGACCGAAAGTGGATTTCCCAACACCAGGGTTGCCCAATACAAGCAGGTTCTGAATATTGTGCAGGCTGAAATTGACAATATAATCCTTGGTCAACTGCTGGTTGTTTTCTATCGACCTCCTGATTTTTATTTTATTGAGTTCCGTTTCATTCCTGATGATAGATTCTACGGTTTTGATTTCGGCCTGGGTGATATAGGAGAGCTGGATAAAATAATCTTTCATTAACAGCTTACCCATTGAGCAGTGTTGGTCTGCAACAATGTTCAGGCTTGTAAAAATGCTTTCGCTGCTATAAGTAAGGTGCAGGGATTTAATAAATCGAAAAAACAAGTCAGCTTCATCAGTACTTATTTTTTCCTTGCTATCTGGGCCGCTTGCGAGAAATGAGTGGGCAGATAATGATCTATATATGTCATTCAAAAAAGGATCATCCCCGATAACCTCTATAATCCTCCAATGAACATCGCCTTTCTTCCTTTGTTCCTGATTAATATATTCTTTGAATTCATCGTAGGTTTTATAACCGGCATATTTTACAAATTGTTGCCTGGTCCCGGATCTTATTGAACCCTGTTTTCCACTGATACACCGCCATATTGTAGCTTCTGAAACTTCTGTTTCTACAGAGAGGTATTGAACGATAGCAGTATCATTCCAATTCTTTTTAGCGGCATTCTTTGCTTTTTCCCATACGTTCTCCCAAAGTAGTTTATCGTATTCATCATCTGTAAGTTTTCGTGGTGCCATAAAGTACTATCGTTTGAATGAGAGTAAAGATATTCCTTATGATTCGGATAGGCTGCCAAGAACTCAAACCTTTGTGTTGTGTTTATGAGATGAGACCAATGTAGCCTAAGCGCGGTAAATGATCATAAGGCAATAAAGGTACGCGCTCCATCTTAAAAATGCAACGGGCCTGTAATTGGTTTTTCAGTGAATGCCGATAAGGGAATAGGCAGTTCACCGGCCAGTGAATAACTAAAGATTGATTACAGGTTCAAAATTCCCCCTTTTTAAAATTAACCTGAGGCGGTTAAAGACTGTAAAAAAACCAGCTAAAACTGGTGCAGGCATGCCTTTGCCCCTCCAATAAAAATTTTCAACGATGAAAAATAAAATAACGCTCATAGTAGCGATCGGGAGCCTGTTGCTATTCAGTTGCTCGAAGAACAATACCACCACCCCCATAGGGGAGCTCAAAGCACGTCCAAATGTACATACAATGGCCGATGGAGAAGATGGGGACATTATCATAATAAACCACAAAATCGTGGATATTAAAGGGTCTCCAATATCGGGTGCTACCGTTACAATTATTAACGGGACGGATACCCTGACAGGCACAACGGACAGTTATGGCCGATGTAAGACATATCCAACACATCTGGGCACTTGGAATTTAAATGTTGTTCAAAGCAGTTATTTACCATTGAATACGCAAATACAATTGATTGATTCAGTTAGTTGTATTACCTCCATCCTACAACTGCCATAAGCGGTATAAGCAAAAAAAAACAGTTTTTTGCACCCACCAGAAAATATTACTTCTGGTGGGTTTTTATTTTTATTTTGTATCAAAATTCCCTAACCATGTTATCAAATTTAAGAATTATAGGCACAGTTCTTATATTCATTTGTATAACTAGTTGCCAAAGAAAAAATAAAAAGCCAACTGTTCATGCAGAGCAGGTATTAACTATCTTTTTGCATAACGCACAAGACAACACATTCAATTTTAAAGAGAGATTGGGATTTGCATTAAAAGTGGACTCAATGGCAATCCTTCAAAACGATACACAGGCACAGCTAGAAAGTCTCAAGCTTATTGCCAATCTATACTTAGATCAAGACAGTATTCAATTAGCCAAAACTTATTTATTAAAATCCATCGAATTTGCAAAAAGTGTGTCAAATCAGGAAGAATTGGCTATTGCTACAAATAGCCTCGGCGCAATATTTACCGCCCACTCGCAATATGACAGTGCTTTAGAATTTTACAATAATGCGATCTCCATTTTTCGTAAAGCACACCATCAATTATACCTGGCTCAAACGTTAGCTAATACGGGTGTAGTGTTAAAAAATGACGGCGATCTGCAAGGGGCCTTTAAAGTAACGCTGGACGCAATTAAAATATTTGAACCACTGAGAGATACGCTGGATTTGGGGGCAGCATATACCACTTTGGGTAATATTTTAAAAGAATTACACCGCTTTGATGAGGCTCTGCAATATCATCGAATGGCATTGCAGCTATTAAAAGTAGAACATGATTCCGCAGGCATGGCGCTGGCATTGAATAATATCGGGAATGTCTTTCGTTATAAAAAGGAGTATGCAGGTGCATTGTCTAATTATTTTCAGGCATTGGAGATCAATGGCAAGCATGAGCATATAAAAACACTCGCTACCATCACCGATAATATTGCAAATACCTACCTAGAATTAAAAAATTACAATTCTGCCGAAACATATTTTAAAAGGGCGATTGGGTTGCGTATTGAATCGGGAGATAAGGACGGGTTTTTAACCACATCCAACCGGTTGTCCAGGCTATACCTGGAGCAAAATGAAACAAAACAGGCTGAGAAAATCGCATTGAATGCCTTTATGATAAGCCCACAGAGTGGATTTCTAAAACCACGGCTTGAAAACAATTTGATATTATTCGATGTTTACAAGAGCTTGGGACAGGATAAGGTAGCATCAAATTATGCAAGCAAAGGCTTAGAATTAAAGGATAGTTTTTTGAATTCGGAAATGATGAATGCGATCTCAAAAATGGAGGTGCAGTATAAAACCGAGCAGAAAGAGAAAGAGTTATTTCTCTCAAGAGAACTACAAAAAGTACAATCTTATAAAATTAATGCCCAGAAGAATTTCATTATGCTGTTAGTCGGCTTTTTAACACTACTTTCTATCCTATTATTTCTTGTATATCGTTTAAGCAGATTGAGAAATCAAGCCAAACAAAAAGTCGAAATATTATTGGCAGAATTAAATCATCGTGTCAAAAATAATTTACAGATTATATCTGGGATGCTCCAAATGCAAATGTATATGACTAAGGATGAAGACCAAGCGGCTATTATCCAGACATGCATCAATAGAGTTGAATCGATCAATATTATCCACGCTCTTTTATATAAAGAAGGGTTCAATGGGGCAATTAATATGAAAAACTTCATTGACGCTCTCACGGCAAATCTTAATAATGTTTTTGCAGAAAAATATTGCATGTTTGAGGTTTCAATAAATATCCAAAATTTGCGTTTCGATATTGGTAGAGCGATCACTATCGGATTAATTATTAATGAGTTAATAACCAACATATATAAATATGCCAAGGCGGGTAAAGAAAAGCCCTCACTGGAAATAAGGCTTGTGGAAGAAAAAAATAATTGCAGATTACGGATAATCGATAATTGTGAATTCTGGGATATACAGGAAATTCGGAAGAAAAATTATGGCGTCGGTTTATCTTTGGTTGAAACATTAGTTAAACAATTAACCGGCAAATGGTCCGTAATTAATAATGAACAGGGCACTGAACATTTGATCGAATTCAGCATGTTAAATTAATCTCATGGAGCAAGTTAAAATTTTGATTGTTGAAGATGAACTCATTATAGCTAAACCCATGCAAATGGCTTTGGAAAAGAAAGGATACAAAGTTCCCTTTATAGCGACAAGCGGGGATCAAGCCTTAGAAGTTATTAAAAACGATAGGCCTGATTTAGTATTGATGGATATTCATTTGAAAGGAAAGATCGATGGAATTACTACTGCTAAAATGATAAATAGACTTTATCCCTTACCAATAATCTATATAACCCAGTTAGACAGCGAAGAAATATTTCGAACTGCCAAAGAAACATTCCCCAAAAATTATATAACCAAACCTTTTGGCAATGAGGCGTTATTTCGCGCGATAGAGCTTGCTATTCAACAACCGGAAAATTCCCAACTTAACTCGTCTTTCTATAATCAAATTGAATCAAAAGTTTCAGATGGTGTGTTTGTACTGTCCACAAACAGCAAGTTTCATAGGAAAATATTTTTGAAGGATATTTTATATATCCAATCAATGGGGGCTTATACCAATATTTATATTGAGCGGAAAACTGAGATTGAAAATAATAAAATCAATGTTGCACTGAGTTCCAATCATGTTATAGAACTTCTGGCATTTCCTGCGTTAATAAGGGTTCATAACTCATGTTATGTCAACATCCAAAAGATTGATAAATTGCAAGATTCTAAAATATTCATTCAAGGAATAGAAATACAAGTAAGTAAGACCTTTAAAAATGCCCTTATTAAAAGGTTAGTTTTCATTCCGTAACGATCTCAGAAATAAAATCCTGCTACTCAGAAAGGAAAATCAACTGATTAGAAAACTCTTTTTGAGTTTATTCTGAGTTTGTTCATATTTATAGCCAACTCTTAAAATAGTTGATTATTTATTTGTACGAATGTACCCAAACCATACTTGACAGATATGAACAATTCAATTTTTAACGATGCGAGCAAGGCATTTGCAAAAATGTCAACGAAAGACTTGAAAAAAGAAATAAGAGTTTTTAAATTAATGAATTCATGGCTAAATAATAAGGCTACTCAAGCAGTAGCTAAGTTTTTTTTGTGGCTTCCTTTAATTAAAATGTTAATTAAGCCTTTTCTAAGAAGAACTGTTTTTAATATTTTTTGTGGGGGTGAATCAATTAGTGAATGTTTGAAAACAGTTAATCGTCTTGCTGCAAATAATGTAATGACAATCTTAGATTATTCAAAAGAGGCAGGCAATGAAAATTCTTACGACGTGACACTACAAGAGCTATTAAATACAATTAAGGAAGCTAAAAATAACAATAATATTTCTTTCGCAGTGTTTAAGATGACTGGAATTGCCAGCAAACAACTTTTAGAAAAAATGAGTAATAAGACTGCTAGCAAACGTGAAGCATTGGATTTTGAAAAGGTAAAAAAGAGAGTAGATACATTATGTATAACTGCTAAAAGAAACGGAGTAAAAATATTAATCGACGCTGAAGACTATTGCTATCAGAATATCATTGATTCTTTAGCTGAAGAAATGATGATAAAATACAATAAGGATGGCTTTGTTGTATATAATACTATCCAACTGTACAGAAAAGATAAACTGGCTTATTTAAAAGAGATACATGAAAGACTTAAGAACTTAGGTGTAAAGTCTGCTTTTAAGCTAGTTCGAGGCGCATACATGGATAAGGAACGAAAACGAGCTAAAAGAGGAGGATACCCTTCACCCATACATTCGACAAAAGAAAAAACTGATGAAGATTATAATTTGGCTTTGAAATATTTCGTCAGCAATTCTGCTTCTATGGCAATATGTGCAGGCACTCACAATCAATACAGCACTGAATTGCTAATGTCTTTGATGCAGGAATTTGGTATTAATAATAAAGACGAAAGAGTGTTTTTTGCACAATTGCTTGGGATGGCTGATAACATAAGTAATATTCTTGGAAATGCAAACTTTAACGTAGCTAAGTATGTTCCTTATGGATTAATAGAGGAAGCAATGCCATATTTAATAAGAAGAGCAGACGAAAACAAATCAATTTCCGGTGAAATGTCACGCGAATTATCAATTAGAAAGGAAGTATTAAGAAAGAGAAAAAATGAAAAATAAAACACATGCCGGTATATACTATTACGCCTAAAGAACAAAATTATTCACAATGGTATTTAGATATTGTGCAAAAAGCAGAATTAGCTGAAAATAGCGAGGTTCAAGGTTGCATGGTGATTAAGCCCTACGGCTATGCGATCTGGGAAAAAATCAGAGACTATTTAGATTGTGAATTTAAAAGGACAGGCCATAAGAATGCTTATTTCCCCTTATTTATACCAATCAATTATTTTGCAAAAGAGGCATCACATGTAGAAGGATTTGCTACCGAATGCGCCGTTGTAACCCACAGCCGACTAAAAAATATTAATGGTAAAATAGATGTTGACCCTGAATCAAAACTAACAGAACCTTTGGTAGTTCGGCCCACATCTGAAACAATTATATGGAATACATATAAAAATTGGATACAGTCACATCGTGATTTGCCAATTTTAATAAATCAATGGGCGAATGTTGTAAGGATGGAAATGCGTACACGCCCTTTTTTGCGTACTACTGAATTTTTATGGCAGGAAGGACATACAGCTCATGCAAGTGCAAAAGATGCAATAGATGAAACAATGAAAATGTTAGATGTGTACGCCCATTTTTCAGAAGACATTCTATCTATTCCTATAATAAAGGGTAAAAAAACAGATAATGAAAAATTTGCAGGGGCAGAAGACACTTACTGCATTGAAGGACTAATGCAAGACGGCAAGGCATTACAAATGGGTACCAGTCATTTTTTGGGACAGAACTTTGCGAAGGCATTTAATGTAACATTTACAGATAAAAACGGAATTAATGATTTTGTTTTTGCTACGAGTTGGGGGGTGTCAACCAGGCTAATAGGAGGCTTAATAATGGCGCATTCGGATAACTATGGTTTAGTGCTACCTCCTAAGATCGCACCAATTCAAGTTGTTATAATACCTGTATTAAACGAAATATCTGACACAAATGCAATTATTGAACTAACTAACAAGATAAAAAACCTTTTAATTAAGAATGATATTTCAGTTCATATTGATGATCGTGATTATTTAATTCCTAAACAAAAATTCATTGAATATGAAATTAAAGGTGTGCCGGTAAGAATTGAAATTGGTCAAAAAGAGATAATGGAAGAAACTACGACAGTATTCAGACGTGATAATATGAAAAAGATCAAAGTCCCTGTAGCAACTCTTGCTTTATATATTAGTTCATTATTAGAAGAAATTCAGGAAAATATTTATAATAAAGCGCTGGATTTTAGAAATACAAATATACACTCAGTCGATTCTTTCGAAGAATTTAAAAAAAATATTGATTCTGGGGGGTTTGTAAAAGCGCACTGGGATGGAACTAAAGAAACCGAAATAAAAATAAAGGAACTAACAAAAGCTACCATTCGTTGTATTCCTATAAACAATGTGCCTGAAAATGGTAAATGTATATTGACAAACAACCCGTCTACTCAAAGAGTGCTATTTGCTAAATCATACTAAATGTTAAAGGTAATAGCGACAACAGCACCGCATTGGATTGCAAAGAAAAATATTGATCGTTCTATTAGTTTAAATAGCAGGGATCCATATAGTTTGTATAACGCGATTAGATATGCGGCAGATATGGCAAATAACAAAGTGGCGGTTTGGGGAGAAAGTAATTGGAATACATTCGAAGGCCGCATGGAAAGTATAATACTTTTTGAATACTATGAAAATCAAAAAAAAGATTATATCAACCTTTTAAACAAGATAAGCCCTAATTTGCTTTTGATTGGTTCAATGACAATTGGTTTTGCTGGTGCAATTGAAATAGCAAAAATCGCTAAAGAAATTTTCGGTGATTCAATTTTTATTGTTATTGGAGGTAAACATATTATTGAAACAGTTTACAAAATTGATGGCAAAATATTTTCAAATGGTAATTCTTGCCTAGAATTAATGAAATTAAGAAAAATACCGCCCGTATTTGATTTGGTAATTTCAGGCGATGGTGAAGAGGTGATTTTTGAAATTGGCAATATTATCGGCGAGCAAAACATTGGAAAACTCAACGACCATTTTTATGAAGAAATTTATAAATTAAAGAGGGCCAAAGGAAATTGGATTGCTGGTTGGCTTGATAAAAATAACGACTGCAAATATTTAACTAGCAATGGAATTGACCTTAATCAAGATGAATTGCCAATGCCAATGAACCTTTTTGGGCTTCAATCTAATTTCCCCATTTTCCAGTCAAAAATAACTGCTCATACGTACAGTTACTTAAGTAAAGGTTGCCCATTCAATTGCTTTTTTTGCAGTGAGAAAAATACTATTAATGGAAACATTACACAAACGCAAAATGCCCCGGAAAGATTGTATAAACAATTTCATGAATTATTTGAATATGGTATAAAAAACAAGATAGACAAAGTAAGTGCTTTTGTAGAAGATAGTGTACTATTAGGAGGCAATGTAAAGTTATTTAATAGGCTCAATGCTTTATTAAGCGAAAGCTACATAAAGCTATCATTTGGTTGTCAAATGACAAGTGATTTATTATTAAAAAATGAAATAAAAAAATCGATCAAAGACTTGTCTTTTAATGGCCTTTCGTATATATTTATCGGTCTTGAAACCAATAATTCTGATATTGCTTCAAAGATGAGTAAAAATACTATCAGGCAAAAAAGTTGGATTGAAAAATATGAAGAAATAATTGGATTGTTAAATGACTTAAACATAAAATCCGGTTTTTCTATACTATTTGGATTAGGAGAGAAACATGAAGAAAGAATCGAATTATTAAATCAGCTTAATGTATGGCAAAAAAAATTTGGAGCACCGCATGTTGTCAGCTTAAATTTTGCAACTAAACATCCACTGCAAAATTATACTTTGGTGCAAGATGATTATATTAAGTGGGGCACTTCATTAAATAGTCCTTTATTGCCAATTTTTACTGAACTTTTTGGAGAGGCGTCCGAAAAGTATATTATGCCGGACACGACTTTACCAACGGCTGAGGAATTTTTGCAAATAGCAGATTTATTTTCTAAATTGAATTTGATATATCAATAGATTATGATCTCAATTTCAATATCAGATCGGTTGAAAAATAAATGCCCTAATATAGCGTTAGGTATAATTGATTTTAAATGTATTGTTAGCGAAAAAAACGAACAATTTTGGGATTTATTCATTAGTTGCATTAGCAAATTACAACTAGAAATCAAAGACAAAAGCATAAAAGAAATAGAAGAAATATTATCAGGGAGAAATGCTTATAAAATCCTTGGTAGAGATCCTGACAGATATGCATTGTCATCGGAAGCCCTTTTAAAAAGGGTAAAAAGCGGAAAAGATATGTACCAAATCAATTCATTAGTAGACATCAATAATTTCATCTCACTTAATTATTTTTACTCATTGGGTTTGTATGATCTAGATAAGGTTGCAGGTGATGTTTTATTTGATTTTGGTAACACAAACGAGCAATATGAAAGCCTGGCAAAAGGATTATTCGATGTAACAAATCTCCCCATTTTCAGAGATTCGATTTCTGGATTTGGAAGCCCAACAAGTGATAGTAAAAGAACTTGCATAACACTGGAAACAACGAAGGCATCAATGATAATAATCTCTTTTAATGGTCAGGAAAAATTAAGTGCTTGTATTGCGTTTAGCATTGATATACTTATAAAATACGCAAAGGTAAGAGAAATTCAAAGTAAAATTATTGTATGAGCATATACAAGAACGGCTTAGGTGATGAATTAATTAATCCTTTCAATTACAATTCTGAAATTCTACTTTATTTGGAAGAAGAAAAAAAAATCATTAAACGTCTATGCTTACAATTTGAAGTAATTGTTGAATGTGGATGTATGAACGGGAGAAATTTCGAACTGATTTCTTCTTTCGGAAGAAAATATATAGGAGTTGATATAATTGATCGATATATTCATGAGGCTCAAAAAAAGTACCAAAACTCAAAAAAATGCTTATTCATATGTGGCGACATAATTAATATCAGTCATATTCTTCATGATCGCGGAATACCTGTTTCCGATAGTATGGTATTGATATTCCCATTCAATAGCTTTGGGAATGTATTAGATGCGCAGCGTACTTTGAAAGTATTGCTTAAGGATGGGTTTAACGTTGCAATATTTACTTATAAAATTGATGAACACACAAATTCAGTAAGAGTTGACTATTATAATAAATCAGGATTTAATTCTCTCAAAAAAGAAATGAGCAGTGATGTTGTTAGATTTTATAGCTCAAATGGTTTAAACTCCAAAGCTTATTCTAAAGATTGGTTTAGTGAGAATGCAAAGGGTTCTAAATATCATTTCAATTCAGTATATTTCTCTAATATCGGAGTTCTTTATAAGAATTTTTAATAAAAAATAGCATCCTTAAATTAATCAATTTAGGTAGAGTGGCAATAATAAAGAGGCTATTTTATTTTTTAAATAGCCTCTTTCCCTTAGTTGAAACAGGGTTGATATTCCCAGCCTGAATATTTTTCTTCTTCTTTTTCCTTTCTTCTTTCCTCCATTCGGACAATTTTATCATAAAGGCTTGGACACATTTGTTTTATCAAAGCTCCAATAATTATACTTCTATAAAGGAAGTATATTCCTGCAAATGGAAGAATAACAATGCCTGCTGAGAAGATAATTAACGAATCAGATAATTTCATAATTTTAATTGTTTGATTTTTGAAAGAATATTCCCAGTAATCACAAACACGATGTTTATGATCTGGCTTCTGCATAGGTCATTCTATAGAAGCCAAACCGTAAAAATTGATACTTATTCATTAAATTAAGCAACTCCCAAAAAATAATTCCTAATGAGAGAGTTTCAATGTTGGATTAAAAGTACATATATTGATACTTATAGCTGCTCCAGTATAGTATAGACTACGATCGATTTTTTGTCAAGGCATTTGACCCTTTTTATATTCTTTAAGTTTCTTGTGGAAATAAAAAATCATTTTCCAGAAAGGAAATTCAATTAATCAAAAAGACCATTTTTAGTATTCTTTGCATTTAGGCATATTTATAATTGTTGATAATTTCCCAAAAAAATCAAACAACTATATATATGGCAGCAGTATTCGGAGGTCTACTCAATACCATCTTCTGGATCGTCCTCATCTACATCGTAGTTTCCTACATCATCAATCCCCGCCGCTCCTTCGGCCTCATCAGCTCTCGCTGGCAGCATCATTTCAAGGACATGCAGTTCTCCGCCCAGGAGTTCTACGCCTCCGTTACAAGGCTCTTAAATGAGAACGCAGTGCCAAATATAGAGGTAGATATGGTTGAGCATTCCACTAGCAAGACCTTATTCTCGACTTCTCGCATATACCTGCAAGTGCGGCGGGAAGACCAGATGATACTTGTCTGTGCAGCCCCATTCGGCAAAGGTTCGTTTGTATCTTGGTGGAACGGTGAGAAGCTGGACTTCATCAAGGACTTCGTTCCCCGCATTCCTACCATAGGCTCTGCACTGGCAAGGTATATGTATCGGAAATCGTTTTACCAGATGGACACCGAGAATATGTTCAAGGAAGCTGTCAGGGCTTGCGTGATGGAGGTCATAGATGAAATGACAAACGCGCATGGCAAGCGAGGATTGACAGAACTGGAGCGGATGGCAATTGATTTGCCCCTCACTAACAAGCTGAAATAGCGGTGGCAAGCCTTTCAGAACGGCTCACGGCCCAGTTCTACGACTGGGAGAAGCTCGGCAGGGGTTGGTGCACCTTTGAGACACCCGTTGACCTAGAGCCTGATTTTTACCCATTCTTTTTTCATGTATCACCACCACAGACGAAAATAATAGACGACGGTAAAGTGCCGAATATCTTTGGCAGGATTGCCAATATGTTCAGCAAGCCGCCCGAACCGCAGGAGGAAGAAGAAGATCAGGAGAGCATCCCCGTCAATGCATACGTGTTCAACTGCCATGAAGCCCTAACCATATATTCTCTAATCCTGCCCAAAGAGCACAAGGTAGATATACAGGAAACGGAGCAACTGTTATTAATGCTTTCCTACTGCCGGTATCCCGTGTCTTTTGAGATTATTGGAAGCCATCAGCGCATATCATTGCAATTGGTCTGCCGTGAAAGCGATGCATACCATGTCCAAAGCCAGTTAAAGGCATACTTTCCCGATTGCATCATACAGGAACGTAAAGACCTCATGGATGAGTTGGTAGAACATGCAAGAGCAGGATGTGTCGTTGACTACGGCCTACGGGACGAGTTCATATGCCCTATTGCAATGGCCGAGAACTTCAAGCTTGATCCCTTCATAGGTCTTTTTGCATCGCTGGAACATTTACAAGAAAAAGAATATGCCGTTATACAGGTTCTTTTTAAAGGAGCCATAAACCCTTGGGCAGAGAGCATCTTAAGAAGCGTTACCGACAAGGAGGGCAAGCCCTTTTTTGCAGACGCTCCAGATATGTTGCCTTTGGCTAAGAAGAAGGTTGCGTTCCCTCTGTTCGCAGTTGGTATAAAAATAATGGGAGCAGGGAGATATATGGACAGGGCTGTACAGATAACGGATGGAGTAGGAAAATCGCTCGTTCGAATTTTTACGAATTCCGGCAATGCCCTCATACCCCTATACTCCAACGAAGCAATCTACAGCTTCGAACTGAAGGCATCCGACATATTTAGGCGTGAATCCCACCGGGTCGGCATGTTGTTAAACAGCAGAGAACTTGCGACATTGGTACACCTTCCCTCGGAAAGCGTCAACTCTCAAATACTGGAACGTATCGCTAGAAAAACAAAGGCTGCACCAAGCATTACTGAAGGGCACAAGCTGATATTAGGCAGCAATGAGCATCAGGGAAAAGCAAAAGAAGTTACAGTAAGTGCATCCCAAAGATTGAGGCACATACATATAATCGGTGCAACCGGCACGGGTAAATCCACCATGATATTAAGCATGATCCGGCAGGACATACGGCTAGCTAACGGTGTTGCAGTCCTTGACCCGCACGGCGACCTCATTGAAAATATCTTGCCGCATATACCGTTCAACAGACGAAAAGATGTTCTTATTATAGACCCCTCAGACAGGGACTACCCCGTAGGCTTTAATTTTTTAACTGCCCATTCGGAGATTGAGAAAGACATATTGTCCTCCGATCTGGTGGCGGTGTTCAAAAGACTTAGCACCTCATGGGGCGATCAGATGAACTCTGTGTTGGCTAATGCCATACTTGCATTTTTAGAGAGTAGTACAGGCGGGACAATGGTTGACCTTAGGCGCTTCTTGGTAGAGAAAACATTCAGAGACACATTTCTTAAAACAGTCAGCGACCCAAGCATTAAATATTACTGGCAGAAAGAATACCCATTATTAAAGTCCAATTCCATAGGGTCAATACTTACAAGGTTAGATACCTTTCTGCGGCCTAAATTAATCCGCAATATGGTAGCCCAAAAGAAGGGGCTGGATTTTGAGAGCATTTTAGACACGCAGAAGATATTGCTCATTAAGCTCTCCCAGGGATTGATCGGTAACGAGAACAGCTATTTATTAGGCACAGTCATTGTTTCCAAGATACACCAGGCGGCAATGGCCCGGCAGGCCAAGGAAGAGCGCAAGGATTTCTTTATTTACATAGACGAGTTCCAGAATTTCATTACTCCCTCCATGTCTGCAATCCTTTCTGGAGCTCGTAAGTATCACGTAGGGCTTGTATTGGCCCACCAAGACATGCAGCAGTTGGTGAAGTACGACAGTGAGCTTGCCAGCGCAGTCGTTTCCAACGCAGGCACACGGATATGCTTTAGGCTGGGCGATGTTGACGCGAGACGCTTTGACAGCGGCTTCTCATTCTTCGATGCAAGCGATCTTGAAAACCTGGGCATTGGCGAGGCCATTGCAAGGGTTGAGCGGCCAGACTATGATTTTTCTTTGCAGACCATACCAGTTCCAACCATTGAGCAGGCGGAGGCGGAACAGATAAAGGCAGACGTTATTAGCCGTTCACGACAGACACATGGCACACCAAGAGAAGAAGTAGAAGCACAGTTGCAGGAATTGATTGCAGAGCCGGAGGAAAATATACAGCCTGTAAAAAATGAACCAGCACAAACTTCGCCATCAGCTACATCAGAACCATCAACAACACCGCGACCCTCAACAGCCCAACAAGAAATCAAGCCCATACCGCTTGAAGTACAGAAAGAAACCTTTGAAAAACTCATTAAGCATAAGGAAGAAAGCCAGCACAGGTATTTGCAGAACCTGATTAAACGCATGTCTGAATCACGCGGCTACAAGGCGATCATTGAGGAACCTACAAGTGATGGCAAAGGCAGGGTTGACGTACACCTTGACCGAAATGGTAAGAAAATCGCAGTTGAAGTATGCGTTACGACCGAAATTGACTGGGAGATACATAATATTGAGAAGTGTTTACAGTCCGGGTATGACTTAGTGGTTGAGTGCTCGAATGACAAAAAGACGTTGCATGCATTAAAGAAGAAAATTGAAGGTGTTTTTAAAGATGAGTTGAAAAAGAAGATTTTAGTGTTTGAGCCGGAACATCTTTTCCAATTTTTAGATATGGAGGTGGCGAGGGATGCTACAACGGAGGTAAAGGTCAAGGGATACCGAGTGAAGATTGAGTACAACCCCGACCCTCATGCGGAAACGAAACGGGATGCCGTCAGCAGGACGGTTTTTGACGCGGCTAACAAAAAGAAGAAGAAATAATACGGTATATTTACAATAATTATCATTCTCCCATGCTAGATGAATTAATAAACGACATTAAAATACATTCAACCGTTTCCCCGATCACCGAGGTGTACTATATCTTAAATAGCAGGGAAACGTTTACGACTAATGATACTGAAAAATATGAGGCCAATAAACATCTGTTTGATTGGGTAGATAAAAAGAGCATGGCAGAACTGATCGTTTCCCTCAACCAGCGAACCGAAGACGACCTTAAATCTGTTATTCTACTGTATGAAAAGGGCGAGATCAGGCCGCGTTCCAATGTGGCAAAAAATTGGAAGCCCTGATTTTCTCATAGTATTTTCAATATTTTTTTGTTCCCAGCTTCACATCCCTGATTACGCGCCTGTTGCGTCGCAGTACGTTCCTCGTCCCCATTCCAATTTAACAAACGCACATCCGTCTATACAGACCATGTGCTCTCAAGCGGTACAAGGAGTTTTTCAAACACCTTGTATATCTCTTTGACCCTTCTTGGCTTGTGCCACAGCAAAGGTATGTCCCGTCCGGTCTGGCCTGCACGCTCTGCGCTGCACTTCGTTTCGCTTGCGTTGTTTCAGTAAAAAAATCTCCAGACTCCAATATATAGGACTGCGATCTGTTGAGGTCGTATTTTTTTCCTGAAAACCCTGCCTGCCACCCCGTCCTTTCATTTCTGTGGCTTATCAAAGCCAATAAGGCACTTTCTGCCGAAGTGGGTTTTTTCAACTAAATATTTTAAGCTATGGCACAAGACATCAAGAATCAGCTATCCCGCCTCATGAAAATGAGCTGGGACATTCAACGGAACAAGCATAAGACACGCTCAAAGGCGTTAAGCGCAGCATGGGCGATCCTCCAAAACGAGGATGTAACCGTGTACTACCTCACGCAGAAGTTAAACAGATACAAGCCCATTCCCCAACGGGCAGGGCAATTCACCATATTCAACAGCTAATAAAACAGAGAATATATATGGAAATAACAGGACGAGTAACAAGAAACGCTGAGATCAAAAACGTATCTGGCGACAGAAAATTAGTAGCATTCAGCATTGCCGTCAATGACAGCTACAAGCCCAGAAACGGCGAGAAGAAAGACTTGGTTACGTATTTCAACTGTGCCTACTGGCTTTCAACCAGCATTGCCAAGAGCATCACACAGGGCAGTATCGTGTCCTGCTACGGGCGTATAGAAATGAACATCTGGAAGGGTGGCAGCGGAGAGCCGAGGGGTTCGCTTAACTTTCATGTCAATAACATTCGCTTCGTTTCAAAATGCAAAAGCAGCATAGCGAAAAATGAAACTACACCACAAACGGAAACAGGTCAGACGGAAGACGATCTTCCGTTTTGAGTGCTCGGATACGCTGTAAAAAGTAGCTGGTATCAAGAAATGCCAGCACTTCTTTTTGTTCCTTGCGACAAAAAGAAGCAAAAAACGCAGGGAGCTTCATATAAAATGGTCAAATAATTTCTTGTATAACCATTGCTTTTCTCACATCAAATTTGTACCTTAGTTTACCTCTGAAAGCGGCTCTCAAAGCTGTTTTAACAGAAATTTTCAATTCTTGTCAAACAAAAAACTTCATACATGGAACAATCTACAAAAGCAGTCGGCATCTGGATACGGGTATCTACCGAAGACGCGGCAAAGGGAGATTCTCCCGAACACCACGAAAAAAGGGCGCGGCTGTATATAGAATCAAAAGGATGGGAGGTCAAGACCGTGTACCACCTCGAAGCCCTCACAGGAAAATCCGTCATGGGATATACCGAAACCAAGCGTATGCTTGAAGACATACATAGCGGATATATCACCGGCCTGGTATTCTCCAAGCTGGCACGGTTGGCGAGGAACACTAAAGAGCTGCTGGATTTCGCCGACATTTTCAAGAAAGAGAACGCCGACCTCATATCTTTGCAGGAGGCCATAGACACCTCAACCCCGGCTGGCCGCCTGTTCTACACCATGATAGCAGCAATGGCAGAGTGGGAACGCGAGGAGATCGTGGCGAGGATAACGGCATCAATACCGATTCGGGCGAAGATGGGCAAGAATATTGGCGGCCACCCCTCTTTGGGCTACAAATGGGAAGGCGGCAAAGGCGAGACCAAACGGTTCGTCATTGACGAGCAGGAAGCCCCCATCAGGAAACTCATGTACGAGCTCTTCATCAAGCAGAAACGCAAGAAAGCCATCGCGAAGACCCTCAATGAGCAGGGCTACCGGACACGCAAGGGCAAGAAGTTCACCGATACCACCGTAACCCGCCTGCTTCGGGACCCGACAGCAAAGGGAGTGCGGAGGCTGCACTTCACCGACAGCGCAGGCGGCAAGAAGAACTACACCTTCAAGCCCGCATCCGAATGGGTTACCGTGCCCTGTCCCGCCATCATATCCGAGGAACTCTGGAATGAGTGCAATGTCATTTTAGATCAGATCGAGAAAAAGAGAACCCGTTTAGGCCCTCAGACAAAGACCCTGCT
>Ga0206829_10154_pt1 | contig 25654 bp, 9 predicted proteins | sample Alteio_BWOrgCont_75_FD_152862 | JGI IMG/M metagenome (GOLD analysis project Ga0206829, IMG submission 152862) | Enriched cells from forest soil in Barre Woods Harvard Forest LTER site, Petersham, Massachusetts, United States -... | ecosystem: Environmental > Terrestrial > Soil > Temperate forest >... | reverse complement strand
ACCAATTTTTGTTTATGTTGATAGTAGTGGGAATATTTATATTACTGATGACGATAATGGCAGAGTTATGAAATGGGCACCTGGTGCAACATCCGGAACCTTAGTAGCCGGGGGTAATGGACAGGGAAGCGCCAGCAACCAGCTTTTTGGACTATTTGGCATATATCTTGACGTTAATGGCAATATTTATATAGCAGACGAAGGCAATGCCCGTGTTCAGAAATTTGTGCTCAATGACACGATGACCTATACTGCGACGAGTGCGGGCATTTATACAGCTACGGTTACAACATTTGCGGACGCAAGCGCCACAACTGCAAATGATACTATACATACTTCTGTTACACCATCAGTTGTTATATCTGCGAGCCCTGGTACAAGTATCTCTCCCGGTACATCAGTAACTTTCACGGCTACTGGTACCTATGGAGGGACTTCGCCCAGTTATCAATGGAAATTGAATGGCAGTAATGTAGGAAGCAACAGCGCTACTTATACTTCTTCCACAATTAGTAACGGGAATTCTGTTACTTGTGTTATAACCTCAAATCTTAGCTGCGCTTCGCCTTCTACTGCCACTAGCAATAGTATTGTAATGACCGTAAATGCTGCTACACCCACATTGTCGCTTTCCGGTACCACATCTTGCCCCGGATCTGTGTTAACACTTAGTAGCAATATCGATCCATTACAGATAATCTGGAAAGAAAACGGAACTATTGTTTATACCACCAATGCAAGCTGGAATGACAGTGCAACTACAGTTGCGGGTGGGAATGGTCAAGGAGACTCCAGCTATCAACTTTATGGCCCCAGTAGTCTATTTGTAGATACCGTGGGAAATATTTATATAGCCGATGCATTTAATTATCGGGTGCAGAAATGGGCAGCAGGAGCTACCAGTGGCACAACTATAGCAAGCCAAATATCGCCCTGGGGTGTTTATGTTGATAAAAACGGGAATGTTTATGAAACAGAACAACAAAATCCCAGCGTCGTTAAGTGGGCTCCCGGAGCAACAAGCGGAGTTATTGTTGCCGGAGGAAATGGCGGTGGGTCTGCAGCCAACCAATTCGTTCATCCCTGGGGCGTTTTTGTTGATACGAGTGGGAACATATTTGTAGCTGATGTTTATAATCACCGGATCCAGAAATGGGCGCCAGGTGCCACTAGTGGTACTACTCTTGCGGGCGGTAATGGGGCCGGTTCAGCAGCAAATCAGTTGAATTATCCCTCGGGTTTTTGCTTTGATGCAAGCGGTAATTTATATGTTGCCGATTACAATAATAACAGGATACAAAAATGGGCGCCGGGAGCAACAACCGGCACTACCGTGGCAGGTGGTAATGGGGCCGGTTCAGCAGCAAATCAGTTATATATCCCATCAGCTGTTTATGTTGATGTTATTGGAAATATTTATGTGGCCGATGCAGACAATAACAGAATTGTAAGATGGGCGCCGGGAGCAACAAGCGGAATCGTAATTTGTGCCGGCAACGGAGCTGGAAGTGCCAGTAACCAACTTAACACACCGAGAACTGTATTCCCGGACAATAATGGTAATATTTATGTCGCGGACCAATCGAATAATCGGGTGCAGAAATTTTCCGTAAATGACACTATGACCTATACTACAACAAGTTTGGGTGTCTATACAGCTACCGTTACCACCTTTGCCGGCTCTATTGATTCCACTGCCGGTTATACAATAAGTGGTGTTACACCTTCAGTCGTTATCTCTGTCAGCCCCGGTGCAAATGTGCCAGCCGGCACAGCCGTAATTTTTACGGCCACGCCTACTCTTGGCGGCACTACACCTGCTTACCATTGGAAAGTGAATGGTGTCAATTCAGGGTCGAATGCCACTTTTACAACTTCGACACTTAATAACGGTGATTCCATAACCTGTGTCATGACTTCTAATTCTCCTTGCGCTTCTCCTACTACTGCCACCAGCAATTATATTAAAATGACGGTAAACCCTTTACCTGCATTATCGTTGACAGGTACATCAATATGTGCGGGTTCTGTATTAACACTTTCAAGTAGCTTAAATCCCTATCAGGTAGTCTGGAAAGAAAACGGAACTACCGTTTATACTACCAATGCAAGCTGGAACCCTAGCGCAACAACTGTTGCAGGTGGCAATGGCCAGGGCATTGCTGCTAATCAATTAAACCTTCCTTCAGGACTATTTGTTGATACTAATGGGAATATTTACATTGCTGATGATGATAATAACCGCATACAAAAATGGTCGCCGGGAGCCAGTAGTGGTGTAACGGTTGCCGGTGGCAATGGTGGCGGTAATGCTGCGGACCAATTACACAACCCAGGCGGGATTTTTGTAGATGGATATGGAAATGTTTACGTTTCTGATGCATATAATAACCGTGTACAAAAATGGGTGTCCGGAGCTACAAGTGGCACTACAGTTGCCGGTGGCAATGGTGCCGGCACTGCTGCTAATCAATTAAACCTTCCTCAGGGAATATTTGTTGATGCAGGTGGAAATATATATGTAGTTGATGACAACAATAGCCGCATACAAAAATGGGCGCCTGGAGCAATGAGTGGCATTACAGTGGCAGGTGGCAATGGTCCAGGTTCTGCTGCTGATCAGTTATCTCTTCCGGATGGGATATTTGTTGATGGCAGCGGGAATATGTATATAGTGGACTATTATAATAATCGCGTGCAGAAGTGGGCGCCCGGTGCAAGTTCCGGCACTACCGTGGCCGGTGGCAATGGTCCTGGTTCTGCTGCAAATCAATTATATTACCCTGACGGAATTTATGTAGATGGCAATGGAAATCTATTTGTTGCTGATGAAGAGAATGGTCGTGTACAGAAATGGGCGCCTGGCGCTACAAGTGGCATAACTGTAGCTGGTGGAAATGGTTTTGGCAGTGCAGCAAATCAATTAAATGGCGTCTCCGGACCATTTGTTGACAAGAATGGAAATTTGTATGCAGCTGATCCCGGTAACAATCGTATTCAGCAATTTGCAGTTATAGATAGCATGACTTATACAGCAACTACTGCAGGCGTTTATACAGCTTCTGTTACAACATTTGCAGGGGCAAGTGCAACAACAGCAAACGATACCATCAATCCTGTTCTTACCCCTTCTGTTGTTATTTCCGCCAATACAGGTACAAATATTTCAGCCGGCGCTGTTGTCATTTTTACAGCCGCAGTTAGCAGTGGAGGAACTTCGCCCGTTTACCAATGGAAGCTGAATGGTAATAACGTAGGCACAAACAGTAATACATTCAGTACTTATACTTTAAATAACGGCGATTCCCTTACGTGTATAGTAACATCAAACGCGGCATGCGCAACGCCAACTACCGTAACCAGCAATTATATTAAAATGAGGGTAAACGCGGTGCCAAATCTGTCGGTTACAGGTACTTTTTGTCCCGGTGGTGTATTAACGCTATCCAGCAACATTACCCCTTTGCAAATTATCTGGAAAGAAAACGGCAGCACTGTTTATACTACCAACGCGGTATGGGCTGCTAATGCCACTACGGTTGCGGGGCAAAGTAATGGAACAGCAGGATCAACGGCCAGTCAACTACATTCCGTGTATGGTGCTTTTGTAGACGCCTATGGAAATGTATATGCGTGTGATTTCAATAATTACCGCATCCAGAAATGGGCGCCGGGTGCCACAAGTGGAACCACCGTGGCCGGTGGCAATGGACAGGGCAGTGCAGCCAATCAGTTAAATAATCCCTCTGGTATATTTGTTGATGTGAATGGTAATGTATATGTGGCAGACCAATTAAACAACCGTGTTCAGAAATGGGCACCGGGAGCTATTAATGGAACAACTGTTGCGGGGGGGAACGGTGTTGGCACCTCTGCCAACCAATTAATTCCGTTTTCCGTATTTGTAGATAATAGCGGCAATGTCTATGTAAGTGATATTTATAATTACAGGGTTCAGAAATGGGCGCCCGGTGCTACCACAGGTGTAACTGTTGCTGGAGGCAATGGCTCCGGTAATGCAAATAATCAACTAGCATCTCCTGATGGTTTGTTTGTTGACGGTAACGGGAACCTATTTATTGCAGATGCAATAAATAATAGGATAGAAAAGTGGACACCAGGGGCCACAAGCGGCGTAGTGGTTGCCGGAGGAAACGGAGCAGGCAGTGCAGCCAATCAGTTAAATAATGCCCGTGGCGTTTTTGTAGATTATCCGGGTAATATTTACATAGCGGATTACGGCAATGACCGAATTCAAAAATGGCCTTTGCTCGGAAACAGCGGTCTGACTATAGCGGGTGGTAATGGCTACGGAACAGCTGCAAACCAAGTAGGCCCAGAGAGTGTATTCTTAGATAGTGTCGGCAATTTGTATGTGGCAGATTTTAACGCTAACAGGGTGCAGAAATTTACTGCATCCGATACGATGACTTATACAGCAAGCACTACCGGTAATTACACTGTCTCTGTTACAACTTTCCAGGGCGAAAGCAGCGTCACCACCGCAAGCTATGCTGTAAACCCTAATGTTACACCCTCTGTTGTTATAACAGTAAGTCCCGGCAATGTGATCTCAGCAGGAGCAAATGCAACCTTTACGGCAAATGTAACAAATGGCGGCAGCCCGGTTTACCAATGGAAGGTGAACGGTGTTAATGCCGGAACAAACAGCGCCACGTTTACCACAAATACTTTAACTAACGGGAGTGTTGTTACTTGTGTGGTAACAAGCAACGCATTATGTGCCAGCCCGGCTATTGTAACAAGCAATAGCATAGCTCTTGTTGTTATGGCTATTTCGCTCTCCGAAACAACGCCATGCACAGGTTCTGTATTAACGCTTTCGAGTAATTATAATCCTTTACAAATAATATGGGAAGAAAACGGGGCTATTGTTCATACTACCAATGCAAGCTGGAATGCAAATGCAACAACTGTGGGGGGGGGGCAATGGACAAGGTTCCGGTACAAATCAGTTAAGCAACCCAACTGGAATATTTGTAGATGCCTACGAAAATGTATATGTGGCTGATCAAATAAATAATCGTGTTGTGAAATGGATAAGCGGAGCTACAAGCGGGACTGTTGTTGCCGGAGGAAATGGTTTTGGTTCTGCGTCTAATCAATTAAATGGTATTCTTGATCTATTTGTGGATACCAGTGGAAATATTTATGTATCGGATTTTGGAAATTATCGTATTCAAAAGTGGGCGCCGGGTGCTACTAGCGGGACTACTGTTGCAGGTGGAAATGGACAAGGTTCTGCTGCAAACCAGCTTTCCAATCCTTATGGTTTGTTTGTAGATGCCAGCGGAAATATATATATAGCTGATAACGGAAATAACCGTATTCAAAAATGGGCTCCTGGTGCTACCAGTGGGGTTACTGTTGCAGGTGGCAACGGTGCTGGCTCTGCCGCAAACAAGTTAAATGGTCCCAATGACGTATTTGTTGATGCGGTTGGAAATGTGTATATAGCAGATGCTAATAATTATCGTGTTCAGAAATGGAGTAGTGGCGCTACCAGTGGGGTCACAGTAGCAGGAGGTAATGGCTCTGGCTCTGCTGCAAATCAATTAAATACTGCCGCGGGAATTTATTTGGATGCGAATAGTAATGTTTATATAGCAGATGAAAGTAATAGCCGCATTCAGAAATGGGCGCCAGGCGCTACAAGCGGAAGTACGGTTGCTGGAGTTAATGGGCAAGGTTCGGCTGCCAACCAGTTAGATTATCCTTATAGTGTTTTTTTGGACGCGAATGGAAATATATTTGTTGCTGACCAGTATAACAACCGCGTTCAGAAATTTGCGATCAATGACACCATGACCTATACTGCAACAAGTGCAGGTGTCTATACTGCTACGGTGACAACATTCGGGGGGGCAATTGATTCTACCGCGGGAGATACCATAAATACTACTATTGCCACATCTCTCGTAATATCGGCAAGCCCGAGCAATATTGTTTCAGCAGGTAGCACAGTAACCTTTACTGCCGTGCCAATAAATGGGGGAACTTCCCCTGCTTACCAGTGGAAAGTGAACGGAAATAATGTGGGCACGAATAGCAATACTTATTCCAGCAGTTCTTTGAATAACGGGGATGTTGTTACTTGTGTGCTGACAAGCAGTTTAGTTTGCGCATTAACTGCTAGCAGTAATGGAATAAATATCATTATACCCGTAGTTTCTCTTTCGGGCACCTCTAATTGTCCAAACAGTGTATTGACAGTGTCGAGCAGTATTAATCCATTGCAAATAGTATGGAGTTTGAATGGTAGTGTTATCCAAACAACAAATGCTGTCTGGAATGCGAATGCAACAACGGTGGCCGGACAGAGTAGCGGAACATCAGGTTCAAGTGCCAGCTACCTGAATATGGGTGGCGGCGGTGGTGTATACGCTGATACAGGGGGAACAGTATATGTTGCGGATTATAACAACAATCGCATTGAAAAATGGATGCCCGGGGCAAGCAGCGGAATATTAGTGGCAGGCGGTAATGGTGCCGGCGCTAACGTAAACCAGATAAATGGTCCTTCGGGAGTGTATGCGGATGCCGCAGGAAACGTATATGTAGCGGATGCCGGCAATAACCGCATTATGAAATGGGCTCCCGGAGCCACATATGGTGTAACAGTGGCAGGTGGTAATGGAGCAGGTTCGGGGGCAAACCAATTCAATAATATCCAGAATGTAAAAGTAGATGTCAATGGCAATATTTATGTTCCTGATGGAAGCAATAACAGGGTACAAAAATGGACCCCTGGAGCAATAAGTGGTATTACTGTAGCGGGCCAAAGTAATGGAAGCGGGGGAAGTGCTTTAACTAAACTAAATGATCCTGAAGATGTATTTATTGACGCCTCGAATAATGTTTATGTGGCAGATGGAGGGAATAACCGCATTGTAAAATGGGCGCCGGGCGCAACAACTGGTGTTCTTGTGGCCGCAGGTAATGGCGCTGGTGCCGCGGCAAACCAGTTACATGGCCCTACCGGGGTATATGTAGATTATTTCAACAACATCTATATATCTGATGGTAACAATAACCGCATTCAAAAATGGATAGCGGGCGCTACTAGCGGAACGACGATAGGAGGCGGCAATGGTGCAGGCACAAATGCCAATCAATTGCACAACCCGATCGATCTTTATTTTGATAACAAGGGAGATATGTATGTTGCTGATGGCAGCAACAACCGCATACAGGAGTTTACTTATAGCACCTCATCCTTAAATTATACTGCCACCACGCCAGGAAACTATACGGCTACCATTACAACATTTAGCGGAGCCACTGCGACAACCTCGTCATGGACAATTAGCACCTATGCCAGCCTAAGCAGCGCAACGACAGCCCCCGCGATTTGCAACAATACCGTTTTTAGTTATAGTCCGACCAGTAATATTCCAGGGACTGTTTTTAACTGGAGCAGGGCCTCAGTGGCAGGCATTAGCAACTCCGCTGCAAATGGAACCGGCAACCCTAACGAAACTCTAACCAATACAAGCTCAAATCCTGTTACCGTTGTATATACTTATTCGCTTAGCGTAAGTGGCTGCGTTAACCCGACTAATTTTAATGTGTCGGTAACTGTTTTCCCTACGCCTGTCCTAACCAGTACAACCACAGCGCCCGCAATTTGCAATAATACTGTTTTCAGTTTTACCCCTACAAGCAGCACTTCAGGCACCACTTTTGCATGGAGCAGGGCGGCAGTGGCAGGGATCAGCAACGCTGCTGCAAGCGGCACAGGCAACCCTAACGAAACCCTTGTAAACACTACTGCGAATCCGATTGTAGTAGGTTATATTTATTCTCTTTCTGCAAATGGTTGTACTAATCCTGCCAGTTATGGTGTTACTGTAAGTGTAAATCCAACTCCTGTTTTAAGCAGTTCCACTAGTCCTGCATCATCATGTAGCAATGCCGATTTTAGTTATGCACCCTCAAGCACAACTTCCGGCGCTAGTTTTATATGGAGCCGGGCTGCCGTTAGTGGTATCAGTAACTCCTCAGCAAGTGGAACAGGCAACCCAAATGAAACATTGATCAATACTACTACAAACGAAGTTGTCGTTACTTATGTTTATTCGGTAGGGATAAATGGCTGCACAAACCCAAGCGCCTATAATGTTACAGATACAGTCGACCCGATACCTGTCTTAAGCAATTCGAGCACATCCGCAGTTCTGTGTAATAATACTGTTTTCAGCTTTACACCAGCAAGTAATGTTACAGGAACTTCTTTTGCCTGGTCCCGCGCTGCAGTTTCTGGTATAACAAATTCCGCTGCTTCAGGCACAGGTAACCCTAATGAAACCCTTAGCAATAATTCCACAGCGCCTGTAACCGCTACTTATGTTTATACGCTTACTGCGAAAGGATGTTCGGGGACTCAGAATGTAAATGTTACAGTAAACCCAAGTCCTGTTCTTACCAGTTCTCTGGCACCGACTTTTGTTTGTAGTAATGGAACTTTTAGTTATACTCCAACCAGTTCCACAACAGGGACTACTTTTGCATGGAGCAGGGCAGCCGTATCTGGCATCAGCAATGCTGCCGCGACGGGTACAGGCAATCCTTTAGAGACATTAATAGATACGGCCGGTGTTGCAGAAGTAGTAACTTATGTTTACACCCTAAGTGCTAATGGTTGCACTAACCCTGCAACTTATAGTGTTATTGATACAGTTAGCGTGCCGCCACACATTAATGTCCAGCCCTTGAATCAAACAGTTTGTGCAGGCAACAATGCAACATTTTCTGTATCTGCATCAGGCACCGGGGCTATATATCAATGGTCAGTAAATACCGGTAGTGGGTTTACAGCTATAAACAATGGAGGGGTATATAGCGGGGCCACGACGAACACACTTAATATTAATGGAGCCACAGCGGGGATGAACAACTACCAATATCAATGCAATATATCTGGGGAATGCGCACCAGCAATATCTACAAATAATGTTACATTGACGGTAAATACTCCTCCATCTGTTACAACAAATCCGGCTGGTGATATTATTTGCGCCGGTAGTAATGCAACATTTTCTGTGGCTGCGAACGGAGCACTTTCATACCAGTGGTATGAGAACCAGGGATCCGGTTTTAACGCTTTGTCCAGTGGCGGAATATATAGTGGTGCAACCAGCAATACACTTACTATTACAGGCGTCCCTGCTACTATGAATGCATATCAATACCTGTGCGTGGTTTCAGGTATATGTGCACCTGCAGATACAACCCCGGCTGTCATTCTTTTTGTAAATTTACTTCCTGCTGTTTCATCCCAGGCTGTAAATGCTACTATTTGTGCAGGTAATGATACTTCTTTTACAATATCTGCCACAGGTACGGGCATTACTTATCAATGGCAGCTAAACTCAGGTTCGGGCTTTGCAAATGTCACAAATGGAGGGGCGTATAGTGGGGCAACAACTAATGTGCTCAATATAGGCTCCGCACCTGCGTCTATGACTGGATACCAGTATAAATGCATTGTGACGGGCATTTGCACACCCCCGGCAACGTCCACTACCACCACACTTACTGTAAATACAGCTCCTTTCATTACGGTGCAGCCATCGAGCAGCACGATATGTGCTGGGGCGAACACAGGTTTTTCTTTGCAGGCAACAGGGACCTCGCTTATTTATCAATGGCAAATAAATTCAGGCAGTGGTTTCACTAACTTAAGCAATTCAAGTTTATATAACGGGGCTATTACTGCCAGTTTAAACATAGTAGCTGCAACAAATTCAATGACTGCAAATCAATATCGTTGTCTTATAACAGGTATATGTACTCCTCCGGCTATTTCAGACACAGTGTTGCTCACAGTAGATTCATTACCCTTTATCATTTCCCAGACTGGTAATGATTCGATCTGTGCCGGAACCAATACTTCTTTTTCTGTTTCTGCCACTGGCACTGCATTACAATATCAATGGATGGTAAATACAGGTACTGGCTTTGTGAATGTTTCAAATACAAGTGTCTACAATAATGCTAATACTAATACGCTTTCTCTTACAGGTGTGTCTGCAGGCATGAATGGCTATCAATATAAATGCGTGGTATCCGGCACCTGCACACCTCCCGATACTTCCGGCATGGTTTTACTAACTGTGCATACAGCGCCTTCTATTAACTCGCAATCGAACAATGATACTATTTGCGCAGGTAGCAACACAACATTTACCCTGGCTACAACCGGATCAGGACTTAATTACCAATGGCAGCAAAGTACGGGTAGCGGATTTACCAACATGAGTGACACAGGCATATATAGCGGAGTGACAACTAACACACTCACTATTACCAATGCGCCAGTATCCGTCAGCGGGTATCAATATCGCTGCGTTGTATCAGGCATCTGCAATCCCACAGTTAGTTCTACACCATCCACCCTGATCGTGAATTCATTGCCTTCTATTGCTACGCAACCGGGCAGCAGTACGATCTGTGCAGGCGCCAATACTTTATTTGATATTACGGCAAGCGGTACGAACATTAGTTACCAATGGCAGGTAAATACCGGAAGCGGATATTCCAATTTGTCCAATAACAGCATATATAATGGCGCTGCAACTGACTCACTTTTTATTCTTTCTGCACCGGCATCGATGAATGGATATATGTATCGCTGCATTGTTTCGGGTGTTTGCCCGCCACAGGCAGTATCAAATGCTGCAACGCTTACTGTTAATACCTCCCCGGCGATTAACCTGCAGTCCGGAAGCGAAACCATTTGTAATAATACCAATACATCATTTATCATATCTGCAACCGGGACAGCGCTCAACTATCAATGGCAGGAACAGACAAGCTCAGGCTTTTCTAACTTGTCTAATACGGGTGTCTACAGTGGCACAACAACTAATACATTATCTATTGCCTCAGCTCCTGATTCAGTTTCAGGAAAGGTATATCGGTGTTCTGTAAGCGGAACATGTACCCCTTCGCTTTTTTCTAATATGGATACACTGACAGTAAATGACTCTATAACTTTTATAACACAACCTTTAAGCAGTAGTACGATCTGTTCAGGAACTAACACTTTATTCTCATTTAACGTTTCGGGCAGCGTTCTGTCATATCAATGGCAGGTGAACATGGGGTCGGGCTTTATGAATATTATTAACGGAGGTATTTATAGTGGTGCTACAACTGCTTCTCTTTTATTAAGTAATACTACTACTGCTTTAAATGGTTACCAGTATCGTTGCGTACTTTCCGGGCCTTGTACACCTAATATTGTTTCAAATACAGCAAGTCTTACTGTAAATCCTCTGCCCCCTGCTATCATTACTGCCAGCGGTGCATTAACATTTTGTCCATCTGATAGTGTTACATTATCAGCAAATGCCGGCGCAGGGCTTACTTACCAATGGCAGCGGAATAATGCAAATATTTTGGGAGCACTTAATGAGTCTTATACTACCTCTATACCCGGTAATTACACAGTTATCGTTACTAATTCTTATAATTGTTCCGTTACATCTGCCTCAACCACAGTGTCAAATTATCCTTCACCCACTGCAATTATTACTCCTTCAGGGCCTACCACTTTTTGTTCAAATGACAGTATCGCACTTCACATAAGTACCGGTGGCGGGTCAAGCTATCAATGGCAATACGTAGGTGTTAATATATACCAGGCAACAGACTCCGTTCTCACTACTAATATTAGTGGTTCCTATGCAGCATCTGTTACAAATACATATGGCTGTACATCTCTTTCCGGGCCTATGACGATCACAGTAAACTATGTTCCCATTCCTCCTTTATTTGTTGAGATGGGAAATCTTATTTTCTGCGATGGAGATAGTGTATTATTAGGTACAAATGCAAACTATGTCTCGTATCAATGGCAGATAAATAATACCAATATTCCCGGTGCAAGCAACAATCAGTACATGGTCCATACCGCTGGTTCTTACGCTGTAATTATTACAACTACTTTATGTACAGCATCTTCATCTGCTGACACTGCTGTTGTCTTACCTCTGCCAATAGATAGCTTGATCTTCAACGGTCCTCCGATAATATGTTCCGGCGTTGGTAGCTATATGCTTGAAGCATACCAGGTGCCTGGCCAAACCTACCAATGGTATAAAAATGGCCTGGAGATATACGGCGCCGATTCATCAGCCTATTCAGTAACTTCTGTTGATGGTTACACTGTCAGGATATCAACCGCACAGGGATGTTCTTTATTCACTCCCCAGGTAAATGTTGGATATGCAGTTTCACCCACACCTGTTATTACAGCTCAGGGACTTACTTTAAGTACTGGAACTTATCTCTCTTATCAATGGTATAAGAATAATGTGAGCATTCCCAGTGCGAATAATCAAAACTATACAGTTAATCAGAATGGAGAATACAGTGTTTCCGTTACAGATAGCAATGGATGTGCGGGTATATCCGCTCTTTATAATATAAATGATTTAGGTGTCAGCCCAATTTCAATATCATCTTTCGATGTACATATTTATCCAAACCCATCTGCTTCCATAGTTTATATTGATGCCCCGGTGCACGTGAACGTATCTGTTGTAAATGTGCTGGGTAAAGGTATATTGCAAAAAGATAATGCTAAATTCATAGACCTTTCTGGTTTGGCAAATGGAGCCTATATGATAAAGGTCTATGATGAAAACAATATACTTTTAAAAACAGAAAAGTTAATTAAGAATAGTTGGTAAAAGTTTTTAAATGCTGACGGCAAAATTCAGTTTATTATACATTGTTCTCTATTCATAAAATAATCGTAATTTTCGCAAAATAGGCTATCATCTTAGCGTTGGTTATTAATATTCATGTATTTTTTTCGTTTTTTTAAGTCATTACTGCTCAGCATAACCCTGCTTACATGTTTGGCTTCATCGGCTCAAACAGCTGTTACGACAAACCAAACTGCAGAACAATTAGTGCATAATCTTGTAGGGGCTGGTGTTGTAACGATGAACCCTGTATTATCCTGCCCAAGTTCCGCTAGTGGTATATTCAAAATTACTAATAGCAACCTTGGTTTAAAAGGAGGCATTATTCTCAGTACGGGTTTTGCAGCAAGTGCCCTGGGGCCTGCTTCAAATCTTGCAGATCTGAATAATGCTTCACGGGGAGACGAAGATCTTACAACACTATCAGGACAGCCCACCTATGATGCCTGTAAACTGGAGTTCGATTTCGTACCTACCGGAGAAACAGTAAAATTCAGGTATGTTTTTGGCTCAGAGGAATATCCCTCTTTCGCGTGCACGCAGTATAATGATGTATTTGCATTTTATATTTCAGGCCCCGAATATCCAACGCATAAAAATATAGCCTTGATACCCGGCACAAATATCCCTGTTGCTATCAACACCACAGCAGGGGTGATAGGTAGTTCAGGCGGAAAATTGAGTATTTGCGAGGCAGTAGGGCTGGGGTCTCCATTTAAGGAGTATTATGTCGATAATTCTAAGGGCACCTCAATCGCTTATAATGGGTTTACCAAGGTTTTTACTGCCGTCGCTGCCGTAACACCCTGTGCGACCTACCACCTTAAATTGGCTATAGCTGATGCTAAGGACCACCAATATGATTCAGGTGTTTTTATTGAAGAGGGCAGTTTGTCGTCCAACGTTTTAAGTGTTTCACTCAATGATAATCTTCTGACGCCCGTTCCATATTGTGTTAGGGCTTGCAAGAATGGTTCATTTGTTTTTAAGCGTAAATATGCATCATCCCTGCCTTTGACGATACATTACCTTATACAGGGCACTGCGGTAAATGGGGAAGACTACAAGAAAATACCCGATTCGGTCGTGATACCGGCACACGATACGATGGTTACAAGAACCATAGTACCTGTGAATATGCCGGCTACTGGCCCCAAAACAGTGAAGTTATTTGTCTATTCACCTTTTAGTTGCGGCTTGGGTAAATCAATAGTGGATACGCCGCAGCTAGCTATCTACGATTCATTATATTCAGTTATCACCACGCCCGACACACTTATCTGTAATGACCGCGCTGTACAATTGAATGTGGTGGGCGACCGTTCCTTTACTTATCAGTGGACTCCTTTTGCAGGCTTGTCAGATGAAAATATCAGGAACCCCGTCGCTCGTCCGCAAACTAGTACCGATTATAAGTTAACTACATCATTTTTAACTTGCCCTCCTGTAAAACGACACGTAATTATTAGTTTGCCAACTGGACAGCTTACGCTGGGCAGTAATACACCCTGTGAAGGCGCCGCATTAAATCTTACATCCAATAAAGTGGCTGGGGCGACCTACCGTTGGAAAGGCCCGAAAGGATTTTCTTCTAATTTGCAAAATCCCTCTATTCCTGATTGCAGTATCACCGATACGGGCACTTATTTTTTATCTATCTCTTATTCCGATTGCAGTGTAAAAGGCTCTGTAAAGGTAAAAATAAAAAAAGCCCCCAGCTTAATAAATCAGCCAAAAGATGTTGCAGTTTGTACTGGTGATAATGCGACGTTCTCCGTAACTACGTCTAGTGCCGACCTGATTTATCAATGGCAAATAAACACGGGTTCAGGTTTTATAGATATTTCAAACTCAGATAAATATAGCGGTGTTTATACCAGTAAACTTACGATCACCGGTGTAAATACATCCATGAGTGGCTACGCCTATAAATGCATTGTTTCAAATTCATGCTCAACCCCTGCCATTTCATCAACAGCAAATCTTATAGTAAACGATGTGCCGCTTATTTCATCCCAATCCCCATCCCAGGCGATATGTACTGGAAACAGCACTTCTTTTTCAGTTTCAGCAATAGGCAATGATATTAAATATCAATGGCAGATAAGCAATGGAGCAGAATTCAGCAACATAAGGAACTCCAGCCAGTACAGTGGTACAATAACCAACACGCTCGTTGTTACAAATCCTTCAGAAGCCCTGAACGGATATCAGTTCCGTTGTCTTATGTCAGGCAATTGTAGCCCCTCAGTAATAAGTAAAACTGATACCCTTAAAATTGTCCAGGCACCATTAATTAATAAACAGGCTGCAAATGCAGACGTCTGTGCTGGTGATAATGCAAAGTTCACAATTTCTGCTATAGGCAATCGTCTTAGCTATCAATGGATGCTGAATACAGGAAATGGATTTGTGGATATTACAGATGGGGCACTCTATTCGGGCATTCAAACCAATAAACTAATTATTGCCAAAACCACTGAGGACATGGATGCTTATCAATATCGCTGTTCGGTGTCAGGCACTTGTCAGCCCGGTGTGTTCAGTAACGCTGCTATTTTAAATGTGAGTTCAAGGCCCCGCATCACATCCGCTCCATCTGGCACTTCTGTTTGTGTGGGCGGACATGCCACATTTGCTGTTGCTGCCAAAGGCGGCCATTTGACTTACCAGTGGTTTGTAAATACAGGAGACGGTTTTACACCGCTCGCTAACAATTCGGTGTATAATGGAGCTTTAAGTAATTCACTTTCAGTAACCCACGTCACAAAATCTCTATCAGGTTACAGCTATCAATGCACTATTTTGGGCACCTGCGAACCCTCCCTTACGACCAACCCGGTTAACCTTACTGTTGATTCTTTACCTGCCATTTCATTGCAGCCTTCAAATCACACAGTATGTGCCGGCGATAATGTTACATTGTCTGTTTCAGCAAAAGGTGCCCAGATCAGTTACCAGTGGCAGTTAAACACAGGTTCGCTATTTTATGACATTTCCGATACAGGGGCCTTTTCCGGATCAACGTCAAATGCGCTAAACGTTCATACAAGTACCGACATGAATGGCTATCAATACCGTTGCATTATAACAAGCGTGTGTGCGAGGCCTGTCACTTCGCATATTGCCACCCTAACTGTCAATACGCTTCCGGTTATTACCCAACAACCTTCAAACGCAACCTTTTGCGTAGGTGGAAATATAAATTTTAATTTATCGGTAAATGGAGCTGGTATCAGTTATCAGTGGCAGGCAGATACCGGCGCAGGCTTTGTGAACCTGGAAAATAAAGAAAATTATAACGGTGTGACAACTAATAATTTATCTGTAAAAAATGCAAGCGCATTAATGAACGGCTACAGATACAGGTGCATGTTGTCAAATATTTGTTCACGCAACCTTGCCTCAAATATTGCAACCCTTACTGTTAATACCTGGCCCACTGTAAAATCAAAAGGACAAATATTATCGGTTGGTAATTATAAATCTTATCAGTGGTATTATAATAATAATCCCATACAGGGGGCTACAACTCCAACATATACCCCCACAAAAAATGGCCCATACAGTGTGTTTGTGACTGATGATAATGGATGTATCGACATATCGCCCCAATACGTTGTAAATAATATCGGGCCTGATAGTGCAGCAATTCCTTCGGTAGATATAAAAATATACCCCAATCCGGCAACTTCAATTGTACATTTTGAGGCCCCGATGAAGGTTAATGTGTCCATTTCAAACTCTCATGGCAAGGTTGTATTGCATAAAGACGGCGCCAAAACTATGGATATTACGAAGCTTCCCAATGGTGTTTATATCATCAATGTTTATGATGAACACAAAAAACTGCTGAAAACAGACAAGCTACTGAAGAACAGTTGGTAATATTAATTTCAATTCTTTCAGATTCAATTAACTGCTAAATGAGTCTCTATTATATTTTTTAATTGGCTTGCAGCTATTACGCCAGATTGTCTCCATAATACCTCACCTCTTCTAAAAAGAATTAATGTTGGCACCCCTGAAATATTATAAGCACTTGCCGTTGCAGGGTTTTTATCAACGTCCACTTTCAATATGGTGGCTTTTTCACCTATAGATTGTTTTAATTCTTTCAATATGGGGGGCATCATTTTACAAGGCCCGCACCATTCTGCAGAAAAATCTAGCAACACGGGTTTTTCGCCTTTAATCAGTTCGTTAAACGATTTTGTTTCCATCTCTTCAATTATTTTATCCTTTTCCTGTTATTTTATTTTAAACATAGTAAAAATAATGCCTAATAGCACAGTGCCACATATTGCAATGCTAATAGGGTTGAAGGATATTGTATAAATAGCCGGAGAAGAATTCCCGCCGGTATGACCACCGAATTTCCAATAGAGCCACCCACCAATGCTTCCCACTATAAGACCCAATATGGATGGTTTATACTTAATGATTATCTTCTTCATTATAATTAACCCTTATTTTTAGTTTTTATATTATTCTTAAATACATTCAAAAGAAGTGTGAAATAAACCGAGCTATAAATAATACTGGTTACAGGCCTCGATGTATACACATGCAATGCGTTCTGCAACCTATATTTTTCCAGTATAAAAATCCTGTTACAACACCCAATACAATACCCAAAAGAGTTAGCTTATGTTTTTTAATTAAACCTTTTATATTGACAATATCCATATCTTATGTGCTTTTATATATTCTCATACAAAACTCACAAATAATGAAAGCCTTATCAATGATATTTGTCACTTGGAAACATGTTTGAGATCATGTAGCCAGGATAGTAAATGGGCAAATAGGAAATAATAATGTTAATTTATTTTTCAGGCTGAAATTTCCACTTAAATTGGCTGCAAAAACAGGCAATATGCAAAAAATAGGCATAATAGGTTCCGGGGTGGTAGCACAGTCTTTGGGCAATGGTTTCCTGAAACATGGATATGAAGTAATGTTAAGTTCTCACGATCAGAGTAAACTCGGAGAATGGAAACAAAAGGGCGGAGACTATGCTCATGTAGGCAGTTTCCGGGATGCTGCTATCTTTGGCGACATAGTAGTGTTGGCTGTTAAAGGTTCTGTGGCTTCCGGAGCCATTGAAGAAGCGGGCCCTCAAAATTTACAGGGCAAAACAGTAATAGATACATCAAACCCAATAGCCGATGCCCCCCCGGAAAATGGGGTACTACGTTTTTTTACAAGCCTTGAAGGTTCGCTAATGGAGGAAATGCAAGAGCGTTTCCCCGAAATACATTTCGTAAAAGCATTTAATAGTGTGGGAAATGCATTTATGGTAAATCCATCTTTTAAGGAAAAGCCCACTATGTTTATCTGCGGTAATAATGAAGGTGCAAAAAAAGAAGTGCACCATATTTTAGACCAGTTTGGTTGGGAAGTGGAAGATATGGGTAAAGACACCGCTGCGCGTGCAATTGAGCCATTATGTATGCTCTGGTGCATTCCTGGCATGCTGCGTAATCAGTGGACACACGCTTTCAGGCTTGTAAAAGCATAATATTTAAATGTGTTTAAATCTTCCGAAAGGGGGATGTTTTTATCGTTCAAAATAGTTTTCTTTATTCCCCGGTACAGATTACGCCGGGGAATTTTAATTTTACATATATGGAACCGATCATTACAATCAGGCATCTTAATAAGCAGTACGGAACAAAAACAGTATTGAACGATATCAATCTCGATATTTACCCTGGCCAGATTATAGGCTATATTGGCCCGAACGGAGCAGGGAAGTCCACCACTGTAAAAATACTTTGTGGCATCATACAGGATTATACAGGCGATGTTACCATTGCAGGAAAAGACCTTAGGGGCAATGAGCTCGAAATAAAAAAAATGATTGGTTATATACCCGAGTTGGCAGAACTATACGATCTGCTGACACCCGAAGAATATCTTGGTTTCATCGGTAAGTTATACCACTTGCATGATAACGTTATAGAAGAAAGGTCTAAAAGGATGTTGGATTCTTTTGGCTTGTTGGGAAATCTGAACCAAAGAATGGACACTTTTTCCAAAGGGATGAAACAAAAAGTGCTGCTCACCTCTGGTTTGCTAAACAATCCTTCTATTGTTATTCTTGACGAGCCTTTATCCGGCCTCGATGCTAACGCAGTTATAATAGTAAAAGAATTATTGCAAGTATTAAAACAGGAAGGCAAAACTATTTTTTATTGCTCTCATATGATGGATGTTGTAGAAAAAGTATCCGACCGTATTGTATTAATTAACAATGGTCAGATAATTGCCAATGGAACTATTGCTGAACTACAGCAAAACGGTACGGATTCTTTAGAGCAAATCTTTTCCAAACTTACGTCGTCCGGCAATATGATACAAAGGGCCGACGATATAGCTTCAGCTATTAACTATACAGATCAGCGCAATTAAACCTTACAGGTATGAACAAAATTTTCTTAAAACTCGTAATGCTCCCTTCAGGCTTTTGGCGCAGCATGGGCGCAGATACAGAACAGTTGGAAGCAATACTTGCCATTCGGCTGAAAATGGACGACCGAAAACCTTTATCCTTCGGCCGGCAACAAACCAGGAAAAAGGCCTTAAACAATGTCACGCTCAAGACCATGTTTATTTCATGCCTGATGGGCGTTGTTTATACCATGATCTCTTTTGTGAACGATATTATGTTTTCACTGACAATCTATTTTGGTTATTTGCTCATCTGGTTGTCAATCATGCTCATCACCGATTTTTCAAACGTTCTTTTTGATGTAAGGGACAAATTCATACTTATTCCCCGCCCGGTGAACGATAAAACAATAGTATTGTCAAAGCTATTACATGTATTTATTTACCTGTTCCGCATCGTTATTCCACTCGTCCTGCCGGAAATGATATTCCTGGGTGTATACCACGGTTGGAAATCGGTTCTGCTATTTCCAATAGCTGTTCTATGTCTTTTGTTTATGACATTGTTTGCTATTAATTTGTGTTATCTGCTTTTAATAAAATATGCAGCCAGGAAATTCAAAGAAATAATCAATTATTTCCAGATAGGCGTTTCTGTTATTTTTTTCGCGGCCATATACTTAAGGCCCAGGTCATTTGATGCGGAGGCCAGTATCCTTCAATTTAAATGGATCAGGTTTTTCCCATCTTACTGGATAGCTGTTAGCTGGAACTTTTTGGGATATAAAACAGAACTTATAGGTACACAGTGGTTAAGCATTCTGGCAATTATAGTACCATTAGGATGTTTATTATTGATGATAAAATGGCTTGCTCCTCAATTCGGGCGCAATATTAATAACTTAGATATTTCCGACACCGCTGAAATTAAAGAGGGCGCAGTTGTTACATCAACCTCCACAAAAAAAAGTCTTTACCATAAACTGGCAAACCTTCTTAATCGTAATGATACAGCGAAAGCCGGTTTTAATATTACCTGGTTACAAACATCGCGCAGCCGCTCTTTCAAAATGCGGGTCTATCCCTTTTTTGCATACGTGATTGTTTATTTTGTTTTTATAACAACAAGAAACAGCAAATCAACATTCAGTGAAGCATGGCACAATCTCCCTAATGAGCCTAGTTTTATTATTTTGTTATACATGTGCGTAATTGTCATTTTGAACGCAATGAATCACCTGTATATCTCAGACCAATATAAAGCTGCATGGGTTTATTTTTCATCACCTGTTGATACACCCGGCAAAGTGCTTTCCGGGGCATTTAAAGCTTTATGGGCCAAATACCTGTTCCCTTTTTTCGTTCTGTTGTCTGCATTTACACTCGCAGTTTGGGGATGGCATACTATTTTAGATATTATTCTTGCTTTGGTAAACGTTACCCTTTTTGCGGTTTGCATGATCAGTGTAGGGGCAAGGCATTTCCCGTTTTCTACAGCAGATCAAATCAACCAGTCAGGTTATAGGGTCATCAGGGCGGTTTTGTCTATGTTTCTTGTTTTTATTTTGGGTGCAGGTCATTATTTTCTGGTGAAATTGGATGTCATGGGCCTGAATATTATTTTGAAAATTATTTTCCTGTTGCTTTCTTCCACGTTTTTATGGCTGGTATGGAACAGTTATTCTAATACAAGCTGGGCCGTTATTAAAAAGGCGGAGGAACAATAGGATAACGGTATTTCATCTAGGCCGGTAGTTCAGAGGATTTATATAGTCCCAGAATTTTTGAAAAAATGTTTTTTTAGATCTTGGGGTATTAGCGGTTTTTACTTCTATTTTTTTCTCTTGAAACATTTTTGATAAAGTTTCTTGTATTTTTTCTTTGATAAATGTAACATGGGAAGTGTTTATAGCCGTATTCTTATTTATTTCTACATTATTAATTGACCTTAAATTACCCTCTTGATTTGGGAAAAATATTTCGCCATCATCCGAACTCACATCAAAGAAGCCGACTCCATGCTTTAGAGCAAGGGATAACACTTTCTTGTATGCTTCTTCTGCAACTAGCCATGCAAATGCAACATAAATAATATTCTTACCTATGGAATAGTCCGTAACATTGTCACCATCTATGTTCTCGTCATTTGAAAATGGGCCATTTAAGGGTGGAAATGTATCTTTCATTTCCATAAACCAGTCGCTTAATTCACGGGTAGTGATTGCGGGATCATCATAACTATGTTTTTCAGTCCATTTTGTCTGTTCATTATACCAATTCATAAATTCGGGTTTAGAATGAGGTGCTGCTTTCTTATTAAAAACCATTAAATCATAGCTCATAAAAATTTAGTTTTGGAATTGGTATTATTGTCGTTTGCTTATTATAACTCTATTCTAAGGCCTTGAATTTAAATTTCCGCCTTTTGGGATACGTCGGGCAGGTTTGTGCGTTAGCAATGTCCACAAATTCCTTCACATTCCTTGTTTTCTATAATAGAACAAGCCGAAAAGGTAGGGCATCCCAACAGAAAATGTCAATCTATCCCTAATTTTATGCCCATGAAATACAAAACAAAACAAGACAATCTCAAAATCCCTTAGTCGTGATTCCATTTACGCATAATCAAAGAAATGTTATTTTAATGCAATTTTTCATCTTCACCGTTTCTCCACCGTTTCATTTTGAAAAAATGGATATAAAAATTAAATGGCTAATGTATAAAAACTCAAAGGTCTATCTGTCATCTTTTACAATGGTTTTCATATAACAAATTTTTTAATTTTTAATTTCAACGGAAATCTCGCGACTTTCAACTAATGATCATCCACGCACACTTATGCATAAACAAAAAAATATTACTTCAAAAAAGTTTTTAAAAACCCCGTTTTTTTGAGAATTTTTCTAACCACTTTAATGTTTAAAAAATGTATAACTATATTTTTTCCCTTGCGTTATTACATCTTTACAACTAAATTGATTCTCTTATTTCTCTATCTTCACTTTTCATAATAAGATTCAATGATAAAACACACTTGCTTTTTTTTATTTGTTATCCTGTCAATGACAGCGTGCCATAATGCTGCCCAGACAAATACTCCCAACCCTCTGAAAATAGATACTACAACTTCCAAAGACGTTCATACCCAGTCCAACGCAGACAAAATAACATTAAAACACCTGGACCTGGATATAAAAGTAGATTTTAATGCTAAACAAATAAGCGGCGTAGCAAAATGGAGCATAGACAATAAAGACTCACTTATAGAACTTAAACTGGACACCTATGATCTGTCTGTTGACAGTATTTTTGCCGATGGAAAGAAAGTGAAATTTTTATTAGATAGTCAGGTAAAATATCTCGGCGCGGCTTTATATATTCCTATAAAGGCAGATACCCGTACCATCAGCATATATTATAAGACAGGCAAAAATGCCATAGCCTTACAATGGCTGGGCCCGCAACAAACCCACGACAAAAAACATCCTTTTCTATACACACAATCTGAATCTATTTACGCACGCTCCTGGATACCTTGTGCAGACGGGCCGGGCATAAGATATACCTACAGTGCAAGGGTAGAAGTGCCAAAAGGCTTAATGGCATTGATGAGCGCACATAACCCGCAACAAATAAACGATAGTGGCATTTACCATTTTGATATGGAAATTCCTGTGCCTGCTTACCTGATGGCTTTGGCAGTGGGCGATATTGCTTTTAAAAGCATCGATGAACGCACAGGCGTTTATGCCGAGCCCGGTATGATAGACAAAGCCCGTTACGAATTTGAAGATGTAGGCAAAATGGTTAGCGCTGCTGAAAAATTGTATGGCCCCTACCGCTGGGGAAGGTATGACGTATTAGTATTGCCACCGGGATTTCCTATTGGTGGCATGGAAAATCCACGGCTTACTTTCTGCACGCCCACGATCATCGCGGGCGACCGTTCACTTGTTAACCTTATAACACATGAACTGGCGCATAGTTGGAGTGGCAATTTGGTCACCAATGCCACCTGGAACGATTTCTGGCTAAATGAAGGTTTTACCGATTATTTTGAACACCGCATCTCAGAAGCTATGTATGGTAAAAGTTATGCAGACATGATATGGGAACTGGGTTACCAGGATTTTGCAGTTGCGGTTGACGAATTAGGAAAAAATAGCAAAGACACCTGGCTGAAACTTGACCTGAAAGGCCGTGACCCTGATGACGGTCTTACGGATATTGCTTATGAAAAAGGCGCCCATTTCTTAAAGCTGATAGAGAATACCCTTGGTAGGGGAAAGTTCGATTCCTTCCTTAAAAAATATTTTGATGAACATGCTTTTCAAACGATCAATACAGAACAATTTCTTATTTACCTGAATGATAACTTATTGAAAGGAGATACAACTCTCATCAACAAGATCAATATTAATGCATGGGTATATGGTCCTGGGATTCCGGCTAATTGCCCACGCGATTACCCGGAAAGATTTAAAGCAGTTGACACAGCCCGAAACCAGTTCCTGGCGGGAAAGCCGATAGCGAAAGATATTACCTCCGCCTGGACAACTAACGAGTGGCTACATTTCCTCAGGAATATGCCACCAAAATTATCGCTCCCTCAAATGAAGATGCTTGATGATACTTACCATTTTACTAAAACAGGTAACAGCGAGATAGCAGATGTATGGTTTGTGATGTCGCTTGCTTCAAATTATAAACCAGCTTATCCCGCCATGGAGAAATTTTTAAGCTCTGTTGGCCGCCGTAAATTCCTGGAACCCCTTTATACTGAAATGATGAAAACCCCATCAGGAAAAGAAATGGCAAAACGCCTATACGCTAAATACAAGATGAACTACCATCCTTTGGCCCAGGCAAGTTTGGAAAAGATAGTGAAGTAGTTATCTGCTGATCGCAAGTCTTAAAGTCTGGCTTGTATTTCCTGCAGAGATGTGCAGCAAATAAACGCCATTTGCAAAAGACGGATCTAAATTTATTTGTTTAACGAAGGCTCCATTCTGTATGACAGAATGTTCTTCCAGCAATATCTTTCCCGGCAAGTCAAATAACTCAATTAAAACATCTGATCCGTTATAAGATGGGTCAATGGTCCCGCTTATATTGAAAATGCCATTGTTAGGATTAGGATATGGATGGATGTCTTGTAAAACATTCGTCAATTGTCCCACACCCAAGGGCACTTGCATATGTATCACATTACTCACAACATATTTGTTCCACACACAAGGGTAACTGCTTTCAGAGGTACAGGTAATTTCATCTCCGTTTACCAAAGAATTGCTGCTGTAAACAGAATCTGTTGCCCCCGCAATGGGGTGGGAGTTTTTACTCCACTGGTAACCTGCTCCGCCATTTGTCGTCACGCATGTAAATGTTACATTTTGCCCATACTGTATCATATTTCCGGGGCTAGCAGTAATACTGGCTGTTTGCGTTGTGCTAAACGAATCCACCGTTATAATGAGATGGTTGCTTTCTGAAATATCCGGCGGGTATAAACAAACAAAATCAGAAGTGACCACACACAAAAAACTATCATGGTTTGCTATGCCGGGTATTGTAATACTGCTGTCGGTAGTAGTGTATAAATAGTAACCGTTCTCATACCAGTCGTAAGTAGGCGATGCACCGCCATAGCTGGGCGTTGCAGTAAGCTGTAAAGTATCATAATTAAGGCAAATGGTGTTATGATACAATGCACTGATGCTTACCCCGGCAAATTCGTAATTAAGAATAGTATCAGCAGCAGTAGTAGCCGATCCACCGCCATTCGCAGCTGATACAAAAGCAGTATAATTACCGCCGGTGCCTGGCACATAGTAGGGGAGCACAGTGTCTGCAAATCGCTGTACTCTGCCATTACCACCATCGGCAACATATAAATTACCGTTTCTATCCGGCCAGCAATTATTAGGGTAATACAATTGGTTAGCAGCCGCCCCCTGCCCGTTACCCCCTGCTACAGTTATACCGCTTGTTGCCCCCGGCGCCCATTCCTGTATCCTGTTATTATACTGGTCTGTAATAAAAAGATTCCCATTTGCATCCACATACACACTAATTGGGTGGTTTAACCTATCTGCTGTTGAGCCTGATTGTCCATAATGGTCGCCTGCAACAGTGCTGCCTGAAGTGGTCCCCGGCCCCCATTTCTGCACCCTGTTATTATCATAGTCTGCTATGAAAATATTACCGCTGTCATCAACAAAAACTCCTCTTGGAAAATAGAGCTGGCTGTCTGCTTCCCCTGGGCCATTACCGCCCGCTACTGTTATTCCGCTCGTTGCCCCAGGCGCCCATTTTTGAATACGATGATTGTTGATGTCAGCAACATAAATATTACGGTTGCTATCCACGTATATACCAAAAGGGCTGCCAAATTGATTTGCTGCAGAGCCAGCACCATTGCCTCCTGCAACTACAATACCTGGGGGCGTTTTTGAAACGCTGTTGTCCAGACCTGAAGTCTGATAAATGGTGTCGCCTATATCAACATAGAAAGGATAAT
>Ga0206829_10151_pt1 | contig 25831 bp, 26 predicted proteins | sample Alteio_BWOrgCont_75_FD_152862 | JGI IMG/M metagenome (GOLD analysis project Ga0206829, IMG submission 152862) | Enriched cells from forest soil in Barre Woods Harvard Forest LTER site, Petersham, Massachusetts, United States -... | ecosystem: Environmental > Terrestrial > Soil > Temperate forest >... | reverse complement strand
AAACCAGCCGCGAAAGAAACCGCTAAGGACGCAGGGTAAGTTTGAGACTCGGCCTGAGTCTGGGGCGGCGACGGACTCTCGGGATCTTAGACTTTTAGGTAGATTTCGAGATCAGTCTCAAATTAAGGCCAAAGGTAAATCTTAGTTAAAGCCCAAGGCAAAACTGAAGCCCCGGCCTTCCTGGCTTAATGATGTTGACCTGTTCAATCGAGGTAAAAATGCTATCCTTAACCGTTAAGGAAATTCTGGAATGTACGGGAGGTCGGGTGGTCAACCTGACTTCAGCCGGAAATGGACTTGTCCAGGACCGTGTAGACGACGTAAGAATCGAAAGGCCCGCTTCACTGAGTGGCTCTAAACCCAATGAACTTGCTTTTTTCTTTTCTCGAGCCTTTGAACATGAAATTCCGCTCGCTAATCCTGGCGTTTTGATTACCGGCGATGGTTTCGTTAAGCCCCTTGAGGCTGCGGGACTGCCGTTATGGAAAACTGCAGTCGTGATTGCCTGTCAGGACCCTTATTTTGCTATGGCCTTAGTTTCCGAGAAGTTCGCTTCTCTTTCTTCCGGGTCCCATCTTCCTGTTTCTAATTCTCAAAATAAAAAAGAGTCTTCCATCCACGCCACAGCCGTTGTTCATCCTACAGCTGAATTAGCTGAGGGAGTCCAAGTTGGACCTCATTGCGTCATCGAGGCTTTCGTAAAAGTAGGCGCTGGCACGATCATCTATCCTGGCTGCTACGTGGGTGCTCGCTCAGTTTTGGGATCTGAATGCGTTCTTTTTCCAAGAGTCGTATTGTACGAAGGCGTCAAAGTGGGATCGAGAGTGCGGCTTCACTCGGGTGTCGTGCTCGGTGCAGACGGTTTTGGCTACGCGCCCCGGATGCAAAAAGATCAGGTTGTTGGACACCAGAAGATTTATCATTTTGGCTGTGTTGTAATCGGAGACGATGTCGAAATCGGAGTAAACACTGCGATTGACCGTGCCACCTTTGGTGAAACACGTATCGACAAATCTGCCAAGATCGATAATCTAGTTCAAATTGGCCATAACGTTCGAGTGGAAGAGGGTGGCGTTGTCTGTGGTGGCTGTGGACTTGCGGGTAACTCCAGTGTCGGAAAGTTCGCCTACGTTCTTGGGATGACTGGGTTGGCGAATCAGGTCCACGTAGGAGATGGTGCTCGAGTGGCGGCTCATACCTGTGTGTCCAAGGACGTGGAGCCCGGCAGTACCGTCGCCGGTAATCCACAGAGAGCATTTAAAGATCATTTTCGCGTTCACGCCATGTTGAATAAATTATTGTCCGACCGGAGGAAGAAATAGTGGAAAATCCGTATCGTTTAAATATTACACAAATTCAGCGCTTTTTGCCCCATCGGTTTCCATTCTTGTTGATTGACCGGGTTCTCGAAATTCATACCGTGGGAGACATGGACCAGCCTCCTCCTTATGCTCCTGTAGGAACGAAAGTGGTAGCGATCAAGAATGTTTCGATGAACGAACCCTTCTTTCAGGGACATTTTCCTCAATATGCAATTTATCCAGGCGTATTACTGACTGAGACCATGGCGCAAGCGGCTAGTTTTTCAGTTTATCCGAATATGTATAAAGATTTGGATCGTTTGGCCAGAGACTTTCAGTGTATACTTGTAGGTATAGATAATGCTCGTTTTCGCAGGCCAGTCGTCCCGGGTGACACCGTGAGAATTGAAACTGAAGTCATCAAACAAAAGGGAAAACTTTGGGTCTTCCAATGTTCGTCCTTAGTGGATGGCCAAAAGGTAGCTGAAGCTGAAATACTAGCTAACTTGCTGACAAATTCTCGGACATAGATTGTCCCCATGGTTTATACCCCATGGATTATAAAGGAGCCTTGATGTTTCATTCCACTTCCTTAGTCCATCCTGAAGCGCAAATTGATCCTTCTGTAGAAATTGGGCCCTGGTGCACCGTTGGGCCCAATGTTAAAATCGGGCGAGGAACAAAGCTCATCAGTCACGTTGTCTTAGATGGTTGGACCGAACTGGGTGAAGACAATACTGTTTTCCCCTTTTCTGTGCTCGGAGCTATTCCTCAGGATTTAAAATACAAGGGTGAGCCCACCCGTTTGGTGATCGGAAATAAAAATACCATTCGAGAAAGTGTTACCTTGAACCTCGGTACCGTCGGTGGAGGTGGGGTAACGAAGATAGGAGACCACTGTCTGATCATGGCCTATACGCACCTGGGTCATGACTGCATTGTGGGCAACCATTGTATTATTGCGAATTATGGTGGACTTGCTGGACACGTCATTCTCGAAGACTACGTGACCATTGGGGGCATGACCGGCATTTCTCAATTCGTCCGAATTGGAACTCATTCCTATATCGGCGGTGCATCTGGGCTAGAGAGAGATGTTCCACCTTATGCAATTGCTTTTGGTTCTCGACCCACTCAGATCAAGGGTACGAATATCGTTGGTTTGAGGCGACGAGGCTATACTGCAGATAAGATTCAAAAAATAAATGAAGCCATGAAGCTCTGGTGTCGGCCCGACATTCAAAAAGAGCAGTGTTTGCTTGAAATCGAATCTCAATATGGCGAATGCGCCGAAATTAAGAATATGATTGCCTTCATTCGAGGGAGCGAAGTGGGCGTAGTCCGCTAAATCGTTCAAACACTCGTCTACAATGAAGATTTTGATTTCTGCCGCAGAAACCTCATCAGATGCCCACGGGGCAGAACTGCTCAAAGCGCTGCGCGAGAAAACCGCATTTGAAGCGCTGTCCGAAAAGGGCGCAATGTCGAAAACCGAAGTATCTGCCTTCGGAATCGGGGGCCCGAAACTTCAGGCGGCAGGTTTGCGTGTCGTGGTGGATGCAAAAGAGCTTATGTCCATGGGGTTTTCGGAAATTCTAGGGCGATTGCCCAGAATATTCAAAGCACTCGATCAAGTGACCGAAGAAGCGGCCCGACAGCGGCCCGACGTTGCGGTCGTCATCGACTATCCTGATTTTCATTTTCGACTGGCCAAACGATTGAAGAAGCTGGGAATACCCGTGATCTACTACATTCCCCCCAAAGTCTGGGTTTGGCGAAAGGGGCGAGTCAAAACTCTGCGCGAGAATTTTGTCCGTATTCTCAGCATTCTGCCCTTTGAAGAAACTTTTTATAAAAATTTGAATATTCCCGTCAAGTACGTCGGCAATCCGCTCGTCGATGAACTTCCACTTGCCCTGACTCGCAGCGAGGCTCGGAGCCAGCTGTCCTTGACGGAACAGGATCTCGTCCTCGTGATGTTGCCGGGTAGTAGAAAGGCTGAACTCAAAGAACATTTAGGCTTGATGCTCGAAGCTGCTACCCTTGCCGCAAAAAAGCTCAAGGCACAAGGATTTCTACCTGAGCAAAAGCGACTAGTCGTACTCATGCCCTTTCCGGAAACGAACCATCTTGAATCTCAAAAAACCAACGACTCACCCAAAGATCTAATCGATCTCAGAATTTCCCGAGGAAATTCTTCGCTCTGTATGATCGCAGCAGATGCCGGAATTATTAAATCCGGAACCTCCACTTTAGAGGCCGGACTCCTCAAATGCCCCCATACCATTGTTTATAAAACGACTCGTACCACGGCATGGATCTTTAAAAACCTCATACGCTATCGTGGACCCGTTGGCCTTGTAAATCTTGTGTCCGATTGGCGTTCTGATGGGTCTTATACTAGTCCTTACCTGGTTCGAGAAATGATCTGCGAACAAGTCACGGTCGAGTCCGTGACCTCGGAGATCATCGAGCTCCTCACAAATTCACAAAAACGTGAGAAGATGATCCAGGGCTTCGAAATTCTAAAAGAAAAAGTCTGTGGAAAATCAGACCGAGAATCAGAGCGTCCAAGCGTTGTTGCGGCGCAAGAGATTCTGCGTTTTTTAGAGGCCGGAAGGTAGGAAACCATCTCATGGATAACGTGTGGCCTAATAAAGCATTGACTACTCTTGCTTCCTGTCTTTGGTCATCTTTATCGCACTGTGCAAGATTTTCAGCTCGGAAGGGCTGGCTGAAAGGTACTCAACTCAACGCGCGAGTGATCAGTGTAGGAAATATCCAAGCAGGGGGAGCTGGAAAGACTCCGTTGGTGGCTCAAATTGCTAACGAAGCAATTCAGAATGGATTAAAAACCTGCATCCTGATCCGGGGTTACAAAAGCAGATGGGAATCCGAAGGCGGCTTGATCTTGCCTGACTCTCCTGCTGCAGACGCAAGCCTATGTGGAGATGAGGCGGCACTATTACATGATCTGAGTCCAAAAGCGTATATCGGGGTCGGAGCAGACCGGCTCAAGCAATATGACGCACTTCATAGTCAGGGTGTGACGGTGGATCTAGTCATCCTAGATGATGGATTTCAGCACTGGCGCATCAAAAAAGACGTAGAAGTTGTGGCTCTGACCTCAGCTAAACCTTCTCAGATTTTATTTAGAGATTTTCCACAATCTGTAGCGAATGCCAATCTTTTGGTCTGGACCAAGGGTGAAGTTCGCCCTGCTATGGGCAATTGCCCCATGGCTGTTGTGGACTTCCAACTCACAGAGGCCGGGACTCAAGATCCCTATTGGTTAGTCACCGGGGTTGCTAGCGGGATCTCTGTCAAAGAAATGGCGACACGTTTTGGATATCGGGTTGCCCGACATCTCCAATACAGTGACCACGCAGGTTATAGTCAATCATCGGTTCATAAAATTCTGGAGCAGGCTTCTAAAAACGGCGCCCGCGTTCTACTGACCGGCAAGGACTGGGTCAAATGGAGAACACTCGGCATATCTCCGGACGATGTGACCGTGATTGAACCCAAGCTCGAAGTCAAAGAGGGAAAAGAAAATTGGACTCGAATCCTATGGGGCAAATAGTCATTTGGATTCTGAAGGGAATAGCGACTATTTTTGGGTACCTACCCCGAAAGGTGCAGCTTACTTTGGGTTGGTGCCTTGGCTCCGTTCTCTGTTTATGTCGCTATCGCCACGCTGTTGTTCAACAGAATTTAAAAATCGTCTTTTCTGATCGGCAATATCCATCGCCACAAGACCCAAAGAAATTCCTGTCCAAGACCTACACCCATTTTGGAAATCTTATTCTGGAAGTTCTCATGGTCTTGGGTCCCTTGAAGCGATTTGTCGAAAAGTACGTCGACGTCGCGGGTTACGAGAATTTCGAAAATGCCCAAAAGCTCGGAAAGGGCTTAATCTTCCTGTCCAGCCATGTGGGCAACTGGGAAGTGATGGCAGCGACCGGTGGTGTTCTCAAGAAAATGGACTTGATGCTCGTTACAAAGCATCTGAGCCCTGAATGGCTCCATCAAGCGATTGAGCAAGGTCGATTGCGCTGCCAAGTTCGAGCGACCTATGAGCCTAGGACCTTGCGGGATGTCCTCTCGCATCTGAAAAAAGGCGGCACCGTTGGATTTGTCATGGATCAATATGTGGGTCCTCCCGTGGGTATCCGAGTCCCGTTTTTTGGGAAAAACGTCGGCACTGCATTAGTCGTGGCGGCAATCGCCAAAAGAACCGGGGCTCCGGTCCTTCCAGTCGAGAACTTTAGAACTCCGGATGGGAGGTGGACCGTGGCCGTCAATCCTCCTGTTGCCTGGAAGGAAGATCCCGATTCCCATCTCGAATTAGCACTGAATACTGCTCAATATTCCTCAGTTATTGAAAAACATATTCTTAGCCATCCCGATCAATGGCTTTGGGTACATCGCCGGTTCAAAGGTGATCTTTCACCCCTCCGTGACGGTGAGTGGAGTGAGCCGCGAACTCGCAAGTGACGTAGAAGCTAGAATTGGCGCTAGAACCAAATCTTTACGGAAGTCTCGACTTTCCTTGATCAATCTCCTAAACTTAATAAATGCCATGGCGGAATAAAATAAGCCCAGTCATAATCTGGGTCATTCCTATAATCATCTCCTGGGCCGGCTGCGTCAGCGGGACTTTGAGAAATATTCCTTTAAGCAACGAGCTGCCCCCTGAGCTTCCCAAAGAATTTAAGGACAATTTCGAAGTCAAGGAAGTTTCTCAGAACAGAACCCCCAGCTCTCTTGTATCCTCACAAACTCAAGCTCCAGAAACTCGAAAGAAGAAAAGTAAGAAATCAAAACCAAAACCGATTGCGCCAGCTTTTGTCTATCCCAATCGAAGACCAGAGAAGGATCCTATTTGGGTGGGGGAGAAGCTCACCTATTCCATTACTTATTTCGGAATGACTGCGGGCGACTTCACTCTCGAAGTTCTGCCTTATAAGTTTATCCGGGACCGCAAAATGTACCATATCAAAGGCACCGCGGTCACGACAGCCATCTTTAGTCTGATCTATCGAATCAACGACATGGTAGAAACCTTCATTGATTACGACGGGGTTTTTTCACATCGCTTTCATATTTTGTTGGATGAAACCAAGCAAGCGCGTGATTCCTTAGAACTCCATGATTCTGAAAAGAGTCAAACCTATTACTGGAACCGATGGGACCGCAGAGGCAGTGGTTATCAAGAAACCAAAGAATTTGCTCCGATTCCGCCGTTTTCACAAGATAGCCTTTCTGCGCTCTACTATGTGCGGACTATGCCACTTTCAATTGGATCTGTTTTCAGTTTCCCGGTAATTTCTGAAGGCAAGAGCTTTGAAGCTGTCTGCAATATCGTACGACGTGAAAATATGAGAACTCCACTCGGTAGAATTGATACCATTGTGATTAAGCCTGAAATGAAATATCAAGGAATTCTTAAAAAAAGCGGAGACAGCTATCTTTGGCTGACGGATGATGACAGAAGGGTTCCCGTTAGATTAGAAGCAAAAGTACGAATTGGAACTGTTATAGCAAATTTAATCAAGGTGGACCTTGGAGATCAAAATCCAAGACCAGATCCCTCTCCTATGCCAGTTCCGGAGCCTAGTCCGGATAGCCCCGTCAAGCTGTCAAAGTAGGAATTGCCAATAGGAATTGAAATGAAGTCAAAACCATCAGCGCAGCAAAATCCGAATAAAATTTTGATTCGATCTCCGAACTGGATTGGCGATCAAATTCTTTCGTATCCATTTTTCTACCATTTGAGAAAGGCCTATCCGAAGTCACAGATTGCAGTTTCCTGTGTGCCTTGGGTTAGGGACGTCCAATTTAGAAATTTGATCAATGAAGTTTATGTCTTGCCTAGGCCCGAAAACCCATCTCTTTTAGCTAAATGGAAAGCCCTCGAGCTAGGAGCGGAAGCCCTGAGAAAAGAGGGACCTTGGGATTTGGGGATTTGTCTTCCGAATTCCTTTTCGTCTGCTTGGTTATTGTATCGTGCAAAGGTTGCTAGGCGGAGGGGCTATTCTGCAGATGGGCGGGGATTCTTGCTTCACGAGTCATTACCATGGACGAAGGGGGACCCAATTTCGATGGGGAAGCAAGTTTCTCACCGATCTGAAGCTTACGCGCAGCTCTTGCCGAGAGAGATACAGCCGATACCGAATGCCCAGGAATTCTGGGGAGTATACCCCCTCAATGAGCTTGATCCAAAAATTCCTGGGGTATTGAACACCTTTGAAGTCGAAAAGGAATGGCCTCAGGGTCCTGATAGTAACGTCATGAGTCCTCCTGCAGAAAAGTATTGGGTACTCGCCCCAGGTACAACAGCGGAATCCCGGAGATGGCCTGCGAGTCAGTTTGCTACTTTGGCAAGGAGAGTGGCGGACGAAACGGGGTGGACAGGGGTCATTGTTGGCGGCGCCGCTGAAGGAGAAGTCGCTAAAAGTCTAACGGAGAATAGTTCCCTGAAGCTTCTAGATTGGACTGCAAAGGGAGTTGTGACTTCCTATTCGAAGATTTTCCAGCAGGCCCAGTTCACAGTTTGTAATGATTCTGGCCTCGCTCATCTTGCTTCGCTTTGTGGGTCGTCCGTCTATGTGGTATGGGGAGCAGGTAATCCGAAGAGAACTGAGCCAATAGGGCCAGGCAAAGTGAATGTGATCATGAATCCAGTTGAGTGTTGGCCATGTGAGAGCAATATTTGTTCTCAAGTCCCACAAAAAAGACTGGGTTGTTTAAAAGGAATCTCAGCGGACGACGTATGGAAGGAGATCAAAGCTGGAACCGCAAACCTTAACGCAAGTCCAAAATAGCCCAACGGCACTGAGCAGTTTAGTAGATACACTCAAGCCTCATTTGGATTGTTTGGTGGTCTGCCTTTCTAGGTCTTGGGGGGGGCTCGAACAGGTGGCCGCCAATGATGCTTTGGATTTAGGCTCATTAGGACTGAAAATTCGAGTACTCTGCTTGGAGAATAGTCCCATTCACGAGAATATGGCTGGGCGTAAGGAAGTTGAGATTCTCCCAATATCTTATAGGCCCCGGAATTATTTCGATTTCAAATTGCGTTTGGAATTTCAAAAGCTATTGGCAGATGGGGTCAATCTCATTCATACCCACCAAACAACCTTGCTGGGTTCGATCGTCCCCTGGCTATGGAGATTTCGCAACGTCGCGCTGCTCGCTACCCGACACATCATGAACAATCATGATAAGCGAGATATTATCCATCGCCTGCTTTATCGCCGGGTCGAATTCCTCATCGTGATGAGTCATATGCTCCGCAAGAACGTTATGGAGACGCACGCGTTTCGGGAAAAAGACATAAAAGTCGTAAACTTAGGCCTGGATTTTGATCTTTTTGATCCAGAGAAAGTGAACCCCAGTCAGCAGCGCGCTCAGTGGGGTGCGGACAACGACACTTTGGTCATCGGACTCGTTGGGAGAATTGATCTTGCCAAGGGTCAAGCAACTTTCATCCGTGCCGCAGCGGGGCTTTTGAAAAATCTAAGGGCAGGCGAGCGGCTGAAGTTCGTTATTGTCGGAGAAGAAACGTTGGGAAGTGTTTCGAATCATTTGGATGAACTGAAGAAAATGGTGAGTCAATTTCGACTCGAAGAGTATGTTGTTTTCGCGGGCTATCAGGAAAATATCCCTGAAGTTATGCGGGCTTTTGATATTTTTGTAATGCCCTCCAGGCAAGAAGCCTTTGGCCTAGTCGCCATTGAAGCGATGGCCATGGAATGTCCGATAGTGATATCGAACGGTGGAAGTGCGGAAGAAATTGTTGGAAGGGAGGAATTTGGGCTCACTGTAAGGCCCAATGATGCCTTTGATCTGCAGCGCCAGATTCGACATATGCTAGACAATCCTATGGAAAGGATACAGATGGGACAAAGGGCAAGGGCCCACGTCCGAGCTAATTACGATCGTCAAAAACGTATGATTAAGTCCCTTCGCCTTTATGAGAGAGCCTTAAAGCGGCGCGGTGTATACTAATATCAGCCTAAATTACAAGGTTTATCAAGAATTCCCTTTGACAAAGAGTGTTTACCTCTCTATACCTATCTTCCACAACGGAAATCCGCGTCCTATGAACTAGATCTAGGATTTCTGATGGGTGAGTGTTCAATAGTACTGCTTTGCGGTGCTGGATGCCCCCAAGTGAAAAAGAAAGGCCAATTTATTTTTTATGGTAGGTAAGCAAACCACTGGAGCGGAGGCCTCCAAAAAGACTCAGCCTCTCCCCAAAAATCAGAGCTGGATGGACGAATTTTCATCCTATTCAGGTCCTGAAGAAAACTCTTCACAACTCGATGATGCCGAAGAGAACTTCGCTGAGCTATTCGAAGCTTCTCAGCGACAACAAGAAATCAAAGAAGGTGAAGTCGTCGATGGGACAGTCGTCTCAATCGGTTCCGAATATGTCACCGTCGATATCGGCTACAAATGTGAAGGCCTTGTTCCTATCCAGGAATTCAAGGATGCTCACGGTGTTGCTCATGTTGCTGTAGGCGATGTAGTCAGCGTATACCTCGAGCGAATGGAAATGGAAAATGGCTTCATGCTGCTTTCCAAAGACAAAGCTGAGATTATTCGCGCATGGGATGAAATTTCTCAGGCTTGCGAAAAAGACCAACTTGTTGAAGGAACTGTCATTGCAAAAGTAAAGGGTGGACTTTCCGTCGATATCGGCGTGAAGGCATTCTTACCTGGCAGCCAGATTGATACTAAGCCTGTTAAAAATCTGGACAAGTTTCTGGGCAAGAAACTCAAATTCAAGATTATCAAGTTCAATAAAAAGCGTGGAAACATTGTTCTTTCCCGCCGTGCAGTTGTTGCTCAAGAGCGTGAGTTGCAACGTGCTGAAACCCTAGCTAACCTACAAGAAGGCGCAATTGTGACCGGTGTAGTGAAAAACATCACCGAATACGGTGCGTTCATTGATTTGGGCGGCATGGATGGTTTACTGCATATCACCGACATGTCTTGGGGCCGAATCAAGCATCCGAGTGAGCTTTTTGCAGTGGGCGATGAGATCAAAGTTAAGATTCTCAAATACGACCGAGAAAAAGAACGCGTATCTCTTGGCTTGAAGCAAGTATCACCCAATCCTTGGGATGATGCTGAGTACAAATTCCCTGTTGGCGTCAAAGTCAAAGGTAAGATTGTCAGCTTGAAAGACTACGGCGCATTCGTTGAATTGGAAGACGGCATTGAAGGCTTGATCCATGTTTCTGAAATGTCATGGACTGAGCGCGTCAAGCATCCTTCGAAAATCATCAACGTCGGTGACGAAGTTGAATGCAAAGTTCTCGAAGTCGACTCCAAGAATAAGAGAATCAGCTTAGGACTCAAGCAGCTCCAAGAAAATCCATGGGATATTTTAGAAGTGAAATACCCTGTTGGAACTATTGTTGAAGGTGAAGTCAAGTCTGTTACCGACTTCGGTGTCTTCGTTGACATCGGAATGGGCATCGACGGATTGGTTCACATCAGCGATATCGCTTGGACTAAGAAGTTTGCGCATCCTTCTGAGAAATTCAAGAAGAGTGACAAAGTTCGCTCCGTTGTTCTTGGTATCGATAAAGCCGCTGAAAAATTCTCATTGGGAATTAAGCAGCTTGAAAGAGATCCTTGGGAAAATATTAAATCCCGTTATCGCCCTGGCCAAGCAGTCGAAGGTTTGATCACCAAATTGACTGACTTCGGTGCTTTCGTAGAGCTTGAAGAAGGCGTTGAAGGATTGATCTATGTGAGTGAGATTGCTGATCACCGCATTGAAAAGCCTTCCGACATCCTCAAGATCGAAGATCGCGTTCGGGCTGAAATTCTTTCAATCGAACCCAAAGAACGCCGAATTGGCTTGTCAATCAAGCAACTCGGCCGAACTGAAGAACGTGCGAACTACGATCAATACGTAGGCGAACGTTCGAAGAAGACCTCAATGGGAGACGTCCTAGGCGAGAAGCTGAAGGCTGCTCTCAAAGGCGGTTCCGGAAAAGAAGAATAAATATCAAGTCACTACTTAGTATTTAGAGAAGCGCTGCTCTCGAGGAGTTTAAACTCTTTAAGACCAGCGCTTTTTTTTGATTTTTTTTGCTGAGAACGAAGTATCCGAACTAAGTGGCTTTGGTATAAGGTATTCAAATATGGCAGAAAAACGCTCTTGGAATCCTCTTGCTTTGCTTCTCCTTGTGTCAGGTGCTTTCTTTTTGCTCTTCCTGATGCTTTCCGGAGTGCTCTACGTTTACAAGTCTCCATCGGGAGCCAAAGGGGGTGCTGGCTCTGCCCTTTTTAGCAAAGGGTCGGTCGGGATTATCGAAATCAATGGAGTCATCCTGGATTCGAAAAAGATCCTCCACAAACTGGAGAAGTTTGAAGACAACGATCAAGTCAAAGCGGTGGTTCTGAGATTGAATTCACCGGGAGGAGCTGTTGCTCCGTCCCAGGAAATCTACCAGGCTGTCAGGACCTATAAGAAGCCTTTGGTGGTTTCTATGAGCTCGGTAGCCGCCAGTGGTGCCTACTACATTGCATGTGGCGCTAAAAAAGTTCTGGCCAATCCAGGTACCCTCACGGGTTCAATTGGTGTGATCATGGAGTTTGCTAATTTAGAAAAACTCTATCAATGGGCCAAAGTGCAGCGCTACGCTATCAAAACCGGAAAGTTCAAAGATATTGGCGCAGAGTACCGAGAGATGACTCCGGAGGACAAGAGCCTCCTTCAGGGAGTCGTCGACGATACCCTCGTGCAGTTTAAGAATGCAGTGGCCGTCGGTAGACAGCTCACTGCGGAACAAGTCAACGCTGTGGCAGACGGTCGGATTTTTTCTGGCAGTCAGGCCAAAACGGCCCACTTGGTGGATGAGCTTGGCGGCATTCAAGATGCGGTAATGCTTGCCGGCAAAATGGGTGGAATCAACGGCAAACCCAACGTTGTTTATGTTGAGAAGCCCAAACGGGGTTTGATGGATCTGATCGTGGATGATTCGTCTTGGAATGATGACTCCGAATCGAGCAGTTCCACAGATATTTCGAATACGGCAGGCAGTCTCCTTCAGTTTTTCAAGTTATTTAGAAAGTTCAGCCAAATTGGGAAGACCGGCCTTGGCGAATCCACGGAATTTGCCGAATCGACTGAAAATTCGTTCGTCCCAGGTCTTTATTGGATATTAGGTGCCCCATTTCCTCGTTGAGGAATAGAAAGCAGTTTCGAGTTAAAAGTGTCAAAATCAAAATCTGAAAGAATACAATTCCCCCGGTCCCTGGCTGTCCGGGTTTTAGTCTCCGTTTTAAGCAAGAACGAACCTCTCGACGAAGCGCTCGCTCGAGCCGCCGCAGACGTTCCGCCTACGATTTTACCCTGGTTGCAGGAAATCTGCTCGGGCACCCTTCGCTGGAAAGGGCGACTGGACTGGATACTGGATTCAGTTTCCTTCAAAAAGAAACCCTCCGGTTGGCTTAGAAAAGTTCTCCTCCTCGCAGCTTATCAAATCGTCGTACAAGACCGCACCCCGGCAGCTGTGGTCGTGTCTGAGACCGTCTCAGAAGTCAAAGCACAAGAGGGCGAAGCGCCGGCAAAATTCGCAAACGCATGTTTGAGAAAAATCGCCGAACACGCTTCTGAGTGGAGGAATTTGCCATTTCCGGGGGGAAACGAGCCGAATTCAGATGGGGACCCTAGACTGAAAGGCGGAGGAAAGGCCACGATGTCCTCCCAGGTGAACCCGGCCCAGTTTAAAGAACAAGCCGCGTGGGCGAGCATGCCCGAGTGGATCTGGGCGAAACTCGTTTACCAGCAGGGTCTCGACTGGGCTAAAGCCTATGCCTTGGCAAGCCTCGATAGACCTGTCCTGTGGGTACGGTCCAAGAAGGATATGGACCTTGAACTAGCAGTCAAGGGCCCGGTCCCAGAATCTTGGCAACTCACCTCCGGGGGGGCCGTCCCGGATCGCCCTGGATTCTCAGAGGGATCGTTCTTTGTACAAGATATCTCAAGCCAGTTTCTCGTTGCAGAGGTTGTTAAACGTATTCGTGAGAAAATCCCGGCAAATCAGCCCCGGACTGAAGGCCCGGGTGGTGAATTGTCGCGACAGGATTTGCACCTTACAGCCCTCGATCTCTGTGCCGCACCAGGCGGCAAAGCCGTGGGACTCGCCTGGAGCGGCTTTCAGGTCACTGCCACAGACCGCACTGCATCTCGTGTAGCTTTACTGCAAGACACCGTAAAAAGAACCGCACCTGGCATTCAAGTCGTGCCCTGGGAGAGTGTGGATCCGAGTCGGAGTGAATCGGGAACTGCGGTTGCGCCCAATTTGGTTTGGATTGACGCCCCCTGTTCCGGTACGGGCATCCTCCGCCGCCACCCCGACGTGCGCTGGCTCAGAAGCGAAAAAGAACTGATAAGCCTCGTCAAAACCCAGCGTGAACTATTAAAAGCCGCATGGGAGAAAGTCCCCTCTGGCGGATTCTTGGTTTATTCTGTTTGTTCTATTCTCAAAGAAGAAGGCCCGCAGGCGATCAAGCATCTTAACCTCGAAGCATTCGTGATCGATCAGTGGCTGCTTTGCCCTCAGGAAGCTCCCCATGGAGATGGGTTTTGGGCGGTGTTGTTGGGGAAGGGTTAGGCGGTTTTTATCAGAGGCCTGGGGAGCTTTTTTACCTTCTTTGTCGCAAGATAGAGGTCTACAGCTCTTTGGCTATTTAACCAGAATTCAGGAGAAGTATTTAAAGCTGATCCAAGTTTTACAGCCATCTCAGCAGTCACAGAGGATTTTTGATTAACAATTCGATTGATCACTTTCCAGTCACAGCCGATGTGTTTTGCGAGTGCGGTTTGTTTAAGATTCATTGGTTTAAGAAACTCTTCTAGTAAGATCTCGCCAGGGCTAGTTGGTTTTCTATTTGTAGGTATCATAATTTTAATCTCCTAATGGTAATCGGTTATTCTAACTTCTTCAGGGCCGTTTTCTGCCCATTTAAAGACGATGCGCCATTGATCGTTTACCCTTATGCTATGGTATCCAGTTAGGTCACCTTTTAGGCCTTCTAGCATGTTTCCAGGGGGCGACTTTAGATCGTTCAAATTTGACGCATATTCAATCATATCAAGCTTCCGCTTTGCGATCGATTTAACGTTTACCCACCCAACCCCTTTCCCTAGCTTGCCAGTCTTGAAATAAGACTCAGTATTTGCCTCGCCAAAAGACTGAATAGCCATAATTAAATATACCATTATTAGGTGTACCTTGTCTAGGTATATTATGTGTCGAACAATGGCTGCTTTGCTCGTAAAACGCTCCCCAAGCTGAAGGATTATGGGGCAGTGTTGTTTGGAAAAATTTAGAGACTCTGAACGAACTGAGTCATTGTGGTGATATAGTCCAAAATATCGTCTGATTCAGATTTTTCAGTTGAATCAGTTTCTCCTATTCTTGCAATACTTAATTGAGTTTGAAGCAAATTCTTTAGCTTTCCGGTGTCTAGTTTCCTTATTTCTTCCAATGCCTGTTTAATGCCTGTTAGTATATTTTCTGATTGGGAAGTGCTTTCAAAGAGTTTTTTAGAAATTGCGTCTGCCGTCCTTTTGGTGCGGTTAGGGTCTTTGCTATGAATTTCTTCATATAAGTCCTTGAGACTTTTCTGAGTTTTTAACTTCCGCTCTCCACGCGAGGGGATCACGCCGTTGTCAATTAGTGTGATTTGATGTTTTATTTCATCGTACATAATATTCTCTTCGTTATCTCGAATTTCCGAGAAAGGGTCAATTCGATCGGTATTACGAAGTAAAAGGTCATACACATACATTTTCCCAAGTTCCACCAGGTCTTTCGATATTAAAGTGGTTTTTACTTTTTTTAAACTGGTTCCAAGAATAGTATTCATTACGAGGAAGTGGGTGTGTTTTTCGTCGTTTTTCAGATCTCCTGGGCGGTCTTTATCGCTTAGATCTTGTGCTTTCGAAATAGCTTGGCTAATTCTCTGTCCCTCTGGTGTCGACCTGAGAAGAAGAACGGTTTTTGGGACATGCATCCCCATAAAAGAAAGAAAATGAGTAGCTACAAATGGTCCGGGCGTAGATCCTTTAAGTTCCTTTACTATAATAGGATTTTGAAACTGTCTATCTGAAGATAAGAAGATAACGCCGTCAACACCTATCGGTGACTTTTTCTTGAAGTGAATTTGCTCCCATTCTCTGTGTTCTACGCTCAGATTGTGATTTTCGCCGACATTTATCGATTTCGAAACGAAGTCTGAAAGGGTTGGTAATGTGGTTACTGGTTCTTTGATAATTTCTAACCCAATTGTATTCTGATCCTTTGGGCCACAGCCAGCTGCGGAAGTTCCCGAGCTGAAACTATTTTCTGAATCACCAATTGAATAAGAAACAGAGGGGCTACAGCTAGAGTTCTTTCTTAAATTTTCGATTACGATTAAAAGTTTAGCACTAAGCGAATCTTGAGTTTCGTTCGCCGATACTGTCTCCCAAAGGGAGTGCTTTCTTTGTTCTAGTAGGTCGGGGCTTCTTTCTTTTGGTGAGTTCTCCTCATCACTTACTGTGCTAGAAGAATTGCTAGAAAGATGTTTTCGAATTTCTAATGTGGTTAGAACGTATTCTTCAAGAGGAGTTACATTCTTGCTGCTATGAACTTCGTATTTGGAAAGTTGATTTGAAATGGTTGCGTCAATAGCAGTTTCGTCTATTTGAGCAAGAGCCATCTGAGCCGATATCAATTGGGTAGCTATGAAAATTCCAAAAAATGGAACACGATAACGCATACCTGCTTATCGGAAAGTTTTTGCTTGGACTTTAGGTTTTGTGACTTTAGGTTTGGACTTTCTCAATCGTGCCCGTCTATCAAGACCGTCACTCACAAGTGTTTTAATTACAGCTTGGTACTAATATAAGCCTGGGAATAAGCAACTCTATCCTTCTCCTCTATCTTCAATCCCCTAGCTCGGGCTATTCGTTATGGCTATTCTCATTTAAAATGGATAGCATTGAAACTATTAATGTTATTCGATTATCTGTCAAGTTAACTTGACATGACAACTGACCTGAGTGATAATAAAACAATGAATTTCTGTACGATTCAGGTTATCAGTAAGCTTCGAAATAAGAGTCAGTCAGAATTAGCTAGAGTGGCCGGAGTGAGTCGGCAAGCAGTGTCTCAGTGGTTTAAATCAACGGCTCATTCTGAAGTGAATCTGCGGTCGGTTCATCTCAGACGGCTGGCGGAGGGCCTGCATGTTTCAGCGGACGTCCTGCTCAAGCCACTGCCTGTTTTATCTGACAATGATCAAACACGTGAATATGAGGGAATGCTTTTATGGGATCGTCTTTATCCCAGTTTAGCCGATTATAGTGTTGCACTGCTAAGAGGAGAGTTGCCCGCACTTGCGCGCTTGGTTCAAGTTTTTGGACTATTCCGTGGGGAAAAGATTGCTGGTTCTCAAATGATTTGGAATCGTTTCCCGAATTATAAACATTTGATTCGCTCAGTCCGTCGTCAACAAATGGAACGTATATGGAATCTTCACAATCGCCTCAGTTCGAAATAGCAGAACAGGTGCTTCCTAGGCCGCTTTTACAGGGCCTTCAGCATGTATTTGCTCAAGGCATTCAAGGTTGTGTGCTAGCCGGGGGAACTGCCCTCGCAGGGTTTTATGCAGGCCATCGGCGCTCGGATGATCTTGACCTATTCACGGCGACGGAGTTTGATCAGCGAGCTGCTGTTTTAGCCGTAAAATCCCTGAGTAGCACTGGTGCCTCTCTAAAGATATTGGTAGAAACTCAACAGTACTTTGAGGCTACAGCTACTTCCGGTGGACACATCTTCAAAATTACAGTTGTTTTAGACAAAAATCTTTTCCGCGTGGGCCGGGTTGTTAAATTGAAGGGAAATATTCAAGTAGTAGACTTGAGTACCTTACTTAAAATGAAAGCGGCCACTCTCGTAAGTCGATGCAGCGAAAAAGATCTCTATGACCTGATCTGGTTATTTGAACATTTTTCTAAACTGACAGTTCCAGATTTAATACGGCTTGGAAACGAAATTGATGGCGGAATGGACGCGGAGGCAGTGCTTCTTTCAGTAGAGGGAGCAATCCTCAACAAAACGGCCTGCGGGTTTGCGGTAGACCCTCTTCTTACTTCGGAGAAAATATACAAGAAAATTCTCGACTTTAGGAAGCAGTTGATTCAAGCGATACTGAACTACATCAAAGCTCAACCCACACCAGCACTTGGAGCACTCGTTCAAGCACTGCGAAAATTGAAGTGATACCTTGGGCCTTAAACGTGCTCTCGGCTTTCAATCGCCTCGTTTGCCTGATATTTATTCAAATAAACTATAATCTTCAAAAATATGCTCAAATATCTTAAGCGATTGCCTAAATACTTCCGAAATATTGGATGCATCGCTTTGATTCTCGTCTAGCAAACTTGTCGGACAGGTCCCATCTACGACAGGAGTGGCAAGCGATCTCATGCTGCAAGCATTTTGCAGTCTTTCATCCGTTGGCTTGCTTTGAAGTTTTGAACTAAACCGGGGGTTTGACATGTAAAAGAACGGATCCAGCGCTTTTCCGTCCTTTTTTCCAAATACCTTCTCACAGCTATTTCTTTCTACGGCTTGAATGACTGCCTGGATGGCATTTTGGAAATAAACTAATCTTTCTTCTATAATCTCTCTTTTACGAACTTGTAATGCATCCGAAAAGATCATTCCAGGAATGGCATCCACGCCTTTCTGGAAATCGATCTGATTCATCGAGGAGAGGGAAACCTCGCCCTTCAGGGCGGGGTGGGGCCCCTCCGGACAGAGAGGCGGGGTGCAAACCCCGTCTTCTCGACCATTCAGCACCCCGGACTTCAGTCCGGGGTTCATTCCAGAATCACAGATTTCCTTCAGAAAAGTGATCGTGTACGCGAGGGCATTGGCTGCCCCACCTCGATCAATCCCGTCCTTGCAGCTTCTATTGAAGGAATGCGCATCCCGTGAAGCATAGTCTGAAATAAAGTGGTACGAAAGCTCGATCAGCGCTTGACGATCAGAGGCACTGATCAAAGTGGAAGGGTCAGTAACTCCGAAAATCGAAGAACCGATTTGATCTAAGAGTTCATTAAAATATTCTCTAGCTTCCTTTCGAAGTGCTCCTGCCGTTTTTCCTTCAAACTTCGCTGGATTCCATAAATCATCTAATCTAATACCGGTTTCTTTCCACTTGGTTTTATCGTCAGCTGGACTCTTAGGTACCAAAATTTCTAAGTATTCTTCTTTAAAGTCCTTAAATGATCTCGAAATCGGTGGTGTTTTATTTTGTCTGTAGAACGAAGAATTTTTATTCAAACTAATCACTATTAAGTTTGAATATTTCGCGGAAAGGTCATGTATCTTCCGAGCCCGATACTTCTCGTCGCCAAATGCACCGCCCAAATACCCTTGTTCGTCGATGAGCTGCTGGTGATTGATATAAGTGTGCTTTTTTCGGTCAGATTGAAGAGCGTTCAAATACATTTCAAATTCTGGAGCAATGGTCACTTCATTTTCTGAACTAAAAATCGTTTGAGAAGGCATTCGGATCGAGAGTACCTCTTGATGCGTCTTTTCGTTCGTGTATTTTGTTTTTATGCTAAGCAAATTTGCCTGCATGTTCGGATCAAAACCTGCGTTTGCTTGTGCTCCGATCCAGCTCTGTAAGCCCATCTCAGCTAAACTGATTTGTCGATTAGCTTTAATGCCGGAATGCATAATAGTTAACGAACCGATCATCTTTCTTAGTTGGGTGATTCGAGCTTTAGTGTCTGGATCAGTGGAGACTGATCCAGATCCAATTGTAGATCCAATCTTCTTAATTCCCTCTTGAGCCACCGTACAGGTCAATCGAGAGTTGAACTCTGTTATATCCGTTCCATTATAAAATATTTTCCCTAACTGCCGAATTGCTTTCGCCGTTAAATCGCTATTATTTCCGCCTGATTTTTCATTCTGAAGCTGATAAACTACGGATTTTCGATACGCGGTTAAGAACTCTCGGTACCGCTCTCTTTGATCTGAGTTATTTGATTTAAGAATAGCTTGAATTGACTTATGTAACTCTTGAGATGCTTGATTTTTGGTTTCAGTTTGATTCCGAAATTCAGTTAGGATTCCTGAATTTTCGATATTTCTCTTGAGCTGTGAGTTGACCTCTGCATATTTATCTACGTCTCTCCATGCATTCCATGGATTTGCACAGACGAAGGAACTGCCTAAAAGAAGGCTGAAACAGAAAAGGACCCTCAGTATCTTCATTCTTTTCTCAATCACATCATATAGGGGTCCAAATCGCAACAATTTGATGCGATTCAAGCTTCCGCATGAGTTTCCCCTGTTATATGACTGAATTACTATTATCATAGTCCATAGACATGGCTATGGACATAAAAAAGGATTATAAAGAATGGCAAAGAAATTGATCAAAGAAATTGATCAAAGAAATTTCAGCCGGTGAATTTAAGCAAGCTTGTTTAGCATAGTGTGACTTATTTAGAGGATCCAACAGAACCAGTGGCAACCCATTATTTAGTGGGCAACTAAGAACTATTACAGATTAAGTCAAAGACTCGTATTGAAGGCCCGGCCCAAGCAGGATCTTAGGAAGATCGGAAGCACTACATCGCTTTTCTTAAGACTTCAAATTCCTCGCGAACAATACTCCTAATCCGATCGTCCTGAGCATTTGAGAGGTGCGTTTCTTTAAGAAATTGATTGATGTAAGTTTGGTAGGGAAGCCCTTTTTCTTTGGCGCGCTTTCTAATTTCAGTGAGTAAATCTAAATCAATATACATTGAGACACGAAATTTTGTTTCTTTTGAGTTAAAAGCGTCATCAGGCAAGAGATCTACTTTTCCGTATTGAATTGCTTTTTTAGTCCTTTTTGTGGATTTCATTCCAAGCCTCCAGTAATAATTCTTCCTGCTCACCAATAAATTCGATGATTCTAGCCAGATCCTTTTTAGAAAACTCCACACTCATGTGGACCTTCCTACTTTGAATCCCAATCTTTGCCTCCGCATCTCCACGGATGGCATGAATATGCGGGGGATCGTGGTCGTTTGTTCGAATGACAAGCTTTACGTTTCGGTAAATGACCACGGTGCCCATACATCATTTATACATCAAAACTGCTCTAAAAGCTAGTTTTCTATCTTGTTGATATCATGAGATAAAAAATCAGGAACCCCTTGCCAGGAGTGGTTTGAAAATAGTGGAATTCGGGATTTGACTTGAGCAGGAAATATCCTATTAATTCGGGAATCACAGTTTTCCTTCAGAAAAGTGATCGCATAAGCGAGGGCAAAGTGGTCTATTTTTCGTATTGTACTTCCCTTCTTCGATGGACCTCTTTTTAACACTTCCCTCGGGGTGAGGACGACTCCAGTGTCGCCTAGCTTGGAGCGTATGAGTCGTTCCTTGAAACGAGAAGAACCCCTTTCGACAAGAATGCCGGAGTGTTCATAGTCTCCTTCTCCATATATTCCTATTTTAAAAGTGACAAAGGCCCCTGGCTTAAGCTCGGGCTCGGTCTCAAAAAGATGATCCTCCCAATAGGGAAATCTTTTTACGAGCGTAAAAAACTCCTGCAACAGAGTTTGTAGAGGAATGAGGCCACCCGTATGCGTAAAAGAGCGTCCGATTTACGTTTATTATTGTCAAATAATTAGCTAAATTCTATGTTATCGATGAACACACATTCAAAAAAAAATAAAAAATCCAATCTGAGTCTCCTCTCCATTCTCCTGGCCCGCTGCCCCTCTTGTCGTGTCGGAAAAATGCTCAAGGGAGGGTTCTCAATCCGTTCCCGTTGCTCTCAATGTGACTATAATTTTTATCCTGAGTCTGGGTTTTACGTGGGTGCCATTGTGGTTGGATTTCTTTTGTCAGCGATTTCCATTATTCCCCCGATGATTATCATGAAGGTGCTGGACGTAGACATCAATCTGTTGATTATTATTCCCTTCATTGAGTTCTTTTTTGTAGGCACTTTCTTGATGTTCTATTGCCGAATCATCTGGCTCCATATCCATTACCAAATGTCGAATCGCCTGGATGGTAATTAACCGGCCTGGCCCGTGAACCGGCTTAGTCGGCACTTACATTAAATCACCGGTTGATTTATTTCCGTCGTTATGATTGACTACATGTGTCATATATTAATTTACTAGGTATTCATTTAATAGGCTTTTGCTCAATTAAATAATTATTCATGTTTTGTGGAGTTTTAATGTTTTCCTTGCTCTCTAGATCGCAACTGAAACGGTTGATGTTTGTATTTGTGCTTGTATTAGGGATTTGCGCAAATGGGATACCTCATGGAGTGGCCGCCCCAGCAGCGTTTACTGGGAAAGAGAAAAAGGCGTTGAAAGAGGCAAATAGCGTACTCGATTCTTTCGAAGTTGCGGTCTACAAGTTCGAGGATAAGAAGGCCGGAGAAGAAACCGGTGGAGAGAAATTCATCGTCCTAGTACAGGTGCCAAATAGGGATCTCAACCGATTCGAGCTGGCGAATTTACGTGGGATCATTTCCGAGTTCAAGAATTTGGGGATTCAGACCGGTGGAATCCCTAAAGCTGTTTCGGAGGCAATCGTACAAAAGGCAAAACCCAGTAAAGTTTGGAACTTAGATAGTGACAAAAAAGCGGGATATTATAGGTCAAAAACGGCTAAATATTGTATTCGAATAGCGCGATATTTTGAGGGCGCTTTGACTTCGGCGGCACTCTATGCAGGAGGTTCTATAGCGGTTGAAAATTATTGCCAGGAACAGGATTATTATACTTACAGGGACACCGGTGGCATAGCTGTTTCAGTTATTGCTGGTTTCGAACTTGTGCATTGGTATTTCGGAGATTGGTTTTATTTTACGTCTAAAGAAGTTACGAAGGCAGTTTATGATTCTGTGGCAGCGAAACTAAATGGAAAAAACCAAGTTTTTAGCTTTTGTAGATCAAGCGACTTTTCAGCAATTCGCGGTTGCAAGCGTTTCTGAAGGCAAGGCTGATATCGGTGGGGTAGCAATTCCTGGCCTGACTCGAGTATTAGAAAGCGAATTAGAAACAGAAGAAAGCTTGGAGACATCCGAGGAATTTCGGATGGAAAACGCACCGCCGAAAAGAGAACTTACCCCAGAAGAAAAAGAAGAATTACGCCTGATTTACGAGGCCGAGCGCCAAAGGCTTAAGGACGACGCAGCGGCGGCTAGAAAAAGAATTTCGGACCGAGAAGATGCCGAAAGACTGGATCAGCTCGAGCGCGAGCAAAAAAAGCTCGAAGCAGAATGGGAAGAATCAAAGTGGGTCGCACGAGGCGTGGTAGCGGATCATAGCTCTAAAAAGTAGGAGTAGCTTTCGGGCCGAGCATCATCCTCGACCTAAAGAGCTAGACCTAAAGTTCTGGGCGCGGTCAATGATCGCCCTATATTTTTTGCTCCTCAGTTGGCCGATTAGACTTGGACAACATCTCACTGAGTCCGTCTGTTCTCTCTTTGAGATGCGCCTTGGTCCGTACGACAACCTCGTCATCATTCTTTCCCGTTGGGCCAAACAATACCAATTTCGCAAGCTTGTCATTTGTTTGAGCTATAATATCGCTAAACTTCTTTATTTCGCCCGGACTTAAAGCCTTTGTCTTGATTTCATTTTCAATGCTGTCCAGAGTTGAAGCTATTTCTGTTTCTTCTGAGAGTCTTGAGCACTCTGCCCAGGCCGCGCCTCGATCAAAGGGCTTGTTAAAGTTGCAATTCTTGAGTTCACCGTCGTTCTTAGCAAAGCAACCGCTTGGCAAAGTGCTATCAGCATTTAAATAGCATGAGAATTTTTCCTTCAAACACAAAAACCGCTCGTCCACGGAGAGTTCTCGAATTGCAAGAAGATTCGACTGTTTAAAATCGTTTGGATTATGCTGAAAGTATTCAAATTCAGCCAGATTAGTCAGAGCTGCAGCGTCGGGAATCACGTGATGTCTATTAAATGCGTAGACTCCTTCAAAACCCTCTAGATTGGGCTCGTTCACCCAATATCCACCTTGCAGATAGCGAAGCATCAAGCCCGTCATCCCCGTGCGATGGATACCGCCCTGGCAATGAAAGTCGAGGGTCCCTTTATGAGTTAAGATTTCTTCCAATACTTGGTAAAGGGCCTTTCTGCCTCCGGTACGCTCAACCACAGCTCCCTGGGGAGTTTTGAATTCAATCAATGGGAGTTTACTGTCCAAGGGATTGTCTCCGTTGAGATAAATATCGCTTCTCCCTCCGTGCACAAAATCGTACTCAAAATGATGAGGTGAAGTGGGTGAGTGGGAATCTGCTTCCTCTTCATACGCGTAGAGCCCACTATCGTAAACAGGCCCTTTGATTTTGCTTTTGAAAAAGGAATAGATTCTTTGCGCCCCTTCTACTACGGTCTTTTTGGCGGTTTCCAAAGTTTTTGGTATTTCTAGTCCAAAGCCATAGTAATTCATATAGATAATTTTATTCGGGAGCTCGAGTTGGTTGCTCTTTAAATGCTGCTCAAAGCGACTCAGCCCTGCTCGTCCGAGTGCCTTCGATCGATATATTTTATAGTACGGATTGTAAATCAGAACCCCGAAATTGAGTTCTTCCAGTGGGTAGCAGCCCTTTGAAGTTGACTCCCGTACCCACGGGGGCGAGTCCGCCCATGCGGGATTCGATTTCATCGCAAGCAAATTGATAAAAAGAAATGCCGCTAAAAATACAAAACGAAGAACTTTCATCTAATATCCCTTTCGCCCCACAAATTCTACCGCGCCGCTTATAGCTTGGAATTCGGACGGTGTCAAAATGGAATATCAGGTGGCAGAAATTCACCGCCAGGCCTATCGGCCAAGGAGCCTCGTTTTGCAATCCAATTTGAACGGAGCGCAGTGCATAATGACATTGGATTTGAAAAAAATTACCGTTTATTATGCACCACGGCAATATTTACAAGGTTGGATTGGGTTTAAAACTCAACCGCCCCAAATCCATCGCAATTTAAGCACAAGATCAGCCGCTCGGAAGTTATTGACTTTAGGCGTTAACTTTCTTGTGGCTTTGATAGATTATCTTGAAGGGAATAAAGTCCCTTACTTGGCACGCTCGCTGCATAAGCTGGCTGCCAGGACCACTGCTGCGTTAGTGCTGCTGGACGTATGTGAAGGGGGCGACAGTGGTCATCAAAAATTTCTACGTTTAGATTCCATTTCGGCCTACCTGTATTACCGCTGGCTCCCGAAAGGGGGCCAGCCGGGTCCTTTTTTCTCTGAGTTTTTGCTTTTAACGCTGTCAACCTTTTTAACCCGGTTCAAACCCATTCAAACCCACCCAGTACCATGTTAAGTTGGTCTTTATGAAAATTCTGATTACGGGTGGCGCGGGTTTCGTCGGATCGAGTTTGGCCACGGCTTTTAAATCCGAAGACCCCAAAACATCAATCACTGTGCTGGATAATCTGCGTCGCCGGGGCTCGGAATTGAATCTCGAACGATTCAAAAAAATGGGGATCCACTTCGCACATGGGGATATTCGCAATCCGAGTGATATTCTGGATCTAGACGGAAACTTCGACCTCCTCATCGAAGCGTCAGCAGAACCCAGTGTACTTGCTGGTTTGAACGGTTCGCCCAATTATGTTTTGGATACCAACTTAACCGGTACCTTGAATTGTTTGGAATTTGCTCGACACCGTGCAAAAGGTCTGATTTTTCTATCCACGTCACGGGTCTATTCCATTAAACCGCTCAAAGAAATTGGACTTCGAGAAGGTCCTACTCGGTTTGAGATTCTTGAGAATCAAAAGCAAACGGGCATCACGGCGAAAGGAGTGTCGGAAAGCTTCCCCACGCATTTGGCCCGGTCCCTTTATGGGGCTACCAAATTGGCATCAGAACTCATCATTCAGGAGTATGTTGACACCTATCGACTCCCGGCAATTATGAATCGTTGTGGAGTTCTGGCGGGTGCGGGGCAATTTGGTAAAACTGACCAAGGAGTTTTTACGCACTGGGTGGTGCAGCACTATTTCTCAAAGCCACTGAAGTATACAGGCTTTGGCGGGGAAGGTAAGCAAGTGCGAGATTTATTGCATCCTCTTGATTTATACGCATTGATCAAAAAGCAGCACGAGGCTTTGGAGAGTCAAAAGGGGGCCATCTTTAACGTGGGCGGTGGTATTGAAAATTCGACTTCGATGTTCGAATTGACCCGCCATTGCCAGAATATTGTTGGTAATTTGGTCCCCATTCATTCCGTACCTGAAACATCACCCGTCGATATTCCGCTTTATGTGTCGGACAATACTCTTGTGCGCCAAACTTTCGATTGGCAGCCAACGCGTTCTGTGGAAAATAGTGTGAAAGAAATTGCCCTTTGGATTCGACAAAATGAGGCCCAGCTCAAGAGCCTTTTTGTCTAACCCTTTTGTCTAAATAGAAAGCCCGGTATGATTCTATGTCTAATTCTATGTTCAATTC
>Ga0206829_10150_pt1 | contig 25842 bp, 29 predicted proteins | sample Alteio_BWOrgCont_75_FD_152862 | JGI IMG/M metagenome (GOLD analysis project Ga0206829, IMG submission 152862) | Enriched cells from forest soil in Barre Woods Harvard Forest LTER site, Petersham, Massachusetts, United States -... | ecosystem: Environmental > Terrestrial > Soil > Temperate forest >... | reverse complement strand
TTTCAACCTCCCCATTTCCCCAGAAAAAATACTCCTTTTTTAGAATATTTTTCCCAACAAAAATGGTTTTAAAAACAATAAAAGAATTTACCAAACCCTAACCGAATTCCAAATAACAAATATCTTTAAACTGCCATTTTCCTTTCTTTGCGTCCATCATGGAAGAGAATGTCAAGGGAAATAAAACCGCAATCATCATAGGTGCTGGTCCTGCGGGGCTTACAGCAGCGTATGAACTACTGATGCGCACAGATATTAAACCAATTATTCTTGAGAAAAGTAATTGCGTCGGGGGCTTGGCGAAGACGATTAATTATAAAGGAAACAGGATTGATATTGGTCCTCATAGATTCTTCTCCAAGTCAGACAGGGTAATGAACTGGTGGCTCAAAATCCTTCCGCTGCAAGGGATTGAAGGTGTTCATCCAGATGATATTGAAATATCTTATCAGAATAAAAAGAGGAAGATTCATCTCTCCCCAACAGGTCCCGACCCAAGGAAGGAAGATAAAGTGATGCTGATCAAAGACCGCTTTACAAGGATATTTTATCTGCATAGTTTTTTCTCCTATCCGGTTTCTCTTGGAATGGAAATGATCCGAAACCTTGGATTGGCAAGGATTACAAAGATTCTGATGAGTTATATCAAGATTAGATTATTCCCTATCAAGAAGGAGGAATCATTGGAAGACTTCATGATTAATCGTTTTGGCAGAGAGCTTTATTCAACCTTCTTTAAAGATTATACCGAGAAAGTTTGGGGAGTTCCATGCACTCAAATCAAGCCGGAGTGGGGCGCACAACGCATCAAAGGTTTATCCATTACCAAAGTTTTTATTCATGCCTTGAAGAAAATTGTTGGTATTGATAATTCTAAATCTGATACTCATATTACAGAACATTTCCTTTATCCAAAGCTCGGAACCGGACAGATGTGGGAGGAGGTTGCAAAGATTATAACTGTTAAGGGAGGAGAGATTCATTTTAATAAGAATGTGGAATTCATTTGTTCAGATAAGAATACTATTACATCCGTAAAGACCACTGATAGCAGCCAAAGCAGTCCGATGAATGAATCCTTTTCAGGCGATTATTTCTTTTCAACAATGCCTGTTAAGCATCTCATAAAAGCTATGGGGAATGATGTTCCAACGAATGTCAAAGAGGTTTCAGATGGATTAATCTATCGTGATTTCATCTCTGTTGGTTTATTGTTGAATAAGTTGAAGTATAAAAATGAAGATGGCAAGAGCTTGATTTCTGATAACTGGATATATGTTCAGGAGCCTGACGTGAAGCTGGGAAGGATAGTGGTTTATAATAATTTTAGTCAATACATGGTGAAGGATTCAACCAAGGTATGGCTGGGCTTGGATTACTTTTGCGATGAAGGAGATGCTCTTTGGAATAAATCAGATTATGAGATGAGAACCTTTGCTACTAAGGAGTTACAGCAACTTGGCTTCATAGATTCTTCTGATGTTTTAGATTCAATCATCATCAAAGAAAAGAAAAGTTATCCTGCATACTTTGGAACCTATGATCGCTTTGAAGAGATTAGAAAATACACTGACTCCTTTGAAAACCTTTTTCTGATTGGTCGTAATGGAATGCATAAATATAACAATCAGGATCATTCGATGCTATGCGCCATGACTGCAGTAGATAACATCATCGCAGGTATCGAGGACAAGTCAAATATCTGGAACGTTAATGCCGAACAGGATTATCATGGTTAAGCTATTCAAGGAAAATATAATTAGTTATGCATTCGTCATTATCTTATGTATCCCCCTTTTATTTATCAACATAAAGGATAGTCATGATTGGGGAGATGACTTTGCACAATACATTCATCAGGCAATAAATATCACCAAAGGAATTCCTCAATCAGACATAGGTGTCATTGATGATGGAGATGGACCAGGAGTTCATGTTTCTACGCGCCCTGTGGGTTTCCCGCTTATACTCGCTCCTGTGTATTCATTATTTGGGAATAGCATTAAGGCATTTTCAATTACCATTTCATTTATTTTAATTTTGCTTTGTCTTGTTTTATTTATCTACTTCAACAAGAATTTCAATATCCTTTCTTCACTTTTATTGGTCCTAATATTTGCATACAATCCTTTTACTTTGAATTTCAAAATGGAGATAATGTCTGATATTCCTTTTACTCTTTTTTTGATATCTTCAATCTTGATTTATTCAATTAAGGAAGGGAATAAATTGGTAAAATATCTTATAACAGGCATCTTCATCGCTATACTCATATCTATCAGAACCATTGGTGTTGTGCTATTAGCAGCAATCATTATAGATGACCTCCGAAAACTCTATATCAATAGAGGGAATAAGAATGAAACTATGGAAATAGTAAAGGGATTATCATTAATCATTACCATCGTATTCCTAATAACTTTTCGAACTATAAACTTTGCTTACTTCAGTTCGATAAGCCTTGGCAATTCCTTGGGAATGCTTGGAACCAAACTTGGATATTATATTCAAATGTTTCAGAACTACTTCATGTCAGGAGGAGGCAGATTCCCATTGTTTGCAAAATTCACACAATGGTTTATCATCATCTTTACAGTAGTTGGACTTTTAATGAAATGGTTGGCAGGGATTGATTTCATTGATATATTCATCTTTATTTACTTCATTGTTCTCTTGTTTTATCCTGATATGCATTCCGGAATGAGGTTCCTCTTCCCAATATTTCCATTACTGTTTTATTACACTGTTTTTGGTTTAAGGATGATTCCTGTTAGATCTTTGATCATGCAATTTGTCGTCACTCTTTCTCTTGGATTATTTATCCTGATCCCTTATTCCTTCAGCCTTTCAAATAGTATCCAACATCAACATGAAACACTTCAAGGTCCTCAGGAAAAGGAATCTGTTGAGGCATTTGATTATATTAAAAATAATCTTCCTGCAGATGGTATTATTGCTTTTAACAAGCCGAGAGTTTTGGCACTTTATACAGACAGACAAGTGTATGCTTTCAGAAAGAAAAGCCCTAATGATATGGCTGAAAGATTCAAAGGTAAGAATGGAATTTATCTTCTGACATGTACCGAACTGCCTGATGAATCAATAGACAGCGCGATTATTAATTATCCCGAGCAAGTCAATTTGATTTGGAGTAATGCCAAGTTTAAATTATATTCATTAAAATAATTTAGGTTAACTTTGTCCTCTTAAAATATTCCATAAATAAAGATATGCTCACCGCCACCGCTGATTCCAGGAAAACCAATCTTTCATTATTCATCATATTTATGACGGTGTTTATTGATTATTTCGCTATGGGGGTTGCATTCCCGATCTTTGCATCTATCTATTTTGATGTGAAGCAAAGTATATTTGATGTTACTGTTTCATTATCAGAAAAAACGCTGAAGTTCGGGCTGATGGCGGGTTTCTGGTCGCTGGGGCAATTCATTGGAGCACCCATTCTTGGGGCATTATCTGATAGAATCGGAAGGAAGAAAGTCATTGCTTTTGCATTCACGGTGAATATCTTTTGTTACTTATTATTCGCCTTGGGGATATATCTTAAAGAGTATTACATCCTGCTCACCGCAAGGACTTTGGCTGGATTAGGAGGGACAAGTTTGCCGGTGGTACAATCTGCCATTGCGGATTATAGCACCGAAGAAAACAAAGCCAAGAACTTCGGAATAGTAGGTGTTGGTTTCGGGATGGGATTCATCGTTGGGGCTATATGCAGCGGGCTTTTATCTGACAACAACCTTGTGAGTTGGTTCAATGTTGCGACACCATTCTTCTTCATTGCTCTACTTTCATTAGCCAATGTTATTTTTCTTTTGATCAAGTTTCCTGAAATGAATCATGGCAATCCTCGAAGTATCATTTCTCCCATTACAGGCTTCCGAAATATCCGTACTGTTTTTGGGAATGGCGATCTCAAGAATATCTTTATGGTCATCTTTTTGATGAACCTTGGTTTCGCTTTTTTTATCATCTATTACCAGGAATATGCCAAGGTTAAATTAGATTTCGATGTCAAGACTTTGGGATATGTTATTGCATGGTTTAGTCTATGGGTAGGTATTACCCAGGGGTTGCTCATTCGCCCTATTACCAAGTATTTCACACCTGTGAGAGCCATGCTTATTTTCATGCCGGTCTTTGCATTAAGTTACCTGTTGATGCTTATTCCTACTGATTTTATTACTACACTTATCTGGTTCCCTTTCTTGCCAATTTTTCAAGGATTTGTTTATCCGAATTCCCTCGCCATCGTCTCCAATTCTGCCAGTAAAAACATTCAAGGAGAAATTATCGGAATCAATCAAAGTGTCATCTCTTTATCCTCCGCTATTCCCCCAATATTAGCAGGTTTTGTGGTGGCGCAACTGATCAGTTTCACCATGTGGCTGGGGGCTGTTTGCACCATTATTGCGTGGCTGGTATTTCTTAGCCACCATTATTCAAAAAAGAGATAAAGTTAAATATCTATAGACTTCCAGTCAATAATAACCTTCCACAATCAGAAAATACAGCTCCTCTCGGAGGGGAATGTTTGATATTTGGAAGGAGAGATTTTAATGTTGCTATATACTATAGGAGTGGGTTAAGAAATTTTTGGAATGATTAATAACTTCCAAAAACCCGAAAATCCTTCATTCTATAAAACTCATCGTCGAATCGCATTTCTTCCTTAAATTACAAAAAGCATTGATTATTAAGATTTTGAGCATATTAATGCGCGCTTTTTTGATCGGGTGAAAAAATTCCATCATATCGCCAAGAAATTCCATCATATCGCCGCGACATTTCGTCATATGCCGCGAACGCCAGGTGATATGACCAAATTCCGGCGTCTTATGACGCGAGCGTATGGTGATATGACCAGAGTACGGCGCAATATGACATAGGCTATTGGCGATATGACGAAACGCTGGCGCAATATTGAATTATCCCAGACACCTGATAAAACCATCAGGATTATCGGCATGAACCCAATGCCCTGCCTCACTGACGGTGCATAATACTGCTTGGGGAAATAATTTTATAATACCATTCCAATCTTCATCCAATATATAATTTGATTTCTCTCCTCGAATAAATAAAGCTGGCTTTAAAGATGGAGAATTGTTTAACTGGCTGATGCCAATGTTTTCAATATTGTTATGAAGACTTTGGAGATTAAATCTCCAGCCAAATTCAGAATCGGTTTTTCTGTAAAGATTTTTTAAAAGAAATTGTTTAGTAGGATTATAAGTTATTAAATTTGAGAGCTTTTGATCTGCATCTTGTCGGGAATGAATTTCATTTAGATTAATAGAAAACAGGGCTTCAAATATTTTAGTATGATGAACAGGATAAGCCTTGGGACCTATATCAACAACAACAATTTTTTTGGCTTTATCGGGATAAAGATTTTCAAAAGTCATAACGGTCTTACCTCCCATTGAATGCCCGATAAGAATCGGATTGATGATATTGTTATCTACAATTAATTCAAATAAATCAGCGCTCATCACATCGAAATTAAATTCATCACTATGTGGCGAAAGCCCATGATTACGGGCATCTACAATAAAGACCGTGTTTTTTTCAGATAATCTTTTTGCAATGGTCAGCCAATTATCCGAGGAACCAAATACACCATGAAGAATAATTAAAGGTTCTCCTTCACCAAACTTTCTAAAGAATAATTTCATAAATTATTTTAACTGTCGAAGATATAACTGAATGGTGTTTTCCATTCCCAAATAAAGAGCATCACTAATCAAGGCATGACCTATAGAAACCTCCTTCAAACCTTGAATGTTTTGAGCGAAATAATGCAAGTTATCTAAGTTCAAATCATGCCCTGCATTAATGCCAAGACCCATGTCATTGGCGCAATGCGCGGCTTTTGTATAATTTGAAATAGCTTTTTCTTTATTGATTATATAATTTGAAGCATAATACTCTGTATAAAGTTCAATTCGATCAGTCCCCGTCTTTGCAACTTGCTCTATCATCTTAATATCAGGGTCTATAAAAATAGATGTTCTTATGCCTTTTGATTTGAATTCAGAAATAATTTCCTTCAGAAATCCATAATGAGTAAAAGTATCCCAACCGGCATTGGAAGTAAGAACATCTTCCTTATCGGGAACCAAAGTAACCTGTTCAGGAACTACTTGAAATATCAATTCGAGGAACTCTTTGGAAGGATAACCTTCGATATTGAATTCGGTAGTGACTACTTGCTTTAAATCAAAAACATCCTGCCTTCGAATATGTCTTTCATCAGGACGAGGATGGACCGTGATCCCTTGAGCACCGAACCTTTGACAATCTATTGCCATTTTAATAACATCAGGAATACCCCCCCCCCTTGCATTCCTGATAGTTGCTATTTTGTTGATATTAACACTTAACTTTGTCATTTTGAAATCTATAAATAAGCCGCAAAATTAGTATGTTTGCAGCCAATATTTTAAACTATTCAAAATATTATTATTCAAATATAAAATTATTAAGATCGTTGAACAGCCATGTTAGCTAAAGAATTGATAAAAGATTTGATACCTCCGTTAAAGACTTCAGATACAGGATTGAAGGCTTTAAGTTGGATGGAGGAATTTAAAGTAAAGCATCTCCCTATTGTGAATAAAGAAGACTTCCTGGGCTTAATTTCAGAAGAGGATATTTTAAGCCTTAACGCCCCGGAAGAACCTATCGGAAATCACACGCTGTCATTGATTCGACCTTATGTGTCTGAAGATCAACATATATATGAAGTAATAAAGTTGATCACTAAATTGAATCTTTCTCTGGTCCCTGTTTTGAGTAATCGAGAACAGTATCTTGGAGTAATAATTATACCAGATTTGATGGAAGCAATTGCAATTCTTACTGCCGTAAATAATCCCGGAGGTATTATTGTTCTTGAATTGAATGTTAATGATTATTCGTTGGCAGAAATTGCCCAAATTGTTGAAAGCGATGATGCAAAGATTTTGAGTTCTTATGTTTCTCCTCATCCAAATTCAACAAAAATGGAAGTAACATTAAAAGTAAATAAAGTAGATTTGACAAGGCTTTTAGCATCATTTTATCGCTATGAATACAATGTCAAAGCCTCTTACCACGAAAGCGAATTCAATGGAGATATGCAAGACAGATTCGATTCATTTATGAACTATCTCAATATTTAAAGGAAACATTATTCATATTTAATGTCCTTGAACAATAAGTTTTCCCTCAAAGAGATTTCGGTATTTATTTTCCTTTTCACAATTATTTTTCAGACTGGTTTTGCCCAAAATGATTCTTCTAAAAGGGTTTTATTTCGGGTGAATGATATTTTTATTATTGGAAATTCTATTACCAAAAATTCCATAATTTTAAGAGAGCTTACATTCACCAAAGGAAGCACAATTGATTCTATTAATTTGCAACAACAACTTCAGCGCAGCAAGGAAAATATTTATAATACATCCCTGTTCAACTCTGTTGAAGTAAATTATTTTTCTTTTGGCGACAATGAAATCAAGGTTACCATTTTCCTAAAAGAACGTTGGTACTTGTTGCCCAATCCGATTTTTGAAATTCATGAAAGAAATTTTAATGTCTGGTGGGATGAATCTGAAAAACTCCATCGTGTGGTAATCGGTGGTTATCTTATTTACAATAATTTCAGAGGAAGGAATGAAACGCTTTCGTTGGCTATTAAAGAAGATTATTTCCAACGCTATGATTTGAAGTATGATATTCCTTATATCAACAAGAAACAACAGTTTGGAATTGGATTTAGTATTGGATATAATACGAATCATGAAATCATAGATAATCTTGTGAATAATCAATTAGTTTATTTTTTGGATGATAATTTTTTTGCATTAAAAGAATATTATGCTGAGGCACGAATTACCAAGCGAGACGGGCTTTACAATACACAGACTTTGTATCTTGATTACAAAAATGATCAGATCAATGATACGATTGTTGCATTGAATAAAGACTATTTTCTGAATTCAAGAACAAATGAGCAATACGTTTCTATTTCTTATTTATTTGAGCAGGATTATCGTGATATAAAAATTTATCCATTAAAAGGATATTATTTTAATTTCAATTTCCAGCAACTGGGTTTTGTACAAAAGGATTTGAACATTTCATACATCCGAGCTTCTTATAAAAAGTTCTGGGAACTGTCTGATCAGTTTTATTTTGAAACAGGAATTGATGGTCGTTTTTCAATACAAAAAAGCCAGCCATTTTTTATGCAAAGTGCTTTAGGATGGGGAACAGAATATGTTCGGGGCTATGAACTTTATGTCATTAATGGACAAAATTACGGCTTATTGAAAACTGAATTCAAATGGCAATTATTTTATCCACAAGTTTTCCATGTTCCATATTTTTCTTGGGAGAAGTTTAATTCTATACCCATAGCTTTATATTTGACTGCTTTTGGCGATTTAGGTTATGCTCAAGATCAATTATACGCCAACGGAAATCCGTTAGCGAATACATTACTACCAGGTGGTGGGATGGGGTTAGATTTTGTAACTTATTATAATATCGTCTGGAGATTTGAATATTCAATAAATAAAATGGGACAACGCGGATTTTATGTACACTTTGCTGCCCCTATTTAAGAATTAGATTTTCAATATTCATTTTAACAAGTATAATTCTAAACAAAAAAAGAGGGCTGAAATTTCTTTCAGCCCTCCATAAATTCTTTAAAGAATAATATCTTATTATTTCTTCATTGGTTTTCCAGCTTTTTTGTCGCCAGCTTTTTTGTCACCACCTTTAGCATCAGCTTTTTTAGGCATACAAACAGCCATACATTCTTCATGGTTCTTCATTTCATCAGCCATGATAGCTTTCAATGCACCATCCCATTCGCCCATTTTAGCTTTCGCATCATCCAAAGTTTTGCGATAACCATCCATAGCAGTTTTTGCTTGCTCTTCGGTTACTTCACCTTTGTCAACTTTAGCACTAAAATCAGTGAATGAAGTCGTTGTGGTGTCAATACCAGTTTTGTAATCGCTAAAAGTTTTTTGCATAGCATGTAATTTGTCCATGTTTGCATTGCAAGCAGCAATGGTTTCTTTACATTTTGCTTTGGCTTCTTTTTTCATTTTAGCAGTGTCACCCATCGATTCGCCCATCATTTTATGAGCAGCATCACATTTGCTGATGTTAGCGTTTAAAGTGTCGCCCCATGCGGCTAAACTTCCTGACATTGCAGTCCAATCATTTTTGAAATCAGCAATACCTTTTTTGGTTTCTTCACTCAACTTGGGCTTGCAAGAAGTGAACATTACGGTTGCAACTATGGCAACTAAAACTAAGAATTTGTTTTTCATTTTTTTCTTTTTTGGTTTAGGTAAGTTATTAAATTATTATACATTTTATTTTTAAATTTTCAACTTTCAATCAAGACAATTGTGCTGCCTGAGGGCGCAAATATATATAAAAAATGGGTAATACAAATTATATAGGTAAAATTTTAATTATTTTTTTCAACAGTCATTTCTTTTATCTTATCAATTTTATTTAATTTTCGAATTTTTAATCAGAGAAAATAAGCTTTAAATAAAAGGAGGGATGCTTCAACTTCTCCCTTATATCAAGATCATCAAACATGCAGATAATGGTTTCGCGTAGAACTTTATTTTTATTTGCTTTATTAACTACAAGGTTAAAGAGTTTTGGATAATTAACTAATTTTTGCATCTTGCTACTCAAATTAAGTTCGCTCCAGAGTTTATTGTAAACCTCTGTATCGTATTGTTGGATTATTTCTTGACGATAGTTATTGAGTGAAATACATTTTTCTGTAATTTGGGCAGCAATCATACCACTTTTCATCGCATTGCCAATGCCTTCGCCTGAGAAGGGATCAATCAGGGAGGCTGCATCTCCGACCAACATAAAGTTCTTCCCAGAAATCTTCCTTTTCTTAGAACCCAATGGCAATCCGAAGCCTTTAATATCTTCCTTTAATACTGCATCTTTAAAACGCTCCTTTAATAAGGGGTTATTTTCTATTGCGTCAAGCATAGACTTCTTCAGGTTGATTTTTCTTTTCGAAATAATATCGCTTCGCATGGCAACCCCAACATTCGCCTGACCATCGGGCAAAGGAAATATCCAAAAATATCCTGGAAGAAATTCTTCAAAAAAGATTAATTCAATAAAATTGTCTTTATCTAAATCCTTCACTCCTTTATAATAGGCACGAATTCCGGCACAATAATGTTCTGGTTCGACTTTTGTATTCCCAAATCTTTTTGCAAAGATGGAATGCGCTCCATCGGCAGCAATTAACAACTTAGTATGAATATTTAATTCATTAGCTAAAGATGACAGTTTCCATCCATCATTCTTAAAGACGAAATCAATAATTTCATTCCCTTCGATAAAATTTATCAAAGGCTGCTTGCGAACTTCATTCACCAGAAAATTATCAAAATCTAGTCGTTTGGCGATGAAGCCGATAGGAGAATTATTGACATCATAATTCATCTTGAATGGAATCTTTAATTCCTTAAAATTTGGGGCAATAAAATTTATTCCCCATGAATTTATCTGAATTGGAGAGGTATTGAGCCGTTCAATAATGGTCGGATCCAACTTATTCAAAACAGAAACAACTTTGCCGCTCAGAGCATCGCCACAAATTTTATCCCTTGGAAAAACTGCTTTATCTATTAAAATACAAGAAATTCCAGCCTTAGCCAAAAATAATGCAGTAACCGCCCCTCCAGGACCAGCTCCTATTATACAAACATTTGTATTGAGAAGATTTTTCATTTTACGGTGGCAAATATAAGAATATGCGATTAGGTAAATTTGATTATTATCTATACTGTTGGTATTGCTTTAATACTTTCAGCAATAGAAAAAATAACTTTCAATTCTTTGGGTACAAACGCTTTGGTTATCCTTTCCACCTTTTATGGCACCATTCCTCTGTGCAATTGGGAAATAAAAAAATGCTAAAAGTTTAATGGAGAAAGGATTAGAAAAGAAGAGAGCAACGTTTCCATTGCTCTTTCATCTATTGTACCCCGGGCAGGAATAGAACGGAACGACCTCAATGGTCGCAGGATTTTAAGTCAAAAAATGTTTAACAATAAAATATAGGTGTATGAGGTCTTCAATAGAAGATGTTCGCTTTACTTTCGAACTTCGGCGGAGCACTTTTAGTAAAGTGCGCTTCACTTTCGGACTTCGGTGGAGCACTTTTCGTAAAGTGCGCTTCACTTTCGAACTTCGGCAGAGCACTTTTCGTAAAGTGTGCTTCACTTTTGAACTTCGGCGTGACGCTTTTCGTAAAGTGCGCTCCACTTTCGCACTACGGCGGAGCACTTTCAAAAATGACAGAAAAAAAATGACATGAGTTATTCCAAATTATTTTTAATAGATTTACGGCACGAAAACGATAAATCATTATGATGAGATAGGAAATTTGATTCATGATAAGCAGGAGTGTATTGGGAATATTACGTGGACTGTGAGCGGGAAGGTGAAGAGTATTGCGAGGTATACTGGGTTTAGCAGGAATGGTTTTTATCCGAGTGATCTGGAGTTTAATTATGATGCTATGGGGAACAGGATTTCGAAGACGGAGATGACTCGGAATCAGAGTACGGGGGCATTGAATAGTTCTGATTTGTGGAATTCTACGTTTTATCTTCGGGATGCTAAGGGGACTATCATGAGTATTTATTTGTTGAGTATTACGGGCTTGACTGCGAGTATTGCGCAGAAGGAACGGGATATTTATGGGAGTAAGTTGATTGGGATTGATAATACTCCCCGGGAGTTGATAGGTGTCTCGAAGACTGTTATCGGGGTGGCTAATGCTAATGCTGTGGATGAGAATTCGGTGACGCCGATAGCATATACTGCGACGGTGAGTCGGGTGATGAAGGTTTCTATGTATGCTGCGAGTACGTCCCGAACTAAATGGAGCTGAAAAAGTATGGGGGTAATAAAAAGAGAAACTAATCTTTGTACATTTGAATCCTCTGATGAATTAGAAAACAAATTTGATGAAATCATCAAAAAGGAAATTACAGTGAAAAAAATTATTAAGCTAACTGCTTATAAATATTTTTTAGCTCCATATCAAACTTTTTAAAATGTACAAATCGTATAATTCCGATTTCATCTTATTTTAAAGTCAGATGAACATAATTCCAGACCGTCTTTGATTCTGAAAGTTCGGCATTTGGACCACCATGACCACCATGTGAGCCGCCACCCCCACGCATACCACCTCCTCTCATTCCTCCACCTCCCATTCCTCCACCACGATTTCCACCACCGGCATCATCGCCGCCCTCCTTTTTATCAGCAGGTTGTTCGATGCCATTCAAAACAAAACTTATAGTCCAGGTTTTGGAGAGATTAGAAAAGGATATTTTATCTTTAAAAAATGTTTTGAATGGAATGACCGCTTCATAAGCAAGAACTCCACTGCTATCCCATTTAATGGCAGCAGAAATTCCACTTTCATTGTGCAATGGTGAGACACCGTTATTAGCATTCTTAAAACCTAATAACTGCATCTGGCTTTGCTCAAGAACCATTTTGCTCATCAGGTTATTCATGTCTGGCATTTTTCCTTTTTCGCGATGTTCAGGAGTATGATGTGGCAATAATTTTTCATCCAATGGAAATCGGATTCCTACGGTTTGATTTCTTTTGCCGGTGGTATCAATCCATACATTGAAGCCGGCATGAATCATTTTCAATTGTGATTGCTGATCCACAGCGCGAACACAGATATAGAGATTTTGCTCGTCATTAGACAGGCTGTAATTGAGTCGTGATTCCTCATCATAATATTGCAAAGGCAAATTCCAGTCTTTTAAATCCCCATCAACAGTGACAGGAGTGGTTTGATAGGCGGTTGGATAAATGGTTTTTGTGCAACCATAATTCATAAGAAGAAATATAGAAATGATAACCGTGTATTTGAGTTTAAGTATTTTATTCATTGCCTGAATTGATTGTTATTTCTTGTTTCGCATCCTTTGTTTCATTAAGTATTGCTTCTACTCCCGGCAAATCCTTTCCTTCAATATATTCAAGCAAAGCACCGCCACCTGTGGAAACATAACTCACCTTATCAGCAAGCTTGAATTGATTGATGGCAGCGGCAGAATCACCTCCCCCAATCAAAGAAAAACTTCCATTCGCAGTGGCATCAACAATAGCATCGGCAACAGCTCTGGTGCCATGTGAAAAGTTTGACATTTCAAAGACTCCAACAGGTCCGTTCCATAAAATGGCTTTCGATTTTTTGATTATTTCAGAGAATTCTTTAATCGTTTCTTCTCCAATATCCATGCCCATCCATCCATCAGGAATAGCATTATTCGGGGATGTGGCAATCTTTGCATTATTAGCAAAAGCATCTGCTATGATAGAATCTTTAGGAAGAATCAATTGCATTCCTTTAGCTTTTGCCTTGTCAATTATCTTCAATGCTTCATCCAATTTATCTTCTTCCACCAAAGACTTCCCGATACTTCCGCCAAGAGCCTTTGCGAAGGTGTATGACATGCCGCCACCGATTAATAAATAATCAACTTTATCAATCAGTCGGTCTATCAATAAGATTTTATCAGACACCTTGGCACCACCCATGATGGCAGTAAACGGGCGTTCTGTCTCATTCAATATCCTGTTGATATTCTCCAATTCATTTGCCATGACATAGCCAAACATTTTGTCATTCGGAAAGAACTCTGCAATAATTGTCGTTGAAGCATGAGCGCGGTGAGCCGTGCCGAAGGCATCATTGACATAGACATCACCGAGGCTGGCGAGTTTCCTGGCAAATTCTTTATCACCCTTTTCTTCCTCTTTATAAAATCGAACATTCTCTAACAATAATACTTCGCCGGAAAGCAAGTCTGCTGCGGCAACCTGAGCAGATTCGCCAATGCAATCATCAGCAAAGCTGACATTCAATTTAAGAAGTTTTGAAAGGTGAGGGACAATATGTTTTAAAGAAAATTTATCCTCCGGTCCATTCTTTGGTCGTCCTAAATGAGACATTAATATCACTGATCCGCCATCAGATAAAACCTTTCTTATCGTTGGAATGGCAGCACGGATACGAGTATCATCGGTAATTTGCAAATTCGCATTCATAGGTACATTAAAGTCCACTCTGATGAGGGCTTTGTGTCCCGAAAAATTATAATCATCTATTGTTTCCATTATCTCCTTATCTTATATTTTATATATCAGGGCTGCAAATTTAGTTTTTTTATCAATAGTGAGAATGGGGATAACTTTACTACTGATTAAATTATCCATAATAAAGGGTTAAAGTTTAAAGACTGGGCTTGGAAGGCGATGAGTTTGTCCCTTCATCATCGTTTTGTTGCTGCACCGCGAGGGCGGATGCAATCACAAAACGATGAAAGAATGAAACCGGAAGGTAGGCTTTAGCCTTCCTGTATGGTAGCAAGTTTTTTTAATGTTGTATTTAAGAAGGTATTATGATTAATAAACGTGCAAACATACAGGAAGGCTAAAAAAGCCTACCTGTCCGGTTTCTTCGTCATTTTGTACCGCTCCTTTCTCTTTTGTTTAATGATTATTTTTATCGAATCTTTACTATCTCACCTGAATCACCAATACCATTTATGATTATTTCTAAATAATAAACACCAACAGCTAAATGGTTTAAATTTAATTGTTCAGTATGTTCTCCTGCACTTTCATTTTTATCAAACTTAAAAACCTCTTTACCTAAATTATCAAGGATAATAAAGTTAACTGGTGCATCTTGTTTGATGTCAAATGCAACATTCAATAAATTATCGTTCACAGGATTTGGATATATTTTAATGGTACTTACATTTTGATTAATAGTTTTTATATTATCTTCAAATTGACAAAACAATGTACCAGGATGTAATGAACTAATTAAATGACAACCCGCAGGTAAATATATAATTGATGCGCTTCGCATAACTACATCATCACCTCCATTAATATCATTTGGTTCAGAAATTTTCATTCTATTCCATGGGGCTAATGGACCAATCATATTGCCAGTATAATACATTAAATCATTATATTGATTGACATGTTCTAATAAACAGGCATGACCAAGTTCATGCAATATAGGTCCATGAAAATCAAATTTGAAAGAATCAATTGAATGTGTAGAATCTGGGTCACATTGCCAGCTATAGCTATGAAGAGGAGAAGTTAAAGAATTTGTAGGATTTCGTAAGATGCCTATCTTGATATAGCGAGCATAATAATAAAGTGTATCACCTGTAGGATTTGAACATACAAAAGGATATATAGCCGTTGCTTGCAATACTCTCGGTGGAAATGAATTTTCCAAAAATATTGTTGAATTTGTATCACCAGGAGTATTAAAGCCTGTATCTATAATTGGTGATGTATCCAATAAGAAATTAACATTGATTGCACAATCCCATTCTTGTATAGCTTTTTGAACACATGGAATCATCAAAGTATCAGGATAATTTGTAATACTCGTATCTAATCTAAAAGTAATGCTTCCTGTACCATTTTTATTTACAAGATTAACTCTCATTTTTGGATTTGTCGTAAAATTAATATAATCTTCGTTGTGAATACTGTATGGACAATAAACACTACCAATACTAAATGTAGAATCTCCAGTAGCAGTTTTTATATAAAAGTCGCCACTACCTATTCCTGGTATTTCATAAGATGCATTAGTTGAATCAACTGTCGAAGGAACCATAACAGTAATGATATTGTCATTCCATGATATTATATCCCTTTGATTAAGCTGCAAATAAGTCGCCCCTCCATTATCATTATCTCTCATAAAAACTTTTCCTTGAGCCATACCAAAATTATTACCTTGAATTATCAATTGTTCAGTACCAATTGGACCACCGGGATAATAATCTCCTGGATAAATTATAGGATTAAAAATTGTTATTTCTGGAGGAGGAATACACAATGGTAAATATTGTAGAGGTGCTGGTGGGGTATAAGCAGTAGAGAAAAACATAGTATCTAATGAAATATCATCATCAAAATTAGCTGTATAAAAATTATCTAAAGCTGTAGTGCTGACATTCGTAAAACCTATTGTTACGGTATCTTCACAGTCTGCAATGGGAATATTAAAAGTGAAAATAGTTGTGGCTGCTGCCGGTATTTCATTTCTTGTCCATGCTGATAGAGAAGTATTTGAACCATATTGAAAAGAGAAAATTTGTGGGGAAATATTATTTGGCTGCCATTCTGCAGTAGAATCATAAAATAAAGGATTTAAAGTAACTCCAGCACTAAAGGCAATATTTGACCCTAATGCTGGTGAATAAGCAAAATCCATCAGGATGTTATCAAGAAAGTAACCATTGTCACTGGCATTTATTTGGATGTCAAAATTAAGAGTAAAAAATGGAGAGGAGCCTGTTATTATCGGGTTTGCAATTTGTAAATAAAGAGCTACATCTTCTATATGTTTACTATGTCCTGTCTTTTCATTTGCCGATGATGATTTTATATGAATATTGTTCAAGATACTACTCGTATCAATCTTAATAATTGGCTTAGCAGGATTTAGTTTGTTTTCATTTGGACTTTTTTTTTCCAGCCCACCATCAAGTAAAATTGGTTTAATGTTTAATTTCTCATCAAAGAATTTTAAAACTTCGTTCTTACTATTAGTAGGGTCATCATAATTAATATACCAACTATAATTTACATGAAAAGAATTAGGAAAAGGTGTACAATAATCAGGAATATTTATCATTCTGCTTAGAAAATAGGTACCATGAATTGGAAAGGAATAATTACCTGATCCAATACCACAATATTTAAAAGGCGTTTTTATTAATCCCCATTGGGATCTATTATATGAACCAACTTGAACTAAAACTTCATACTTTTTAGAAGAATCAACATCTCCCTTTAAAACCGAAGTCGGTTTTATCAAATATAATACATACCAGTTTCCGCTTTCTTCATTATCTTTGTCAACAAAAGTTTTTTGTAAAATGTCTTTTGTTGAAATGACATCTCCATCAATAACAGTTTCACTTTTATCCATTTTGGATTTTATAAAACTTGAATCTAATTTATATACATCCAAAATTTGTTGAGATGGGGTTTGTTGCGCTATTGTTACTATCCTGCTAAACAGGATTGCGATTACTAAAATTGTTACTATTTTTTTCATATTACTTTTTTATTTATTGTTTGCAAAATTACATAAAAATTTATTATTAAATATTGTTATACTTTTAATACCTTTGAAATAGAGGCTTTGGGTCTTCACCTTTTTGATTTCAAGGTGCTCTTGATATGTTTCTTTCTTTATACATTTTTTTCGTTTTAGACCTTATATAAAAACAGCGGCGTGAGCTAATCTTGCTACTGCTATTAAGGTCCGACGAAGAACCCGTAAATCAGTTAAGCAATGCCCACGCCTGTCGTGAGCGTCTTTGCTTAATCCTGATTTACTTTAAAATTTCGTCGGTTTTAATAGCAGGATTGCTAAACGCCTATGTCTTTAATTTTATCTTTTTTTACATCATCATTCTATTTTTATTATGTCGCGGCAAAAGTACATAAAAAAGAATTGTTATTTCAAACAATAAGAAAAGCCCCTCTAATCTCTCACCCAACCATCCTATTCTTTCCATCAAATCCCATTTCCCCCTCCATCGCCTAAATCCCCTCTCCCCACGCCCCTTTCCACACTCCCACCAACTTTTATTATTAAAGAAAAAAGCATGGCGGCAGAAGCTAATCACCTTTTACCTTTAGAGAATCTCCTTTTCTCTTAAGCCACTAACCTTTTCTCTTTTGCCACCACCTTATTCTATTTTGCCACTAAGCCAGTGGCATTTGCCACTAACCATAGTGGCTTATGCCACTGACCGATTCTCTTATGCCACTGATCGATTCTCTTATGCCACTGACCGATTCTCCTATGCCACTGACCGATTCTCCTTTGCCACTATAGGATTCTCTTTAGAGAACAAGATATTTTGCCGTGTGCTGGGTATAAGGTAAATAGGGATAGGGTATATAGGTATAGGGAATAGGGGATTTGGTTATACTCTATACCTTTATACCCTATACCCCATACCTTTATACCTTATACCTTGATTCCCTTAGATCAGATCAAGGTACAATACTTGGGGTGTACCATCTTTACCATTGTCCATGATACATTGATGTTCCACCCACCATCTACCTGGTGCAAGACCGATAAATTGTTTTTTTGCACCGCTGGTAGCTCGCTGCATAACCCAGATGATGCCATCTCGGCTAAGCCTCCATTGGTGGATACATTCATTATTCATAACATCACCGATACAATCCATGATTCCGGAAGCAGAACCTTGTTTAATACCATAGACATTCTTCTGTTTTATCGCCTGCCCTCTGACCTTAAAGCCCCCACTGACACAAATAACTTCCGCATTAACGGGGTCCAATCCCATTGCTGCTGCGAACGTGCCCATTACCGCCTTCAAGGCTACATTGACAGCATTCCAGGCTGGCGTTTTCGCAACTCCGATAGCTGCATTAAAGGTTGCAATTAAAGCCAAAATCGCAGTAACAGTGCCGATAGGTACGCTAACCCATGTGCTGGTAGAAAATTTTAAGGTAACGGCTTTTGCCTTAACTCCGCGATTCGGGTCCTTGCTTTTAATGTTTAATGCCGGTGTCAGAATATGAATAGCGGCTGGCTTGCTCATCAGGATGATGTACACATGTCCTTTGTAATTGGTCGCCTTTAGATAGGTCTTTTTGTTGTGGTCATAGACCTCAATTGTTTTTACGTCTTTCATATTTATTTAATTAATTAGTTTCAAGGGAATTTAGGAATTTCTCAAGGTCGTTATGCGACAACCCTGTCTTCTTCATCATCAGTGCCCAGCGAATGTGTTCGCTGCCTTCAAGATGTTTCAAGTCTTCTTTAGTAAGGCTTGGGTAAGCCTTGATGATTTTAGGAATCAATTTATTCCATCTTTTCTCGTAAGCACTTTCATGCTGTTCGGTTTCTTCATCTGTGATGTCGAATTCTTCTTCGACTTCGGTTACTTCAATTTTCTTTGCCATTTTATTATTTATTAAATTGTTATACTATTTTATCTAATTTTTCTGACCGCAAAATTACTGCCTTTTGAAAGGGTGAGTGTTATATAATTCATGAAAAGACTTACATAATTCACGAGTACTTATAGCTTATTACTTTTAATAGAATTTACCAAATCACTCATCCTTTCATTGATATTGCGCTTCGATTGTAACCAGGTACTATCATTATATGCATAACTTCTGATGGTCTCAGTGAGGTCATCATTTCTCTGTTGCAGCACACCTAATTTATTGAAGTAATCCGTTGTCCCTTTCTTCTTATCCATTGACGCATTACCTTTAAGTTCAGCAATCATTTTCTGATTAATATTAATTTGTTTTTCCCAATCTTTTCTTGCACTAAAGAATATTTCGGCGGAGTCCTTTTGGGCTTTAATAGCGGAGTCCTGATTTGACTTCGACAGGTCACTATTCGCATTGTCTAATTTCTCTTGCGCATTGATTTGTTTATCCTGCGGGCTTTGGCACCCGATGATACTTGCAGCAATAAAAACCACTGCGATAATTACATTAATTCTTTTCATTTTATTAATTTATTTCTTGTTAAATATGTTTAGTTTTTAGAAGCATAATTTTTAATATCTTCTTTTATTTTTACCAATAAATCCATAAAGCTATTAGCTTTATGAGATCGTGCTACCGCCTTATCAAGCTTTCCTGTTTCATAATGTTTCACCGCTTTCAAATGATGTTTTGCCGCCGCCGCGTGATATACAGCCGCCATCTTATGATTAGCAATTTCTTTTACATGCTTGACTGAAGCAATTGCTGGCTGTGCCTTTTGAACGATTTCATCTTTCTTGGCTACCACAACTTTCTTTAATGTTTCAACTTTCTTTGCCGGTGTTACGATTTTCTTTTCCATTTTTTTATATTTTTTATATTATTTAATTTCTTGTTTTATGACCTCTGATTTATTCTCTTTTTCACGTTGCAAAATTACCACCAAATGCAAGGGTGAGTCTTATATAATTCTTTAAAAGACTTACATAATTATGATGTTTTTTTATTGCATAATAAGATAAAAAAGAAGATGAAAGAGATGTCTCAAAGGGTGACATTATTAGATTGTGAGGTATAGCTTGAAAAGCCTGTCGGGCATGGTAACCCGATCCTCCTGACATTGTTATTTTACTTTGCTTATTCATCAATTTTCTTTTTAATCTTATACTTTTTGTTGGGATTATCCTTGTTTAATATTTTAGCTTATCAACTTTTGTTTATTCGATTCTCCGCGTTGTGCTTCCATTGCCATATAGGCATGCCCATGCGATTTCAGAACATGTTGATATGCCTTATCATGGTCACCAATTTCATGAGACCTCGCCGCAGCCCTGCGATGCTTTGCAGCCTCCTCATAATGCTTTGCAACGATATTATGATGCTCCATCAAACTAAGATTTTCTTCTGAAGAACTATCAACTTCTTCTTTGTTAATTGATATTACTTTTGAATCCATTTTATTGTATTTTTAATTGTTTAATTATCCTCTTTTAAAGGTATTGGTATCTACCATTATTGACGCTGCAAAATTACCACCGATTGAAAGGCTTATTGTTACATAATTCATGAAAAGACTTACATAATTCACATCTTATTTTTTTGTGAAATGATCTTTCACAAAAGCTAATTGCTGGTTCACGGTCATCTTATCAGTGGAAGCAAAACCTATCTTGATATTCGCAAATAAATGATCCTCCATCAAGAGATTAAACAACTCCACTTTTGCATCCGTCGGACCAAAGAGAATTACCTCATCATAGCCTTTAATAACCTCTCCAAGTTTCCTGTAATATTCCGATTGTTGATGCTGCTCCTTGTTATGCATCAAGTGCTCACTCTTGCCCAGGCTGTGCTCTTTGACATCATGAGTGAATTTCGATTCAATCGTCTTTGACTCCCCTGATTCATTTGCGAATTCCATTAAGTGTGCACTGGAATGATCCATGCAAATACCCAAATTCTTTTTAGTTTTCATATTCATATTTAATATTATTATTTATCATAAATTAAGAAATGTAAGTGAAAGATTCCTGGACAATATAGCAAGCAGCCATCAATAAAACAATGATTAAACTCGCTCCAATATAATACACAAATCTTTCCATAGTATTTATATTTTATTTATTTGGTAATCCTTCTTCCTTGGTTTTGTCAGCCTTGGTATCAATGCCGGTGCTATCAGGCATTATCTCCAATTTCGATTTCTCTTGCGATGTTCTCTTTACCGTTTTATCTGCATCGCAATCGCTGCCGGATTTATCATTGTTATTATCAGGACTCGTGCAGTCTGCTGACGTTTGAGGGTTATGTAACTCCTCGTTACTATTATTCTTTTCTGTTTCTTTCATTTTATTATTTATTATTATTTAATCAAAGAATTTCAGACCTTGCAATGCCATAAACAAAAGCATCGCAAGGTCATCCATTCATCTGCTCATCGCTTAGCTATTGCTAGCATGGTTTTGTGCATCTTCTCTCGAAGCATCACTTGCAAGAGAAGCAAATCCGTGAGCCTTAACGGTGCTCGAAGATGCTTTCTCATGTTCACCAGCTTCATGAAACTTCGCTGCATCAAGGTGATTTTTCGCAGCTTCTTGATGATTCTTTGCTGCTTCTTTGTGAATCTCACTTTGTTTAAGATTCTCTTTTGAAGAGCCTTTCGACTCTCCATTTGAAGAGTTCTTGGACTCTTCTTTCTTTGGGGTTACAACTTTACTTTCCATTTTTTTAATTAATTAATTTGTTTAATAATCCCTGATTTCACATAGCTTCTGTTCAGGTTACCACCGCGTAGCTCCGGCACTTTATTTATTCTAATCAGATAAATTTTTCACGCTGCAAAATTACCACCATTTGAAAGGGTTAGTGTTATATAATTCTTGAAAAGACTTACATAATTCACACACGATTTATAATGGTTAAAGCGGACGAGTATTTCCTTGAATTACTCTTAGAATCACTGCGATAAGCGCAATAACAAGAAGGATATGAATGATGCCTCCTGCACCATATCCGACAAAACCAATGAGCCAGCAGATGATTAATACTACGGCTACGATGTACAATAAATTCCCCATGATTTTAAATTATTATTTATTAATTCTTGATTTATAAAGAAGCACTTTGAAAGTCAGAGATCACCTTGTGAATCTCCTCTTTTGTTTTGCCTAATTTGATTTGAAGATGACCCAACAACTCATCTTCCTTGCCTTCCTCCAACAACAAATCGTTGTCTGTAAGGATGGCATATTTTTGCTTGAGCTTGCCTTTTGTCTCATTCCAGTTACCTGTTAATTCAGTTCCGTTTTTCATTCTGATTTATTTATTTTAAATTATTATTTAATGATTAATTTAACCGTTTAATTAGGGATGATTCTTGCATTTGGAAAGTTAGACAGCCACACTTCAAAAGCTGACATATCCTTGACAGTTACCACTGTTCTTGGGTCCAATTGAATCTTTATCCTTTTCAAAGGATCCAGTATCCTGATGGATGCTGATGTTTTCATTTTTTTTGTTCTACTTCTCATTGTATTAATTTTTTGAAGTGATTTTAAAAAGAGTCCTACAGATGGCAGGACTCCTTTCTTTCTAACCAATTCTTTTAATAAAAACTACTCTTTATATTTTTGTTATTCTTTTAACGACATTCGTTTTATCATTAAAGATTCTAATGAAATAAATTCCGGCGGACAGCTCTTTCAGAGACACTGTATAATAGTCATTCGTAAGCCTGTCGGTAATCAGTACTTGCCCGGCAATGTCAAGCACATTGAAGTAAGTTGCATCATCTGTGATTGTACCTGATTTGATAATAACATTATCTGATGAAGGGTTTGGATAAAGCTCAACTTCATTAGCAATAGCAGCTATTTCAGGGACATTGGTAGTAACCGTAGCAGGATCAAATACTGCGAAAGGACTTAACGACATAATGCTGTCTCGGGTAGTGCTCCATAGACCTCCAACAAGCATCGCAGGACCATGTGCATAATAATTCCAGGCGGATGAAGTGTAGTGAGATATGTATGACATGGATCTGTCGAAAGCATTGATTTCAGAGGCAGAAGCCCACATCAATGACATACTCAAATTAAGACCTGAAGTAATATCTGTTTCAAAATACCAGGTCGCATTTACCACAGGTTGGTTAACAGAAATCTCTGTTCCCATGCCAATGGTTCCTTGTGAATAGACAGTAGAATCAACACTTGCCATTAAAATTCCACTTGTAGAAGTTGCATGTAAAAGAAGGGTAGCAGGGTAATACATCGCCATAGTACCGATAGGGAAAAGTGTAGAATCAACTGCACCTGCAATCATGTGCCTGGCAAGAACAGCATTCAGGCTTGTAACAACATAAGAGGTAGCACTCGCCCCGGTAATAGTGCCTAAGACACCCATTTGTAAAGTATCAGCTACGAGATAAACTTTGCCAGCCAATAGATGCAAAGAGTCAGCAACGTTCATGTTTGTATGGACACGAACATTACCATTATTAGCGATGTTCACTGTGAAATTCCTTACAGTATTCCAGTTCGCAACAAAGTTCAATGCGCCTAAGACAGAACTTTGTGTATTAATCGTAAGACTTGAAGTAGAATCAGAATATAGCATCCCTGATCCAATGTTAGAGATTTGTCCGGAAACAGTGAGGTTATGCCCATTCAAATTTAAGTTTCCACTTGCTAAAGTCAGGGTATCCATAACAACGATACTGCTTCCCAAAGAAACCATGTTTCCTGCTCCTACACTGACATTTACGTTGTTTAAGAATGCTCCGTTTAATTCCGCACCGGTAGTCGCAGAGGCGGTCATGTAATTAACATTATAACCTAAGGTAAGGTTCAATGCTCCGGTACCGGTAAGGGCAAGGGTACCGCCTGCAACATTAATGATTGCATTGTTTCCCAACGCAAGTGTGCCGGCAGTAAAAATTGCTAAGTTTCCTCCCGAAAGAGTCAGCACATTCGATACTGTCATCGTTGCAGTTGATACTAATGCCGTAGCCCAGCTGTTCACAGTATTCGCTGTGAAATTACCAACAAAAGTCATGGTAGCTGCAGCACCGAAGACTACACTATCAACATTAATAGTGGCGGTAGTAAGGGTGCCTGCCAAGGTTCCTTGAGTAACCGTCAAAGCATTGCTTGCAGTGGAGGACAAGGTCCCCAGAACGGTGATTGAAGACAATGAACCATTTAAGGTAACATCATTGTCCATCGTTACATTAATTCCGGCAGGGATGGTTATCTGATCGCCGGTGTTAATTAAGGAAGGCACTGTACCTCCCCACGTCGCTGTTGCGCTCCAATTTCCTGTAGCTACTGCGGTAAATGTTGCTCCAAAGGCAACTGTTCCGAAAAGCATTATTGCTACTAACAACATGCTAAACATTTTCATTTTTTGTACTTGATTTCTCATTTTTTTAATTATTATTTTTTTACTTTTTAATTCCTGATTTCACATAGCTTCTGTTCAGGTTATATCCGCGTAGCTCCGGCTTTATTTAATTCAATTTCTATCACTTTTTCAACGCCGCAAAATTACCACCGATTTAAAGGGTGAGTGTTATATAATTCTTGAAAAGACTTACATAATTTGCATATACCATCTGTCCGTTATTCATAAATTCTTAATTGACAGATTGGGCAATAACATCCTTAGAAAGCTTTGCTGAATTTTGTTTCTGAAGTTGATTCATAACTATTCTTTCCATTCTGAAAGGCACGGTATAAACCCGAAGGCGTGCTTTTAAGGGAGAGTTTCTAAAACCTAAAACATGGCAATACTCTTTCAGTAATGTTGCTGCTAAAAGATCAACACCATGATCTTCGACACGCCTTGCATTAAGGTGAATAAGGTTTTGTTTATCTGTCCTGGATTCATCTTCTTTCGATGAAAAATCAAAGGCTACTTTAAGATCAATCATGCTTTCCGATTTTGAATAATTCCCTTGACCTGACCTAATCATATCAATGATCTCACAATTACTCTTTCCATGTTTCCTCAAGCATCTTACCTTTAAAAATGCAACTTCAAATTCTTTAGAATTAACCAAAGGAATCAGCAAAGAAACTGCGCTGTCAAGTCGTGCCTGAAGAACAGGATTATTAAATTCAGTAATTGCATTACCGGTGCTATCAAATGGCTGCACTCGGATGTTTGTTTGACCAAGACAAATGCTTGCGGTCAGGATAAAAATTATGCTTAATGTTCTCATTTTATTTTGTATTTATTTACTCTTCAATCTTTAAATTTTCAACGCTGCAAAATTACCCTCAATTCAAAGGGTGACTGTTACATAATTCTTGAAAAGACTTACATAATTCCCACACTTCAAATCATAATAACTATTATTCTTTTATTGTGATGCCAACCTTCTTCTAATTTCGTAATTTGGTCCTCTATATTAAGTCTAATAGCTTCTTTATTGGAAGACATAGTTTCTTTATAAATCTCGTTTCTTTTTTTTATATTGAAAATAATGTCTAAAAAAAAGAGCAGCCTCACTTGTTAAAATATTGGGTTTGTGACTTGCCATTTTCGATAAAATTCTTGGATAATTATTCTCATATTCTCTAAAACCTTCCTCTTCAAAATAATCTTGATTGTTTAGTTTTTGTAATTCAAATTGCATTGGTTTTTTTATTCTATAAAAATTAGGCTTGTAGCATACAGAAGATA
>Ga0206829_10146_pt1 | contig 26312 bp, 25 predicted proteins | sample Alteio_BWOrgCont_75_FD_152862 | JGI IMG/M metagenome (GOLD analysis project Ga0206829, IMG submission 152862) | Enriched cells from forest soil in Barre Woods Harvard Forest LTER site, Petersham, Massachusetts, United States -... | ecosystem: Environmental > Terrestrial > Soil > Temperate forest >... | reverse complement strand
TTAGATTTTAATTGTACTTTTGCCATCTCAAAAAAAAGTAAGAATTCTAATACGAAATAAATAAATGAAAAAGTCAAGCAAGGAAAATACCGGAACGCATTTAGTTCTAAACCCTTTTGAAAAGGCGATGGACAGTAGCGTGGATAATGCCGCCACGATCTCGGCTTCGGTGTTGAATGCCTTATATAATGCAAGACTGTCAGATACCAGAATTTTGGCTCTGTACAACTATTACCTTGCCCTCAATACCCCCGTGCAAGATGCCGCAATAGCGCAGGCAGCCGGTATTGTCGAAAGGGTAGCCGCCACAAAGGCAGTTGTGGATACGGTGGAAGGTATGCAGCCTTATGTTCATGCCATTTTTCTTGGAATCGAAAATGTGTATCCTAAAGGCAGCCCTAATTACAACCGCCTGTTGATTGGCGGCACGGAAGGTTTTTATAAACACTCCAGAAATGCCAAAGTTACCCGCCTCAATGCCTTGGTTGCAGCTATCGGCAGCGATGGTTCGCTGGCTGCGGTGAAAATTTTGGTGCAAAATCTGGCAACGAATCTTGGCGGAAATATCACTTCGCAATCAACCGAGAAAACCAATGTCAAGACCGATGCCGCTACCGTGAAAAGTGATATTGCTGCTGCTACCACAGGTCTATGGTATGTTTATTTTGGGCTGATGATGGTTTATATAACTAATGTCGCTTTGGCAATAGCTTTTTTCCCAATGGAATTTATTTATAAAGCAGCTAAACAAACCATCAAGACAGTCTATGTTCCTAAAGCTACTATCAAGAAGATTCTTAGCCACCTTTTCAAAGTTGGCGAAACTTTTACAGCCAAGAATAATGGTACGGTGGATTTATGGATAGGCTTGGCAGAGACCTCGACGAGTGATGTCTTGGTTTGGTATCTCTTGCCAGCGGGAGCGACGGTTACGGATATTGCTTATAGTTTATTGGGGAATCCAACTTTTAAATTTGTAATGACAAAGAACGCAAGCCTTACTACTGCGGGCGATTTGACGTTTACTGTCAATGGAATATAATTTCAATTAGGAATTAGAAATTAAAAATTAGGAAGCCCTCCGATAGAATTTCGGAGGGCTTTTTTTTTGAATAAAATTTACTTAATTTTGCGCCATTAATAATTAAAAAAATAATAAGAATGAAATCAATTATCACAATTTTCGCCCTTGCAGTGCTCTTTGCAGGCTGCATGCCAAAAGAAAACAAAACAGATCAACAGATCGAAAAGAACAAAGCCGCCATGCAGGCATTTGCTGATGAAGTTATCAACAAGCACAATGCTGCCATGGTTGATTCACTGTGTACCGCAGATTATGTCGAACACACATCCGATCCTATGCAGAAAACGGATCGTGAAGGATTAAAAAAATCTATGGCAGATTTGATTTCCGGCTACCCGGATGTGCATGTTACAACAAACTTTGTTGTTGCCGACAGCAACACAGTGGTATCCCATTACACAATGACAGGCACCAACACCGGAGCAATGATGGGTATGCCCCCGACGAATAAAAAGATGAATATTGACGGTGTCAGCATTGTCAAATTTAAAGACGGAAAACGTGCCGAACATTGGTTATTTATGGAAGAAATGAAGTTGATGGAGCAAATGGGAATGATGCCAGACATGAGCCAAATGATGGCGGCGAGCGCGAAGCAGGACTCCAGCAAAATGAAAATGGATAAGAAGGATGTAAAGAAAATGGGGAAGAAATAATTTCCAGATTTAATATTTAAGAAAGAGCCTCTCTATTCGAGAGGCTTTTTTGTTTTTCACCCAGAAGGAACTGAAATAATAATACCGCCAATTCGTTACCTTTGCAGTCGAATAATAATATAAAATTAGAATGAAAAGAATCTTTTTTGTCATCATCGTTTTGATGTTCCCGATACTTCTTACTGCACAGGTTGCGGATAGTTTGTTAGTACAGTTTTCCGGAGTGGTAGTTACTGCGGATAGCCTGGTGCCCGTGCCTTTTGCTACCGTAGGAATAAAAAGTCAATGGCGCGGAACGATCACCGATTTCTATGGATTCTTTTCATTGGTGGCACAGAAAAAAGATACTATCGAATTCTCCGCATTAGGCTTCAAGAAGATGAAATATATCATTCCCGATACCCTGAAACAGAATCATTATTCATTGATACAGATGATGTCGAGAGATACTATCACATTGCACGAAGCGGTGATTTATCCGTGGCCCACAAAGGAACAATTCAAATCAGCCTTCATGGCATTGAGAGTGCCTGATGATGCCATGTCCCGTGCTCAGAAGAACCTCTCCAGACATGAGATGGCTCAAGCCGGAAAGAAGATAAAAATGGATGGACAGGCAAACCAAATGTATGCCCAGACACAGGAACAAAGCCGCCTGTATTATGCCGGACAATTGCCTCCTAATAATTGGTTGAATCCTATAGCCTGGGCTCAATTCATTCAATCATGGAAGAACGGAGATTTTAATAAAAAGAAGAGCGACGACTCGGGGGAATAAAATAATTATAAATTATGAATGCTGAATTATAAATTTATCATCATCTCAATTTATAATTTAGCATTCATAATTCATAATTTCCCTAACTTTGCAATGCAAATTATTCTATCGCTCTCTATGCAAATAGAGGGAGGAAAGTCCGGGCAACAAAGGGCATCATACTTCCTAACGGGAAGGATCCGACAACGGTTCGGAGACAGAAAGTGCCACAGAAAATAACCACCTCGTTCATGGCGGGGAACGGGTGAAAATGTGAGGTAAAAGCTCACGCTCCGGTGTAGTGATACATCGCAGGGGTAAACCTTATGAGTTGAAAAGCCAAATAAACTCCGGTCAAGGGCGGCTCGCCCGAATGCTTCGCAAGAAGATGCCGGAGAGGGTAGGCTGATAGAGGTTTCGGGCGACCGGAATCCCAGATAAATGATAGGACACGACAGAACCCGGCTTACAGATTTGCATTAAGACCGTCAAGGGAAACTTTGGCGGTCTTTTAGTTTTATTAGTTGGATTGTTCAATGTTAAAATGTTCTTTTGTTCTTAATTATACCATTTATAAATCCAAAAACGTTCGAAAAATGGAGTTGTAAACAGTATGAGATGTCAGCTTTATTATATTGTTTTCAGCTACAAATTTTCTGATGATTGGATGTAAAAAATCACGAAGCTCATTCATGGACTTAAAAACTTGAAGATTGATTTCTCGTTTTAAAACCCACCAGACCTTTTCTGCCGGGTTTAATTCAGGACTGTAAGGAGGTAGAAACATTAAAACGATATTCTCTGGTATCTTTAATCCTTTTGCTTTATGAAAAGCGCCATTGTCAAGGAACATAATTTTTAATTCGGCAGGTTTTTGAAGCGTGAATATATCTAAGAATTTTTGGAACGTCATTGAATTACAATAAGGCTGAATTCAAGCAGTTTTTCAATGCCTCTGTCAATATATGATTTGCGCCATCGTTGAGCAGTGTCAGGATCAACTCCTAATTGTTTTGCTAATTCCATTTTACTCAATGGAACTTATGATTTTTTCAACAGGATAAGCATTTGAATACGTTTCTTCAAGTGAACAGGATGTTTCTTTAAACAAGACTTTAAATAAGGTAAGTCTTCTTTGATAATAATGTTGAGGGGTTTTGCCATAGGGAGGCAAAATAAAAAAATATTTCTATTAGGAGAAATACTGAATTCAAAAATCTTTCAACAACCAATTGTTTAAAATTAGTCGGATTTGTATTTAGAAATGGTATAAGTAATCAGAACATCGTGTTCCGCTCCATCATCAATAAGAGTAATAATTTTATCTTCCTGATTCACTCCATCAACTTTAACAATCATTTCGCCTGTACCCGTTTCCTGCTTCACTGTAATGTGGTAAATCGTATTCATGTATCGGTAATGTACCTTAAATGATTCCCATTCTGTAGGAACACAGGGAACCAATTTAAGTTTGTTTCCCTCCTGTTTCAGACCAAGAAAGGATTCTGTAATAAGCCGATACATCCATCCTGCCGAGCCGGTGTACCATGTCCAGCCGCCGCGTCCTTCATGGGGTGCACGTCCATATACATCTGCTGCTATCACATAAGGTTCAACTTTATAGATTGCAATTTCTTCAGAAGTTTTGCCATGGTTAATCGGATTTATCATGTTCAACAATTCCCATACACGCTTGTTATCGCCCAATTTAGCAAAGGCGATAATCATCCATACGGCAGCATGTGTATATTGCCCGCCATTCTCTCGAACTCCAGGAACATATCCCTGAATATAACCAGGGTTTATCTTTGATTTATCGAATGGAGGTTCTAATAATTGGATGATACACGAATCCTTTTGTACAAGTTTGTTATAGGCTGATTCCATAGCGGTATTCGCTCTTTTCTTATCTCCTCCTCCTGACAAAACAGACCAGCTTTGAGCAATGGAATCAATTTGACATTCTTCATTAACTGAAGAACCAAGGGGAGTTCCATTATCAAACCAGGCACGCTTATACCATTCTCCATCCCATGCGTTTTTATCAATGTTGTCCTTTAATATCTGCGCTTCTTTTTTACATTCATCAGCAAATGCTGAATCATTATGCTGTTGTGCAATGTCAGCAAATCGGATAAGAATATCATAAAGGAAAAATGCCATCCAGACACTTTCGCCTTTTCCCTGATTGCCAATCTTATCATAACCATCATTCCAATCTCCTGTGCCAATTAAGGGAAGTCCGTGTCCACCAAAATTTAATCCGTGTTTGATTGCCAAAACGCAATGGTCATAAAGGGTTGATGAATTCAAAGATTTAATAGGAAAATCATAATAGGATTCTTCGCCGGGATTTAATTGACGACCCTCAATAAAATTTGATAATTCATCCAGAATAGCCGAGTCCCCCGTATGTGAAATATAAACGGCAGTTACAAAAGGCAACCAGAGATAATCGTCAGAGCAACGTGTACGCACTCCCTGACCGAAAGGCGGATGCCACCAGTGTTGCACATCACCTTCTTTAAACTGACGGGAGGCAGAAAGCAAAATCTGTTCGCGGGCAATTTCAGGTTTGACATGAAGCAATGACATCACATCCTGCAACTGATCTCTGAAACCAAAAGCCCCACCCGATTGATAAAAACCACTTCGCCCCCAGAGACGAGAAGAAAGAGTTTGGTATGTAAGCCATCCATTGACAATAATATTAATAGCCTTGTCAGGAGTTTCGACTTGCAAAGAACTAATAGTTTTTTTCCAGTAGTCTTTTACCTTTTCAAAAGATTCCTTTGCAGCCTCGCTTCCCCTGAATTGTCGGACGATTGCATTCGCTTCACCTGCATCCTTTCCAGCCCCGAGTCTGAAAATAATTTCATGTTCTTCACCATCCGCTAAATCGAAAGGAACCTGAATTGCAGCGCATGGATCTAAGGCAAGCCCTACTCTTCCTGAAAGTTTTAATCTTGACATAGCATCAGGGTTTTTCAATGTGCCATTGCGACCAATAAATTCAGTACGGTCGCAGGTAAAGGATTTCTTCAGATAATCAACATCAAAAAAAGCAACCCGATGAGAGAATCCTGTGTTGTATTGATTTTTCGCAAAGATTGCTCCGCTGTCAGGATCAACTTCGGTATGCGTGTGCATTGCGGCTTTCATTCTGTTCGTATCAAGAACCCATTCTATATAGCCTGTAGCAGAAAGCTTCCGTGTTCTTCCTGATTGATTGCGTATTTTTAAAACTGTAAATTTAACAGCAGATTCAATATCAACATAGACTAACATTTCTGTGTATATTCCATCTTCGATATGTTCAAAGATACTGTAACCAAAGCCATGACGAGTGAGATAAGAAGATTCACCACCGGTTGGCAGAAGAGTGGCAGACCAGAAATGCCCGCTTTCATAATCACGGATATAAAATGCTTCTCCGCATGAATCAGTAACGGGATCATTATTCCAGGGAGTGAGCCTCAATTCATGGGCGTTTTCAGTCCAGGTATAGGATGATCCGCTTTCTGAAATAACTGTTCCGAAATTTGGATTTGCAATTACATTCACCCAGGGAGCGGGGGTTCTGTTTTTGTCTTCAATGGAAATAATATACTCGCTTCCATCGGCTGAAAAACCGCCCGATCCATTAAAAAATTGCATGTTTTCAGGTAAAGGAATTGATGCTAAAGAAGTTTTATCAGTTTGTATTGGTGTGATATAAGGGATAACGACTTTTGTATGCGGTCTGCGTTTAATATGGTCAGCTAATGACCCGCCATTATCGGAAATATTAATTCGAGCTACAGTTTGAAATAATATGCGATCCTCATTAGATATCTGATCGGAAGCTCTGACAAAAATACCTCCGTGACGATCTTTAAATTCGAGTGGAATGAGTGCTTCAATTTCATCTTGAAATTCCTGCCGATAGCCATTATGCTCTTCGTTCCAAATGACCAAATCGACAGCAAGCCCTTTTAAACGCCAGTAGGAATGCGCCTGTATAAGTTGCCTTAGCAATTGCATATTAGCCTGCTTTTCCATTTTCAAAAGAACAATAGGCAAGTCTCCTGAAATGGAATAGCCCCATAAACCAGATTGTCCGCGATGATTATTAATCAGAATGGCAGGCTCTGCACGAAATGCTGAATTGGTAAATAGTATGGAACTTGCCAGTCGTCCATACATTTGTGCATCACCTTCCGAAGCATTTATTTGTCTTAGCACCACCTGACTATGAGTCCATGCCAATTCAAAAACACGGTCTTTATGATGTTTATCCTGATACTTATCAATCAGACTTTGACAAACTTCTTTAGTATCAGCTATGCCGATGACCATATCAACAATAATCGCTTCATCCGGCTCAAGAGTTATTTTATATCGGATAGCAACTATAGGGTCTAAAACTGAACCTTGATTTCCTGACAGAGGACCTGAATAGTCCATCACTTGTGGGTTTACCGTTGTATTTCCGCGACCAATAAATGCATTCCTATCAGTTTCGAATGAGATTTCTTCAGGTTCTTTTCCATGCAGAATCATCAGATGAAGCATCCATGGCGGTTTTTCATCAGAAGAGCGAGGTCGTCGGGTACAGATAATTGCATGTTGAGGAGCGAGAATCTCCGTTTGCACAAAGAGATTGCTGAATGCAGGTTGCATCAAATCTGAATCGGGATCGGCGAGGACTACTTCAGCATAACTCGTAACCTCAATAGTTCTGCGGATTTTGGAATAGTTTGTTATGTGGACTCGCCGCATTTCTATATCGTCTTCAGGGGAGACAGCTATTTCGGTGTAGGTTTCTATTTCGTTATGTACAGTGCGAAAGTCAGCACGACCCTGAGAAAATGCAGCTTCGTATTTATCGCCTTTTTTAAGTGTTGGCTGATGGGTATTTGACCAGTATGATTCACTATTTAAATCTCGAATATAACAAAATGTACCCCAATTATCACAAGTCCCATCCTCACGCCAACGGGTAACAGCAATATCTTTCCAACGACTGTAACCTGCTCCCGAATTTGTAATCATTACATGGTATCTGCCATTGGATAATAATTGCACTTCCGGTATTAAGGTGTTTGGCGTATTGATTATTCTTGTTTCTGAGCCGCTTGCCACATAGTTGATATCAGCAATCTCTGTTGTATGTGCATAGAAGGCTGTTGATTTAGGAATTCGCTCTTGCAGTAATAAAAGAGTTGCCTTAAATTGTGGTTCCGCTTCAAATAATTTTTGCATGGGTTTGTCAAGAAGCAGGTATGCCAATGACAGCAAACTCATTCCCTGATGATGTGCCATATAAGAATAAATAACAGCGTTGGATTGCCCCGTTTGCAATCGTGACGATGTATAATCTATAGCTTCATAAAATCCATATTTCCCTTCAAATCCTTTTTCGTGAAGCAATTGCAGATTTCTACATGCTTTTTTCGGTGCTACCATAAGTGCAAGTGCTGTTGCATAGGGAGCAATGACGGAATCTTCTTCAAGACCACGTTTCAATCCCAAGCCAGGCGCACCAAATGCACGATATTGATAATTGGAATTAGCATTGAGCATATTAAACCCTGATTCTGAAATTCCCCAGGGTAAACCTGTTTGTTTTCCATAATCAATCTGCCATTGCACTGCCGCTTTACAGGTTTGATCAAGAAGCGTATTTTCATAAGTAGGCATTACCAAAAGCGGCATAAGATATTCGAACATAGAACCACTCCAGGAAAGGAGAATTGGTTCTCCTTCCACATTGGTTAGTAACCTTGATAATGCAAACCAACTCTCTTCAGGAAGTTTTCCCTGGGCAATGCCAAGGAAGACGCAAAATCTTGCTTCTGATGCAAGCAAATCATAAAAACTTGCATCAATATGATGTTCCTGAACATTATAACCAATAGTGAACAGATTGCTTGATTTGTCACATAAGAAATCCCATTCCACTTCTGACAACTCACTGCATTCATCGGCAAGATTTTCGGCTTCAAAAATCTGAGATTCCGCCAGATGAATTGATTCGGTTAAAGCAGTTTTGAATGATTCAAGCCAACCACTTTCACTTGAGGTGTTGTTTTGTATTTGATGATTATTTAATTCTACCTGTAATTCTAAAGCTGTTTTTAATAATTCTGTCAAAGTTGTGTCTGCTTTCAAAGAATCAACATCCGTGAATTGAGTTGGAGCTTCCATTAATAAAAACCAAGGAGTAAAAAGCTTTAAATCTTCATTCAATTGTTCTATTTGTTCTTTAAGCACCTGTTTCCACCAATAGGTTTCACTCTCTTCATCATTAACCGTTTTTTCAAGAATAGAATCAAAATCCTTCATCAATTTCTCCATGAAAAGTTTTACTTCTTTAAAGGTTACTAAATCAGCTTTACATGCAGCCTCCAAATCAACTTTAAATTGCTTGAATAACTCAACATCTTTATCTTCTAATGTATCTGTAAAGGCAAGAAATGTATCCCGCAATCCTTCAAATGATTTCAGGCCAATTATTTTTTTATGAGGCACTGCAAGTAAACCTTGTTTTATTATCAGCAAATGCCCTGCAAGGTTTCCACTATCCACAGTAGAAATATATTTTGGCAATAAAGGACTCAACGATTGGGTATCATACCAATTATAAAAATGCCCTTTATATCGCTCCATTTTCTTCATGGTGTTTACTGTCTTCTTAGTTCTTTCAAAAAGCTGCCTTGCATTTATGTATCCGAAATCGTAGGCACATAAAGTTGAAAGTAGCGACATTCCTATATTAGTAGGGGAAGTTCGGTGAGCTATTTCTTCAAAGGGTTGCTCCTGAAAATTATCAGGTGGTAACCAGTTGTCTTCCTGCCCGACAAAACGTTCGAAAAAACTCCAGGTTTTCCTTGAAAGTCTTCGAAGGAAAACGTTTTGCTCATCAGAGAGAATAGTTACTTCCTTCGGCATTGGCTTACTTGTAAACCAGGTAATAAAAGGTGTAATTATCCATAGCAGTATAATTGGTCCCGCTATGATTAACTTGGATGGATGATGAATCTCCAAATAAATAAATACTGCTAAGGCAAGAAAAGGCTCAACCCACATTGAAGTATAATAAGTGAGCAGATCGGTCTTATTAATTACTTCCTCCTTAACTGATGGATTCCATTCCAAAAGTTTTTTTCTCGTAATAACCATTCTCCATATCGTTCGCATTATTGCTGCTAAATTGGAAAATGCCTCGTAGGGGAGACATATAAGTGAGAATAAAGTTTTCTTGAGTATTTCAGCAATGTTTCGAATTGTATTTTTAAAATGATGAGAGAAGATTACATCTTTTGGTTTATTAATCGCATCCCAAATGGTTGTAATAATAACGGGAAGAACTATTATCGCTGATACTGCAATCGTCCAGAACCAGGAAGACGGCAATGCCACCCAACCTAAAATTATCAAAACAGTAAGTGCCAATGGAACAAGGCTGCGCCTGATATTGTCAAATATTTTCCATTTGGATAATCCTGAAATTGGATTCTTATACCATCGCTTTCCATTACCGGGAACCATCGGTAAAAACCATGAGAAAATCTGCCAGTCACCTCTTATCCATCGCGAATTTCTTTTCCTGTCAGTACGATAATTAGGTGGATATTTCTCGAACAATTGTACATCGCTCAACAACCCTGAACGGATGTAACAACCTTCAAGGAGGTCATGACTTAGAATGGCATTTTCAGAAAATCTTCCTTCCAATACTTTCTTAAAAATGTCCACATCATAAATCCCTTTACCAATAAAGGAACCCTCTTCAAATAAATCCTGATATACATCCGAAGATGCCCGTGTATAAGGGTCTATACCAGGTTCATTACCATGCATACGGGTATATACCGAACTTGTTTTTTCAGGTAAACTCACAGTCACTCTTGGCTGAAGAATGCCATAACCTTTAGTTACCCGTTTCTTTGTTTCATTATACCAAGCATGATTCAACGGATGAGCCATTGTTCCAATTAATTTCCATGCTGTCCCTAATGGTAATTGTGTATCTCCATCCAGTGTAATCACATATTTTATCCGCGGAAAAACAGATTGATCACCTACTATAAGAGAAAAACGTTCCTTTGCTCCTCCACGCAACAATGAATTCAATTCAGAAAGTTTTCCACGTTTTCTTTCATATCCCATCCACATATTTTCCTGCGGATTCCAATGCCTCGGACGATGAAAGAGAAAAAATAAATCATGATATTCTCTTTTATATTTTGTATTCAGTGCTTCAATTTTTTGTTTAGCAAAATCCACAAGTGCCTGATCTTCCGGAAGTGTTTCTGCCGAAGCATCCTCAAAATCAGTCAGTAAACCAAAATGTAAATTGTTCTTTCTGTTTGCCAGGAAACGAACCTCTAAAGCCTCGGCTAATTTTTCTATTTCTTCCTCATTCGAAATCATTACCGGAACGACCACCAAGGTGCTGAAATCAGATGGAACTTCATGCGAGAAATCCATTCGTGGCAATATATGCGGCTTAACCCATAAGGTAGAAAAAAAGTTGACAACAGAAATCGCTAACTGACTTGCACAAATAAGTGAAAGAAGAATAATTGTTGCAATTAGCCACGTGTTTTCACAATCCCTATATGCCTTTTTAAAAATAAATGCACTTATTAATACTGTTATTAAAAAGATAAAAGTTAAATACATCGGGAAAGAATACTTTCGGGTAATCAGTCGAAACCTTTGCCCAAATGTCTCCTTCATTTTTGCCAGCTTTTTTGTTTCAGTCACTCCTTCTCCTATCAGGTAATAGCCGACGTGAGATGTGCGATCATCTTTATCATTACTTTGCGCATTGGTTTTCATTAACTGAATTGCAATGCAGGCAACTTCATACTCCGACAGGGTACTTCTTTTTGCAATTTGCTCCACAACATGCCGATAATGATCGCGTGTAGAGAAATCCATTAACCCATAAATCCCCCCATTATCTTCGCGAAGCGTTTGTTCAACAATACTATGTTCTTCAACGAAATCGCGCCAATCCATTGCACCAAGCAAACGAAGGCTGCCGATACTGTTACTTATCGAAACCTGATCTTCCGCCTGTTTTTGAACTTCAGCATTTATCAATTCTATTCCTGTCAATCCATTTTCCGCCAACTGCTGCTCTATCCAGTTAAGAGACATTGCCAATTCAGGACCCTTTCCACGCAACAGACGTGTTAATTCAGATACAAAAGCACCTGTCATCGGAGGATTAGAACGTGCCATATCAGCGATTACAAGTATCAGGTTTTTAGAATCCTTTTCTACTGTATTAATCATTTGTTGAGCCCAGTATTCGGCAAGATTTCTATCAATCCTGTCCAATGCAATACGACTTGAAACACGTCTAAGATTTTCAATCAGCCCCAGGCGAAGCATAATTGGTATCGCCCACAGTTCCCCTAATTGTAAATTTGTTACCGTTTGATAAGCATTCACAAAACCGCTCAGGCTCTCCACATCAATCCTTCCGTCACTATGAGAAATTATTTTGAGACCTATATCATATATTCGCGTTATGGCTCCCGATTTATCATTTAAAAGCTGAGGCAGATTTTCACTGTATCCTTTAGGAAAATGCCTTTTAGCATTCAAAATATTTTCCTCAATAAGGTAGAAATTATCAATCAACCATTCGGCGGCGGGTGTAATCTGATCTTTTCTTTTTATAGAATCTATAATCAGCTTACGTACTTTATGTAGGATGACTTCATTATTCGAAAGCCGTTTCAGTAAATGATCCCGTGCAGGTTTCTCACTAAGTTTATGTGTCTTCGCCAGTTCTATGCCATAACGCTCCAACTTATCAGTACTGAATAACTCTGCCCTTAATGGCTCCTCATTCAAGTAATTAAGTTCAGCATTACCCAACTGAAAAATAGACCTCATACCGGAAATAAGTTCGTGTGCTCCAGGTATTAATTTCATATATTCATTTCCTTTACTACTATAATATTTTTATCAGGGCGCAAAATTAGTGCCATTTGCAAGAGTGAGGCTTACATAATTATTGAAAAGACTTACATAATTCATATCATTAAGAGAGGGTGATTCCAGAAACGTTTTTTTATCCTTTCGGGCATCGTTTAATTCTATCATTTTGATAATTATTTGTTTTATTTGATAATCGTTTTATTGTCCGCCTTGTCCCCCTCTCTTTTGGAGATGGATTAAGGGTGAGGCTCTAAATAAAAAATGCCTCCAGTTTCCCGAAAGGCATTCCTAATTCCTAATTTTTAATTCCTAATTAATCCTTCGTCGGTTCAGTTGTTTCCGGCGTTTCCTCCTCTTCCTCATTCTTTTCCCTCTCAACTTCAGTAATCACGGTATCCTTATCATTAGCAGCAGTAACAACAGCCACTTTAGCAACCTTTTCAGTCATCAAAGGAGTAACCCCAATAACCATCGTAGTATCTATCTTAATAAATTTCCCCGCAGTATATCCGATACTGGTAATTGTTTTATCAATATATCCCACTCTGCTTAATATCAAAGTATAAACATCAGTCTTTAAAGAATTCCATAAAGACAAACCTTTTTTACCACCGATTCTTGGATACCGTGTTCCATCACTACCAACTAATATAACATCATATCCAACTACATCAATACCTGTCAAACTTTCAGCAACATGCAACTCAATACTCTTTTTCCTCGAAACAGTAGAACCGGATTTATAAGCAATAATTATTTGAGAATTAAACATCGCATTAGCTACCTTATAACCAAAAACAAAATTCTTCATAGATGGAAAGTTAGAATTTGTCAAAATCTTGCATTCAATAGCCATTTGCTCATTAGCAGCTTCCCTGATAACCTCTCCATCAGCCCAACCCGTAGTAGAATCATCATAATTAAGAATAGCAGTTGAATAGTTTGTATCCATAAGAGTAGTTACAGGATAAAACTTCAAAATCATATCAGCCACGCAGCTATGAAACATATTACTCACAGCACTATTCCTGTCATAAACATCACCCTTAGCCCCTTTAATCAATTCAGTAAGCGTAAATTTTATTTGACCCAGTTTATCAGGATTGGCAGTAGCAGGAGCCGTATAATATTCAATCATCTGGCTCACAATTATTATTCCCTGTCCTCCCATCAACAGACAATTAAGCGTTTGAGTAGAAGTCAACCCGTTAAGCACAGTCTTAACAATCTCATCATAACCCATAATCAATATAACACGATTATTAATTTCCGTCCTTTTAGCAATCATATTCACATTTGCGCTAAAGACCCCACTATAAGTCACCAGCACAGCCTCTCCTTTATTTGCCCTTTTTATTATCATCAATTTTCCAGCATCCATATCTTTTATCTTTCTTATTTCTTGTTTTGAATTTGTTTTGAATTTCTAATTTCAGATTTATTTCTTTTTCTTGTTTTGAATTTCTTCCTTCTTCTTAATGTCCTTCGTGCCTTAGTGATGAACCCCTTTTTTCAATTTCAACGCCGCAAAATTATCCTTATTTTTCCGAACCACCACTATCAAAAAAATCTTTTCTGATGAATGGCAAAAATCAATTTCATCTTTTCAATAGTAAAATGAAAAATAACATCCTAAATCTAATGATGAATGGCGAAAACGTTCCTCTCTCTTTTGGAGAGGGGTCAGGGGTGAGGCTCTGAAACCCCTATTCCTCAGGCTCCTTAACCTCCACCACCTTAAAATCCAAAACATTCGCCCCATGCGCCATCGAAACATCCACATCATTATAATGCCCCTTAGACACTTTCACTTTTATCTTTTCCGACAAATACAAAACACCCGAATCCTTATCCCTTACAAAAGTCTTGGCATAAAGCATATTCGCAACAAAAGACCTGTGAACCATTATAAAATCAGGGAAAGGCAAATGCTCTAAAATCTTTTCCAAAGTCCCCTCAATCACTATCACCTTACCATCCTTACAATTAATCCGAATACAGTTAAACTGCCCATCATCAATATCAATAAACATAATATCCCTAAACCAAATCAAATATTTTGTACTCCCATTCGACAACAACAACTTCCCATCCTCAAAAACATACTGCACAGGTGCCTTCCGCTTCACAACTGCCTTACTTACGTGCTTTACTTTCTTCGCAAGCGGTTCTTTCTTTTTAGCCATAATTTTTTATTTGGATGCAATTACATTTATTCGCTGCAAGTATTCCTTCCACACATTCATAAGATGTTTTTCAAACCTTTCTTGTATCTTAATCATTAAAATTTCTCGTTTTTATTTTTGCGATTTTCAACAGGGGGAATTTCTTCAATCGTAATCCAATGTTCCACAACCTTTTCCTTTTCTATTCTGAACATATCATAAAAACCCGCCGGATGCCCTTTGAATTGTCCTTCACTTGCCACTAGAACAAAATTGCCTTCCCCTAATACAAGGTGTATAGAAGAATATTGCATGATTGCCCTTCCACCTTGTTGTTCCTGTAATGCTTCTGTCAATGCACTTAGATTATCGGGGAGCAAGGGATTATGTTCGCGGTAATTCTCAACGAAATAGGAAGCGAGTTTCTCAAAATGGTGATTGATTAAAATTTCATTTACAACCTGCTTTGCAAAATCCTTGTTTGCCTCTGTCTTATCTCTGTCGTTAATTGCTATTGACCCATCAATCATGGAATGCCCGCCAGGATTAAGCGGCTGCACTGCCTACAGATTATCCCAATGCTCTACTATTAATCCATTATCAAACCTGAAAATATCAAAACCAATCCGGTGGCTCGATGTATAATATTCCGAATGTACGAATACATATTTCCCATCCTGGAATACCCTTGAAACATTGACCTTTGCACCATCGGGAAGATTAGTTATCAATGTTTTTATACCGCTCGCTCCGTCAGCAATTTTAAGATTGTGCTGAACATATATTTCAGGATTAAGGCACTGAAGTGCCTGTGTATCTTTTGTTGCAAAGCTATTTAACAAAGCAACGACCTTTTCTTTATCTGTCAAGTCAACAACTGTTTTACTTTTGTGTTTTGAAGAACAACCAATTAAAATAATGACTGAAAAAATACATGATATTATCTGTTTCATTTTACAATTTCAAATGACGAAACGATGAGTTGGTATTCTGATTGTCTCTTGTGTGTTTTTTGATTTATTAATATTTTTTTTCATTCAAAATGATCCAGAAAGAATTTGGCTTGTTCTACAAACATCTCAGGGTATTGAAAATAAGAACCATGAGCAGAATCAGGATAATAAGTAAGAACAGCATTGGGAATTTGCGCGAATAGTTTTTGCGATGAAGTGCTATCCATCATTTCATCATTACTACCTTGTATAATCAAAACAGGTTGGTGAATGTCAACTAGGTTTATCGTTACAGGGTCGGTCCCCCAACGGGTGAGTGCTTTAGTCTGCGCCTGTATGGCAGGCAGACTGGTTTCCTTGTCGCGGTCTTCCTTTCTCTCCATCAATCGCTTTAGAGCTGCGGTCAGTTTTGATCTGCTCTTTTCCGATTTGGTTGCAAAAATGAATAAGAAAGTTTCCATTCGGTCCAAACGAAATGCTTTTTCAACCAACTGTGGAAAAGAATGCAACGCCTGAGTACCCTGCGGAGCAGTTCCTATTAAGATTATCTTATGCAATAAATCTGGATTTGTAATAGCCATTGTCTGTGCAATCAAACCGCCCAATGAAAATCCCAGCAAGTCACAATGGCTAATCCCTAATGCAGTAATGATCTTAATAGCATCCCGCGTCATGTCCTTTACATTATCAGGTGTTGTTCCACCAGAATTACCTATACCAGTATTATCAATCGTTACGACCTGCCTTTCTTTAGCAAGACCATTAATGACGATAGGATCCCAGTTATCTAATGTTCCTGTGAAATGCTGCAAACAAACAACAGGAATCCCCTTTTCGTTACCTAATGAACGATACGCATAACGAACGCCCTCAACTTCTATATATTGAGTTGGGGCATCTGCATAATTTAAAATTGGTGTATTCATACTCGTTTATTTTATTCTGTTTTTAAGTTTTTTTATTTCTGCATTGAAGTTAGATTATTAATAATTTTCAACCTCTTTTGGATTGAAGGGTAACATGCTTTACATTAATACTTATTTCCATTTTATTAGTTTGAAATTTCAGGTATCATGTATTCCTTATAATCAACGTTCAGCCAACTGCTTGTGGCTGCCTGAAAACGTTCCCATCCATCTTCCCACGTATAATGTCCAATGTCTTCCAAAATAATCAGTTTGTTTTTGGGAAGCCTCTCATGTAAAATCTCGGCATTAATTACAGGCGCAATAGGGTCTTTTTCTCCCCAAATAATAAGAACAGGAATGCTGATTTTATTTATATATTTATCCAGTACAGGAATATCGGTTTTATAAGCTCTTAAAATTTCCATACTTTCAAACAATTTCCCTCCTTCATAAGATGAGATGTAGTCTTCCCTTATTTCATCAGGAAGTACATAATGCTTCATTCCGCTTAAGGACCCGTCGATAATGTCTTTTACAGGAATTTTTCTGAAGTCATCCAGGTTGGGTGCTTCAATAATTTGTTTTAAAGCACCATCTATATTTAAAGGATAAACACATGCTCCTCCTCCGGCAATTATGCTTTTGAGTTTTTGTGGATAAAGGGCAGCAACAAATAATGCAATTGGAGTGCCAATGTCATTGCCAACAATATGAGGCATCTCAAATTTAAAATGGTCAATTATTTTCACCACAAAATCCGCCATTGTTTTGACGGAAAATAAATCTTTTCTGGCTTCCGACTTACCAAAACCCGGTAAGTCAATTGCCAGTAAATTAAACTGGCTTGATAAACCCTCCCACATAGGGTTAAATGCGAAAACGCTTTCAGGTAACGGGCTCAAAAACAAAAGGTTTTCTTTGTGCTGTTTCGAGGAGGCTGCGTATCTTATACGCAAACCGTCAATAGTGATAATTTCAGTTTTCATAATTTGCTTTTTTTATAATTTAAAGAAGTCCATGTATGACATTTATTTTTCAAACGGCAAATCACGGAAAATGCCGAATCAATAAAGTGCAAAAATCAAAGAGAATTATGCAAAAACTAAAGAAGTCCTCCTTTTCTATAGACTGCCGGTAAATATTTATTCGTTTCTTAAAAAAATTACTGAAATGAAAAAACTCTTTAAAACCGAGTTTGAAAGAAATTACTTTTAAGGTTAGATAGTTTGGCTGAGTTGTGACTTGGCTTCAAAGATTAATGGTTATAATTTGCTAGGATAAAATTCAGCATATCATCTCCTTCCCAACTATCGTTATATTTTTCGCCATTGATAAAAAAAGTAGGCGTTCCATTTACACCACTGCGAATACCACTTTCAAAGTCCTCTGCTACTTTATTACGCAATTCACTTCTTGTGATGTCAATAGTAAATTTGTCAATATCAAGTTCTAACACCTTTGCATATTTTAGCAATGAACTCCGGCTAAGAGCATTCTGATTTTCAAAGACAATATCATGCATTTGCCAAAATTTTCCTTGCAACCCGGCAGCCTCTGTTGCAATTGCTGCCTTCATGGCTTGCGGATGGACATTTCTTAAAGGAAAATTGCGAAAAACGAATTTTAAATTGGTTCCGAGTTCTTCTTGAATTCGTTTGACAATGGGATAAGCTCTTCCGCAATGAGGACATTGATAGTCCCCATATTCTACCAATTCAATCAAAGCATGTACATTTCCTTCTATATGGTCCGTGTCAGAAATTTGTGGGCGAAGAGACATGGAATTATTTTTTTAGATTAAACAATTTATTTAGGTCGATCCATCTCTTCCAGTGCATCTAATATTCCATCTGCCCCTGGGTTTATACCTACAGGAGATAAATGATTCCATCTGATAATTCCTTCCTCGTCAATAACATATAGTGCCCTTTTACATTCACCAATACTGTCATCATATACCTCATACATCTTTGCAACGGCTCCCTTTGGTTCAAAATCTGCCAACAATGGGAAATGTAATTTTCTATCGGCACTAAATGACAAATGACACCATGCACCGTCCACAGAAATACCTATCAACTCTGCATTGTGCTTATGAAAGTAATTTAGCATTTCATTGTAAAGTGCCATCTGATCACCACACACAGGACTCCAGTCTGCCGGGTAAAATGCAAGAATGATCTTTTTGCCTTTGAATTCTTTAAGGCTGATTTTCTGGTCAGGGGTAGCGGATAAAGAAAAATCAGGTGCCTTGGTTCCTATTTTTAACATAACTTCGTTATTATTAAACTAAAATTATTCTGTATTAAATTAGCCCTTGGCTCTAAAATGAGTTTATTGCTCGTAGTTCTCAACAGTATCTCCTGAACGCACCTGCGCATTGTCCGGATTTTTACCTGCTTCCCGGAAACCCCTTCGTTGCCGAAGAAAATCCCAATACTGATCTAATTCCACTTTCAATTCATGAAGTCTTTTTACTTCATTGTCAGTTAAGTCGCCTTTAGAATATAAATGTTCTTCTTCGGCAACAAGTTTTTCGATGTGTTTTAATACCTGATTGTCTTCCATTTTTATGTTATTTATTTGATATATGAACGAATGAACCATGCCATTTTTTCGTGCCGTTCCATTAAGCCCGTTAAAAAGTCACTTGAGCCGAAGTCTTTGTATTTATCAGCAAAGAGCGTAACAAGTTTACGAAGATTTTGAATGATGCTTTCGTGATCTTCCAATAGGTTTTTCATTTGTTCGCTTTGCTTATTAGTATATTCCTGCTCCTCAAGATGAGTAAGTTGTACATAATCCTTTAAACGTGCTTCAGCATAATGCCCTATTGTACGAATACGTTCTGCTACATCATCAACAATTTCATCCAATTGCTCAAATTGGCTTTCATAGAATTTATGAAGCTCAATAAAATTACTGCCTTCCACATTCCAGTGGTAATTGCGTGTTTTGGCATATAGAATAAATTCGTCAGCCAACACTTTGTTTAATTCAAGCGCGATTGCTTGTAAATTTTTTTCTGTTACTCCGATGTTTGGTTTCATTTTAATATTTATAATTTTAATGCCGCAAAATTAGTAATAAAAATATTTATAACTCCAAATAACCTATTGATCGGCAATCGTTAAAACATTTAGAAGTTTTTTAACAAAGCCTTTAGCTACTGTTCGGAATAGTGGGTACATCTGGTTTTATTATAAATTATCTGTTGCAAGGAAAGCTAACAATTCAGGTACAAATTCCTTGAAATATTGAAATAGAAAACCGTGTCCTGCATCAGGAAAGATGATTAATTTTGAATTTGGAATCTCTCTTTCCAATACTAAAGAACTCATCAACGGATAAGAGGGATCGAATTTTCCATTAGCAATCAAAACAGGTTGGTTAATGTTCTTCAGTGCATCGAAATAATTTTTTTCTTTATTGGCTTTAAAATCCCCCATTGCAATTGACATATTACCATAGCTCTCTGGTTTAGTGTCTATGTCTTTGTTTTTAATCATTTCCACTCTTTTTAAATATGAGTTACAGGCAGCTTTTGCCGTCTCTGATTTATAAAAAAACAAGAATTGATAATCGTCAAATTCGTAAACGGGTTTTCTTGCCCTTGTACCAAATTCAGGGTTTCCGGGAACAAAATCAGGATTGCCAGATGGTCCTGTAGCTAATAAAACCAGTTTATCAACATACTCTGGATGATTGATTGCAATGACTTGGGCAACTGCTCCTCCCATTGACCACCCTAAAAATACAGCATGAGAAATTCCCAGAGCATGGGTAAATTGAATAGCTTGATCAGCCCATTTTGTTATACTTAATGGCACATTTCCACTTGATAATCCAACACCAGGTGCATCAAATAAAATAACCTGGTAGCTCTTCGCCACGGCATCTATAAAGGCAGGGTCCCAATCATTCAAAGTGCCCCTGAAACGTTGAAGAAAAACGATAGGTTTCCCTTTCCCTATAATTTTATAGGCAATTTTTAAACTGTCAACCTGGATATATTTAATGGATGCCGAAATAGATGATGATACATTCGTTTCAGAATTTAAGTCCTGACCTTTTGATTTTGAAAAAGTCATTACGATAATTAGTGTGCCTAATAGCGATAAAACCTTCTTTTTTGTATTCATAATTATTTAGATTATTTAAATTTAGCAATTATAAGCGGTACTGATGTCATGCAAGGTCATCTGGATAGCTTTCAATAGTCTTTTATTATTATTAATTTTATTCATTACTTTTCAAGAATCATTGTTACTCCTTGTCCACGAGCTGCACAAACAGAAATGAAGCCTCTGCCTGAGCCTTTTTGGAAAAGGAGTTTTGCCATAGTTGCAATAATTCTTGCTCCGCTTGCAGCAAAAGGATGTCCGGCAGGAATACTGCTCCCAGTCACATTCAGTTTACTGGTGTCAATTTCGCCGAGATTATTTTCAAGTCCCAAATCTTTTGAAAGTTCGAGGCTGCCCCAAACTTTCAACGTTGCAAGCACCTGCGCAGCGAAAGCCTCATGTATTTCATAATAGTCAAAATCCTGTAGCGATAAACCGGCCCTTTTGAGCATTCTGGTTGCAGCGTAAATGGGAGCAAGCAAAAGGTTTTGTTTATTATCCACATATTCAATAGCTGCTACTTCAGCGTGTTTTAGGTATGCAAGCACAGGCATATTTTTCTCTTTTGCCCATTCCTCGCTTGCAAGAAGAACACACGCCCCACCATCAGTTAATGGCGAAGAGTTCCCAGCCGTAAGAGTACCATTCTCTTTGTCAAATGCTGGTTTCAATTTGGCAAGTTTCTCAAGACTGGTATCTCGTCTTACATTATTGTCCTTGTCTAATCCTAAATAAGGAGTAACCATATCATCAAAAAAGTGGTTATCGTATGCCTTCACCATTTTACGGTGACTTTCCAATACATACGCGTCCTGTTCTTCGCGAGAAATGCCATAATACCTGGCTGTTATCTCTGTATGTCCGCCCATTGATAAACCAGTTTGAGGCTCATCAATGCGGGCATAGATTGGTTTAAAATCGTGTAATCTCAGCTTCAGGTATTCCTTCAACTTACCTGTAAAGGACTTGCTTCTTTCAGCAGCAATTATTATTTTTCTCAAGCGTTCACCCAACTCCAGAGGCACATTACTTGCTGAATCTACTCCTGCCGCGATGCCAACTTCAATTTGCCCCAGAGCAATTTTGTTAGCGATATAAATAGCGGCTTCTGTTCCGGTGGCGCAGGCTTGCTGAATGTCGCAAGCGGGGGTTCTTGGATCCAGAACTGTATTCATCACACTCTCCCTAATCAAATTTGATTCTTTGCCGGATTTTACAACAGCTCCTCCGGCTACTTCCCCTAATAACGCACCCTGCAATCGGTATTTGTCTATAAGTCCATTTAAAGTTGCAACCAACATGTCCTGATTACTTGCATTTATATATGCTGTGTTAATACGTGCAAATGGTATGCGGTTATACCCTACGATTGCAATTTTTCTAACCTGTTCCTGGCTTATCATAGTGCGTTGTCTGCAACGGTGATTGCGTTATGAAGTTTTTCGTCTAAACCCTTTGCTACCGCCAATATTTCATCCTTTCCAAATTGTCCGAACAATGATGAAGGCAAATCATATTCAACATAAGAAAGGTTATCATCTCCTTCATATACTATTATTCTAAGAGGGGCATAAAGTCCCGCTCTGATATCGTGTTGTGTCATTTGAATAGCGATCAGCGGATTTCCAATAGCATATTGTTTTGCCTTTCTTGGTTTGCCATATATATTAAGTAATCCCCCATGATTCTGCTCTCCAAATAAAATCAGTCCAGTATCTCCGGAAAGGCTTTTTAAATAATTTTCAACGGCACCGGGATTATCAAGAATATGTTCAGCGTAATTTGAATCAAGGTGTTTCAAAAGGGTTTCAATGTTCTTGGTAAAAACATCGTAGTTGCTTTTTAATTGAATGCATTGGTGGGTAACATTTATGATACTGTTCATTTTTGATTTTATTATTGATTACTTTTCTCTTTAATTATACAATTATAATAATTATTGTTCAATTGCCATTGGTTTAAACTTTTGAAATATGTAGAATACAATGATGTTTAAAATTACAAATACCAGGTATGCAAAGCCTAATGACAACTGACTTTTTACTGATAAGATGAATACCACGCTATAAGATAAAATTGATGCGATAATAAAGAGGCTGCCCCCAGTTAATCCGCTAACCACTCCTCCATGTTTTGCAAAACGACTAAGGCACCATGCAAACAGGTTGTTAAATAAAAAGCCTGATGTTATATGCATCAATATAACAAATAGCATCATCGAATAAAGACCAGAAGTCAGAAAACAGGTTGTGATAATCATTCCGGCTACTATGAGTATCTGCAATCCAATGGCAATCACAAATTTTTTATCATGGTATTTTGAAATTAGTGTTCTTGATATTATACCGCCTGTCATTAGTGCAGTCCCTGAAAATAAAGCACTGTATCCGGTTACAACAGGCGACTGATGAAAAACGTGTTCAATAATGAAAGGACTGCTAAAGCCAAAGACTAACAACATGCCATAACTTATCGAAATTAACAGAAGACCTAATATATAGTCTTTAGTTTTGAGCATTGAAATATATAAATTAGTAATTGATTTCATTTTGAATGGCAAGAAAACCCGCAACGATTCACCACTAAAAAGAATATCACCAAGCAAAATAAGCCCTGAAAATAAGGCTAAAAAATAAAAGTTAGCCTGCCAGCCAAACATATTCTGCAAATACCCGCCTAAAAAGGGTGCTACTATTGGGGCGGTAGCCCATATAATGCTGAACATGCTGATGTGACTCTTCAACTTATCCCCTGTATAAGTATCAATAAAATATGCTCTTTTGGCGACAACGATAACAGCGGCAGAAATACCCTGAACTGCCCTTAAAACATAAATAAAAAAGATATTGTGTGATAGAGCTATCAGAATACTTGAAAAAGTAAAAATAAGAAGGAATGCTGAACCTATTCTGTACCTTCCGAAACTATCTAAAAAAGTACCGATAAAAAGTTGGGTCAGTCCGCAACTAATGATAAAAATGAGAAGTGTTGCCTGCATGGCAGAGCTATTCACATGAAGTTCCTTTGCCATAGTAGGTAGTGAAGGAAGATAAACATCTGTTGCCAAACCGGTTATTGGAATTGATGCGAATGCCAGTAAGGTTACTATTGGATGATTTTTCTCTTTAATGTACCTCATTTCAATCTCTCAATGCTTTATAAGACTTCTAAAAAATCACCATAAAATTATTTAGATAAATTCTCAAATTCTTCATCTGTCAATTGTAGCTGTGCAGCATCAATGTTTTCCAGTAAATGAGATGGTGAACTGGTTCCTGAAATCAAAATGATGTTAGGAGACCGTTTTAATAACCATGCAAGTGCTATCTGGGCAATTGTAGCAGAATGAGCAATGGCTATTTTTTCAAGTTTTTCTTTCATTTTATCAGGTCCGGCAGCAAGTGGAAACCAAGGTATAAAAGCCATTGCATTTTGTGAGGTATAATCTATAACATGCTCCCAGGTTCGCTCATTTAAATTATAATGGTTTTGTACAGACACAATAGGCACTATTTTTTGTGCACGTTCAATAATATCTATATCCACTTCTGAAAGTCCCACAAATTTAATTTTGCCAGCTTTAACCGCTTCCGCAACAGGTGCAAGCGTTTCTTCAACTGGAATATTAGGATCAACTCTATGCAACTGCCATAGTTGTATTTGCTTTTTGCCTAAACGCTGCAAACTGCCTTCAATACAGTTGGCAATATATTCAGGATCACCATTGATTTCCCACCTTGAGGGACCGCTTCTTTCAAAGCCGCCTTTTGTGGCAATTACGATGTTGTCATAATAGTCCTTTAAGGCATCATGCACCAGTACTTCATTAGTATGTGGTCCGTAAGAATCTGCTGTATCAATAAAGTTCACACCATTTACAACGGCAGAAACTAATACACCCATTGCCAAATCACGATCAAGAGCATCGCCCCAGACACCGGGACCAGTCAATCGCATGCACCCATAACCTAAACGATTAACTTCAAGTTCGCCTCCTAATTTAAAAGTTGGTGTTGTTTTGCTTGTTAGTATTTTCATATTGTTTTGTTTTTAAATGTGTATGCTGTTAATTAAGAAAATCAAAAAGTGTTTTTTGGTTAAACATTCATATTGATTTTCCAAATGGTATTTTAGGATTTTTTAAACTTATGTTATCATCTAATATTTGGTAATTATCTGCTTTAGATATTGTTAAAAAAATAGTTCTGATTTCTAATGGTGGCACCACCAACTTTCTTTCAGTCAGATTAAACCAGCCAAAAAATGTTTCACTATATAAGCATAGTTTTCTATCACTGTTAAAAATACAATGTGCAAATTTCGAGTACTTAAAGTCGCTCGTGTTAGCTAATAGTTCCAAACTTATCTTTATTGTTTCATTTGACCTTATTTCTTTAATGTAATAAATTTCCTCCGAAAAGATTACAGGACCTATATTAAATTCTTCAAACTTTTTTTGTGTAAAACCATTTTCCCGCAAGTAGCTCAATCTCGTTTCAGTCATAAAATCTACAAAGGATGAATTTGCAACATGACGATTGGCATCTAAATCCGACCAACGAATTTCAAAATCTTTAGTGTACATATTTTTCGTTTTTAGAATTAGCGATGCTTCAAAAGAAACAGCATTTTATTAAGATGCCAAAATTAGCAAAAAATTACTAAGGCAAAATGCAAAGAAACAAAACTAGTTATTTTTTTCTAACCAATGGAATTTGCAAATTAGTAGGTCTGTTTTCAATCTTATCAAAACCTCTTCCATCTACGTTTTTTGCACCCCAAAACAACATGTCGTTAAGAATATAAATCAAGTCATATTCGGTGTAAGTTTGTCCTTCAACCAATCCAAATGCAGGAAATGATTTCCCCTTTAAATTCTGCATTACGTTCACTTCCCATTTATTTATGCCAATACTTGGAGCCTTATTTATAGCATCACAAAATCCTTGAATCAGAGGTGTAACTTCATAGGCATCATCGGCAATAAAATCTACTTTTTGTGCACCTGACGCAATAGGATGATCACCTTGCCAAACAATATGACCTTTAATTACAATTTTTACTAAAGGAACTTTTCCATAAGAATCTGCCGAGTTAATTACCTCGAGTTCAAATTTATCACCAGCCGAATACTTAAAAGCTCTGGTAAGATAAAAGGGTTTCATGCTACCATCAGTATTTTTGATGATACTTGGACGAAGTTCGGGAGCTATGCTCACCCAACTGCCTGTAAGCGATTGTTTGATTTGATCTACTGTCATAGTTTTTTGAATATTTGAATTTACATTTTTGTTTGTTGCTGAAATACATATTAGAATTCCAGTGGTTAAAATTAACATTTTTGTTGCTGATAAAATTTTCTTGTACATAATTTCCTTATTTTGGTTTATATTTATTGACCGCTATTATCAAGCGATTTTGCTGCATAGAATTTACTTGGTTTTTCAAGCCGCAAAATACAGAAAAAGCAGAATAAGATAAAGTGCAAATATCAAAGAGAATTATGCAAAAACTAAAGAAGTCCTCTTTTTCTGTATGCGGATGGAGTTAAATCGATTCTCTTCTTAAAAAAATTATTGAAATGTGAAGGCTCTTTAAAACCGAGGTTGGAAGCAATTACTTTTATGGGTATATTCGTTTGAGTAAGCATTGATTTGGCTTCAATAATTATTTGATTATGTATTAATGAAAGAGCATTTTTTTTTGTTATTCTTTTCACC
>Ga0206829_10147_pt1 | contig 26390 bp, 18 predicted proteins | sample Alteio_BWOrgCont_75_FD_152862 | JGI IMG/M metagenome (GOLD analysis project Ga0206829, IMG submission 152862) | Enriched cells from forest soil in Barre Woods Harvard Forest LTER site, Petersham, Massachusetts, United States -... | ecosystem: Environmental > Terrestrial > Soil > Temperate forest >... | reverse complement strand
TCCTCTGCGATCTCGGGACGGATTTCTTCGAGGAATTGATACGCTTTTTGCTGCAGGGCGAAGTTTCCTTCAAGAATGGCGTTGTAATAGGCGAGCGCCAGGTCGCGCCGGGTTGCGCTGGGCGAGAAGATCGGAGTAAGCACGTTGTCTCCTTCGCCGAGGTCTTTGATGGAGTCGCCTGCGGCTTCTGGAATTTTCAGGATGCGATGATCTGTCCACGCAACGTGAGGGATATTTTCTGCACCGTTTCGCGGCATATGGCAGCTAGTGCAGTCGGGATTTTCGGGATGGTGCGTTGTGGCGAAAGCTGTGTCGCCGTGACAGGCTAGGCACTTACTTCGATAGAATGCTGCGCGCTGCTGGGGCGCCGGCGTGTAGTGAGGATCGTGGCAGCTGGTGCAGGACATTTTGTCGCCGCTTGTGCGCTTGCACTTGCTCATGCTGAGTTGTTCGACTTCACTCACGCCGCGCCGGGTCGCGTCTTTACCTTCATAGACAAAAAATGAAAGATAGGTGGAGATGGAGTCACCCGGCTTGTAGTTGATGGCTGAGCGATTGGGGTGCTCGACGGAGATATCACCTTCGAGATGACAGCTGATGCAGACGGAGTCGCGGCGGTCGGGGTCGAGCTTTGCTGGATTGACGACGTCGGCCTTGCCTCCGGTTGCGACGTGGCGCTGCGTATCGCCGTGGCAGGCTTCGCAGGTGATGCCGGCGTGCAGGAACGGCAGGCCTGAGTAGTGATTGAGGGTGCCGGCGTCGCTCTGCTGCACGGCGCTCATATGGCAGCGCAGACAGCTGGCCTGCATGGGCAGCGCGGGTGGCAATTCGGTAATTGATTCAAGGCCCGGCTTCATGTCGTAGGAGCGAGATGCAGTGTAATACGCCACGGGCGACTCGAAGAGGTAGCCGTGGACGGAATAAAGATAGGTAATCCCGAGATGGCCAGAACCGAGAAAGTAGTTGAGTTCGCGGTCCGTGCTCAGCTGGGGATCGCGCGCGCTTTGAATGTTGAGAGTTGCCTGCTCATCGCGGATGGATAGTTTGTACGTCACTTCCGATGTTTTGTGATTCAGCGCTCCAGGCTGGAATTTGTCCGTGGCCTGACCGCTGGCGTTTGCCATAGGTGTTGCCAGGTATTTATCGAAGATTTCCCGATGACACTTTGCGCACGCGGCGTCGGCGGTGTGGACAGATGACGCGGCAGCGAGTTGCTGAGCCTGGACTGTTCCGAGGCTGATGGCCATCCACACGAGGGAGAGAATTTTTAACCTGGGTGTCGTCAGCTTCACTGCGCTGCAAGCTCTTCCCCCGCATTGCAGGCGGCACAATATGGAGCGGTGATTCCCTTGCCTTCTTCAACGGTATAGATGCGATCGACGGCGGGAACACTGATTTTTTGCTGAGCACCGCTGGGCCACCGAATTTCGATAGTGTCAATCGCAGTGGCATCACCAAGGCCAAAGTGAACACGGGGATCGTTGGATGACGCGAAACTACCTCCGCTGAGCACGTCTCCACGCTGTTTCATGTTGCCAGCGGTGAGAAAAACAGCAGCGCCGACGGCATCGCGCGGGCTCTTCGGGCCTCCGATCAGCTTGAACTCGATCCAGTGATTGTGGTCGTCGTCGACGTTGCGCAGGAGCGTGGGCGGCGCGTCGACATTGTTCATGACGACGTCGATCTTGCCGTCATTGAACAGATCGCCGAAGGCTGCGCCGCGCGCGGAGACAACATCGGCGAGGCCGCTTCCCTTGACTGGCGGCACGGCCTCGAATTTTTCGCCGTGAAGATTGCGGAAGAGCTGCGGGCGCTCGGCCATGCTTGTGCCCCAATCCTGCTTGTCGACCTGAGGGTAGACATGACCGCTGGCGATGAAAATATCTTTCCATCCGTCGTTGTCGTAATCGATGAAGCCGTCGCCCCAGCTGAGAAATGGAATCGTGGCAGTTGCGATGGCTGCATCGTAGCTCACATCGGTGAAATCCAGATCGCCGTTATTGCGGTAGAGCACTTTGTAATCGTCGGAGAAGGTGGTGTGCAAAATGCTGAGGTGACCTTTGTTCTGATAATCGCCTACAGCGATGCCCATGGATGCTGTTTCGCGGCCGTCGTGATTCACGGCGTAGCCTGACTCGAAGCTGAGATCTTCAAAGGTGCCGTCGCCTTTGTTGCGGTAGAGATAATTCGGCGTTGAGTCGTTGGCTACGAGCAGTTCGGGTTTGCCGTCATCGTTCAGATCGACGAAAAGTGAAACCAGACCGTAGTAGCCGGGCGGGTCGGAGACTCCTGCTTTGGTGCTGACATCGGTGAAAGTACCATCACCGTTGTTGTGAAAGAGGTGGTCGTGCTCGCCTTTTAAGCCCCGTGGGCCGCAGAAAACGGGGACGCCGCGGTACTGGCAGTTATTCGAAACCACCCACTTTGAGCCTACGGCAGGTGGATCGTCGAAATCATAACGCGTGTATCCCGGGACAAAGAGATCGAGGCGGCCGTCTCCGTCGTAGTCACCGAAGGTGGGGCCGGTGGACCATGTGCCGATTACTACTCCGGCTTTTTCGGCAACATCGGTGAAGGTGCCGTTGTGATTATTGTGATAGAGGCGATTCTTGCCTACGTTGGTTACGTATAGATCGGGCCAGCCGTCGTTGTCGTAGTCGCCCACGGCTACGCCTACACCCCAGCGGTCGTTGGTCACTCCGGCTTTTTCGGCGACGTTGGTGAAGGTGCCGTCGTGATTGTTGTGGAAGAGCGCTGCGTGAGGCGCTGGAGCCTTGCCGCTCATCGCGTCGTAGGTCATGCCGTTGACCAGATAGATGTCGAGCCATCCGTCGTTGTCGTAGTCGAGCAGAGCGACGCCGCTGCCGAGAGATTCGACAATAAATGCCTTTGTAGAACTGCCTCCAGCGTAGCGCCATGTGGTGAGGCCGGCTTGCTGCGAGATGTCCTTGAAGACGATGGGGCCGTGGTCGACGAATCCACCCGCGGTGATGGGGCGGTTCTCGGCATCGTGCACCGGCGCATAAGCGGCGCCTGTGCTTACACCGCCTTGCTGCGATGACATCTGACCCGACATCTGCTCCTGGAAGTCTGCGCGCACTGGCATTCCGGTGAAGAGGAGAAGGAAACCGGCGGGTAGCATCGGAGTCCGAATCATGGAGAGAATCGTGATTTTAATGAGACGTACTTTTGATCGTGATGGCATCGCTTGCTTGCCCCGCAACCGCTTCACTTGCTTCGCGTTGCAACCTCCCGTAGGTGCGCATTTCCTGTTGCGCATCGGAGGTCTTTCCTTGTGCTTTATAAACTGCAGACAGCCAGAAATGAATGGATGGCTCGTTCGGGCTGTCCTTTTCGGCGAGGAGCAGGTCGGGCAGAGCCTCATCGTGCTTGTCCAACTTCACAAGCGCGCGCGCACGGTCGACGCGGGCCTGCATCAATGTTGGACACTCATCGATCGCGCGATTGACTTCGGTCAGCGCATCCTGAGCGGGAGCGTTGGCTTCCAGCATGGCATTTGCCAGCTTCCAGCGCGCGGTGCAGTTACTGGGATCATTGGCCAGTTCGGCTTTGAACTCGGTTTCTGCCGAATCCCATTTGCCGATGGACCAGAATGTGTTTCCCATATGCTCGTGCGTGCCGGGTTGATTCGGAGCCAGGTCGATCGCCTTCTTGTACTCGACCAGCGCTCCGTCGTAGTTGTGCATGCTCTCGTCAATTTCGCCGGCGACGATATGAGCGGTCACGGAGTTGGGGTCAATCTGATTAATTTTGCCTAATGCGTCTTCCGAGAGCTGAAGGTAGGTCTTGCCGAGCAGGTACCATGCCTGCTGGTCTTTTGGATTTCGCTCGAGGAAGGTCTTCAGATAAGGCGTGGCCTCGTCGTATCGTTTCAGGTTTATCAAGGTGCGCGCCAAAGCGATCTGGGTATTGTCGTCCCCAGGATTGGCACGAACCGCCGCTTCAAGCAGCTTCTCGGCCTTCCCGCTTTCACCCATGCGCGCGTAAGTAAGGCCGAGAAGCGCTGATGCCGTGGCCATATCGGGATTCAGTTTTAACCCCTGTTCCAACACTTCAGCGGCTTGAGGATAATCGTTTTGCCTGAAATAGAGCATGCCGAGATTGTTGTAGGCAGGGGCGAGGTGTGGAGCCAGCTTGAGCATGGCGCGATATTTCTGAATGGCAGTGGCGTTGTCTCCGTGCTGTTGCGCTGCTTTGGCCTGTGCGTAGAGTTCCTGAACTTGTGGAGTTACTTCGTCGTTGGCTGACTGAGCTGAAGCACCGGATGTCACGACGATAAAAAGCAAAACAAAGATGAGGAGGACCCTGTTTCTATCCTGAGCAAAGATCGGCATACCTGAAGTCACGACTGAGTTATTATTTCGGACCAAATAAAACATGGCAATGAAGAAAAAAGCCGGATCGAGACGAACGATCCGGCGTGGAGGCATGTATTCATTGATTCAAGATCTGGAGCCTGCCGGAATGATTGCTTGCCGGCAGGCTCGTTGAGGTTTCGTCAGAATTCTATTCGGAAGCTGACCTGGCCTTGCCGGTTCTGAGGCATATTGCCCTGCGCTCCCGAACTCACCAGACCGAATCCGTTGCCATCACTGGCATTGGTATCAGGGGTATTGAACTGGGTGCGATTGAACAGGTTGAAGTAATCAACCTGCAGAATGCCCTGGAAGCGCTCTCCCATGTAGAAGTGCTTTCTTACGTTCGCACTTTCATCGTAGAGAGCCGGGTTTCTCATCGAAGAGTAGGTGCGGGTCGCATTGCCGAGTACGTATTGGGTTGTTGGTGTAAAGGTACCTACAGTGCCACCGACGGTGGCCGCGGGCCAGACTCTTGCTTCCGTTGCCTTACCTACAAAGTAATCCCGGACATGTGAGTAGCTGGCAGTACCAAGTTTGGCTGATGTACGGTCCGGACGGTTCCCTCCGTTCGGATACGGTACGCCGTTCTCGCCCGGTCCATTGGCGGTTCCGCCCTCGTAGTCGATAATCCAGCCAATCTGCCAACCGCCGAGCAGTTGCCCAGTGAGGCCGTGGTTATTGAAGTGCGCCTTACCGGGGCCGATGGGCAGTTCATAGGTTCCGTTGGCCTTGAGAGTATTGGTCTCATCGGCAGTGGAAACGCCCCATTCAGGTTTCTGGTTATATTTGTTGACTGCACCATTCGCGAAGCTGGTAAAACCGCTGCTCGTGTTGTCCCACGAGCGGGAGAGCGTCCATCCAGCCAGGAAAGCGAGCCCATTGGTGAAGCGCTTCTCCACCTGTAACTGCATGCCCTGGTAGTAGGTCGTTCCCGATCCTTCAAAGTTGTTAAAGATGTTGGAGTACTGCGGGAAGGGCACCAGAGCCTGCGCTACAGTTGAGGACCCGCCGAAATCGGTTGCAAAATTTGGATAGGGTGTCGTGAAACCATCCGCTTGCGCGCAACCACTAGCGAATGTGTCAGTAAGCACGGAGTTGCCTGCGTTCGCAGCGCATGTGCTCAGCACGTTACCGTATTGGGCAATAAATTTAGGATCCATCTGATTGGGCGTGTTCAATTTGCTGGGCAGATGAATGACACGGTTACCAACCCATGCCGCGGTCACAAAAATGTCGTATGGCAACTGACGCTGTACGTTCACGTTCCACTGCTGGGCGTAAGGCGCGAAGCCATCATTCTTGCTGAACCCGTTGATCTGATTTCCGATGCCAAGCGACGGACTAAAGGGCGTGGCTGGCGGATTGGGCATGACGTTGGTGTCCCAGTCCCCAAAGGAGGAGACGTTGGTGCCGGTCTTGAGCTGTGTGTAGGAACCGGTCAGCAGGTTGCCATAGTTCACAGCCACCTTATTGGTTCCATATTCATACGCACCGCCATTCAGGAAGGCGACGGCACCACCAGCCTGGACAACAGTTTTGTTGTTGATCTGATAGGCGAAGCCCAACCGCGGACCAAAGTGTCCCCAGTGAACATCCGCGCGGGTATAGCCGACGCATCCGGGGCAGGTACCAAGCCTGGAAGCAGCACCGGGGATGCCGCCGGCGCCTGGGTTTGGCTGCGTGTTGCCACTCGTGTCAAAGAAGACGATCTGGTCATTGACTTCAGTAAACGGCACCTGGATATCCCAGCGCACACCCACATTGACAGTTAATTTGGGCGTCAGCTTGATGTCGTCCTGAATATAAGGAGACAAGTCGTAATTGCGCAGGCGCAATTCCTGAGAGTTGCTGCGATTAACCTGATCGGGAAGGCCCAGCAGGAAACTGGCAAAGGCGCTACCATACGTACCGAAGTTGGTGGCATCCGCGGGATTCGACGTTTCGCGCTGACTGAAGGCGAACTGACCGCCTATTGTCTGATCTTCGTTGTCATCCTGGTAGGAGCGACGCCATTCAGCACCGATGTTGAAAGTCTGACGGCCCTTCGTATACAGCCAGTTGTTGACGATGGCGACGCCAAGCTTACGATTGATGGACTGCAGCCACGAACCTTGTGTTCCCCAGTCTGTCAGCGAGTGCTGACCGTCCCAGGTGATATACGGCATGATGATTCCCTGCTGCGACGCGGGGAAGCTGAACTTGGTCTGATTGAACTGGTTATTGATTTCGCCAAGCCAACCGAAGCCAGCGGTCATGACCAGATTGGGCGAAATGGTGTTGTCATAGGTGAGCATAAAGCCGCTGCCCAGCGCAGGCTCATACTTCATGCTGTTGAGCGGGTTCGGCTGGATTACGAGTGGAGGATTGTCAAAGCTGTAATTGCTGAAGCTGTTGCGCCATTGACTGTAGTGAAGGCCCTGTTTCGGGGTCAGTACCTGATCAATCGTAAAGCCCCAAACGTGTTGAATTTTGGGGTTGATAAAGGGCGTAAAATTTTTGTTGGCATCCAGTCCGCCAACGTTGCTGCCCGGACGGTCTGGCGTGGGAAGGTATTGCAGCAGCAACAGCGAGTTTGCAGCGACACGGTTCGCAGGAATGACGTTAGGCGTCAGTACGCCGTTTTTCATGCCCATGAACTGCTGGCCAGTAGTCGGATCATAGATGGGAATGAGCGATCCATTTCCACCGTTGACGAAATCGGTGAAGTCGTAGTTTGGCTGGCCGGAGGCTTTGCCTTGTTCCTGTGCCGTTGGCACCGTGGAAACGTCGGTATCTTCACCGTTTTGCTTGTACCACTCCTGGCTGTAGTGACCGAAGGTGCGGTTACGGCCGTCGTAGAGTTTAGGTATCGAGATTGGACCGCCGATGGAGAAGCCGTAGTTGTTTTCGTGATCAGTAGGGGGCCTGTTTCCGTTTGCCGGATTCCAAGCCGTACCATTAAAGAACCCAACCGAGTCAAACCAGCTGTTGCGGTTGATCTCAAACAAATCGCCATGGTAATGGTTGGTGCCCGACGCCATCTGATAGGTGAGCGCACCCATGCCTAATCCAAACTGCGCGGCAAAGGTCGATCGCTGGACGGTGAACTCCTGGACCATCTCGTATGGCGGATTGAAATTCGTCGTGTAACCTTCAGTTTCCGGCTGGGGCGCAGGGATACCGTTATAGAGGATCTCCTGCTCAAAGTCGACGCCGCCACTGATGCGGTGGGAGAAGGTGCTGCCGGTTGTCCCAGGCGCCAGCAACTGCAACTGATCGATCTGTCGTCCGCGACCTGCGACTTCAGAGGGCAGCGCCTTGACCACGGTCGGCTCTATGGTCGAGCCAAGCTGAGGCTGCGTCGTGTTCAACGCAATCGCGCTGGCAGTGACTTCCACTGTTTCCGCGGCTGAACCGGTGGAGAGGGTGGTGTTGACAGTAGCATTCACGGTGACTTCGACGTTCACCGCGTCCTGGACACTCTTCTTGAAGCCAGCTGCCTCCACGGTGATCGAGTAAACACCAGGCGTCAGACCGGTTACAGCGTAGGTGCCGGCGCTGCTGGTAGTTGCACGGCTTGCCACGCCTGTGCCCTGATTCGTAATGGTGACAGCGGCGCCTGAGATTACCGCGCCGGTCGAGTCGGTCACGGTGCCAGTGATACCTGCGCTAGCCTGGGCAAAAAGATGACTCGATGACAAAAAAGTGAGAGACAGCACAAAGACGGCGAGCGTGGCATGCGCTATAAGTAGACGCCTGCCCCATTCTATGGATGGTCGCATCACAACTCCTCCTGAAAATCCGTACACCGCAGAATCAAACCCGGGCGGCGTTTCGATCATGGCCCGGTCTATTGGCTCTTGAGATCTGGAAACGATACCATCTTACGTGGTATCGTTTCCAACAATCGCAAACTATAGGGAGTCAACCGCGGGACTGTCAAGGAGAAATTTTGAGCGGGCGACCAGCCGTTACTTTATGGGTAACGGTGGGGTGGTATCGATGTCATCAAATGGTTGAACCGGCATGGCTTTCAATGGGTTATCGGCTCTGCCTCTGGTAAAAGCGGCGGCTCATCGTGCGCCCAACAGGGTTTCGGTTTCCACTGGCAGTTCGCGCTGATACCGCACGCGCCAGCAGAGAAGGGCGCTATGTCTCTTCAGACTATTTTCAGCAAATAGAGCTAGTATCTGGCTCGAGGACAGCTACGGAATAAAGAGAAAGCGGAAAGGGAGTTTGAATGAAGAAAGATGCGTGGCAGCGATTGGCTGGTATTGTGTTTGGCACAGCTTTGGCTTTTGCCGGTTGCCCGGCGCTGTCGGCCCAGGGGCCATATCATGTTCAGGACAAGTGGAAGCTTGGCGGAGACGGCGGGTGGGATTATCTGGCTGTCGATCCGCAATCGGGGCTTCTCTACATTACGCGCGGAAACCATGTGATAGTGGTCAACACAACTTCCGGCAAGTTGGTGGCTGACATTACCGGGCTCAAAGGCACACATGGCGTCGCTTTTGATACTGACGGCAAAACGGGTTACATCAGCGACGGGAGCAGCAACACCGTTGCAGTCTTTGACCGTGCGAGCAGCAAGATTACGCAGACGATTCCAGCCGGAACCAATCCTGATGGAATTCTTTTTGAGCCGACTACCAGGACAGTGTGGGCCTTCAACGGTCGCAGCAAAAACGCCACGGTGATTGACGCTGCCACGAAGCAAGTCATCGCCACAGTCCCGCTTCCGGGCAAGCCTGAATTTCCTGTCGCCGACGGCAAGGGCTCTGTGTTTGTAAATATTGAGGACAAGAACGAGATCGCTCACCTGGATGCGAAATCGCATACGCTGCTGGCTGACTGGCCAATCGGATGCGAGTCGCCCTCAGGGCACGCCATCGATATCGCAAACAATCGGCTATTTGCGGTTTGCGACGGCAAGAAGATGGCGGTGGTGGATGCGGGCACCGGCAAGGTTGTGGCGTCGCCTGCGATTGGCGAAGGGCCGGATGCAGCCGCCTTCGATCCCGAGAGTCATAATGCGTTCAGCTCGAATGGCGAGGGTACGCTGACGGTCATCCATCAGGATTCACCGGATGCTTACTCGGTCCTGCAAGACCTGCCAACGCAGCGGAGCGCCCGCACCATGGCTCTCGATCCCAAGACGGGAAAAATCTATCTAGTCGCAGCCGAGTTCGGGCCGAGGCCGGCGGCTACGCCTGAGAATCCACGCCCGCGGCCTCCGGTTGTGCCGGGAAGCTTTGTCGTGATCGTTGTCGGCAAATAACGATGTCCTTCTGTAGAGGCGGTCTTCATGACCGCTTCTGCGACCTGTCCCTCAAAATTGGCGGCTTTGACTTAATTTGCTGCACTTTCGCGTCCGCGATGTATAGTTTTGCCATTGGCTGTTTGCTGTCAGGACTGGCAAAGCACTTTATTTTGAGGATTATGGCTTGCAGTTCCAAAAGTTCGATGACGCTTACCTCGAGAGTTTGCGCAAGGGCGATCGCCGCACTGAGGAGCACTTTGTACATTACTTCAGTGAACTGATTCACCTGAAGCTTCGTTCCCGGCTGAACTCCAGAGATGCGATAGAGGATGTCCGACAGGAGACCTTTGCCCGTATCTTCGTCCTGCTGCGCGGGAAGGAAGGTGTGCGCAACTCGTCCGCGCTGGGCGCACTGGTGAATTCGATCTGCAACCATGTGCTGCTCGAATACTATCGCTCACATTCAAAGAGCGAAGCGATGGAAGACGCTTCAGAGATGGACATCGAGTCGGAAGACGCCGATGTCCTGGATGTCATGGAGTCGAAAGAGACGCAGAAGACGGTGCGGCAGATTCTGGAAAAGCTGAGCGAACGCGACCGGCTGCTGCTGAAGAGCATTTTTCTAGAAGAGCGAGATAAAGATGAGGTCTGTGCGGAATTTGGCGTGGATCGCGAGTATTTGAGAGTACTTTTGCACCGCGCGAAACTTTCATTTAAATCTTTTTATGTCAAACACATAGGGTCATCCGGGCCCTCCGGGGGCGGGGGCGGGAATTTCGGGCGATACGTTTGGCTTTTTTCTGCACTATTCTGTTGAGGCTCGAAATCCATGGACCACACTGAAGCTGTAAATCAGTATGCAGTAGAAAAGTATCTACTCGGTGAATTGAGCCCTGAGGCCCGCGACGCGTTTGAGACGCACTACTTCGGTTGCGAAGAGTGCGCCATTGATCTGCGCGCTGCAAACGTCTTTATTGCTCAATCCCGGAAGGAACTAGCTCGCCCGACTCTGGTCGCGGCGGCTGTGCAGAAACCCAAGCGTAATCTCTTCAATTTTCCGTCGCTGCTGCGGCCTGCCTTTGCAGTGCCTGCGATGGCGGCCATGTTGCTCGTGATCGGATTCCAAAATATCGTCACTGTTCCGCATCTGGAGCAGGAGGTGGCAGTTTCATCGCAGCCACAGATTTTGCCAGCGGTCACGCTGGTGGATGGACAAAGCCGCGGTGAGGAAATCCGGACGGTAGTGGCTAAGGCGCATGAACCTTTCCTGCTGTCGGTCGACGTGCCGGCGGACAGCAGCCGCTATTCAGGATATCTCTGCTCGTTGTATTCTCCATCCGGGAAGATGGTCTGGCAGCTGCGTATTCCCCAGTCACAGGCTGCGGATACGGTTCCCATTCAGGTGCCTGCAGACAGCACAGAAGCCGGGGAGAACACGCTGCTGGTGCAGGGAGTGCCGTCGGATGCGCAGAATGGTACGCCCGTTGAGATTGTGCGATACCGCTTCCTTTTGCAGATCCGTTAACCCATTCACAAACCGATTCAAACAGGATGAAAAGGTCATGACTGGAAATAAAGTTGAGAGGACCCATTATTACCACGCAGACGCGAGTCCTATCGGGGGTTACATAACGCGTCCATTCACTGGAGTTGTGCCTTCGCATGCTTCAATTTCGCTGCCGCTTGTGGGCGGTGTCCTTGCAAAAGAGCGGAAAGGGCGTAGGTGGAGGAACACGGTTAATTATTCGAATACGAGCACCACCGTATCCGGCAAAAAACAGGAAGAGGGAGGTGGCTGGGTAACAGAGGTGACTGCAACCGTGGATGATCTTAATATTCGTGAAATCATTACGGCTAAAAGGATCGTTGCCCAACTCTCAGTCGAACATCCGGCCGAAGGATACGTCCCAAAGATCAATGTGACAGGTTCGCAGTACGTAGACTTGAGGATCAGCGGCATTCCAGTCGAGCCCATTGTCAACTATGACATCTTCGAAGACTATGAGGGAACTCCGGGTTACCCAACGAAACCCTGGGCAGAGCAGCCAAGTCTTCAGCAGCATGTCGAAAGACAGTATAAGGAAGCAGGCGGGGGAGCAGAAGAGACCCCGGATTGGGTAAAACATCACTTTCACTGGCTTGAATCCGGCCAGAGCGGCAATACTAAAGACGGTCTTGTATGCTCAATCGTCGACGGCTTCGAAGGAATACCGAAGAATTTCCCCGGCAAGGTATTCGCGCACTCCATCTACGTGCGCGACTTTGGAAGAGTTTTCTTTGGAGAAGTCATCGTTCAGGGCGGCACTTATTCTGTGTCCATGCTGCGGGTACGTCTGGGTTCTCCCGTTGGAGGCGCAATCTCTGCCGCCACCGCGCGATCCAATGGTCAAACGTATCCATAGTTATTATCCTGGCATCTGTTTTGACATCTGTCTTGGGCTGCCATGCGCCGAAATATTCGAGCCCGCAGGCAGCCTACTCGGAGATTCAGAACCAGATCACGCGGGGTGACCTCAGCCAAGCGCAAGATAGCTTACAAAAAGTTGAAAGCTCTTCATATTCGCAAGCCCCGCCGTGGAACTGGAAATTCCGGCTCCTTGAAGCAAATCTGAATCTTCTCCAGGGTCGCAATGACCAGGTCCTTTTGTTGTTAGCCAACAATCAGTCGACAACTACCGCAGATATAGATATCCAAAGGGCCTTGTTTTGTGCAGTGGCTTATGCGCGAACCGGACAGATGGATCGTGCGAATCAAGCCTTGCAAAAAGCGGAATTGCTTTCCAACTCCAATCACTCGCTCATGGCCGCTGACATCTTCAGAACAAGCGGGATTATTGATGTTGAAAGAAATGATCTCGTCCACGCCAACGAGATGTTCCATTATTGCCTGGAGAGTGCGAGGCACCAAGGCGACGGTCACATGCAGGCATCCTCACTATTGAACCTTGGGGTGGTCGCGCTTCGGCAAGAGCATTTTGATGAGGCCCTAGAGTGGTCTAACCTGGCCGCTGGCCAAGCCAAGTCGGTTGGGGACCAACTCATTCAAGAAAAATCCCAGGGTAATGTGGCTTACGCGGATTACGCTCTTGGAAATTTCGAGGAAGCTCTCGATCGATTTCGTGAGGCACATCTAGATGCCAAAAAACTTGGCTCACAGGACGACGAGATTGAATGGCTCAACGATCAAGGTCTGTCCCTTTATCAGCTGGGAGATCACGTTCAGGCAGAAAGCTGCTACAAGGGAGCCTTGCAGATTGCTGAAACAATCAAACGCCAATCAAAAGTAATTGAAGCCCACACTGCGCTGGCCTCTTTATACCTACAGCTAGGCAGGCTGGATGAAGCAACACAGCATGATGATATTGCCCTTGCGCTCGCGCACACTTACAACAGAACACTTGACGAAGCTGATGCTCTTTTTGTGAGGAGCGATATTTTGATTCGCCAAAGCAATTTCAATGCGGCGAAGGACATACTGTCAGTTCTAGAACAACAACCATCCCTAGAACCATCGCAACGTTGGCGAGTAGAGGGTGCACTGGCAAATCTATACGCCCAAACAAGTCAGCCTGTTTTGGCTGACAAGTGGTATCAGCAGTCCATTACCACCTTCGAAACGCAGAGAGCGAGCATTAAAAAAGAAGAATCGAAGCTACCTTTCTCAAGCAACGCCGATCGGCTCTATGACGATTATGTGCGCTTCCTGGTAAGTCACCAGAAAACTGACGAAGCCTTGCAGTGGCTTGATCTCGCGCGCGCCCAGACGCTGCAAGAAGGACTGGGAATGGCATCGCCGGACTTTAAGGCCGTGATCAAGAAGCCCCTCGATACTACCGCCATTGCCCGACGACTCCACGCAACGATTCTGGTCTATACGCTGGCGCCGCAGGAGTCGTATCTCTGGGCGGTTAATTCTTCGGGGGTCCATTTCTTCAGGCTTCCGCCACAGGAAGAGATCGATGCGCACGTAAAAAACTACCAGCGCACCATACTTGCATCGCGAGATCCATTGCAGAATGGATACGTCGATGGAATGGCGCTCTACCGCCTATTGGTCGAGCCCGCCGCCTCGCTGATTCCCAAAGGGTCACCCGTTTACATCATTCCCGATGGAAGCCTCACTACGTTGAATTTTGAGACGCTGCTGGTGCCGGGCAGTGGGATTCACTACTGGATCGAAGACGCAACTATCACCAATGCCAGCTCACTGAAACTGCTCGCGGCATTCCATCCCGAGAGGCATGCCAGGAACCCGAAGAAACTATTGCTGATCGGCAATCCGGTTTCACCGGACACGAAGTTTCCTGACCTGCCAAAAGCTTCGGATGAAGTTACAAATGTAGCCAGACACTTTCCGCCGGCGGAGGAAACCGTCTTTGTCCAGAAGCAGGCGCTGCCTTCGGCCTATGCCGACAGCGCCCCGGGTGAATATTCGTTGATTCACTTTGTCGCGCATGGCACGAGCAGCAGCGCCAGCCCGCTCGACTCGGCGATTGTGCTGACCCGCAACCCCGCGAATCCCGACTCCTTCAAGCTCTATGCGCGCGACGTGATGGAGCACCCGCTGCACGCTGATCTGGTTGTGATCTCGGCCTGCTATGGCTCTGGATCGCGCGTCTATGGCGGGGAGGGCCTCGTCGGCCTGTCCTGGGCTTTTCTTCGCGCCGGGTCGCATTACGTCATCGGGTCGTTATGGGCAGTGAGTGATTCGGCCGCGCCCGATATCATGGACCGCATGTATGACGACCTTGCGTCCGGACGCCCACCTGACGCCGCATTACGGAACGCCAAGCTTTCCATGATTAACACGCCAAATATCTTCCGCAAACCGCTCTATTGGGCGACTTTTCAGCTCTACGGCGGCGCTTAGGACCGGATATCACAGATGCAGAACTCGCTGTAACGTTCACGTTACTACCGTCACCATCTTTACGTGACGGCAAGAAGCTTTCAGGCCCGTGGCGAATATGCGTCGCGCCAGGCTGGCTTGCTGTTACTGAATTCGTTCTGCTTTGGTTCTCACGAACCGGACCTTTCATCTCTCAACGATCGCACCTGCAGGAGGAGAAATGTCGCTCAGTGCAAAACATCGTAGTCAAGACAGTGTCAGCAACGCAAACCGCCCGTCTTCCCATGACTTGATTGAGGTTGCCCCGAATCGCAGCTCGCTAATAGAACCTACGAATGGACGAGCGTACGACTCGCTGGTTGAGCACATCCTCGATTTCCTGGATCGATACCCGGCTCGGCTCGCGTCGCAGAATTCGCTGACAGGATGCATGCGTGCATGTTGAAGGGCGGATCGACTGGCTTCAAAGCCCGTTGATATCGATGCTCTCAAGGACACGCTTCGTTGTGCCCTCCCTTGCCACTTTGATCATCGCGCGTCCCTACTGTTCTGTCGTCGTCACGTATTTTGGGAGGTGTAGATAAAGCCACGGCAAAACCGGCGTCATCAAGGCATACAAAAAGCGATAGCTCTTTGTCCTGGACTTGATTCCATGCAGCGGCACAATGGCCGCCGGCCGAAACATATACCCGTGGAATGGCAATTGCAGCAGGGCGTTCTCTGTCCGGCCTTTCACACGAGCCCACATTGTCCGGCTGCTCTCACTGGAGTCTGTGCCCGCTCCGGATACATATATAAACGTCGTCTCCGGATTCAGTCTCGCCAGTGTTTGCGCCACGGCGAGGGTGATGTCAAAGGTAATGTGCCGGTATTGCTCTTCTGCCATGCCAAACGATGAGACGCCCAGGCAGAAGAAACAGGCGTTATATCCCGCCAATTCGGACTCCATCGCCGAAAGATCGAGCAGGTCACTGCGCAGCAATTCGCGCAGCTTCTCATGCCTGAAGCCAGACGTGCTGCGTCCGATAGCGAGCACATTGTCTACTTCGGAGGCGAGCAGACACTCGCGCAAGACTCCCTGGCCAACCATGCCTGATCCGCCAAAAAAGGATGACCCGCATGAGTTCAGTGTATCCTGCTTTCTTACAGCAAGGCCGATGTCACGACTGCTCGTCGGCTCCCTGCGCAAAAGATTGCGAGGCAGAAGCGAGGATACGGCACACTTCCTCGTCGTCGACCTGTGAGAAATCGCGATAGAAAGAGCCTACTGCGGGAAAATATTCCGACACTCGCAGGCAGATGAATTCTTGCGCTACCGTTTCAATCTCGCGACGCGCATGAGGCGGAGCCACCGGCACGGCAACAATGATTTTGGCGGGCCGCTGTGTGCGCAATACTTCGATGGCAGCGAGCATACTGGAACCGGTCGCAATTCCGTCATCCACGACGATGATCTGAAGATTGGCTATTGCCATGCTGGACTGCGCGTTGTACATCTGTGCGCGTCGCTGCAGCTCCTGTTCCTCTTCTGTAATTGCGGCACCTAGTTCCTCTTCGGTGATGCCGAGCTGACGAATCATGAGACGATCGAGAATCTTTATTCCGCCTGCGGCAATCGCGCCCATGGCCAGCTCTGGCTGTCCCGGCACACCTACCTTGCGGACCAGAAGAATATTCATGGGGAGATGAAGCTCTTTAGCAATTTCGAAAGCTACAGGCACACCGCCCCGCGGCAACCCCAGGACAATCGTGTCTTTACGGTCAGCATAGGACGCTAGTTTCCTGGCGAGGAGTTGGCCGGTTTCCGTTCTGTCGCGAAACATAGAGATCCCTCAGGCATCAAGATTGGACCTGAGTGCGGCTTCTTACAAATCGATTAGACATTTATCTGTCTTCCATCTATCGACTTGACCTTCAGCAGCTCTTAATCTTACTGATGGGAGACTGTAGTCAGGTTAAAATGCGCGTACTCCTGATTGAGGATGAGATCCGGCTGGCTGAGAATGTGGCTGCCGCGCTGCGCGAGGGCCCGGGATTTGCTGTCGATCTCGCAGAGGACGGCGAGATTGGCCTCTATCTGGCGCAGGATTGCTGTTACGACCTGGTTATTCTTGACCTTATGCTCCCGAAGCTCGATGGCCTTGGGGTGTTGACAAAAATGCGAGCAGCGGAAGATCTCACGCCGGTCCTGATTCTAACGGCGCAGGGCGAGACGCGATCTGTCATCGAGTTGCTGAACGCCGGTGCAGATGATTACCTGAGCAAGCCGTTCGATCTGGGCGAGTTGATTGCGCGCGTCAAGGCACTGATCCGCCGCGGCAAAGGCGCTGCTCATCCGACGCTGCATGCCTCCGACATCGAAGTAAATACGCTGGAGCAGACAGTGCGGCGAGCAGGCACAACGATTGATCTTTCTCCGATGGAGTATCGGATCCTCGAATATCTGATGCATCGACCGAGGGTCGTTGTCTCGAAGCGTGAATTGCTTGAGCATCTTTACGACTACAACTGGGAACATCATTCCAATGTGATTGAGGCCCATGTCTCGAACCTTCGCAAAAAGATGGATGCTGCTTCCGACCAGCCAAGCATCGAAACGCTACGCGGGCGCGGATATCGCCTGATCGTCCAACGCAAAGGCCTTGCATGAAATCTCACTCCATCGCGAGGCGTCTTATCATCACTGTTCTCCTGGTCGAGTTAATCGCGGCAGTGTGCGTCACCGGCATGGCGTGGTTTTATGAGTTGCACAGCCATTTCCGTTCCTTCGACATTCTGCTGCGGGGGCGGGCTGACTCGCTTCTGGGATCGGTTCAGGATGCGGAAGACCCTGAAGATAATGTCATGCTCAGCAAGAGCGATGTTGATGTGCCCTCGGAGGACATCTATGAAGTGCGCGATGAAAAAGGAAGATTGCTGGGACGCTCGCCGAACTGGGGGGGCGCATCACCAGAAATCCTTGCCACGCGCTCCGATGGCTACTTCAACCTGGCCGTGAATGGAAGACACTATCGCTCTCTGCTGCTGCATGGTTTGCGAGTCGTTGATCCGGGTGATAAGGGCGGTGGTGTTCCGCATCATGTGACGATCGTGTACGGCTCGCCTACCACACGGGTGTGGAATGCCGTTTTACGAGCGGTGGAGTTTTATGCGGTCGCCAGCTTCGTTCTGCTCATTGTCACTGGCCTCGTCATGGCATGGCTGTTGAACCGCAGCATGGCTCCACTGCGAGCACTTGCCGCTGAGGCGGAGGGCGTTTCAGTCAACGCATGGCGATTCAGCCCGCCTGAAGAAGCACGGGCGACGAAGGAGCTTGCGCCGTTAGTCAATGCTCTCGAAGCAACACTGCAGCGACTGGAGCGGTCATTTTTTCAACAGCGCCGTTTTGTGAGCGATGCAGCACACGAATTGAAAACCGGCGTTGCCGTTGTGAAGTCGTCGCTGCAACTGCTTGGCATCAAGCAGAGAACCGCTGCTGAATATCAGGCCGGACTGGAGCGGTGCGAAGCGGACTGTGGCCGCATGGAAGAGATTGTTGCCAGGATGCTCACGCTGGCACGCATGGAAAACGAAATTGCGAGGCCAGCAACGACCGTTCATTCGACCGATATCTCCGAGGTATTACGTCAGAGTGCAGAACAATTCAGCTCCATGGCTGAGTTGCGTGGCGTCATCGTTGACTTGCCGGCACAGGAATCTCAGTACGTTACGCTTACGACGGAAGAGTGCATGCTGCTTATCTCTAATTTGTTGTTGAACGCTCTACAGCACAGCAGCCGCGGTACGAGAATTACCGCCTCCGCTCAAGAGAACAGTCATATGGTTGAAGTTCGACTTGAAGATCAAGGCGACGGTATTCCTTCTGAAGCACTGCCGCATGTCTTTGAGCGTTTCTACCGCGGCGATCCATCGCGGAACCGAAATACCGGTGGCACCGGGCTTGGCCTTTCCATCTGCAAGGCTATCGTGGACGCGGCAGGCGGTGAGATTACAATTCACAGCACTGTGGGCATTGGAACAACTGTTGTGCTTCGTCTTCCGGCGGCGCGTGTTAAGGACGCGGCTTCTGCCGAATCTGGCTGCGAATCTGTTACCCAAATCTAGCGCCGATTGCAGCATCATCTCTAAATCACGCTGCTTGCGCGGGCTCTGGTCAGCAGGTAGTACACAACCGGAGTGACAATCAGGCTGAGCACCATGGAAATACAGAGGCCGCCGATGACTGCGATGGCCAAGGGCTGGAGCATCTGTGAGCCTGAGCCTAAGGCAAATGCCAGGGGCAGCATTCCGCATACAGCCGCAATTGCGGTCATCAGGATGGGGCGCAGCCGACGCTGCGCTGCATGCATCATCGCTTCTCTGGGACTGCCTCCTTCGGCGCGAAATTTCTCATCCGCGTCCAGCAGGAGAATGCCGTTCTTTGCCACGATGCCGATGACCATAATCATTCCCATAAAAGACGCGACACTGAAGGTGGTTCCGGTGACGAGCAGCGCGATAACAACACCCGAGATGGAAAGCACGGATGAAGTAAGAATTGCGATGGGTGCGGAGAAGTTACGGAACTCGGTGAGCAGAACTCCGAAAACGAGGGCCAGGGCCAGAAGCAATACGCGCATCAGGTCGTGAAAGGACTTCTGCTGCTCTTCATACGTTCCACCATATTCAATTCGCACGCTGGAGGACAGGTGTAAGTCATCGACCGTGCGACGGACCTGCGCCATGGCGCTGCCGAGATCGGAACCTTCGAGTCGTCCTGTTACCACTACCAGCTGTTGTAGATTTTCGCGACGAATCTCATTTTGCGGCGGCAGCTGTTCGATATCGGCAAGCGAACCCAGAGTTGCTGTGTGTCCCGTGTTGCTGTTGAAGACTGTATTTTGAATGGCGTCCAGAGACGAGCGCGTTTCGTCGCTCATTCTCACGCGGATGGTGTAAGGACGGCCATTCGCGATGAGAGGATCGGTGGGCGTCACTCCATCGAGAATGCTGGTCGCATCTTCAGCTACTTCCGCCGGGGTAAAACCGAGACGCGCCGCAACTGTTGGATTTACTCTGAAGTTTGTTGCCGGACCACTGATGGTATTCTCGATGCCGTTCTGCACATCGACAACGCCGTTGATTTTGCTGATTGCATCGGCTACTCGCGGACCCAGCTGATTGAGCATCGCCTGATCGCTCGCAAATATCTTGATCTGAATCGGCTCCGGAGCATTGGAGAGATCGCCGATCATGTCCTGCAATACCTGCGTGAACTCGACGTCCAACTCCGGCTCGGTCTTCTTGATCTGCTCGCGAACATCTTCCATGATCTCATCGATGCCGCGGTCGCGTTTGCTCTTCAACTTTACTGTAATGTCGCCGGTATTGGCCTCAGTTACCGCCGCGAGTCCCATTTGCAGACCGGTGCGGCGGGATGTGCTTTCAACTTCCGGAGTGTCGCGCAGAATCCGCTCCACGTGCTCAAGCACACGATCCGTCTCGGTCAGCGAACTGCCTGCGGGCATGATGTAGTCCAGTATGAACCCGCCTTCATCCATCTCAGGGAGCAGGTCGGACCCCAAACCCTGGTATGCGAACCATGTTCCTAGGACAAGAACGAAACATCCAACAGCCAGCATCAACGGATTCGAAAGGGACCAATTCAGCAGGCGACCATGCCACGCGATAAGACGGCCCAGAATGCGCCCCGTCTCTGTGTGCCGGGACGGCCCGTCTGCGTCCATCCGTTCACGCAGCAGGACCAGACTGAGTCCTGGTGTCCAGGTCAGGGCAAGGAAGAGAGATGTGAGCAGCGCGGCTGTCATGGTGACGGCCAGTGCACGGAAGAAGCTTCCTGTCACTCCGGTCACTACGATCAAAGGCAGAAACACGACTACGGGAGCGACGGTTGAGCCGATCAGCGGCGCCGTGATCTCGCGTAACGCCTTGCGCACCGCGTCGACGCGGGTTTCTCCGGAATTGCGATGCAGAATGATGTTTTCAACAACTACAATTGCATCGTCGATTACCAACCCGATTGCCGCAGCCAGACCGCCAAGGGTCATCAGGTTGAAGCTCTCGCCAATCAGCCAAAGGAAGAGAACTGTAACTGCCACGGTTACGGGAATGACGAGGCCCGCTATAGCTGATGAGGTCCAATCTCGCAGAAAGAGAAAGAGGACGATGCAAGCGAGAATGAGGCCTATGAGGATGGCGTCCCTTACGCTTGAGATGCTCTCGCGCACCAGCTGCGACTGATCGTAGTAAGGTTCGAGCTTCACCCCGGGTTGTAGATTTTTCTGCAGCTGCCTTACTTCATCAGCAACAGCGTTGGCCACGGCCACCGTGTTACTTGCCGGCTGGCGCGTAATGTTGAGCAGCACGGCGGCCTTGCCGTTCGCAGTCACGACGGTGTAGACCGGCATGGTTGCTGGTTGGACGGCAGCAACATCGGCCACTCGCACAGGCGCGCCTCCTGGTGTCGTCTTGATGACGAGCTGGCCCAGACCGGCGGCATCGTGCACCTGCGCGCCGACCAGGCCGAGAATCAGCTGATGGTTTTCTTCGTAGAGGCCGGGGGAGTCGATGACGTTCGACGCCTGAATGGCGTTCACCAGATCGGAGATGGTGACTCCCGAAGACAGCAGCCGGGCCGGATCAGGAACGATGTGATACTCGGGCACCTTGCCACCCTGAATGGTGACTGTGCTCACGCCGGCTACGCGATTCAGCGGAGGTTTAAGCTCATAGGTTGCCAGCTCCCAAAGTTGTGTTTGCGATACGGTGTCTGACGTCAGGCTGTAGCCGAGGATGGGAAAGGTCGCGAAGGTCAGTCGATTTGTAGTGATGCGGGCGGTTGGCGGGAGCGTTTGCTCTACCTTTGCGAGGGCGGCATCGACGAGTTGCAGAGTGTGGAACATGTCCACGTTCCAATCGAAGAAAAGACTGATCTCAGCCGACCCACGGCTTGTGGTGGAGCGCACGGTTGCCAGGCCGGGCACACTGTTGATCGCGTCTTCAATGGGCTTGGTGATCGTGACCTGCATCTGCTCGACGGGCATGACACCGTTGTCGACGCCGATGACTACGCGCGGAAAATTTGTTTCAGGAAAAACCGAGATCGGCACCTTGAAGGCCAGGTAGATTCCCGCGATTGTTAGAACGACTACGAAGAAAAAGATTGTCCGAATGGCGCGGTTCAGCCAGAAGCTCTCGGCAGCTTTGGGTGGGTGAATGGAGGCATCCGTGATCACTGATCGTCACCACCCTTGCCAGCAGATGGCTTGTCTTCACCTGAGGGCGCAGCCACTTTGACCTTTGTTCCATCATCCAGTCCGTAAGCGCCTTCATTGATCACCAAATCACTCTGCGACAGTCCGTTCGTGATTTGCATTTCGCCGCCGTCCTGAATACCGGCTTCCACAGGCTTTTTGTGTGCGATTCCATCTGCACCGATCACCATCACTGACTTACTGCCATCCTGTGCCGTGAGGATGGCGGCGACTGGAACTTTCAGCGCACTTTGAATTGTTTTGCTAGATATTGAGGCATGCACAGGCGCCCCTGCTTTCAGCATGCCGTTCTTGTTTTCAATCCGCAGCCACACTTCGACTGTCGTACTGCCCGGATCGAGCGCTGGACTTATGAGCGAGACTTTTGCCGGGATGGAGTCGTCGACTCCGGAGACTGTGATCGATGCTGCGTCCCCAACTTGAAGTCGCTGCCCCAGCAGCTGGGAGATATGAATTTTTGCCAGCATCGCTGATGTATCCATGACCGTAAGCAGTGGAGTGCCTGCCGCTGCGGTTTCACCTGCGAAGAGCGGGCGGTCGGTGACGACACCGTTGATGGGGCTGTGAATCTCCGAGTAGCTCGCCTGGGCCTCAGCGCCCATGTACTTGCCTTTGGCGGATGCGAGTTGTCCTTGCGCTTCTTTGAGAGCCGCCTCGTGGCTAACGCTCTTCATCGATTCAAGATGCTTCTTCGCTGTGTCGTACGCGGCCTGCACCTGCACCAGGGCGGCCGTCGCTGTGTCGAGATCACGTCCGGGAATGGCGCCATCGGCAAAGAGCTGCTTCCGGCTATTTACGATGCTTTGGTTGAGATCGAGATTTGCCTTGGCCTGCGCGAAATCTAATTCCGCCTTCTGATAGTCTTCCGGAACCTGAGCGCGGGTTGACGCTTCGTAAACTGCTTTCGCCGCGGTATAGCTTCCTTCGTTGTCGAGAACGGCTGCGGTGAGATCGCTGTTCTCCAGGGTCGCCAGCAATTCGCCTGCTTTTACACGCGAGCCGCGCTGTACGTAAAACTTCTTGACTGGAGCGCTGATCTTTGGAGCGATGGCTGCCTGCGCAAGCGGCGCGAGCACAGCATCAGAGGTGATATGCGCGGCAATCGGCCCCTGAGTGGGGTGCGCGGCTTGCACTTCAACCTGTACTTCGGGCGCGTTCTCTTTCTTTGCACACCCGGTTGCGGCCACAAACAAGGCAATCGCTGAGGCCAGCAAGAAATGGAGCCAGTTCCGGCGCTTGGCGCGTGACATCGCTATTTTTTTTCCCTCGGTTCCGTCATTGATCTCACAATGTTCCAGTCAAAGTCTGAAGATTGGCCAGCGAGGTTTGATAGCGAACGGTGCCATCCTCGCGTGCATTTTCAGCAGATGTGAGAGCATTCTGCGCATCCACGACTTCGAGGACCGTGGCTTCACCTCCGGTATAGCGCAGCATTGTGAGTCGAAGGCTCTCGGCCGCGGTCTGTACGCTTTGATCAAGGGAGGCGAGTTGATCGTGGGCCGTTGTTGCCTCGCTGTAAGCTTCCTCAAGATTCGCTATCAGCCGTCTCTGCGTCGCGGTTAGGGCCACGCGCGCTGCATCGCGGCGGATTTCGCTCTGCTTCACTTTGTGCTGGGTTGAAAGCCAGTCCCAGACGGGGATATCCAGTGTGACGCTGCCGGAATAGCCGAGATTCTTTACCCCGTCCGGCCCATTGACAGCGAACTGCGGCGCATCAATGCCGTAAGTGAAATTCAATCCAAGATCCGGTAGATAGGCCGCACGCGCTGCGAGCACTTCAGCGTTGCTCTGCCTCAATGCAGCCAGTGCGCTTCTCAGATCCGGATTGCTGCTGGTTGCGGCTGCTTCTATCGCTGCGCGGGTAGGAACTTCGGCGATGCTAGGACTCTTTTGCAATGTATAGGGAGTGCGCGGGTCGGGAAAAAGGAGCACGGCAAGCTCAAGGCTTGCCTTTTCAGCAACGACGTTTGCGTCCGCCAGATCGCGCCGGCGCTGCTGCTGCTCCAGTTGCGCCTTGATGACATCGGCATGCGCGGCTTCGCGGACCGCTTCTCTTTTGCTTGTCAGGTCGGCGAATGCGTCTGCTTCTGTCGCCGCCCGTTTAGCCACAAGCAGTTTCTGGTCGGCCGCGATTGAATCGTAGTAAAGATTTACCACGGTCTCGACCAGTCCCCTACGGGCTACTTCAAGCTGCGCCTGGGCGAGCGCTGCGGCTGCATCGGCGCGCTTCACCTCCGCAACCTGAGCAACACCTATAGTTTCGTTTACGACTCCCTGGCTTGCGTATTCGCGGACTGCATTGTTTGCGATAAAACGCGGCGACGGCTGTGATCCAACTCCCTGACCGGCCTGGTTTTGCTGTCCGTTCGGCTGCGTATACAGGGCTTGGTTGTGATACACGGCGCCTGGGAGCATAGCGGCGCGTGCGATAGAACGATCAAGACTAGCAGCCTTGCTCTCGGCAACGCTGGCGGCAAACGCTGGCTCATTCGCCTGAGCGCGGTGAATCGCTTCATCGAGGGTGATGATCACAGGGGTCGATGTCGCAGATGAGCCATCTACGGTCTGCTGGCCCTGTCCCGGCGCTGCGAAGACGACCATAGCCACCATTAGGCATAGATTGGCCTGTATCTTGCTGGTTCGAGAACGCATTAAGAGATCAGCATACAGATAAAAACCTTAATTTGGCCTGAAAGGACCTCTGTGCAATGCCAACAGGCATATAAGGTGAAACTCTGCGAGACTTACACCGCTTGACCCGTCAAAATAAGAAAGACTTGCCAAGGGTCGTCGAAATGAATAACTTGGCAGCCGGGAGGCTTGATTGCCTGGGACCCTCGGAACTCTGCTTGAGACTTTCCCTCAGGAGCGGCGCGTTGCCCTCATTCCCCGCCAATGTGAGGCGCTGAAAAAAGCTGGTCTTGAAGTCATTGTTGAACAATCGGCTGGCGTTTCGGCCGGCTTTCCCGATGAGATGTATGTGGCGCGTGGCGCGCGCATCGGGAGCCGGGAAGATGTATTTCGCGAAGCCGACATCATCGCCCAAGTCCGCTGCCTGGGCGCGAATCCTGAAGCCGGACGTGCTGATCTCCCGCTGCTGCGTCCCGGTCAGATACTGATTGGGTTTGCCGAGCCGCTGACGGCATTGCAGGAATGCTCTCAGCTGGCAGCGGCAGGTGCATCGCTCTTAGCGCTCGAACTGATTCCACGCATCACGCGCGCGCAGAGCATGGACGCGCTTTCGTCGATGGCGACGATCTCCGGCTATCGTGCCGTTCTGCTGGGCGCCAGTCAACTGCCCAAGATGTTCCCACTGTTGATGACAGCGGCGGGCACCATTACTCCTGCAAAAGTATTTGTGCTCGGAGCGGGTGTCGCGGGGCTGCAGGCCATCGCAACGGCAAGGCGCCTGGGTGCCGTTGTCTGCGCCTACGACGTTCGTCCGGCGGTGAAGGAACAGGTGGAAAGCGTTGGCGCAAAGTTTGTCATGCTCGCCGTTGACGCACAGTCATCGGAAGACAAGGGCGGCTACGCCAAAGCGATGGACGAGGACTTTTATCGCCGCCAGCGCGAGCTACTCACCGAAGTATTGCGCGAGCAGGACGTTGTGATTACGACTGCGGCTGTGCCGGGACGCAAATCTCCTATTTTGATCACTGCCGAGATGGTTTCCGCGATGCCCGAGGGTTCGGTGATCGTTGACATTGCGGCCGAGCGCGGCGGGAATTGCGAACTCACCCGACCCGGCGAGACCGTGGTACAGGATGAGGTGACGATCCTGGGACCGCTCAATCTCCCCTCAATGGTTCCGAATCACGCCAGCCAGATGCTGTCGTCTAATATCGCCGCAGTGGCCAAGCTGTTGCTCCGCGACGGGAACATCTCTCTGAATCTTGACGACGAGATCATTCGTGAATCGCTGGTTACGCACCAGGGCAAGGTTGTGCATCCGCGCGTGGCCGAGTTGCTGGGCGCATCTCAACCAATTGGCGAGGTAAAGCAGTGAGTTCTTATGAAGTCGCTCTCTGGGTGTTCATGCTGGCGGCGTTCCTCGGATTCGAACTAATCCGCCGGGTTTCGCCTCTGCTGCATACTCCGCTCATGTCGCTGACCAACGCGATCTCGGCCATCGCCGTGGTTGGCGCAATCCTTATCACGGGCGCGAAAGAGGCGAGCACGCTGACACGGGTTCTCGGTTTCACGGCTGTCGTGCTCTCCACCATCAACGTCGTCAGCGGATACCTCATCACCGATCGCATGCTCAAAATGTTCAAGAAGCGGGGAGCTGAAAAGAAATGATGCAGAGCATCTTTCCCGTTCTGTACCTTTTTGCTGCTGCCAGTTTCATTCTCGCCATCAAGTGGATGAGCTCGCCGACAACTGCCCGCCGCGGCGTGATTATCGGTGAAATTGGCATGCTCCTTGCAGTCGTGGGAACGCTGCTGCGCGCTGAAGTCGTCACCTACCAATGGATCTTCATCGCGTTCCTGGTTGGCTCGGCCATCGGTGTTCCTATTGCGTACTACATGCCGATGACCGCAGTGCCGCAGCGAACTGCCTTTTCGCACGCGTGCGGCGCGCTGGCGGCTGCGCTGATTGGCACAGCTGAATACTATCGCCAGGTGCGTTCCGGCGATAGGATGAGCGCG
>Ga0206829_10034_pt1 | contig 26440 bp, 16 predicted proteins | sample Alteio_BWOrgCont_75_FD_152862 | JGI IMG/M metagenome (GOLD analysis project Ga0206829, IMG submission 152862) | Enriched cells from forest soil in Barre Woods Harvard Forest LTER site, Petersham, Massachusetts, United States -... | ecosystem: Environmental > Terrestrial > Soil > Temperate forest >... | reverse complement strand
GGGAGATACGGTCAACCTCTCTGGAGCTTCTACGCAATCCGTGGTTTGTGCTAGTTCGCAGTTTAGTTTCTCTATCAGTAAATCCACTGATGGAACTTACGCTTACTCCGTCGCTCAAACCGATCCGAATAATGGAAATGCTTCATCTGCAGCTTCGGGTTCATGGATTAGAGATACTGTCGCCCCTGCCAAGATTACCTTCACCTCTCCTGCTAGCAATCCCTACGCTTCGGGCGGAAGTTCAATTACGCTCTCTGGTCCTTGTGAAGTTGGAGATACCGTCGCAGTGAGCGGGGCTTTCTCAGCTAACGCTCTTTGTTCTTCTGGGTCTTATTCATTTACTTCGACTAAGTCTTCGGATGGTGCTTATACCTACACCGTCGTTCAAACTGACCTTGCCGGAAACTCCTCTACTGCCGCCACTTTTACCTGGACTCGAGATACCACCACACCTAGTGCTCCAGTTATTTCTAGCCCAAGCTCATCTCCTTTCTACTCTAACGGAAGTGCTGTAACCGTCTCTGGATCATGCATCACGGGAGATACGGTCAACCTCTCTGGAGCTTCTACGCAATCCGTGGTTTGTGCTAGTTCGCAGTTTAGTTTCTCTATCAGTAAATCCACTGATGGAACTTACGCTTACTCCGTCGCTCAAACCGATCCGAATAATGGAAATGCTTCATCTGCAGCTTCGGGTTCATGGATTAGAGATACTGTCGCCCCTGCCAAGATTACCTTCACCTCTCCTGCTAGCAATCCCTACGCTTCGGGCGGAAGTTCAATTACGCTCTCTGGTCCTTGTGAAGTTGGAGATACCGTCGCAGTGAGCGGGGCTTTCTCAGCTAACGCTCTTTGTTCTTCTGGGTCTTATTCATTTACTTCGACTAAGTCTTCGGATGGTGCTTATACCTACACCGTCGTTCAAACTGACCTTGCCGGAAACTCCTCTACTGCCGCCACTTTTACCTGGACTCGAGATACCACCACACCTAGCGCCCCAGTTATTTCTAGCCCAAGCTCATCTCCTTTCTACTCTAACGGAAGTGCCGTAACCGTCTCTGGATCATGCATCACGGGAGATACGGTCAACCTCTCTGGAGCTTCGACGCAATCCGCGGTTTGTGCTAGTTCGCAGTTTAGTTTCTCTATCAGTAAATCCACTGATGGAACTTACGCTTACTCCGTCACTCAAACCAATCCAAATAATGGCAATGTCTCATCGGCAGGTTCTGGCACTTGGATCAGAGATACAGTTCCTCCTGCTGCTCTTACGTTTACATCTCCCGCTGCTAACCCCTACGCTTCTGGGGGAACAACACTTACCATCTCTGGTTCCTGTGAGATTGGGGCAACAGTAGCTATTAGCGGAGCATATTCTGGGTCTGCTAGCTGCACGGGCGGGAGCTACTCATTCGCTCCTATCAAGACTGCTGACGGCATCTATACTTTCAGCTTGAGTCAAACAGACCTCGCCGGAAATACTTCTGTGGCAACAACTTTGGTCTGGACGAGAGATACCACCACACCTATCTCACCCACTGTCACCACTCCTGCAGTAACTCTGACGTATTCAAATGGAAGCTCTCTGATCATCTCCGGCGCCTGCACCTCGGGTGACACTGTCAACATCACTGGTGATAGCACACAAACCCAAACCTGCTCGTCATCCAGTTACAGCTTTACCGTAAGCAAATCCGTAGATGGAACCTATGCATTCTTAGTCACCCAAGTAGATCCAAACAATGGCAATAGTTCTAGCGGCGTAAGTCTTTCTTGGGTACGAGATACGGTTGCACCTGCTGCAGTAGCACTCTCTTCTCCCTCTTCTACTCCTTACACTTCTGCAGGAAGCGTACTGACCATTGCAGGTACCTGTGAAGCAAACTCGACAGTCTCAATTTCTGGACCAGGACTCACGGCTACCACCCCATGTAATTCGGGAGCATTTTCTTTCACAGTTTCCCAAACTGTAGACGGAAGCTACTCTTATAGTGTGGCTCAAGTGGATCGTGCAGGAAATCTATCACCGGCCATAACTTTGGTTTGGACGAGAGATACTACAGCACCTGCTGCACCTGTGGCGACCTTCCCGACGGCAAGTCCATACTACTCAAACGGTTCCTCTCTTACCCTCACTGGGGCCTGTATTACGGGTGATCCAGTCATCCTATCCGGGTCTGATTCTCAAAGTTATACTTGTGCTTCTTCAGTCTACACTTTCACAGTGAACCATAGCGTGGATGGGACCTATAATTTCTCCATTGTTCAGCAGAAACCTACTAACCTGCTCCTTTCGACTAGCATCAGTCAATCCTGGATTCGAGATACTGTTGCTCCCAATCCAATTGTTATTACTAGCCCAACCTCGAATCCCTACACCACTGCTCAGTTGGCAATCACACTCACGGGAACTTGTGCAGTGAACGCCACTGTCAATCTTTCCGGAGCTGATAGTAACTTCTGGACTTGTAGCAATGGAACATTCAGTTTCAATTTAACCCCTGCTACCGATGGAACCTTCACCTTTGGTCTCTCGCAAACAGACCTGGCTGGGAATACCTCGACCAACGTGAATTTCGTTTATATTAGAAATTCAGTAGCTCCTTCACCCCCTGTCGTAACTGTCCCCGTGGCAAGCACTACCTATACAAATGGATCCAATTTCGTCATCTCAGGTACCTGCATTACAGGAGACACCATCAACCTGACTGGTGCCAGCACCCAATCTCTCACCTGCAGCTCAGGCGTTTTCTCCTTTAGCGTAGCCGAAACTCTCGACGGGACCTATCCGTTCACCGTGACCCAGATCGCAGCCTCCAACCAAGTCGCATCTACTGGCGTCAGCATAGTTCTGATTCGAGACACGCAGCCTCCTGCCGCACCCGTATTTACAAGCCCAGTTACTAACCCTTATACTTCTGCAACGTCATCATTCACTCTTTCGGGTACCTGCGAAACCAACGCAACTGTCACTCTAAGTGGGGCAGGCTCCGGTTCTACGACTTGTGTTTTAGGGGTTTTCAGTTTCTCGAATCAGCAATCTGTGGATGGCACCTACAGCTATTCCGTGACCCAGACTGACTTAGCAGGCAATGTCTCTTCGAGTACAAATTTTAAGTGGATCCGAGACACAGCGCTGCCTCCTACACCTACAATCACTTCTCCATCGACAAATCCATACTTTTCCAACGGCTCCTCGCTCACCGTTACTGGATCTTGTGTCACTGGGAACGTCGTCACACTTTCTGGGCTGGATTTTCATACCTACACTTGTGCTAGCTCAACCTACACATTTACCGTCTCAAAGACTTCCGATGGTACATATAACTATAATATCTTTCAGACCGATCAGTATACCGCTCTGGTTTCAGCCGGCATTCTCTTTACTTGGGTACGGGATACAACCGCTCCTACAGCGCCCGTTCTTAGATATCCCCCCTATAGTCCTTTCTATTCATCCGATAGCAACGTCTATTTCTTTGGAACATGTGAAAGCGGGACTACCGTCAAATTGTCAGGATCTTCTAGTGGAAGCGTAGCTTGCGTTCGATCGAAATTCAGGATCTCAGCCACTCAGACGAGTGTAGGCACTTACAACTACACCCTGACACAAACTGACGCAGCCGGAAACATCTCGGCGGGCACTCCTGTCCAGTGGATTAAAAAGGATTCTTCCACCTGCTACTCGACCCCTTACCCAACCAACCTAGCTAGTAGCCCTTACTACTCAACCGGGTCGTCTCTAGTTATTTCGGGCAGCTGTGTCACTGGCAATATTGTAACTCTGAGCGGCGCTGATAGCCAGAGAGTCAGTTGCTACTTTTCGACTTACTCATTTACGGTGAATAGGTCTGTAGATGGATCCTATGACTATTGGATTTCCCAAACGAACACTTCCAGTGGCGTGAGCTCTACCCAATATCTTCAAACTTGGGTTCGAGATACCTCGACTCCGATTGTAGTCAATTTGGTCAATGCTGATTCTTCCTCTGCTCTCACTGGAGATACTCTTGAACTTGAAGGGGGTTGCACCAGCGACCAAGACGTTTATGTTACGGGAGATGATTCTCAGAAACTGACATGCTTGAACGGTCGTTTTCATATCACTGTCAGCAAATCGAATGATAGTCTGTATAACTTTGGCATCTATCAGAAAAGTGAAGTGGGCACTTCGGGAATCAACTGGGCACAGAGTTGGACCAAAAATCATCTCATCCCATCCACACCCCAGATTCTTTACCCCGATGCAAGCGTCACTTATTCCAATGCTTCCTCGTTTACCATTATAGGTACCTGCATCAACGGCTATCCCGTCACCCTTTCTGGAAGCGTTCTAGCCACAGATGTGACTCAACCTGCACTCAGTCTTGTACAAATATGTGCCCAATCTCAGTTTAAATTTATTATAGCCAAGACCGTAGATGGTACCTATAACTTTTCAGTTCAACAATCGAATGGCCTTCTGAACTCGAGCACCTTTGCTCGACAATGGGTACGAGTCACTAGTGCGCCCATACTCACTTTAGACTCGCAACCCACTGCGGTCTACCTAGGTTCAAGTCCAAGCTTCGCATTCCATTCGAACACGACTGCGACGATCTACTGTCGAGTAGATTCACAATCCTTCGCCCCATGTGCTTCGCCTACAACTTATTCCAATTTGGCCAGTAGCTCACATACCTTCCAGGCCTATGCAAAAGATGCATCTGGCAACATGAGTGCCACCACTTCCGTGACTTGGACTCAACAGGCAAACAATACCATTGCACTTTATCACTTCGATAGCAGTCCTGGCGCCTTCATGGATAGCAGCTTGTATACGAGCTCGAACAATAACCCCCTGACTGATCAGAATACTTCATCTGCAAGTAGTGCCAAGTTCGGCCAGGGCCGTCAGTACACGTCAGATAGTGGCAACTCGTATGACTACTCCAATAATACCTCGAGCCAGAGCCTCACCAATCAAACCATGTCTTTGGAAACCTGGCTCAAATTTACGAGCGAGCCTTGGAATTACTCCTATGCAGTCCTCATGAGCAAATGGGGATCGTATGGGAACTATGGGTGGGAGCTCAAGATCGCAAGGCAAGGTAACCACCTCTATCTCGTCTTTACCGGAAGCCTGGACGGAGTGACTACAACAGATATTACATCGAGCGCATTCAGCTATGATTCGTCGACTTTCCATCATTACGCTGCAACTTGGAACTATGGGGTGGTTAACCTGTTTAGAGATGGAGTCTTGGTAGGCTCGGGTAATATTGGTGCGGGGCAGGTTTCACTCTATAATTCAACGGCAACTTTGCGCATTGCCTCTGGCAGCGTTGGAGCATTGCTGAACGGAATCCTCGACGAAGTTCGAATTAGCCAGAACATTCGATGGACCAGTAGTTTCACCTTGCCTACTTCCCCCTACTCTGCGGATTAACTCGGCGCGCTTTATTATTTCAGAAAACCCAAAAATCCGCTGTAGCCATCTGCCATCAAAATTCCATGGCATAGGTGTTGCTTGTCCTCCGCAGAACAAAATAAGGAGTTCTCCTATGACAAGAACAGCAAAAAATTATGAATATCTTATCGGAAGCATTCAAGGAATCAGCGAGCCTCAGTTCCGAGCCCATTTTGAGCTTTACGAAGGATACGTCAGAAAACTAGTGGAGATTGAAGAAAAACTGGGAAAGGCTGATCCGAAAACGGCAAATTACAGCTATGGTGAAATTTCGGAACTGCTCAGACGGAGACCCGTCGCATACAATGGAGCGAACCTTCACGAGCTCTTTTTTGAGAACCTCACATCCGCTGAAATGGCTCCCAGCCCAGAACTTAAGTCGTCTCTGGAGCGATACTTTGGAACTGTGAAGCAATGGTTTGCAGAAGTTCGCGCGGGTTTGATTTCAGAGCCTGGATGGGTACTCCTGACACGCTCCAGACAGGACGGATCCCTAAGAAACAATCTCCTTCAACAGCACCATATTGGTCTCTTGGGCGATCAAGATATCATTCTGGCCTTTGATGGTTGGGAGCATGGGTACTTTATTGATTATGGAGCAAAAAAAGGGGACTACATCACAACTCTAGAACGCTCTATCCACTGGGATATTGCAAATCAGAGGTTTGAGGCTTCCGGGGGTATTGCACAAGCTGCCGCATAGCCCAGCCAATCCCCGAGACGAACTTGGGTCTCGATATTTTGTCGAGTCCTCTCCTCAATATCAGGTGCGGGTACCCATCGATCCTTCTCTCCAAAAAGAATAATCGTGGACCCGCCCACTAGAAAATATCCCTTCTCTTGTCCCTTCACAAATGACGAGCTTTCGTCATGAGTCTGAATAATTCTTCCCACACACATCGCACCTACTTCAACGTAGGCCATTTTTCCAAAATGCTGCGTGTCCAGGATATTCACCTGGCGTTCATTGAGAATAAAGACTTTCTTATTGTAATGGTATGAAACTGGATTTGTCGCATATAGGGAACCATGGATGCGATAACGAGCCAGCAGCTTCCCGTGGTCTGGATAGTGAAAGCGATGATAGTCAGTGGGTCTCAGTCGGCAGATCAAAACGGGGCCATTCTCAAAAAGAGTAGCGTAGTGAGCCGGGCCTTCAGGCCCGGATTGATACGACCCTAGAATCTCAGAAGGTGTCAGGATCATATTTTTGATTGAGAGTCTCTGGTCCACTGAAGACGCTGAGTATCCTAGATACTTTCCTTCAGCAAAAGCAGGAATAAAGTGTGGGTCCGTGACAAATGAACGGGCACCTGGCTTGAACTTCCTGATAAAGAAGGCGTTGAACGAAGGGTAAGAAGCCTTTTCAAAATCGTTCATCTCTAGATTCTTCACATTCTTGTCAATATACGCCTGAACCTTTGTCCCACTCCACCGAGTATCCAGTAGCCACCCATAAATAATCTTCGCAAAAAGCCGGGTTGCAAAAAGATGTTGCAAAAGCAATCTACCCATCCGAGTTTCATGGCTCCATTTTAAAAACCGGGCCCCCTGAACGCTCTCTGGAAGCATCCGGCCTTGAGCTCGGTCCCAGTAGAGACAAACCCGTGCCTGAAGGGCGAGGTCTCCCTCTGCTCCAGGGTCAGCAGACTTGCGTTGCATGAAGAAAAATCTTTCCTTGGGTCGCATCCAGCGTGACCTGCTGCCCTGTCCGGATAGAATAAGTCACGTCTTGAGCATTCACGATCGATGGCAAACCAATTTCACGAGCCACCAGAGCTCCATGGCTGAAACTACTCCCTTGCTCGAGCACTAGTCCTCCGGCAACAAAAAATAAAGGCGTCCAGGCAGGATCCGTGAACTGTGTAATGAGGATTTCTCCCTTCTGCAGCAGACTCGCCTCATCCAAGTTTTTCACAACCCGAGCTAGGCCGTGAACTACCCCTTGAAATATGGGTTGCCCTTGAACAAAGGAGAGCGAGTCTACTTGCTTAGGAGGCAGCCCAATCTGGTTGATCTCTTGATCCGAAAATAAATGGGGCACATAAACCGATCTCAACAATCTCAGATCCGCTTTTCGTTGTTGCGCGATACGAAGAAGGGCCTTTCTTTCTGTCGGCTGAAGAAAGTAGGACTCAAGCTCTTTATGGTCCAGAAAAAACAGGAGATCACCCAGGCCTTCAGGCCCAGGTCGATGCCCTTGGGTTCTCTTGGCCATCTCAACGACTACCCGTCTTGCAAGTTCTACCCAAAGGAAGCAAACGCTATGGGTAGCCTCCCGCAAAGGAGAGTAAATTTGAAAATATTTTAATTCCTTCATGAAAAACTTTTTCAGAAGCCGTGTCGCGGCCGTTCTCTCTAGGTCAGCTTCAAACGTAGCCTCACTGTCGACTCGCTTCTTCTTTTGGTCTTCAAACTCTTTCCTGCCTCGGAGACGGGACTCCTTCAATTGGCCCATCATCCGATGTAGGGTCGAAGGATCTTCTCTCCATCTAGGTGCGGCGATCTCCCAATCAGGGTTTCCACGATGTCCAAACTTCTCAATAAAGGTCTCGAGTGTCATTTGACCATCAATGACGTCGCAAAGAGCAAGATTAGTCTGAGTATTAAAATTTCCAGGCAGACCGGTGGTCAGCTCCAGCTCTTTGGCCTCTGCCATTCCGGGAGTAGAGCTATAGGTCATTTTAAGACCCCACTTCACAAATGCCTGCGTAAATCCGGAAATAATATCCGTCAGCATGTGGTAATAGTTCAGCTCTAACCTATTTTTATTCGAATATGTTCGAAAGGTCTCCCACAGTTCTGAATCAGACATTTGAGAAAGATCTCTACTTCTTTCAATGGCAGCCTCTCGTTCTAGGCGAGGCTGGATTTTTTCTTGAAATTCAGTATAAAACTTCTTTCTGAGCGGATAGAAATTTGAACGTATCCCTTTGATCACTTTTGCCAGAGAGTAGGGCGTTAGCAAGACCGTGCTGGGCTTTTTTGGGTTGAGCTTGAGTCCAATTTTATTTCCAGGTCCGATCACAGGCTTCAGGGGGAGCCCCCCCGATATACGAGTCACATATTCCGTCACGTTGATGTAGGAACGGCCAAAAACAGAGTCATAAATCTGGGGAGCTAAAGCTTCGCCCGCAGAATATGACAGTCCCAAGTCCCGGTAGGCCTTCTCGACTCCACTTCCCGTCGAGGTAATCTCCCTAAATCCAGAAACGGTCAGAGGCGAGGGATGAGTCAGCACATCCCCGATGGAAAAGTCCGTCCAAACATTACCTCCTTCTTGCGCAATTTCTCTTAGCTTCTGTTTTTCTTGCTCTAACAAGAGTCTCTGGCGCTTCTGGGTCTTGAAGTAACTCAGAGGTCTGGCTTGAAGTAAAAACAGCTCTTTTCCGTCGAAGGCCCATTCAATATCCAGCGGATACCCCCATTTTTGCTCGACGCTGCGACCTACGCGGGCGACTTGCTCTACAAGCTGAGTGTCAACCGCGCTACTCAAGCGGTCTTCTTTGCTCTGAATTTCCAGGGTGGCCCGATTGAGCTCAAAATGCGCAGGCGTGATTTTACCGGAAACCAGCTGATCTCCTGTTCCAGCCACTGCCTCGACAACTAGGGTTTCCGATTCAACAGAGCTCTGAGTAAAGCAGACTCCGGCAAATGTAGCAGGGACCATTTTTTGAACAATCACCCCAAATACCGATGGCCCTTGAGCTATTCCCAGTTCGCTTCGATAAGCTGTCGCATGACTGCTTTGCCGCGAAGCAAGACACTTTCGAATTGCCTCAATGATGAGGGGTCCGTAGGGCACGTTCAGGATGGATTCAAATTGCCCTGCAAAGGAATGATCCGCTGAATCTTCATCTTGTGAAGAAGACCGAACCGCAAATAGGCATTCCGATCCGATTTTTCTGCAGGAATCCAAAATCAAACCCTCGACCTCCGCGAGGCCGTGCAATTCAATGGACTGCGCTGCTACGACAATGCCGTCTGGAACCTGGTAGCCCGCTTGCATGAGTAAGCCGAGTTGGACTGCTTTAGTACCAAAGAGCCCTTGGTCTGCTACTGTCAAGTCACCTAACGATTTTAATTTCATATGGACTCTTTTCGATAGACTCGAATGTCATAGGATTGGGTTCTTTCTAAATCAGCCAATTCTTTATGTTCCCCAGAAATATCCAAATACCCGCTCAAGACCGTATCCCTTCCGAGATGGAGGAAGTTCCGGACAACTAGCTGGGCGTCTCTGGAAAGCTTCGGAAAAATGATACTCAGGTAATCCTGGTTCATTTGCTTTGGAAAGTAGGACGGGGCGTTTGAAAACGAAATAAAGTCTATCGACTTTGAACTCTCTTGGATCACTCGGATCACATCCCCTTGTACATAGGAGACTTCCGTTGTGGCGAGCGCAGCCTTCGCCTGATGAAAGGTCGCTGGCACGCATTCCAAAGGATTGGCTCTTGCCGAAATCAGCTGGCCGAAGAAGATCATCTGCAAGAGAAGGTTCTCTTGGGCAAACGTATTCTGGAACATTCTATCAAAGGATCCGCGATAGATTTGATAGAAGCTCTGGGGGTTATTTTTTCTTGGAAACCTCCCAGGATTCATCCTCCACAGAATTGAAAGTAATTGGCTGTAAAGATAAATAAACCCGGTCCAACGATGTGTCGGAAAACGGGACTCAAGGTAGGCCCGCTGCTCTGCGAGGTCCTGACCCTCAAAAAGCTTCAGCCTTTGAGCTCCCAGTACTTTTCCAATGACCCAACTCAAGTAACGACAACTTTGTTCATATCTGCCAGCATAGAGAGGGCTTTCCCAGTTTCGCTCCTCGAAAAAATGCCAAAAGAAGCTCCGCGTGGAAGGACTGAGTGTCTCGATCTTCTGGAAGAGCTCCTTGCGATCCACTGAATCGACTTGGGCCCGAAGGCCCGGGTGAGTGGGATAAGCCCAAAAGGCCAAGTATTCTGAGTGACTCAAGCAGCGAATCCCCTCCAACCGCAACTCAGTGATTGCCAATTGTTCATGAGAAAGATCCACACAGGTCAGCAGTTTTGGTCCCCTGGCCAATAGTGGAACCACACGACATCCGCTCCCAGCGATAGAAAGTACATGCCCAACTCCTGAATTCAATACAGAATACTCAAACGCAGAGTCCTCGTTCGCCAGGGTGTAGTTTAGACCCAAAAAATTACGCCGCTTCATAATCTGATATTCTCCTCAGTACTGGACGAAGAAGCCGGTTGTGGGTTCCCTTCCAGAGGTACCCATCAATGACGTAATGAGCTACCGTAATAAAGTAGATCACAGACATCCCGATGTGCCGTGGAGTAACCGCATAAAAAACAATCATGGAAAATGAGTAGATCAGAGCGACCGAAAAATACTTCGCCCAAGCGTTTTGATAAACCCACTGCTGGGGCAGTTGGAGCGGCACTCCGAGCTCAGTCATTTCTTTGGTCCTATATTTTTCAAATAGCCACACAAAGCCGAAGTACTGCACATTGTGATAAATCGTACCGATGGCCACCGCCAGGGGCATTGCTGATAGCGGAATAAAGAAATAGGGAACAATGTAAGTTAAAATCGCAATGACCATGAGAGAAATCTGAGGCCAGGGAATCCATTTCCCATTTTTCCATCGATTCCAAACCGACTGTCTAAATGCCAAGATGCCAAGACCTATGGTAAGAACCAGGTAGACGTTAAAAACCGAATGAGAAAGCGTTGGATGAATCAGATCATAGGACTCATCGGCAGAGAGTAGATATCGAATTTCCGAATGAGTAAACGCCCAGACCAACACGCCATTCAGGGCAAAAGCAAAAAAGATGTTGAGAAATTTTCGATCTTCAAAAATAGAGGCGTCACCCGTTCGTTTTGCTTGGATAGTGTCATATATTTTGCAAATTCCATGGTGCTGACGGTAGGCGTGCCAGAGCGAAAGATAAGCTATCAGGGACAGCACCCAATCATTAGCTCGACTTCCTTCAGTTGCAAAAACCAAAACACTGATGATGAGACAGATCACCGCCGCTCCATAGATAGGCCTCATGTGAAAGGTCTTGCGTGCCGAAGAAGGGAGGAGCGTGGCCCATGACAAGTAGTTGTGAGGAATGCCGAAAAATACCAAATAGAAATTGTAGATGGGAAATAGAACAGCATCACCGTGGGTCAAATACGGGATGAGAAGCAAAAGGCAAAGCAACCCAGACAAGTGAAAGAACGCCAGATCAAAACCTTTAGGTCCTAACCAGAGCGACGGAGGTTTTTTAAAATTTTGAATCCAAGCGAAAGTATCCAACACAGTTTCCTCAAATGGCCTAGCCTTCCATTGAAGCTCTCGCTCCGCCTTTTCAGTAGAGACCCGTTGATATCGTCCAAGGAATTCCTGGATCAGCTTCCCAGTGAGCTTCCTAGGGCGCCCGAGCAGCACATGTCCCAGCCAATCCATGGGCCGAAAAAGGTGGAGAGCCCACAGGGGTAATTGAACGGAAGGCAGTTTCAGAGTCGGGTCTAGCTTCTTTACGAAGGTCAGCAACTCCGAGATTTTTAAATACTGCCCAGCTACTACATACCGACCCTGAGCTTGGGGAGTCTCATAAGCCCCCACTTGGGCCTCCGCAAGATCCCGGGCATCCAGGAAATGACATCCACCCTCCGGCACTGGAGGAAGTGTGCCCTGCAGCATTTGCGAAAATACTTCGGTAGTCGGCGTGAGGCGGTGAAACCCTGGACCGATCACAAACGGAGCGCAAAAGGAAATCAAATCAATTTGATTTTCCTTCGCAAATTCCCATGCCAATTTCTCCATCCTGACTTTGGCCTGAACTAAAGGAGTGATCGGGTCAGAATTCCAATCTGACTCTTGGAGCGGCAATTCGGAATCAAATCCCATGGCCGCACAGCTCGACGTCAGTATGACCCGTTTCACGGCAAATTCTTTGGCCAACTTTAGAATGCTCAGAGTGCCTTCGACATAAGGCCTGACTATTTCGTTCTCCGGATCTGCGGCCCAAGGAACGTGGGGTGCAGCGGTGTGAAAAATGCCCTGGACTCCTTTTACTGCTTCCTTCAGAGTCTCTGGGTCCAAAATATTTCCTTCAAAAACCTCAACATCGAGGTCCCTGAGTGGTGCAATCTTCTCAGAGCTACTCAAGGGTCGAACTAAGCCCCTGACTTGATACCCGCGTCTTACCAGAGTCTGGGCGAGGTTGTAGCCAATATGGCCGTTTGCGCCCGTCACTAAAACCAACTTGCTCATATTTTAAATTCTTTCTTAATTTTTTCGAATGCCTTCAGCGCAAATTCTAGGTCTTCAGAGGTGTGAGTTGCCATGACACTTGCCCGCAACCTCTGATCGGCTCTTGAGACCGCTGGATAGGCAATTGAATTTAAGAATAGATCTTCTTCGTGTAGACGAAGATTCACATCCCGAATATCAATCTGCGGAGGAATCAAAATCGGAATGATCGCCGCCTCTTGTTTAACAGTAAATCCTAGCTCTTGAAGACCACTCTTGAGAGTGGCTGCATTTTGAATCAACTTTGACCGAAGCTCTGGTTCATTGACCATCACATCCAAGCCAGCCAAGACGGCTGCAACGGTCGATGGCGGCAAATGGGCTGAGAACATGTAGGATCTGGAAAAAAACCTCAAGTAGTCAATGATCTCTTTCCTGGCTACTAAAAAACCACCTGTGACTCCAAAAGTCTTGCTGAAGGTACCCATGGAAATATCCACTTGGTGGTCCAAACCAAAATGTTCGATAGTCCCGGCCCCTGTGTTTCCAAGAACTCCTGTCCCATGAGCATCGTCCACAATCAGAGAAGCCTCGAACTGCCCGCAAAGAGATGCAATCTCCCGCATCGGTGCAAGATCGCCATCCATTGAGTAAACGCCCTCAATTGCCACAAAAATTTGACCCTGCTTGCGCTTTGAATATCGATTCAAGAGCGCGGACAAATGAGAAACATCATTGTGACGAAAGCGAATGGCCCTGAAATCATCTCCGCACTCTGCCCGCACCTGAGAAATCCCGTCATAGAGGCTGGCGTGACTAAATTCGTCATAAATCAACACATCCCCCTTTCTCAAAAGGCCCCTTGCCCAGCCTAGATTCGCCTGAAAGCCGCTCCCAAAAAGCATTGCATCATATTCATCTGAATTGACGCCCTTTTTCAGACTCGTTAAACGACGCTCGAGCTGCCGATGGAGGGCGCTCATGCCATTGAGTAACGGAGGTCCACCCATTCCTGTTCCGTAATCTCGAATAGCCTGAATCACCGCTGATTGAACGTGAGGATGAGTCACCAGTCCCAGGTAATTGTTAGAACCCAGCATGACCATTTTCCGCGGAATTTTTCTCAGATTGTCCCTTACCCAACTCCGATTCTCGATAGGGCCTAGGATTTCTCGACTGTAAAGCGCCTTTCCAGTAGCCTGAGACTCTCGAAAATACCGAGAGAACGGCTGCACTCGTTCTAACAGTGTCTTACCGTTGCTAGGGATGAACTCATCCAAGCAGATGTTCTCTGCGTTTCCAGTTGGAACTAGTGCCATAACCTACCTCGCCGCATTTCCGTTTTGATTTGCCGATGAACTTGGGCGGCTGCGGAAAATGCAGCTTGGCTCAACTCTGTGGGGTTTAAACCAACCTCTAGAGCATTTCGACGAACTGCTCGGTTGTGAATGGCCCACCAGCTGAAGTTTACATCTAATACGACCATCGCCAGAAGACTATCCAAGGTCACTAAATCTAGGGCAGTCCATTCTGAATACATTGAAGCCTGAAGAAGAATCTTAAGACCCGCCAAGTGCCGTTTTTCATCCTTTTCAATTTGGTCGATCAGCTGAACGAGCTTTTCGAGATGGTCATTTTCTGCCTGAGCTCTACATAAATGATAGAAGGTCACTCCAAATGATTCAAAAAACAAGAGTAGCGCAATTCCATACCCAGGACTTTTGGCGCATAAATGGGCTATTTTTGGAAATAGGGTTTCGTAGACCACCTTGTCGGAGAGAGTCGATTTTCGCTTGAAGTATCCGAATGTTTTCAAAACATATTGATTTAAGTGCCGGTGATGACGGCGTTCATCCATTTGATGGGAGACGAAATAGGACTGAATCTCCGGCTGATGCTTGAAACCGTCCAAGAGCGCCCCCATGAGCACTAACTCAGAGCTCTCAGTTGCCGCAACAGACGTCAGCAGTTTCTTCCAGGCTCTCTGCCTTTCTTGAGACAAATGCTCGACCGAGTCAACCTCATCCCAGTTGTTCCAGACATCCTGGACACCTTTTTGCAGCCTCTCCAACTTTTGTAACTTGGTTATTTCTTGAGATCTCATTTGTTCCTGATTCCTTAGGGAAACCCTTCTTCACGAAGGGAGTTAATCAACTCATGAAGGGAGTTGGATAATTCTTGAAGACTCAAAGGACGATCCCCATAGCCCAATAACTGTGTCTTGTCTAAATCCAACTTACGCTCCCGAAGGGCAAGTTCTCCCTCTCCTGGAGTGGCTTCCTGACTCCGGAATACTGCGGAGGTCCCCTTCTCCTGGGGTACCGCCCGACCTATTCTCTTTAAAGAAGGACAAAGCCGTTGCGCATGAGACCACTGCTCAGGTGAAACCGCTACGACAAGCTCAAAATCACCGTGTTCAGCCACCCAGAGCATCCATAGAGGAATGTCTCGTGAAATACAGTACTGCACGGCCAGAGGATCCAATGTGGATTCATTCCACTCGATTTCTAACCCCACTCCGTTGACTTCTTGGAGGGTCTTTAAAGTCGTTAGGACACCGTCACTGGTATCCATCATAGCTGACGCGATTCCAGCCAGAATTTGCCCTTCGAGAAGCCTTGCCTGGGGGCGAAAATTCTGCTCGGCAATGGCCTCTAAAGGTTCTCCTCTCAAAAATCGCATCGCGAGGGCGGGTCCCCTTCCCACGCTTCCAGTCAAACAAAGATAGTCTCCAGATCGAATTCCAATTCGACTGACTGGCCGCTCGAGGGGTGAAATGCCCAAACCCACGCTTGAGAGAACCGTTGATCCAGCGGATCCAGTGTCCCCACCCAAAAGCGCCACCTTCGACTCCAGGAGCGCCTCATTCAGCCCTTGTACTACCGATGTTTTGAATTCAACGGAAGTCCGGGGGCTCCAATTGCTAGAGAAGAGTACACCCAAAGGCCGCGCACCCACGGCCGCTAAATCGGATAAACTTGCTTGAGCCGTCACCCACCCCATCGTGTACGGATCTTGGTAGAGGCCCATGGCAATCTCTTCGGAAACGCTGTCTATTGTGCTCGCCAGAATCTGCCCCCCTTCGCGCCCAGGCAGTCGAATGAGTTCGCTATCCGACTCATGTATCCGATTGAGCTGGTCGGGACTTCGAGGAGGACTTCCCAACCAGGAGAGGGCTTCGTTCAAGGGCATAAGTACATCTCCTTGGGAAGAATCCTAAAATGGACTGACCGGCAGGTTTTGATTTCACCATCCAGTTCGAGTGAGAACGGTTCATCTCCAAAGACCGACACTGATTTACACTTACGAGACACTGCATTGGGAAGTTCGGAAAATCGCCCATACTTCAACGCGATGGCAGCCCGAATTCGCTGAAATAGAGAAATAGATTCATTTTCGCTCTCAGAAGGAACGCCCAAAAGATGTAACCCAAGTTCCCCATCATCAGGCAGAGAGTGAATGTCATAATGAAAATCCCCTGCAAACTGATGGTTCTTGACGACTCCAAGATTAGTTATCCTGAAGCTACGCAAAGGTTCTGAATCCCACTCAATCCCAACACTTTGAGCCTGAAAGCTTATGAGCTCACTCAGTGCGGCCCAGCTGATGGCTGTCGAGACGGAAACCTTCTTCATCCAATTCATCAAGAGTCCATTCCGACTAAATCGGGCATTTGCTTGTGCTGTGAGTCCCAGACTCGAATTGATGGCAAAGACTCCTAGCTCCGACACTCCGGACGGCCGTACAAACCTGACTTCACAAAGATCATGTAGAAATGCTGAATCAAACGCCAATCGATAGGGTAATCCCAAAAATCGCCCTCTTGCCACGGGGTTCAGCCCCTTATGAAAATCATTCGACGAACCCGCTGCAACGGCGCCCAATCGTGGCTTAGAATTAGAATGCGGAAAAAGAGCGTTCACCGCCAGATGAACGGTCCCATCTCCTCCGACAGCGACAAAATTTTGACAGCCCTCTTTTATTCTTTCCGCTGCCCAGTCTTTCGCACGGTCCAAGACTTGATCTTGCGGAAGTATACTCATCTCCAGAACCTGGGCACTTGAAAACCCGAGCTGAGCAGCCTCGGATGAGCGCAGGATCTGCTCCCACAAAAGCTTGCCATAGCCTCCTCGGCAGCGGGTATTCAGAAAAACGGCCTCAACTGTGCCGACGCTTGGAGTCGGATCCAAAGAGAGACCTTGCAAACCTTTCATCTGCCGATCCCCTTTCGCCTGGAATACTCTCCGAGCAAAATCTGACTCAACTCAGCGTGTGGAGCCTGAGCCGATGCATGAGTCCATGGTCCAAAATGTTCTTCGATTCTTTTCCAAATCGGCACAAGCTGCCGCTGAAATGAAATAAACTGTGAAACCTCGTCGCCACCCGCTACTATTCCCCGTTCATAAAGAGAAATATCAGTCTTTCGTGAAGCCGCTAGTTCCGGCTCAATTTCCAAATAAAGGGTGAAGTCAGGAACGGGCATTTTTTCGACCACAGAGATGAGCCACGCAGCTTCGGCGCCCATGCCCAGTTCACTCACCGCGTACTTGTACCAGTACCCGTCCACCAAAATGATTTCTGAGCCCTGCCTTTGGGCAAGTTCGATCGATCTCCGAACAGCATGGAAAATTAACAAGGCCCTGGAATAGGGGTTTAGATCATGGAGGTAGTTTCTGATCTCCTCCCTGCTTCCAAAGAATCGCACAATGTCGGTATCCCAGATGCTGGCAATTGAAACACTTCCCTTTCCGAAATCCTTCTCAAAGCACAAAAGGGTTTCCCGACAGAGTGTTGATTTCCCGGCCCCGTCTGGGCCTGTGATGGCAAATATCATAATCCGAATTTCTCTTCTAAGTGTGTACGAATATCCGAAAAACCCAGTCGCTCAGTCAAAATAAAGGTCCTAATTCCCACACTCGCTGCTATTCCATCTTCCTTTTCGCTATTACCAATCATGATGCACGACTCAGGCTGAAGAGACTCCTGCGACAGAAATTCAGTGAAAAACCGTGGACTGGGTTTGCAGTGGGTCATTCTCTTGGCGTGAGTAAAACTGCGAAACCGTTCGACGGGAATTCCAGCCCAAGCCAGTCTCACCTGAACAAGTTCAGGGGGCCAGACTGGATTCGTAACCAAGTACAAGTTGAAATGATTGGAAGCCCAATTTACGAACTCCTGAGCATTCGAGTTAGAATGAAAGCGCTTCTTCAGAGGGTAAAAAACATCCCTCAAGCAAAGCTCTAGTAAAGCCTCTACGGCACTTTCGTCTTGATTCCATTGCCTTGCAAGGACCCTGATTCCTCGTTCATAGTTTGTAGAGACCCCACCATCCCCAGTCTTTACGGCCCTGACCAAGCTACGGAGACCAGCCAAAGCTTGCCAGGGACCTATCCGTTCTTTCCACCAAGCTACCCACCGAATCGAAAACTCCAGACGAGCCCGGCTCTCGTTTACCCCTATGAGCGTACCATCTAAATCAAGGAGAAGGTTTCTGGACTCTGATTTCATGGCCCCCCCCTGCAAAATTCTATGGATCCAGTAGATCCATCTATTTCAACCCATGCACCCTTCTCAAACACCTGATAGGCATTTTTGACCCCTGACACTGCAGGTAGACCATATTCGCGGGCGGCAAGGAAACCATGTGAAAGCGGTCCACCCGTGACAGAAACCATCCCAGAGAGAGACGAATACAATGGCACAAAGGATGGGTTGGGTGCTGTTGTCACGAGAATTGCGCCCCGAGGAATTTCACCCGCATCCTCAAATCGTTCGAGGAAATAGATGGGCCCCTTCCCCACCCCTGCGCTGACACCCACGCCCCCGACCTGGCCCTGTGGCGAAGCCTTCGGAGAATTTTCTTCAGGGATCAAAGTGCTCCGCTGTTTATGTTTATTTCGCTCCCAAGACGTTCTACGACGAGCAGCAAGACGCTCCAATGAGCCGTCAGGATCAGCGAGCTGTGCCTTGATTTCAGCTAAATGTAAAAAATAAATCGCCCCTGGGTTCTCGAGGACTCGCTTCTCAATTAATATTTCTTCAGCACGGTGAATTAATTTACGGGAAGGGACCAGAAACGCACCTGCCAAAAAATGCTGCTCCTCATCGATTCGCATCAAACCCTCAAGCCGTCGGAGCATGCGATGAATGAGTTCAAATTCTAGGTCCAGACCGACACCCTCACCAGATTTTTTCATCGAGCAGAGGGAGACCCCGCCTTTCAGGGCTGGGTTAATTGAAGACCCGCGCAAGAGCTGGAGAAGCTGTTCGGACGATTCTCCCAGAGAAGGCTCTGCAAGATCCCATTGAGTCCGAATATGGCCGTACTTAGATAGAAAGTCGCGAAGTGCCCTGTCGGATTGAGGTAATAACCGAGCACTAGAAATCGCTTCAACCCAGGTCCCGGTTTCCAGATGATTCATGAACAGGGAGTAGTTCGGATCTGCATTGAGCAGGGCGTGCACTCCTTTCCATTCCTCACAAAGTTCAATGGTTCGATTTCCGCTTCTAAAATCTATGCAATCCAGGAAATCCATTTCAGAATTCCCAAGCTCCACCCAAAGGCGCCTCAAGGACCTAAAAATCGTGTCTTTCATCAGAAAGATGGAAATATCGGGCTCCATGAATCGACAACTGATCGTCCGAAGCTCTTCCATGGCTTCCAATAGAGATCGAGGAGAAAACTCGTTTATCTTTTCGAGTTTCTGATTGAACTCCTCGAGCTGACGAAGATGATCAGCTTGATGGTTGTTCCACCCTTGAATTTCCCTCTCAGCCAGATGTCCCAACAAAGCATCAATGAATTTAACTTGTAACAAAGCAATGCTCTGGCTCTTGTTCAGTTGAAACCATTTGGGGAGACTTCCGAGTACAACACGAAACACCCCCCAAAACGAGCGCTTCCAGGGAGACAGCAAATGACTCCATCTGATCCTGATTCCCTCAGGAAACCGAAATAATTCAGGATTCGAATAGACAAAGCCTTCATAACAGATGGCGATCTCCTGAGCGTGATTCACCACAATCCCAAAATCTCGATCCAGGCTTTTGACTGCAGTTGAAAATACGTCTTCAAGTGCCGACCATCCCAGCGGAGTAACAGCCTCAGGAAATCGCTCCTGAGTGAGTTCTCTACTCCAAGTATTCCCAGGCTGGGTGTTACGAATTAGCTCTGCCTCTTCTGTGGCAACAGGACGATACTGCACGATCCAAAGCTTGCAACCATCCCACACCCATTCGATATCTACAGGCCCTCCAGTCACACGGTCCAGGTCTCTTGCCAGTTGCCAGAGTGAATCCACAAACGGGTGAAGGTCGCTCTCCGTATCCAGGGGCTCGCCCTCGTTTAGAGTTCCTAAGAGCTCCTTGCCTTGAACGACGCTTTCGCCATTTCTTCCCCAATCGATCGATCCAGATTTTTGCCAGAGGTTCCTAGGATTACGGCTTAAGCAGACGCCAGCTAGTTTTGGGGCAATCCATTTTTGAATCAAACATCCCACTTGGAATGAGCGGAGCGAAACTCCAGAATCCAGGAGACGAGAATTGCTTTGAACGCCTAAGCCAGATGCCAGAACTCGAACAAAAGCATTCCAAATCTGCTCTAGAGTAGGGTTTGGAATGACAATCGATTCGAAACATCCAGAGAGTGAAGTATGGGGTAGATCCTCACAGCTCATACTCGATCTAACAATGAGGGGCCCATTCAGGAACTTCTGAATTTCCGAAAGGGTGCTTTCCCACTCGCAGGGCATCTGCCACCGAAGAATTTCATCACCTGGCCCGCATAAATACCCAGGGATATCCCTTTTGAGCCTTTGCTGAATTTCATCTAGGCGAAAAAGCACGCTATTCGGAATAGAAACATGACGCTCCGCTAGTTCAATTAGAGATCGCCCTTTTCCCCCGTAGGATTGACGGTCGGTAGGAAAATCCAGCTGAAATAAGTCATTTTTTAAGTAGAACGGCGTCAAAGAATAGCTCATTCAAGAACCTCAAGGAGCTTTCCGAACTTAGATTGACGGAGGCGTGGGCTGCGCTTCAAAAATGACAGCGTGACTGTGTTCACCCATTGAATTCGAATATTATCCAAAGTGATCCAGATCAAGCCCAAGACTCCATGCTCCTTTGCTAAAGCCCTTAAAATTAAAAAGGGAACCCAGAAGCGCCCGACTAAGAACAAGGCGATGGGATTCTTGCTGGTAATGAATCCAATCCTGACGATCTCACTGGGAGGAGGAAGAAAAGTTAAACTCCAAGTCTTAAACCAAGCCGACGTCTTCTCTAAGTAGTTATCGCTGCATCTAAAGACTAAACAACTTTTCTCAATCTTCGCAACGTAGGTAGATCGTGAACGGAGAAGGCGCTCAATCGACCCAGCTCTTCGATGGGTTTCCGACAAACAAAACCGGGCACAGAAAGGCCGCAATTCTCGAAATACACGATCCAAAACACTCGCGTTTTGATGTAACGGAACCAAGGCATGGGCCAGGGTCAGGCTTCTATAGACTGGATCATAGGCGTTCCATTCTTTTGCCCGGACTAGGACAGAATCCCAATTGATGCCTGGATTGCAGTATCGCGCCAAATTGAAAATATCGGCCAGCTCTCGCAGCCCAGTTTTATAAAATGGAAGATGGATGCACAAATGGAGGAGATTGTCTTCCCAGCTCATACGATAAGCAGGAGCCCCGTTCAATGTGCAGGGTACTTTTCTTTCCCAGACTTCCTCTGTGTTGATCCTCCAGGGGAGTCGCTTGGAATGAAGCCCCCAGTGAAGTCCGACAACACACTGATGATCCCAATGAATATAAGGAGGAGAATGATGAGTCTGCTCAGAAAACTCAGTCTTCACAAAAATGGAGTCCAACCTTTGAAAACCCAAGTCTCTAAGAACCTCTGCGGCCTGTGGAGCTTGATCGAACTTTACGAGAAGATCTAAATCGTTCATCTTCTTATAAACGGGGTGGTCATAGAGAGTGAACGCAAGGAGCGCACCTTTCAGCACGATGACCTCAATGCCACGTTTAGACATCTCGTCTAGAATTTGAGGCAGCATCTGGAGTTGTTTTTTCGAACGATCAAGAGCTGGCTCAATTCTCTGATTCAGGATCTCCATGCGTGACTCGAACAGGAACCCTAGTCCCGTTCCTCTCAGATCGTGCAATCTGCAGTAAGCAATCACACCGACTGCGTTGAACTCCACCAAATCGAAGAAACTAGTCCAATCTTGAATATTTTTAGCCAGGGTTTGGACGTTCTTTTTTTCTGCTTCGGAGTCAAGTCGCGCAAGACTAATGTAGCAAATCAGTTCCCTGATCCAGGGGTCAACGTCTTGGGAATTTAAATGGTTTAATGCGGGCACAAAATACTCTCTCTTACTAAGCAGTCGGCCAAGGTGTAGCAAATACTAAAAGAAGTTAATACGGTAAAATTCACCGTAGTTTATTCTCAAATTTTGAGCATATTGGCGGCTGCACTTTAACCCCCTTTTCGAGGATTTATATGAAAACAACTCTCTTTCAAAACGTTGGCATGATCGTTGGGCTCTTTTCCGTGGCTGCGCAAGCAAGTACGATTGATCTCACCCGAGTGGAAACTCGCAATGCGCACTGGATTTTTAAGAAAGGCTCTAATCCCACTTCCTACGAGATTGTAAAGAATCTCACCACATCCCACGGAGAATATCGCGTCACCGCTGACGTTCGAGATGTGGAGTCCTCTGAGCTTGGGGTAGGACTCGTCCCTATCGATATTGAAACGATTAGCGGGTCTCCGATCCCATTCTCCAAGGAAGACCAAGACCTTCCCGGAAAAGCGGTTCATGGACAGACTATGCCAGGACACGCTCGCCTAAGCCTATTTTCCACCGATGACGGAAAGGTATTCCTTGAATTCGATTTGGAACTCGTCACTCACTCTGGCGGCATCGACCAAAAATTCAAAAGTAATGACAAGATCGAACTCGAAATCGTGAAGGGAACCTGGAGTGATTTTTTAAATGGATCGGAAATTCAACTCAAGGCCACTCAAGCTGGAGAGCAAACCTATCTCGCTAGCAGACGGGAGATTGTCAACCCATCCATCGTATTTGTATCAGGCGCCCTGATGGGACTTTTTCAAGGAGCTGCTTCGATTGAAAGTGCAGGGATTTCAAAACTTGCATTTCTAGATTCTTCGCAACCCGGTATTACTATTACGGCAAAGGGCGATACTTTAGAAATCGCAGCTGCACCCATTGAAACCGTAATTGAATCCAAGCTCCATGTGGACGTGAAGACCACGGATGACATGTTTAAACACCTTTCCTTAATTCAGGACGGAATCAGAAAGAACATCCATCACTTCGAGCTCATGAAAGCAGAATAGCCCCCCTGTTAGCAAAACAATTTGATTAGCAGAGCCCCTCTCATCTATAGTGCTCCAGGTGGGAGGGGACTCATCTTATGGGCCAAAATGATTCTATCAGCAGACGAGACTTCATCAACGGAATGCTGATCGCCGCAGGAGGTACCCTTTTGGGTGGATGCACCCACCACCTCCTCCGCTCCAGCTCAGAAATAGGGACTCCGCGAGAGGGAAACAGCACCAAAGATATCAACTTTAACCCCCTTGCACTCAGGGGCGGAAATCTTCAGTCCGCATTTGCCATCGCACATTGGATGAGAGATGAGCGACTTAGCTTTGAACACAACTCCGTTAGGATTGCAGCCTCCTCGCTGGATTCTACTCAGGGCACCTTTCAAATTGAAGAAGACGACACTGATCCAGATGTCATTATCGTAGGATCCGGCATCTCCGGGTTAGCCTCAGCATTCTACCTATCGCAGCAGAATCCGAAGGTGCGTATCCTCCTTTTAGATGCCAATCAAACCTATGGGGGAAATGCCGGGTGCGATGAATCCCCTCCAATTCCTGTCCCGTCCTCGACTGGGGCTGCTTATGCCGTTGCACCCTACGCCGACTTCCTGAAAGAGATCTATCGCGAGATCAAAGTGGACTGGGAATCCCACATCGTTCAACCTCCTTTTTACAATTACTACTTTGACGAGAAAACCCCATTTATTCTTCCCAATCGGCGTGGCTGGGCAAAAGACGTCTATGGCAAAGGTCTAAAAGACCTGCCTTACCCGCCTGAAATTCTAAGAGACTTGGAGAAGGCTAGAGAGGATTTTATCCGCTGGTATAACATTTCAGGAGGGCCCACGGACCCACCTGAAATGAGTAGCCCCAAGTATGACTATCTCGATCAAATGAGCTTTGAAGACTACCTCCTAAAGAATCGAGGCTATCACCCAGCCCTGGCTGACTTTTTTACTCGCTTTACCATTGATGCGCTGGCCGGGACCTGTGCTCAAGTCAGTGTTCACTCTGCTATTAGCTTTCTGGGAGCGGAATACCACCCACTCTTCGCTTTGCCCGGAGGAAACGCTGGAATTGCACGAGCGCTCCTCAACTGGCTGATCCCCACCTCAAACGGCATCAACCCGGGCCTGAGCTCGGTGAACCTCGATCTGGATCACCCGAATCAACGCGTGAGGCTCAGGCAGAATTCAGTCGTAGTTCGTGCCGATGAATCCTCTCGATCAGCGTCGGTCATTTACTACCACCAGCAAAAATTCAGAAGTGTAAAGGCAAAATCCGTAATTTTCGCATCCCTAGCACACACGGCCCAACATGCAGTTCAGCATAAGGTGAGCTCCTCACGACAGCAGGCGTGGCGAGAGACAACCCTGGTCCCAGTAGTTGTGGCAAATGTCACACTGCGTAACGCAGATGCCTTAGTCGATCTCGGATTGGGCTATAACCAATATTGGTGGGGAAGCAAATACTGGGCGGATTTTGTGACTTCGGACTGGATCAGCCCCAACAGAAACACTCGAAGCCGAGAAACCGTACTGACTTTCTATGGGGGAAACACCGCCCCACCTGAACAGATGCCAGCAGAAAGAATGCGTCTCATGACGACCCCCTTTTCGGAATACGAAAGGTCGCTTCGGGAAGATCTGTCACGAATCTTCCAAGGTACTCGCTTTGATTTCAATCGAGATGTCACTGCCATCTACATCTATCGGTGGGGACACGGGATGGTCTATCCAAAGCCTAACTTCCTTTTTAGGCCACACGGCAAGACAAGTGGGCATCACAGGTTTTCAGCGAGGCACCAAGCCCGAGAACCGATAGGACGGATCTCCTTTGCAGGACAAGACACAGAGGGAACCCCATCGATTGAATCTGCTATTGGATCAGGTTTTAGAGCCGCAGGAGAAGCCATAAAGCACTTGGCCTGAGCCTATGCCTTATTTACCGAGGGGCATTGCGCAGTGAGTTAGTTCGCCAGCAAAAGTTAAGAAATCGCAGTCACACAAATCAATCACTATTATTCAATATTTATGAGAAACTTCTTTAAATGAAAGATCTTAAAATTCTAATATGTGAAGACGATCCAGATATTCTCGATCTAATCACGATCATACTGCAGTCTCATTTCTCAACAGAAATACTTACGGCCAAAACTGTCTCCGAATCGATCAAATTAATTAATCAGCACAAAGACATTAATTGCATTTTGGCCGACTACAATATGACAGATGGCAAGGGAAACGAGATTTTTCAACACTTAAAAGCCAATTCAATCTCAATTCCATTTATATTTTGTAGCGGAATTCATCCTAGCCAGATTTCAGCCTTGCGAAAAGAAAAGAACATTCTAGCGCTAGAGAAACCCTTTAAGGTGGAAGACCTCATTTCTCTCGTTAACCAAACTCTGAGTGGAAAGAGAAAATCACTCCCCACTAAGGAATTTTCTCCGGTTCCAATTCGAATTATCTACAAAGCCAGCTCAGTACCATCAGACCTCTTCTTACAACTATCAGACACCAATCACGTAAAACTTTTTAACAAAGGCGACCTTTTTGATGAGGCTGACCTGAGGAAACAATCAAAAAAGAAAATCCATTTTCTCTACGTCCGAGAAGCTGAATATTCACATTTTATTAATAAATATATTTTTGATCTTCAATCACTGAATCATGCCAGAAACTTGCCCAAATCTGAATTTGAGTTCCAGGAGCTCACGCATGGTGCATTGCATCACATGATTTCCCACTTCGCGGTAAACCAAGAAGCACAAGAACTGGCCAAGGCCTGTACTAACTTAGCAATCAGGTCTATTACTCATCACCCGACGCTTTCAAAGTATCTAAAACAGCTTTCGTTCGGTCAGCAAAACTATCTATGCACCCACTCAATACTTACAGCTCAGATCTCTTGTATGATCGCCTCGCTGTTACAGTGGACGTCTGAATCCATTCAGTTCAAACTTGCGTATGCTGCTATCCTACACGACCTTACCCTAGATGAAGGCATGATGGCCGAGCTTGAGTTGAATCTAGACAAGACGAAAATATCGACAATCCATGCAGACTCAGAGTACCCAAACGTGAGCTTTAGGGAGCACCCTTTAGATATGGTGAAGCTCCTCAATGCGGCCCGTGACACCCCAGCAGAAGTGCCGGAAATCTTAATTTCGCATCATGAGAGACCGAACGGAAGCGGCTTTCCGAAAGGCCTAAAGGGCGACGAGATCGGCCCCCTCGCTGCGGTTTTCATTGTGGCACATGACCTTTCCAACTACCTCTGGAAAAACGTGGGTAATGAGGCTGACCTGACACAATTTGCTAATAGCTTTTCGAACGAATATTCGTCAGGGGTGTTCTTGAAACTACGACAAGAGCTGTCAAACTCAAGGGATCCCAAAG
>Ga0206829_10145_pt1 | contig 26447 bp, 22 predicted proteins | sample Alteio_BWOrgCont_75_FD_152862 | JGI IMG/M metagenome (GOLD analysis project Ga0206829, IMG submission 152862) | Enriched cells from forest soil in Barre Woods Harvard Forest LTER site, Petersham, Massachusetts, United States -... | ecosystem: Environmental > Terrestrial > Soil > Temperate forest >... | reverse complement strand
ATGGCGGGATGGCCGAGAATGTTCCCGTGAAAGCTTTAAAGGGTCTGGGAGCGGATATAGTTATCGCGGTTAATCTGTTCGGCCACCATCAGGTATTTCCGCCGGCATCCAACGTTTTTCAAATTCTCATGCGGGTTTGGTATTTCTTCGTCCAGGAAGAATCTTCCTGGAGGGAAGAAGCGGACATCATTATCGAACCGGATATGACCAAGTTTGATCTTTTTGATTTTAGTATGGGCAAAGAAATGATCGCGGTGGGCGAAAAGGAAGCGAAAAAATATATTCCGAAGATCAAGCAAGTCATCCAACGCCGGTTTTTCTTCCGTCCCGAAATTTACCGCTAAACAAATTCCAAATTAATTTATCTTCTCAAGAACCAGTACTTTCGTATTGGTTAAGACCCCAACGCCAAAACCAGCCCGCTTCCCAAAAGAAAAATAAGGCCGCCAAAGGCGTGACCAGGATTGTCCAGAGATTCAGGTCTTTTCCTAAAAGCAAACTGGCAGGCAGGTAGTGGAAGGCTCCGTAAGGAACCAATACTAAAAGAACAATCTGAACGACCTGGGGATAGATACTCAGCGGGTAGCGGGTGGCGTTCAGAAGAATGTTGGTAATAAATAAGTTGATCGAAGTGGGTCCGACAAATTTAAAAGAAAGGGATGCCGCAATCACCAGGGCCGCGGTGTAAATCAGACAGCCGCTTACGGCGAATAGTGGAAAGAGAACCCAAGCGTACCAAGGCGCGTTTAAATGGATCAGGGCGTAGGAAGTCAAAATGGTGCCGGTAGCCAGATTCCCAAAAGCATGCAGTTCGGGCCGGGTAATAAGAAGAAAATAAAGGGAATTGACCGGGTAAGTTAAAAGGCGGTCCAGGTCGCCCTGGACAATGTAAGCGGGAACAAACCAGATGTGGTTGAAGAACAGCTCTGAAAGTCCCAGAGCGGCGGCGGTCATACCGAAAAGTAAAATCACCTGGTCGGGCATCCATCCGTTAATACTCGGGGTTTGATGAAAAACAATCCAAAGAAAGAATAGGGATGAAAGTTGAAGCATACAGGAGGTGAGAACACCCACGAAAAAATCCACCCGATATTCAAATTTGGCCTGAAGGGCTGTATTGAAAGCGGTTAAGTACAGTTTAATGTTTTCCCGCATGATCAACCTCCCTGAACTTCGAGTTGCTTCAAAGCGTGATTCATAATGAGTTTACCTAGAATAAATAGAAACACCGCCCAGCCGGCTTGTTGAAGAATTAAGTGACAGGCTTCGGCGTCTTTAGCCCAGCCCATATAAATGGAAATAGGTGTGTAGATGATGTGTTTGAAAGGCAGCCAATCGGCGATAGTTTTGAGAAGCGGTGGGTAAAAAGCCAGGGGAGCCGAAACGCCTGAAAAGGTTAGTTGTAAGGCGTTACGGGAAGCCATGATGCCATAACCGCTATAAGTGTAGAAGGCGCCCTGAACGAAAACAAAACAAACCCCGTACATCACCGTGAATCCCAAAAGAAAACTGATAATAAAAAGGCTAAAACACAGAAAGTCGGGTGGAAGCATACGGGTTCCAAATACAAAAAAGCCGCATAGAAAAACCATAATGCCCATGGAGCCGTTGAAGAGCCCGTCACTGATGGCTTGAATACCCTGGGCGATTTGAAAATCGACCGGTTTAAGAAGATCGGTAGCCACTAAACCGGTCCGGATTCTTTGGCTGATGCGAAACTCAATATTCATGATCATGGCATAATTGACGCAGCCGGCTAAAAGCAGATAAACGTACATTTGATCGCTGGGAATCAACAGGTTGGGATTTTGTGAATAGACCTGTCGCCAAATCATGATCGTAATTGAATAGCTGACCGCCGCCGTCAGCAGATTGGTAATGGTGGCGGCCCGATAGGCGAAGCTGGCTTTGAGGCAGCGCACAAAGTAAGAAGCGTAGCTTTGAAAACTACTTAAAAGTGTAAGCGGTGGTTGAAGCGGTCTCATGGCTTCATTTTTTCTCCGGCGGGTTTCCGGTAAATCCTCGTCACAATGGTATCGATGTCAGTTTTTTCCAGCGTCAAATCGACGACTTTTTGGCGTTTCAACAAAATCTGGGTCAGGGCTGGCGCGGCGCCCGCTTTGCGGTATTCCAATATCAAACGATGGCCTTCCGAAAGGGTGATGGCGCCGCCATAACGTTTAATTTCCGCTGAGAGTTTTTTCAGGGAAGCGGGAGTAGCGGGCTGGTGTAACTCAGCCACAATCCGGCTTTCGTTGACGAAACGTTTTTCAAAAGCTTTCAAAGAACCGTCAAAAAGCAATTTTCCCTTATCCAGCAAAAGAAGCCTGTCGCAGACTTCCGTAATGTCTTTCAAATCATGGGTGGTAATCAGCAAAGTGGTTCCAAACCGGTTTTGCATATCCCGGATGTATTCGCGTACCTGTTCTTTAACCGTAAGGTCTAATCCAATGGTGGGCTCATCTAAAAAAGCCACGGCGGGCGCGTGTAAGAGGGAAGCTGCAAGGTCGCAGCGCATTCTTTGGCCCAGGGAAAGAAGCCGTACGGGCGTGCTTAAAAGCGGTTCCAGATCCAGTCGCTTGACCGCTTCGGGATAGGTGATTTCAAACACATCATTAGGAATGTGGTACATGTCTTTTAAAAGCCGAAAAGTTTCCCGAACCGGAATATCCCATAAAAGCTGGGGTCTTTGACCGAAGACCACCCCGATGTTGAGGGCTAACTGGCGGCGCTTTTGCCAGGGTACTAAACCCAAAACTTCCAATTGGCCGCCGGTAGGAACAATAATGCCGGTCAGCATTTTAAGCGTGGTGGATTTGCCCGCGCCATTTTCGCCGATGAGGCCGACTTTTTCACCGCGCTTGATAGAAAAAGAAATGCCTTTGACCGCGTGAAACTCCTCTGTTTTCGCTGAAAACATACTTTGAAAAGCTCCCGACAGACCGGGTTTTCGCACACGGCGTTTATAACTTTTGGCAAGATTTTCAACGTGAAGAGCGTTTTCCATACTGATTCCTTAGAGCGAAATGAAGAGAGCATCTTATGGGTGGTGTTTGGTAGTGTCAACTTGACCAGTCTGAACGAAAAAAATGATTATAATTGTGGCAATTAACTTCGGAGGATCTATGCCCATTACCCTTTCAAAACGCGTTCATCAAGTTATTCATGAAGTCGGAGAAGTGGGCCAGTACCTGTGGCAAAAGGGATGGGCGGAAAAAAACGCGGGCAATCTTTCGATAGATATCACCGATGATATTTTTATTACACCGGCGAAGCTGAAGAAACTTCCCATAAAGCCCGTGGCGGGACTTTTGCCCCAGTTTGCGGGCCGAAGCTATTTGGTAACCGGTACGGGTACCCGATACAGGGACATTCAAAATCAACCGTCTGAGTGTTTGTGCGTGCTTCGGATTTCCCGGGACGCCAAAGGATTTCATTTGTTGTGGGGCGGAAAAAGGGAAGGGTTTAAGCCGACTTCTGAGTTACCCTCGCATCTCCTCATGCAGAATTCGCTTCATCAAAGCGGCGCAAAGGAAAAAGTAGTGCTTCATACCCATCCCAATGAACTTATCGCGTTAACCCACTTATCTGAAACCGCAGGCGAAGAAGAATTGAATTACGCTTTGTGGAGCATGATTCCAGAAGCCAAAATCTATGTGCCTCGTGGGATTGGCTGGGTGCCCTATCGGTTAACGGCTTCGCAAGAATTGGCTGAAGAAACAGTTAAGGCGTTAGAGCGCAAACATAAGGTGGTCATGTGGGAAAAGCACGGGGTTTTAGCGGTAGGGAAAAACGCCATTGAAGCTTTTGATTTGATCGATGCCATGAACAAGGCGGCTATTTTGTACCTGCTTTGCAAACAAACCGGCCAAACGCCGCAGGGATTGAGCCGGGAACAGATCGATGAAATTGGAAGGACATTTTCACCGAAAGATTAGACAAAAGTTGGGTTTGATTGTAAAAGTTCAAACATAGGGGTAATCTAAGATTAAGGGCATTTAAAAAGCCTTATGGAGGGTGATATGGAAGAATCGTCTTTTCAGCCTCAATCCGATCCTAAAGATGTCGAATTGGAAAATAATATCAGCCGTGCCGTCCGCCGTTTAGGGGAGGGCATTCGTGTGCATGTCAGCGGAGGGCATGTGACGGTTTCGGGTATTGTGGATGATTTTGGTACTAAGCGGCAAATATCCCAGGAAATACAGGGGATGGGCGGCGTTCATGAAGTAACCAATAACATTCGAGTTTCCCGGGAATAACAAAAGCGGTTCAAAACCCCATCCCCTTTGGAAGACCTTACGGGATGGGGTTTCTTTTTATCCGCATTACCGGTCTAGTGAAAACCATTTTTTCTTCGGTTATACTTTCACCGCTTCTCACTTTTTATTCGGAGGTTTCAATGTCTCATCGTCTCATTATTTTAGGTTTAGCGGTTTTGGCTGTTGTGGCTTACGCGGTGACCGCCTGTGCGAAGAAAGAACAAGAAACTCAATCAGCGGCTCCGGCGCCAGCGGTGGCGGTTGCCAGCCCGGCGGCAGGTACTTCCACTTCCAGTAATATTGTGACAACCGCCGATGGCTTAAAATATGAAGTTCTTCGTCCCGGAAACGGCCCGGTAGCCACAGCGGGACAGACGGTTTCGGTTCATTACACCGGTTGGCTGACCGACGGTACCAAATTTGACAGCTCAGTTGATCGGGGACAACCTTTCAGCTTTGCGTTAGGCGCCGGTCAAGTAATCAAAGGCTGGGATGAAGGCGTGGCAGGAATGAAGGTCGGAGAAAAACGCAAATTAACGATTCCATCTAATTTGGGTTATGGCGAACGCGGTGCGGGCAATGTGATTCCGCCAAATGCCACCCTGGTGTTTGATGTGGAGCTTTTGGGCATTCAATAAAACAAGGTTGATCAAGGGGAAATGGCTTTAGCCGTTTCCCCTTTTTTTATGGGGAGAGTTTTATGACCGCCGATGAGATTATCCAACTGCTTCAGTTGCGGCCCCATCCCGAGGGCGGGTTTTATCGGGAAACTTACCGCAGTGAAAATAAAATCCCTGGTCTTGATCGGGTTTATTCCACAGGCATTTATTACATGCTGGTTCCGGGGGCGGTCTCGAAATTGCATGCTCTCAAACATGACGAAATGTTTCATTTCTATTTAGGGAATTCCGTAACTTGGATTTTGCTTCATGAAAATGGCGTGGTTGAAAAGGTTGTTTTGGGTCAAGACATTGGGGACGGACAACAGCTTCAACTTCTGGTGAAGGCGGGCACGTGGTTTGGCGGTTATTTAAATGAGGGCGGTTCATTTGGATTAATGGGTACTACGGTGGCGCCTGGTTTTGATTTTGCCGATTTTGTGTTTGGTCAAAAAGAGAAACTTTTAACCGAGTTTCCATCGGCTGAAAATGAAATTGACCGGTTAACTTGAAAACCCTTAAATGTTGGAGTAACAATAGCGACACTAAACTAAGGAGAAACAGTTTGAAAAAAACACTGATGATTTTAGCGTTGTTAGCGCTGGCTGCCGGTCAAACTTTCGCGGATGACGGTTCGGCTAAAGATTCGGACTCGAAAGGTAAAACCATTACGGTTCGGGGGACTTTGGTTGATACCTCTTGTTATTTTGAAGAAGGCCAGAAGGGCGACGATCACGATGGAATGAAAGCATGCGGTAAGGATTGTCTTAATTCAGGCATTCCGGCGGGAGTGTTAGTTGACGATAAAGTTTACATTCTCATCTTTCCCGCAAAAGCCTTTGCCGATGTGGCGGGAGAAACGGTTGAAATTAAGGGAGAAGTCTATGGAGACAACTTGATCCATCCCAAGAAAGCCTTTGTGATTGATAAAAACGGTAAAAAGCCGATTAAACTCACGGGTTTTGAAATGATGTAATGTGACTTAAAGTCTCAACGAAAAGGCGCCTTCGGGTGCCTTTTTTGTTTTACCTGTCGGGGCTCCTCTGTAAAATGCGCCCATGAAAACTTATCCATCGAAGTCCGAACTGAAGCATTTTCTGTCAGTTGCCTGGTTGGCCGCTCACCAAGGCGGTCAAAGATCCCTCAGATATTTTAGAAAAGACGTTAAGGTTATTAAGAAGATTGACCGTACTCCGGTGACCCGCGCGGACCGTGAAGGCGAAGTGGTCATTCGCCGCGTTTTGTCGAAAGCTTTTCCGCATCATCAATTGTGCGGTGAGGAGTTCGGCTGGGACAAAAAAATTTCTCCTGACTACAAATGGTGGATTGACCCTGTAGACGGCACCCGTCAATTTATTCGGGGGATTCCTTTCTGGGGAACCCTTTTGGGTCTGGAATATAAAGGGGAAGTGGTAGCGGGAGTCATGCATCATCCCGCCATTAATTTAACTCTTTGGGCCGGTAAGGGCTTAGGCTGCTATGCGAACGGAAAGCGGGTTTATGTTTCGAAAATCAAAAAAATCCAGGATGGCACCATTACCTATGGGGGTATCCGCCGGATTGCTTCCGCCCCTTATGGAAAGAAATTTATCAATTTGGTTAAATCCGCTTACGACGACCGTTCTTTTGGAGACAGTTTTGGCCACGCCCTGGTTTGTCAGGGAATGGTGGAAGCCAATTTGGATCCGGTGGTACAACCCTATGACGTGGCATCCGCCAAAATTTGCGTGGAAGAAGCCGGCGGAATTTTTACCGACATTAAAGGCCAAAAGACCATTTATGGCGGAACCTGTATCTCCAGTAATGGTTTGGTTCACGGCCAGGTTTTAAAAACCACTCGATAAGATAAAGTCTCATTTTTCAGCCAACAACTCAATTTCAGGATAAAAATTTTATGCACTTGTATTTTTTTCTTCAAATTTTATGCGGAATTCTAGTCGGATGGCTGGCCGCAATTGTGGTTCAGGGCCGAGGGATGGGTCTTTTACCGGATCTTATTATCGGCGTTTTGGGAGCGGTTTTGGGCGGTACGGTTTTAAGTGTTCTCCATATTCATGTAGGCGGAGGTCTTTTAGGTGATTTGGGGGTGTCGGTAGCCGGAGCAGTGGTATTGTTGATCATCCTTCGGATTATCAAAAGCAGTTAATTTGAAAGGTTTTCTGTGATCGGAAAAAAGAAAATTGTTGTGGTAATGCCGGCTTATAACGCCGAAAAAACCCTCAAGGATACCTATTCCGAAATTCCCAAAGATATTGTGGATGAAGTGATTCTGGTGGATGACGCCAGTCATGACGCGACAATCAAAGTGGCGAAAAAGCTGAGGATTAAGACATTTGTTCATCCCAAGAACCGCGGCTACGGTGGAAACCAAAAGACCTGCTACAAGGCAGCGCTCCAATCAGGCGCAGATATCATCATCATGCTTCATCCCGATTATCAGTATTCTCCCAAACTAATCGCGCCGATGGCATATTTACTGGAGTCCGGTCTTTATGATGTGGTTTTGGGATCCCGTATTCTGGGCGGTCAGGCTTTGGCGGGCGGCATGCCTTTCTATAAATACATCAGCAACCGGTTTTTGACTCTGGCTCAAAATATGCTGATGGGAGCCAAAATATCCGAATACCACACGGGTTACCGCGCCTTTACCCGAAAGGTTTTGGAAACTGTACCGATGGAAAAGAATTCTGACGATTTTGTGTTTGATAACCAGATCCTTTCGCAGATTCATTTTTTCGGTTTCAAAATCGCGGAAATCACATGCCCGGCCAAATATTTTCCGGAGGCTTCTTCCATCAATTTTGTCCGGAGTTCCATCTATGGTCTGGGTTGTCTGTGGACGGCACTGCAATTTCGTTTAACCAAGTTAAAAATTATTCGTTTTAATATTTTTACGCTGCATTAAAAGGACTTCTTTTGAAAAAGAAACTGACTTTCAGCGCGTTGGCCCTTAATGAAAATTTTAGATTTTTATTTTTAATTCTTTTCTCTTTAACAGTTTTTTTCACAAAGCTGGGTTTGAATGGTTTGGCAAATTACGACGATTGTTTCTATGCCGAGGAAGCCAAGGAAATATTAAAAACCGGTAATTGGATGATTTTGCATTACGACGGGGCGGCTGCTTACCATAACGCCCCTCTGTTTATGTGGCTGGTGGCTGTTTCTTATAAAGTTTTTGGTCTCAGTGTTTATGCGGCTAAATTCCCCTCAGCGCTGATGGGCTTTTTGACCGTCCTTCTTGTTTATTATCTTGGCAAAATCCTTTTTGATACGACGCACGGGTTTTTGGCCGCTTTCATTTTGTCCACCACCTATCCCTTCTTCAAATACGCCCGTCATTCCATGCTGGATGTCACTCTCGCTTTTTTTGTCACTCTCGCGCTGACAGGTTTGGTGTTGGCCCTGCGCAAAAACCCCCAATATTTTTGGTTGTGGGGCACCTCCATCGGGTTGGCTGTTTTAACCAAGAGTGCTTTGGGCGTTTTTCCTTTATTAATTACCTTTTTATTTCTTATCCTGGCCGGCCGTTGGAAAATATTTTTCAACTTACATTTCTGGGGCGGCGTACTGACTGCGGTCGGCATCAGCGCGGCTTGGGTTGCCAGCCAATATGTAGTGGGCGGCCAGGACTTTATTAACACGCATTTGAAATTTATTATTTTGGGAAAAGTTTCGGATGACAGACCTGAGGCCTGGTACGCCCACCTGGGATTCATAAAAGACCTTTTTACCTTTTATTGGCCCTGGATACCGGCAGCCATTTATGGATTATTTCGAATCATTCGGGGAGATCTAAAAGACAGGGAAACCACACTGCTCCTGTTGTTGTGGTCTTTAACTGTTTTGACCGTCATGAGTTTTATGAAGACCCGATACGTTTGGTATCTCATGCAGTCGTTGCCCGCTTTGGCTTTAGTGGCGGCTTATGGACTCTATCATTGGGTTGACCTGCCCGAAAACAGGGAAAAGCTACTTCAAATCATTGTGGGCGTTGGTATAACGGCTATTGTACTGCTCAATGTTTTGCCCTTCGCTTTGGACAAGGATCGTGAAAGGGATACCCGTACGATTGCCCCCTATGTAAAGTATTTCGCAGATAACGGAGACAGATTAATCGCCTTGCGGGAAGAATACTTTGGGCTCAATAACGCCTTATTGTTTTTCTCCGATCATGCCGCCGAGCCTCTTTATCAGAATGTGGGGGATATTCAAAAAGAGTTTTCCGCGAACCAAACTGTTCTTTGTGTGGCGCACCGGGAGGATCTGGCCGAAATTCAAAAGACTGTTACGGCCTGGTATCCGGTGATATATACGGACGACTTAATCTTGATCTCGAACCAAAAATTGGACACGAATGATGTCCAGACGTGGGGCGGCCTGTGGCAAAACTAATTCTGGCGATCGACCAGGGCACCACGGGCACCCGGACTTATCTTTTTGACCACTCGGGTCAGGTGGTGGGAAGCGCCTATCAGGAATTCACGCAGTATTTTCCCAAACCGGGCTGGGTGGAACATGACGCCCTGGAGATTCAACGCACGGTCGAGGAAACGGGTAAAAAGGCCCTCAAATCCGCGGGGGTAAAGTCTTCCCAAATAGCCGCCGTCGGCATTACCAACCAGAGGGAAACCACGGTCATTTGGGACCGGAAAACGGGCAAACCCATTCATAAGGCCATTGTGTGGCAATGCCGCCGTACCGCTCATCGCTGTGACGAACTGAAAAAGCAGGGTAAAGAAAAGTTAATTTTAAATAAAACGGGTTTGGTGATTGATGCTTATTTTTCAGGTACCAAGGTAGAGTGGCTTCTCCAAAATGTTCCGGGTGCCGCCCAAAGAGCGGCTAAAGGCGAATTAGCTTTCGGTACTATCGATACATGGCTTTTGTGGAATTTGACCGGAGGTAAATCTCACGCTACTGATTACTCCAACGCTTCCCGAACCCTTCTTTTTAACATCAAGACCAAGCAGTGGGATTCTGAGCTTTTAAAAATTCTTCACGCGCCTGAATCCCTTTTGCCCAAGGCTCAGGCTTCAGCCAGTTTATTCGGCACCACTTCCGCGAAAAGTTATATGGGCACCGGCATTCCGATTACGGGTATGGCGGGCGACCAGCAAGCAGCGCTTTTTGGACAAGGCTGTCATGAACCGGGAACTTTGAAAAACACCTACGGCACCGGTTGTTTCCTGCTTTTGAATGTGGGCAAGAAACAGGTCGTTTCTAAAAATAAACTTTTGACGACTTTGGCTTGCGATGGAAAAGGCCAGCCGGTTTACGCTCTGGAAGGCTCTGTTTTTATCGGCGGCGCGGCTATCCAATGGATCCGGGACGGACTTCAATTGATTAAAACCTCACCCGAATCCGAAACTGTCGCCAAGAAAGTACGGGATACGGGCGGAGTTTATTTGGTGCCGGCTTTTGTCGGTCTGGGAGCCCCTTACTGGGATGGTCACGCCAGGGGAGCTTTAGTGGGCTTAACCCGCGGCACTACGAAAGAACATGTGGTTCGCGCCACGCTGGAATCGCTGGCCTATCAAACCAAAGATCTGGTGGATGCCATGCTTAAGGACTCCCGTTTGAACCTCAAGGAGCTTCGGGTGGACGGGGGAGCCTGTAAAAATAATCTGCTCATGCAGTTCCAGGCGGATATTCTCAAGGCCCGAATCAACCGGCCGAAGATGGTGGAAACTACCGCCATCGGCGCCGCTTTTTTGGCCGGGCTGCAGATTGGCTACTGGAAAAACAGCTCTGAAATTCAAAAAATCCGCCGAGTCGACAAAGTCTTCAGTCCTCACATGAAAGATGAAATCCGTCAGCGTTTGTGGGACGGCTGGAAAGAAGCGGTTGGCAGGGTTTTGCTGAAGTAGCTCGATTTCCCGTCATTTCGATCCTAAATGTATTTTTGTCAAATGAGGTTTTTTTCCTGTTTTTTTAAGCCTTTTCCTACTTCTTTGGCTGTCCTGTTGATCGTTGATTTCATTTTTTAAGACTCTTTTGAAGGTTTCGGGAATATATTTCCACGGGACGGCACTAAGTAAGTGATAGGGGCTTCTTTGGATGAGCGGAAACTGGTCGAAAAAGTCCTCCAGGGCGATGAGCGGGCTAAGTTTGATCTCTATCAAGCCCATAAACAAAAACTTTACAGTTTTTGCGTCTACATGATGGGGACGAACGACCCGGAAATTGAGGATATTCTCCAGGAAGTCTTTTTAACGGCGTTCCAAAAGCTTTCACAGTTTGAGTTTCGCTCAAGTTTGAATACGTGGTTGACGCAAATCTGCATCCATCAATGCTACCGGCGTTTCCGCCGGAAGGGGCGGTTGGTGGCGCAGGAACAGGACTCGCTGGAAGGGCTGCTGCTGACTAAGGCCGTTGAATCGGCGGATCAGCATTCGCGGGACGAAGAGCAAAAAGAAAAAACGGAGATTGTCCGGAGCGCTTTAGAAAAAATGGGCGGTCCTTGCCGCCAGATTTTGGAATTAAGAAGCCAAGCGGGAGCCAGCTATATCGAGATAGCCCGTGTCTTGAAAGTGCCTATGGGAACGGTAATGTCCCGGCTGGCGCGCTGTACCGCTGATTTGAAAGAATTAGTAAAACGAATGATCGATGAAGGATGAAAATGATCAATCTGGTGGATGAATTTTTTAAACGAAACCTGACCGAGGCCGAAGCTCAGAGCCTGGAAGAACTTTTGGAAAAATCCCCCGAAGCGTCGTCGCGTTTTGGGGAGATGCTTCGCCAGGAATATGTATCTCTGGGACTACCCGAGCCTAAAATCCCTAAAAATTTCCGTTCACCCGTTTCGATTTCTCCAACGTCTTGGCTGGGACCGGTTTTGGGATTCTCGGCTCTGGTGGGTGTGGCGTTGGTTTCCCTTGCCTGGTGGGCGAAATCTCATTCGGAGTTAAAAGTTCCGGTTATGACGGCGGCTTTACCGCAACAACCCATAGTTGCTGAGATTTCCAAAAAGCCTGAGGTTCTACCGCCGCCGCCGATTGAAATTCCGCAAAAGTTGGGGGCCGATTCGGTTGAAGGAAGCCGACTTAGTGTAGTTGTGGAACTTGAAAAAATAGCCCAGGTTCAGGTCCGTGTTTTGAATCCTCAGGAGCAGTCTTTGAGGGTTTTATTCGAGGGACCTCTTTCCCCGGGTAAATGGGCGATCCAATGGGACGGACGGCTGGCGGACGGAACCCGGGCTGAATCGGGGAAATATCTGATTCAAGTGAAATCCGGTTCTCAGGTGATGTCCAAGAGTGTCAGCGTGGAGCCGCCGAAATAAGCCCCTTTGCAGTTTCGAAAACAAATCTTCCGGACATGTTATGATTTTCGGGGAGGTTTCCATGCCAGCGGGTCATTTTCGAAAAGTCCGAATTTTTTATCTCATCGTGCTATGTCTTCTATTTCTTTCTAATGCGCGCGGTTACGGAGCGGCGCCGGGCTGTATTGGATTCGCCTCGATCGATGGAACGGCCTCAGGCCAGGTCTTAACCGGCGGAACCGTGGGCGGAACGGGCGGCACCACAGTAACGGTCTCCACCCAATCGGCTCTTGAAAGCGCTTTGAAACAATCCGGTCCGATAGTTATTCAAGTTCAGGGAATGATTTCGCTAGTACCTTACGGCAAATCAGAAGGAGTCTCCTCCAATACTACTCTGGTGGGGATAGGATGCGGCTCGGGTATCGTTAACGGCCGCCTGATATTGGACGGCGTTTCTAATGTGATTATCCAAGATCTCACTTTGGGACAAACCTATGTTCCGGGAGACCCGGACGGCAATTGCTGCAACTGGGACGGCATTACGATCTGGCATTCCACCCATCACGTGTGGGTGGATCATTGCGATATTTCCCACACGGAAGACGGGTTGTGCGATATCTCGGATCAGGCTAATTACATTACGGTTTCCTGGTGCCATTTTCACGACCACAACAAAATGGCGGTCGTGGGCAGCGATGATTCTCACACTTCAGACATCGGCTATCTGTACGTTACCTATCACCATAACTGGTTCGACCATCTTACGGCCAACATGCCGCATTTGAGGTTCGGCTGGGTTCACGCTTTCAACAACTATTACACCAATGTATCCCAGTATTGTCTTTGGGATACGATGGCGGGCCAGATGGTAGTGGAATCCAATAATTTCGGCGTCAGCGCCATCAACCCTTATATGATCGGCACGCCGACGCCCACCTATCAGCCCCAGATGTCGGCATCGAACAATGTTTTTGATCCTACGGCCACCGGCTTTACCGACACTTTCGGCACGCCTTTCAATCCATCCACCTATTATTCCTATACGCCGGATAGTCCGGCGCTGCTGCCCGCTATGGCGGCGACGGGAACGGGGCCTTGTGGCTACGTGCCAACGCCTACTCCTATACCAGGAGTATCCACGACAGTGTGGCGTGTCCATGCTGGCGGCGGTGCTTACACCGATTCGTCGGGAAATGTTTGGGCAGCGGATACGCAATTTTCAGGCGGCTACAGTTATCCCAACACGATTGTTTCGTCCGTCGCCGGAACATCCGATCCGGCCCTTTACCAAACCGAGCGTTATGCCGATTTGTATGCGTCCAATTCTTTTAGCTACGCTTTTCCCGTGCCGTCTGGTAATTACCAGGTGACTCTCAAGTTCGTTGAAACGGATTTCGCCGGGACGGGACAACGAATTTTTAACGTTGCCGTTAACGGAAACCAGGTACTTTCCAATTTTGATATTGACGCTGACGCAGGTGGCGGCGGCAAGGCCGACGACAAAGTGTTCAACAATGTCTCCCCGTCCGGCGGCCAGATTCTGGTGCAATTTAATCCGGGAAGCGCCGACAGCCCCAAAGTGAACGCTTTACAGATCATTCCCCAAACGCTGGTTCCCACACCCACTCCGCCCGCGCCTGTTGGAAAACCTTATGTTTATTCCAACCCCGCCACCGGGCCTACGGTACATTTTGTTTATAACATGGCCTCCAGCGGAACGGCTTTGATAAGGGTTTGGAACGCTTCGGGACAATTGGCGGCCAGCATCAGAGATACTAAGTCTTCGGGCCAGCAGGAAAGCGACTTGAATATCCAGTCCTTCGCCCCTGGCCATTATTTTTATCAGGTTGATCTTCAGTACGATGCGGGCGGGGAAGACAAGTTTGCTGCCGAAGTTCTGGCCGTAGAAAAATAAAATGAATAACGAATCAAAACAACTTTTACCACCAAGACACCAAGAACTACGAAAGACTTTAAGCGTTGAGTTAAACCAAAAAAATCTTTTTGCATTCCTTGGTGCCCTTGGTGTCTTGGTGGTTAACTTGTTTTCTTTCAGTCCTGTTTTTTCGCAGACGGTGATTTATCCGGCCGCCAGTACGGCAGTTCCGCTTGATTATCTGGAAGGCTCGGCCCGCGATCTGGCTTTGGGATCGGCTTTCGTCGGCATCGCCGATGATTTCTCCGCGATTTTTTTCAATAGCGCGGGCTTGTCGGGTCTCCAGAATCCCCAGTTGTCCCTGAATCACAACAGCTATTTCGCCGGGACTTTTCAGGAAACCCTGGTGGCGGGCTTTCCCGCGGGCGATCTGGGCGGACTGGCCTTTGCCCTGAATTACATCAACTGGGGTAGTTTGGATTTGCGGGATAGTTCAGGTAATTCCCAGGGAAGCTATAACGACAGCGACGTGGGTTTTACGGCGGCCTGGGGAAGGGAATGGGCGAAGGGTTTGTCCATGGGTATCGCGCTGCGGGGTTTGCAGGAAAAGGTTGTGAACAATCTTTATAACAGCCTGGCCGCGGATCTGGGTTTGTTGTGGGTGCCGGATAAGAATCTGAGGTTTGGACTGGCTTATCTCAACTGGGGAACGCCCGTTACGGGCAATGAGCTGGAGCAGGAATTGCGGGGAGGAGGATCGGCTCTTTTTCAATTAAGTCCGCGCGTCACTCTGTTAACGGCTCTCTCGGGCACCTGGGCTACGGACAACGGTTTGGCTAGCGCCCAGATCGGCACCGAGTGCGCCCTTGACCACCGATGGACCCTGAGGGCCGGATACCAGCTGCCTTTTTTTGACGATCAGATCGGCGGCTTCACCAATTTCAGCGCCGGAGCGGGCGCGCGCTTTGATGATTTGATTTTAGATTATGCCTACCTGCCCTTCGGTGATCTGGGAACATCCAACCGGATCAGCGTGACTTATCAGTTTGAACTTCCCAAGGAAATCGTCAAAGTCCAGGTTCCGGTCACAGTGATCCAGACGGTCCAGGCGCCAGTGCCGGTTTCCGGTTCTGGCGTTGAGATGCATTTTAAGATCGCCAACGATCCTTTGGCCGAAGGTCAGGCTCTTGAAAAACAGGGGAAGTTGATCGAGGCGGTCCAAGTTTATGTGGCGTCTTTAAAAGACGCTCCCCGGGAGTCCCCTCTGTGGCTCGCTTTGGGACGTCTTTATTACCAATTGGGTCAGAAATCTTATGCTATCGACTGCTTTGAAAATGCCCTGAAGTTAAAGCCCGATAATCCCCGTTTGAGGGATTGGCTGGAAAAGTATAAAACCGCCCCTTAAAAGAGCCTGTTTTGGCTGTTTTTTTGCTCCTTTTTCCCCTTCACAAAAACGGAGATTCTTTGGAATAAACCACCTGGACGGAGCCTCTAAGGTTTGGGAACTTCTGTCCCCCGGCGCTTTGAAGAGCACCGGAACGAAAAGGTGGAAATGATGACAGTACTTTCATTTCGGGATTTTTTTTCCGGACATAAAATTTCTTCGCGATTTAATCTCAAATCGTTTTTGCGGGTTTTGACCGCCCTGTTTCTTGCCGTATGCGCCCTGCCGTCTCTTGCCTCCGCCCAAACCATTACTATCACTTCAGCTCCCTATAACGCCTCCACGGGAAGCGCTGATAACGCCGCCGCAATCCAGGCCGCCATCAACGCGGTGGGAAGCGGAGGGACAGTCGTGGTTCCCGCCGGAAATTTTCTTAGCGGTCCGGTGACCCTCAAGAGCAATATGACCTTCCAGCTTTCCGCCGGGGCCACCCTGCAGATGACCGCCATGGGAACCTTTCCCGTCAGCACGGATTTTATTTATGGTTCCAAATTGACCAATGTCACCATTAACGGCACTGGGGTCATGGATGGGCAGGGCCTGGCCTGGTGGAATTATTTCAACGGCGGGGGAACGGATAACCGCCCGCCCGCCATGATTGAACTCACGGGCTGCACGGGCGTGACTGTCTCAGGCATCACTGTTCAAAATTCACCCAAGTTTCATATCCAGTTTCTCGGCAACGGCATCAATGTCATGGCTTCGGGACTGACCATCACGGCGCCATGGCCCTCGCCCAATACGGATGGGATTGATTTGCGCGGCACCAATGTCAATATCCAAAACTGTTACATCAGCGATGGGGATGATGTGATCCAGATAGGCGGTTCCAATGCCTGCTCCGGAGTCACAGTCCAGGGCTGTACTTTCGGGACCGGCCATGGTCTTTCCATCGGGAGTATCACTTCCGGCGGGGTAAGCAACGTGCTGGTTAACAACTGCGTTTTTAACGGAACTCAGTATGGACTCCGACTCAAATCTAATAATACCGAAGGGGGAATTACCTCTAACGTTACTTATTCCAACATCACCATGACCGGCATTTTGGTTAATCCGATTCTGATGTACAGCTACTACCCCAATGTTCCTTCCAGTCCTGCTACGGATACGGGTTCGGCCGCCAACAGCACCACGCCCTACTGGAACAACATCACTTTCGAGAACGTGACGGCCAGTGAGGCCACGACTTCCACGGCCAACTCGGGCATTGTTTGGGGCCTGCCACAAGCGCCTGTTTCCAACGTCCTTTTTGACGCCTGCACGATCACGGGTTCCAAAGCGAAAGTTTTTGACGTTTTTAACACCCAGGGAGTGACCTTCAACTGCAACTGTCTTATCAATGGATTGGCTCCTTCCAACACGGCAGCGGTAACGACCTATAACACGGCCATGGCGGGCGCGGACGATGTGGCTTTCCCGACTTGTGTCACAGGAGCGAATACGGCCACGCCTACGAAAACTGCGACGAAAACGGTTACAAACACACCTACTAATACGCCAACCAACACAGCTACCCGTACTCCGACCAATACGCCGACGAAAACTGTTACCAATACAGCCACCAATACGCCTACGAATACCGTGGTGAATACTGTCACCAACACGCCTACGTCTACCCCCACCCGCACAGCCACCAATACACCCACGAATACGCCGACTAACACAGCCACCAGGACGTCTACCAATACGGCCATCAACACCCTCACTAATACGATCACCAACACGCCGACCAATACACCAACCCGGACGTCCACCAACACGGAAACGAATACTCCTACCGGAACCGTTCCTCTGAATACGGTGACCAATACAGCGACCAACACCGCTACTTCAACGTTTACAAACACGATTACGAATACCCCAACTAATACCTCGACTTCGACCGCGACCCACACGCCGACTAATACCGCTACTTCAACCTCTGTTTTAACCAGCACGTCCACGAATACGGCTACGGATACATCCACAAACACCGCCACTTCAACCGCAACCAATACACCTACGAACACCGCCACTAAAACAATCACCCATACGCCGACGAATTCTTCAACATCTACAGCGACGAATACGCCGACTAACACACCTACCAGCACAACCACTTCAACAGCGACTCATTCGCCGACTAACACCGCTACCAATACGGCGACGAATACCCCGACTGCAACGTTGACTAATACAAAGACGAATACACCAACGCTGACTCCCACTAATACTTTTACGAGTACGGTTACGAATACTTTTACGCCTCAGCCCATCTCCACCAAAACCAATACGCCAACGGTTACCCCGACTTATACTTCGACCATTTCTCCGGTCATTGTCATTTCCGCGCCTTTCCCGAATCCCTCCGCTGGATCGCCGATTACGTTTAATGTCCAGGTGCCGGATCCATCGACCGTGACGCTCGATGTGTTTACGCTGGGGTTCCGAAAAATATATGGCGAGACAGTTTTGGTTTCGGGTTCTCAGAATCTGCAATGGGACTTGAAAGACCTTTTGGGAGTTCAGGTGGCCAACGGAGTTTATTACGTCCGCATCCACGTATCCGGCAACCCATCGCTTACGAAAATTCTTAAAGTATTGATCCTTCGCTAATGCCTGTAGGCATCAGCAAATTCAAGACTTATGCCTCGGCTTGGAGCCTCGACATAGGGGCGCTAAACCTGGGAGGGTTGCTTTGAAATTTCCCTCATCTATCCGATCCTTCTTTTTTTTTCTGTTGGCGGGAATTTTCACCCTAGGGGTGACTCATAACGCTTTGGCCTGGACCAATCCCAGTTTTGAAACGGGAAGTTTGACGGGTTGGACCACCAATACGGCCAGCGCGGGGGGATTGGCCTGCGGCGTTCCCAGCGCTTCCATCGTGAATGTGGGCGGCGGTCCGGCTCCGGATTCGGTGGGGCCCACTACTCCCGCGGGGCTTCCGCTGGTGGGCGCCGGAAACGGCAGCTATGCCGTCCAGTTATTTTCCTCCCGCGGCGACCCCAACTTCGGGGATTGGGCCCAGGTTTATCAATCGGATACGGTTCCCACCGGCGGAGTTTCCTGCTGTCTTTCCTTTTATATCGCGGCTCTTTTAGAGGATTATCATTACGTTCAGGAAAATGACACCTTCGGGGACGCCTATGTGGAAGCCGATGTGATCATTGGCGGCGGTGCGGGAGGCGCGGGCGGGGTTACGGTCGCCACATTCCGGTATGGATGGGGCTATGACGTGGGTACGGGTCTTCTTCAAACTACGGGCGCGGCTCCCTGGGCGGGAAATTATCCGGGCTGCGCTATTTCCCAAACACCTTATCCGGATTGGGGTTTTATACCCTGGACCCAGCAAACGGTTAATCTGTGCGCTTACGCGGGACAACAAGTCACCCTGGTAGTAACCGCTTTTGACTGCGATGGGGACGGCCACTACAGTCTGGGTTATCTGGACAACGTGAACTGGCAGACCTGCGTGCCGCCCAAATTTACCATTTCCAAATCGGTGAGTCCGGCCGGGGACGCGAATCCGGGCGATACCCTGACCTATACCATTGCTTACGCCAATACCGGATCTGTTCCCATTGATGGGGTGCAGATTTGCGATTCCATTCCGGCTGATGTGAAGTTTCTGGACAGCCCGGGACCGGTCGAAACGCCGGCGCTGGGAGCGGTGACCTGGACAGGGACAAGTCCGGGAAACACCATTTGCTGGGATGTGGGATACGTGGAGGCCGGCGCGTCGGGAACGCTTTCGTTTCCGGTCAGCGTGGAAAAGGCCTGCAACACGATCATTAACCAGGCCTGGGAAACGGACGCTGAAACGACGGGGTTGGTTTCCAACGCGGTTACGAATGAGGTGGCCAGTTGCACACCCACCAAAACGCCCAAGACAACTCCTACGGATTCGCCGACGAATACGCCTACCAACACGGTTACCGCCACACTCACTAAAACACCAACCAATACCGCGACGTCAACGCTGACGAACACTATTACCAATACGCTGACGAATACACCCACGATGACTCCTACCAAAACACCCACGAATACACTGACATCAACACCGACCAACACAATAACCAATACTTCCACTAATACCCCGACGAATACACCCACGAACACGCCCACTAATACCCCCACCAGTACGCCTACTAAAACACCAACGAATACTCCTACCAATACTCCCACACCTACTCCGACAACCTCTCCCGTACCCACCAACACATGGACCAACACCCCAACCGCCACGCCGACGAATACGCCGACAAACACGCCCACTAATAGTCCCACAGCCACTCCCACAAACACATTCACGGATACGGCGACTCCCACTAACACCTTGATCAATACAGCCACTCCCACCCATACCCCGACCAACACACCCACCAATACAAACACAAATACGGTAACCAATACCCCGACGAATACGCCCACGGTGAGCGTGACCAACACACCTACCAACACCCCGACTAATACTTTGACGGTAACTAACACCCCCACCAGCACTCCGACCAACACACCGACTCGCACGACGACTACGACTCCCACGAATACCCCTACCAACACACCCACCATAACGCTCACCTATACGCCCACCCGAACTCCGACCAATACGCCGACAAATACTCCCACTTTTACGCCGACGAATACGCCAACCTGGACCCCGACAAGTCCTCCGCCGGGCCCCTATACCGTGAGCGTGGATGTTTATAATTCGGCTGGGGAAGTAGTGAAGACCATACCGGTGCAGAGTTCTTCACAGCCGATTAACAACATCGCCCTGTCTTCGGGCAGCCTGATTACGACCCTTCAGGGACCGGGGAGCACAATCCAGATTTTTTATAATGGGAATCTCATCGGCACATGGGACGGGTCCAACAACAGCGGTAAACCGGTCTCCAATGGAACCTATGTGATCAAGGTGGACAGCGTCTCACTGGTGGGCGGAGTAACCAGTGTGTCCCAGCAGGCCACGGTGAACCGACAGTTATCGAATATCACGGCGACTATCTACAACTCGGCGGGGGAAGTGGTGCGGACTTTATACAACCTGGTCGGCGACGGGAATAGTTCGCAGATGATGAACGTTAATTTAAGCTCGAATGTGATTACTCCCGGATCGGTGATCAACGGAAGCAAGGCGGATTTACAGATCATCATCGCCACCTCCGGCACGCCGGTCACCCTGATTTGGGACGGCACGAACAATCTGGCAACAGCGGTGACTCCCGGAACCTACTCCATCCAGCTGCATTGGGATAATGGGCAGGGACAAACAGCGGATATCAGCCGCAGCGTCATAGTGGTTTCCGGCGGCGGGGCCAGCGGAACAGTGTTAGCCGAACCAAATGTTTTGGAACCGGCTCAGACCATGACCACCACCTTCAATGGAACCGGCGTTACGAACGCCTGGGCTTTAACGGTTAAAATCTACACGATCGCTGGTCAAATGGCGGCGGTCATAGACGGCGCGCCAGGCGCGGCCACAGCTTCATGGACGGCTACGGGAATCGCCAGCGGACTTTATCTGGCGTCGGTTGAAGTACGGGATTCCAATGGCGGAGTGATTGAGCATCAGACCTTGAAAGTGCTGGTGCTTCACTAAGCGTAGATTAATTCAAGGAAGCTTTTGTTTTCGGAAAGGGAAGTTTTACCGCATCACCGTTACCGTACTCCGGTGGACGGCGCCGTCCGACTGCAGGATGAAAACATAAACTCCCGGCGGTACAAGGTTTCCCGAATCATCCCGGCCATCCCATATCACTTGTTGGGACGCCTGAAAATCAATGGAACGGATTTTGCGCCGCCGCAAGTCCGCGATCACCAGATGGCCCGACCCGTGATAGGGGCTTAAATTAAAATAGGCCTGATTGTTCGGCAATAATCCAGGGGTGAAGGGATTGGGACTCACATAGGGCGCGGCCAGGGTGGGGGGAACCGAGCAGGCCTGTAGCGCCATGGCGCCAAAGGCTCGGGAGTCCACCGTGTCAAACAAGACGCCGTTCCATATCAGCTCTCCGCCGCGGCATCCCGCGTCGCTTTCATAAACTCCCAGGTCAAATCCCAAAGTCGTTCCGGCGGAAGGCGAGACCGCCAGAGTGGCCCAGGGAATGGCCGCCTCCAGGGTATAGCCGTTGGAAATGGTAGCGGTTGAAAAGAGCACTCCGCTGGCGCGGCCCAGCCGCTCCGAAACCACCGGATTATTCCACCCAAAGGTAAAGTCAAAATCATCCGGTTGGTTGGTAGGCCCCAGAATGTCGTCCGTATTCAAGAAAATCTCGACGGCGTCATCGTTAAAAGCCTGGGGCGAAATGTTGGACAGGTTGCTTTTGATGACGGTTACTCCGATATAAAGATATTGGTTATCCCAGAGGGTCCGGAATTGGGCTGAAGTGCCGACAGTGGATCCGTCGACGGTTTTCGCCGCGGCTGTCCAGGGACCCTGCCAGGCCGGTTCAGAAAATATTCCATCCTCGGTAATGGCGGCGCTCTGGCAGGCAATGCCGGCTGCCAACGCCGTTTGGGCGGGGGGAATCGGGGTTTCGGACTGTCCGGAATAAAGATAGTTAATGTTGATTAATTGAATACCGCCGGGAGAACCGGGATAGTTCCAGCTTAAATTCAGGGCGGCGTTGCCGGTCGTTTTGGTGAAATCCAATTCGATCGGAACCGGGGTGGCAGCGGGCAGTGTCATGACGGCGGTATAAGTGGCGGAAGTGGGCCCGGGCCACGACGAAGGCGGCGGGGGGATGAGAACGCTATTATTTACCGTTAAGCTGACGCCCCCATTCTCCGGGATCACGGTGAAGGTATAAGGCGCGCTCAAGGGCGGAACCAGAAAACCGGTGAACCGGGCGCTGAAATTGTTCGGCTGGATGACGTTATATTCGGGGGAGCAATTGAACCAGTTGAGATTGGTGCTTTCCTCAACACGGGTATAAGCGGGAGTTCCGGTCAGGGTGGTGTTGTTGTAATAAGAAGCCAGCATGCCGTCACCGATAGGCGGGAGCGGAGTGGGGGTGGCTGTTTGCGCGGGTAAAACCGCAGGGAAAAAGAGGAGTAAAAAAGACAATAATCGAAAAGGAAATTTGAATGGGCTTTCGAAAAACATCTTTTGCCTTCTTTCCTTATCTTTGTCTTAAGGGACTATCCGGTAACCCACTTGGGGAATTGTTTCAATCTTTCGGCCCATAGGGCCCAGCTTTGCCCGCAGATGTCCCAGATGCACATCGACGACTCGGGGAACCAGAAAGGTATTGGGACCCCAGGCATAGCGGACAATTTCCTCCCGGGTCAGGGCTTTTCCCGGATGGCTCAAAAGTACCCGCAAAACATCGAATTCCCGCAGGGTTAGTTCGAGAGGTTTTCCTTTATAAATGACCACATGTGAATGGGGCGACAATCTTAAATCTCCGAGGACCAATTCGGTTTCGGCCGGTAAAGTTCCCGGATGATTTCTGCGCAAAATGGTCCGGATGCGGGCGGTAAATTCCCGTTCGTTAAAAGGTTTGGTGAGGTAATCATCGGCGCCGGCTTCCAATCCGGCCACAATATCGTCGGAAGAAGCCCGGGCGGTCAGAATAAATACCGGCAGGTTCTGGGTTTGATTTTCATTCTTGAGCTGGCGGCAAAGGTTCAAACCATTTCCGTCCGGGAGATTCAGATCAAGCACTAAGAGATCGGGTTTTAACCGGTGGATGGCTTCCAGCCCGAGTGTTACGTTGACCGCTGTTTCAACCCGGTAATTTTCCGTCAACAGCAAGTCGCGGGTGAGTGTCAGAACAGACGGATCGTCTTCAATAATGAGGATCAAAGGTCCGGTCATAGAGTGTCTCCTGGAACAGCAGGATACCAGCGGGAAGGATCGGGTTGTTTGGGAAGGCGGACTTTGAAAACCGATCCCCGGCCCAAACCGCTTTCCACCTTCACCGTTCCGCCCAGGACGGCAACCAGCCCCTTCACGATGGAAAGACCCAATCCGCTTCCTTCCCGGGTTTGAAACTCCTTGGGTTGTTTCACCCGGAAGAATTTATCAAAGATCAGTTCGTGATATTGGGGATCAACACCGATGCCCGTGTCCCTGACTTCCAAAAGCAGATCGCCGTTTTCCTCGCCGACGGTTAACTCAATCGACCCCTTGTCCGTAAACTTGATGGCGTTGGAGAGAAGGTTTTGAGCGATCTGCCGGAACATGGTGACGTCGGAAATGAGAGATACGTAAGGAGCTCTTTTCACCAAGGTCAGAGTGAGTCCTTTGGCTTGAGCCTGGGTCTGATAAAGGGTAACCAGGTCGTTCAAATGGGTCATCACATCCACGGCTTCCAGATAAGGATCAACCTTCGCCGCCTCAATGCGGGCCACAGTCAACAGGTTGTTGATGAAGCCGATTAAGTGGGTGGTGTTGTTGGAAATCATGAGCAGGTATTCGCTCTGCTTATCAGACAGAAGGCCCCCTTTGCCTTCCTGTAAAAAGTTGGCGGCGCTGCGGATGGCGTGCAGGGGCGTGCCCAGGTCGTGGGTGACACCGGAGACAAAGTCCCGTTTCATTTCGTCCAGTTCCTTTAACTGAAGCACCATGCTATTAAAGTCCCGGGCCAGATCGCCGATTTCATCCTTTCGATTAACCTGAACCAGAGAGTCCAGTTTTCCCTGGCGCACCAGCCGGGTGCCTTCCCGAATTCTCTTCAGGGGGTCCACCAGATGGCGGGAAACAAACCAGGAAACCAGCCAGCCGAGAATTAAAGTGGCCGAGAGGGTTAACAAACTTAAATTCAGCCAGCGGTGAAGCTGATTTTGGATTTCCTGTTCCATTTCCAGACTCGAATAGCCAATTTCCACCCAGCCGGATGGTCCAGACTCCAAATTCAGTTTCTGTACCAAAGCCGAAACCGCAGTACCATCGGAAAGTTTTAAATTTTTGTTTTCGAATCCGGGAGTCGAAGTCAAAAGCGGTTCTCGGGCGTAATTCAAGGGCAGGACCACCCGGGATCCGGTGGTGGGATTAAAAAAAGCCGTAAAGACAATAGCCGGATTTTTTGAGGCGAGTCGCATAAAATTCAAAACCGCGACATCTTCCCGTTGAAGAACAGCTTCCCGGGCCGCCAGGGCGAAAGAGGCCAGATATTGTTTTTGATCGGCTTCGGCCTGGTGTTTTAACTCCAACCGGGCGCCGCCATAAAATAAAAGGAAGCCCGCTCCCAGGGTAAAGAGAACCAATCCGCCGTGACTTAAGAAAAAGCGTGCGGTTAATTTCATGGTGTGGTTTCTCCCGATTCCAGTTTGGCGCGTACCAGATTATTCAAAGCGTTCACATTGTGGGGATCTATTTGAAGGGTTTCCCCCCAATCTTTTACCGCTTCGGGGATATCCCCGTTTAAGTAGGCTTGCAGCCCTTTTTGATAAAGCTCCTGGGCTTTTTTAGTTTCTTCTGATGTTAATATCTTTTCACCGCCGCCGGTTTTGCTTTCAGCCAGTTTTTCGCGGGCCTGAGGGTTGGAAGAATCGATCACCAACACCTTTTTCCAGTTCTCGCGAGCCAGGTCGGGCCGTCCTTTTTGAACGTAAAGATCCGCTTCCAGCAGAAGCTGTTCGGTCTGGGGATTGGAATGGGTCGGGGCTTCGGGACCCGCAAGGGATTGGGAAAGACGGCTGAGCAGGGGGTCTTGCGGGTGGAGGTTTTGAGCCTGACTTAAAAGAACCGCGGCTTCTTTCTTTTTACCCTTTGAAAGAAGATCAAGAACCTGAGAAAGCAAATCCTGAACTTTGGGGTCGGATAGCGCCGAGGAAGGTTTTGTCTCCGATAACACTGACACCGGCGCGGCTGGTTTATTTTTTAAACGATCAACCGCCCGCTGGTATTGAGGATTTTGTGGATCAAGTTGGACCGCCCAGGCGTCATCCCTCTGGGCTTCCGCTAAATATCCCTGGCTTTCAGCGGACTGGCCCAACGTGAAATATTGCGAAGCTCTTTCCTGGTTGTAATTCTGAAGCGCGTTTTGTTTTTCCGCCAACACCTGCGGGTCGGAGGCGTTTAATTTCACGGCTTCGGAATAAAAACCTTCAGCGGACCTCCAGTTTTTCGCCTGGGCGGACTGCCGGGCTTTTTCGAGCAGCCACAGGTAGGGCGAGGAAGATTTGGGAGAAGATTCAGGCCCGAGGAAAGTCAGCTCCAACACAAAATTAGCGGGAAGTCCGATTGAATCGAGGGATGGCGAGGCTCCCCAGGAAAAAAGATAGGCGAAATCTAAACTTAAAAACGAGTTGTTCCATCCCATTCCTAGATCGCCCTGATAGGCGTCGCCGCCAGCCCGCAAAGCCAGGTTCAGGAAGGGAAGCCTCCATTCGCCGCCGCCCTGGGTTTCCAGTCCATATCCCAGATCGTCCTGGGAAAGTGTCAGTAAAAACGAACCAACGCCCATCATAGAAAAATCATAAGCCGCACCCCAACGCCAGGCGATGGGGAAGAGATAAACCCCCACCACGCCCAGGTTGGGCTGGTTGAGATCGTCCGCGGAAAAACCCAGGGTGAGAGAAGGAATGGGCTGGTACAGAATCCCGGCTCCCAGGGAAAAGGCTTCTCCGGAAAAGTTGGAACCGCTGAGGCCGGTCAGGGTTGAGCTCAGGATATAGGCCTGCTTGAGATAGGAAAAAGAGAAACCCAGCTTTAGATTTCCAATGGTCTTGAGTTCGGAGAAATCCCGTCCCCAATCCAGACGGAAGCGGTCTTCCTGAAGGTTGTTCGAGCCGAAGTGATCCCAGGAAAGTCCCGCTGTTCCCCAGCCATCAAAAGGAAAGGCGGCGGTCAAGCCGCTGGTGGAAAGCGAATCCTGCTCCAACCCGGGTTCCAGAGCCTGGTAGCGTGCTGAAAGATTTAAACGGTCGATCAATCCCAAACCCGCCGGATTGAAATAAAAACTGTCCGACCCTTCCGGATCGGCGACCAGATTTCCACCCATGGCGGAAGACCGGGCGG